>Ga0114949_10002145_pt1 | contig 12229 bp, 4 predicted proteins | sample N074metaG_FD_83505 | JGI IMG/M metagenome (GOLD analysis project Ga0114949, IMG submission 83505) | Deep subsurface microbial communities from Kermadec Trench to uncover new lineages of life (NeLLi) - N074 metaG | ecosystem: Environmental > Aquatic > Marine > Ocean trench > Sediment | place... | reverse complement strand
GTCCGTATCCACATCACTGACCACAATGTCCGTGATGCTCACACTGGCGGTATCTTCCGTGTAGGCCGAGGTGCTCGTCAGGTTAGTCGCCAGCGGTGGAGTGTTTACGGTGACTAGCACCGTATCCATTGAATTATTAACGCCATCCGATACCGTCAGTTGAAATTCCAAAACCCGGTCAATCATGCCGATCGGAACAACGAATGTTGGATTGGGGCTGGTTGTATCAGACAAGGTCACAGAGTCGCCCGAGATCTGGTTCCAACTGTAGGTCAGATCCTCAATGCTCGTATATTTCTGACCAAAGATTCCACTGCCGCTCGCGTCAACGCCCCGATAGGCCAGGACGAAGTTGCCACTATCATTGAGGCCTACCACGGGTGCTCCCTGTCTACCGGTGGTGGCTGTGTTGACGGCAAACTCGCTGCCAATAGTGGTACCGTCGGCCTCGAAACGCTGTACAAAGATACCGCCAAGTTGGCTATCAACACCCTCCCAGCTGATAACAAAGCGACCATCATTCATTATTGCCACTGACGGTTTATCCTGGTCAAACTGGGTGGAGGTATTGACCTGGAACTCGTTGCCAGAGGTTGCACCGGAGGCATCAAAACGCTGGGCAAACACGCCACTTTGGTGCACGTCATTGCTTTCCCAGGCGACAACAAAACTTCCATCGGCAGCAATCTCGATATCCGGCTTCTTCTGGTCCCCCAGGGTAGTGGTGTTGATGGCAAACTCACTACCAACAGTAACGCCACCAGCGTCGTATCGTTGGCCAAATATACCTTTCTTGTTTGCATCTTGCCCTTCCCAGGTAATAATGAAACTACCATCATCCGCCATATCGATAGAAGGCGCTTTCTGATCTCCCGTGGTGGAGGTGTTGACCTGAAACTCACTACCCACTGTGTTACCAGATGAGTCGTAACGCTGGCCGAAGACACCGTCTTTGCTTGTGTCGACGCCTTGCCAGGTAATGACAAAACTACCATCACCTGCAACCGCAATGTCTGGCCTGGCCTGCTCACCCGTGGTGGCTGTGTTGACGGCAAACTCACCCTGGCCAACAACAGGGTCGCCGTCAGCGTCGAACCGCTGCCCAAAGATGCCTCCTTTATTTGAATCAACACCCTCCCAGGTGACCACGAAGCTGCCATCATTTGCCATGCCGATAGCTGATCTGTGCTGGTCACCAGTGGTAGCGGTGTTGACCTGGAACTCATTTCCCGCCGTGAAACCAGACGAGTCATAACGCTGGCCGAAGACACCCATTTTGTTTGTGTCTTCCCCGGTCCAGATGACAATGAAGCTGTCATCCGCGGCAACTGCAATTGCCGGATTCTTCTGATCGCCCGAGGTGGTATCGTTAATGGCGAATTCACTACCATTCGTCTGTATATTCGTCAGGGCCACACCATCGACATCCGTGGATCCAGTGGCGTCCAACATCACCACTTCTTCCTCGGTAACTGACTGATCCGTACCCGCATCAGCGACTGGTGCGTTGCTCACTGTGACGGTAAACACCGCATCAACTGTTAACAACTCGCTATCTGTAGCCCGCACAGTGATTTCGGTCGTACCATTCACCAATGAATCGTAATCAAGTGTCAGGGTATTGGCCGTGTTGTCGATGGTGGTCGAGGTAAAGAGGCCTGGATTTGTATTGCCGACGATACTGTAGGTTAACGAATCATCTGGATCTTCAGCATCGGAAAAAACTGAAAGCAAACCGATTACCGTATCACCACTGCCCTGCAAAACAGCCACATCACTGATGCCGGTCGTCGTGGGTGCAGCCAGCAGGTGTTGCCAGTCTTGTTGGGTACTCAGGTTTACTATCGTTGAAGTTTCAATAACGCCTGTCTGAACCTCGAGATCCCAGTCTCCGCCGAGCTCAGCGGCACCGGTCAGGTCGTCACTTGCGGCGACGTCAGCGCCGGTCAGGAGAGCAAGCTCCTGGAGGAAGAGATTGCCGGAATCCGTTGATGCAAGATTGCACCCATAAAACAGGAGGTCCGCGCCAGTGTCGAACGATTGCTGCCAGCCCATGATGGACGAGGAGTATTCTGCCAGACTCTCGGATGTCAGCTCACGATTACCCAGCTGTACCTTACCGTCCTCACCGTGACTTAGCACGTGTATTGCGTCGATACCCGATAGATCACCGAGTATCTCGCTGATCTGCGCCACACCATCCTTGTCAGAGCCCAGAGTGAAGATCAGGTAATCCGTGTGCGCATCTGCCGTCAGGCCATCTAGCAACTGCTCCTGATCACGAACGCTACCGTCGATGATTACAATCTCGAGCCGTCTCTCCTGCTCGTTGTATTCGGGCAAGACGCCGATTTCATCCAATCTGGCGTCGTCGGTATCAGCGATGTCGGGGGAGGAATCTGCGGAGGTGGCAGAAGACTTGAGCGTACGTTGAATGTCCAGACTCGCCGCCGTAATATCGATATCCTGATAACCGCGGAGATCATCATCATGACTGATATCCCCGAAGACACCACCCAGCAGGTCAGCGGACAAGAGAATTCGTGGTTCGAGAGGTTCGAAATAGAGTGTAACAGGCGTTTGGGGACTCGAGGGCAGGAGCTTTGACAGGCGCTTCGACATCAGTCGCTCCTGACAGTAGGGAGCCTCAGCTGTCTAACAGACAGTGAAGATGCCATCGAACGGTCGAAGCCAGTCTCTGAGTTCACGGTTTCTGACATAGAGTAGGAGAGTAGCTTCCATATTGATTCAGCCAACGAGTTCCAGGCCAATTCAACGCTTTGAGCGTTGTCGAAATCGTGCCGATTGGCTGCTTCATCCCGGGTGGGCTGCCCCGCTGTATCCTCTTGCTCGGCGGTAATCTGTTCTGTCGCGGGTGCCTCGGGTTTGGGTCCGGACCCGGCGATGATTTTCATCTCGCATTTCATGCCCGCGGGCACGGCATGATCGGGGTTCGGCAGCATCAGGCGAATACCGAATGTGCCACTTGCCGCGTCGCCAAGTGGATCCACCACGGTCACCGTGGCCAGGCGAGATACACCAATCGCCTCCGGGTGCACCATCGCGGTCATGCCGGGTTTGATTTGGCCAAAATACTTCATAGGGACAATCGCTTCAACACGCAAGGGGTCCAGTTGAACGATACGGACAATGGGCTGGTCCTCAACATATTCACCGGCAGACTTGAAGCGATCTACGACAACACCTCCGATCGTCGACCTGATCGTCTTCTGGGCAAGTAGCTCTTCGGCCCGCTTCAATTCGAGAAGGCGTTCTTTCTGTCGATCCCTCGTTCGTTGCAGGCTCCACACTGACAGCTGAGCTTCACGTTCAGCCTCTTCTTTGTTCTGCATCGCGATGGCATCACTGCCATAGAGAGAGTCCAATCTTTCCTTCCGCTTCCGGTCAAATTGAACGTTGACCATACCGGCGTAGATTTCTGGATCAAGTTTGGTTCGAGCGATCGCCAGGTTAACACCGGCCCTTTCAACACCGGCCGCAAGGCGGGCAACAACCTGGCCCTTGTCAACGACATCACTGCGCTCTACCAGGACTTCATATAGAACCCCGGGGACAGGGCTGCTCAAATCGACAATCAGGTTGGGGTTCACCACACAATCGAGAGCCGGGAATTCCTCAGCGGCACCCGAGTACGAGGCGGCTGCCCAGATAAGCAGCCCGACCCAACGCCATAATCGTCGTTGTCCATAATTGCATTTGAAACGGAAGTGCACAGTTTGACCCTCACATGGTCCTGCCATCCAAATCGCTGGAGTACTTACCAGCATTGCGCTCAGAGCAGAGACCGGTTCTGCATCCTGAGTAAATTAAAAAGACTATCAGGTAGCCCGTTTCATGCCTTCTAGATGAGACAGGTGGCTTATCTACTGGCATAGACGGTACTGAAAACATCCCGGAATCGATGTTTCGATCAATACCACTAGAAAGGGCTTACAGTTTACTGCTTAGAGGATTGATTTATAACGAAATCATACGCTTTCTGTACCCAGATTTTCCCCAGGGGCCGAGTCTGGTGCCGGAATCGAACCAATACCTTTTGTCCTGTGCGATACAAGCCCGCATATTCCGGTAGAAACAAATCGACGACGAATAATGGATTAAGACTGGTCGCACCCTTTGAGTCCCGCATATCGACTGCGATGTCTCCACCGGCGCTGGACCCAAGTGCACGACTGGGCAGTTGATCTGTTGCCTGCGGAACTTCCCTGACCAGCTGCGCAGAGATACTGATTCGCGGATCGCTCGCCAGCCGTACTTCAATACCGGAAGTTCCCTGTCTCACTTTATCAACTGAAGCCTGGGGAACCACGACCCGAGCGGTGGCGGTCAACCCATCTGTAATATAACCAATCATGGCACCCCGTTCGAGGTAACGTCCCTGGAGATCGAGCAATGTTGTATTCCAGAACAAGCCTGCAGCCGGTGCTGCAATCTCCAACGACGCCAGTTGACGCAATATTTCATTGTGCTGCGTCGCTATGTCTTTCATTTCATCACGCGCAATCATCAGTTGTACCCGATCACCCCCGAGTAGTGCAGAGTGGCGCATTGCCGCTTCCTGTACTTGTATCGACAATAGTTGTTCCCTGGCTTTGAGTTCATCATTCGCCAGTGTGACCAACAATTCGCCCGGGCGTACTTCATAGTGACGAGCCCGCGGAGTGCGGGTAACAAAACCCGCTGTCTCGGTGCGTACGATTGCCTGGTCCGGCACGACAACAATACCCTCGGCATAGGTGCCATGGCCAACAGGGATCGTAAACAGAAGTCCAAGCGGTAATCCCAGCGTCAGGAGCAGGATAAAAACCGCCTGTGGTAGACGTTGCTCACCTGCCGCTTCACGAAAAAGATTGACCAGGTTCCTGCTGATCGGCAGGACGAACTGAAAGACCAGAAACCAGATGGCCAACGCTGTACCAACGATGAAAAATCGGTTCGCAACGAATAATGCTATTGATACAGTGATAAACAATTTGTAAAACGCGGAAGTCAGGCCGTAGATAACAAACCACCGCTTTTCACCAGGGGAGGTGATCGGCGTCTGTACATTCTGGAGTCGAAAAAGATGGTGTTTGATCAGGTATCCAAGATAGCGTGTCGAACGGGATGCCAGACCCGGGATCTCGATGAGATCACTCAGCACGTAATAGCCGTCGAACTTGATAAGCGGATTCCCGTTGAAGAGCAGCGTCGACACGCCCCCTATCAAGGCAACGTCGAATGCAAGATCGTGGACAATTCCTGCATCCGTGGCCACCCAGACGAATAGAGCAATTGCCGCCAGGGACATTTCGACCATGATACCTGCGGCTGCAACTAACATTCGCTGTGTTTTATCGGTAAATTCAGTAGAAGCGGATGCATCCACGTAAGGCACGGGCACCAATACCAGCAGGATGATCCCGAGTTCACGCACTTCGCCGCCATTCACTCGAGTCGCAAGGCCGTGACCAATCTCGTGAAGCAGCTTAATCACCGGATAGAGCAACCACATGAAGAGCAAATTCGCTGGATCCAGGAAGCGACTATTGAAGTGTTCCACCAGGCCATTGATGCTGGAGAACGCGATAGCAGCAGCCAGCAGAACTATTGCAGCCCACGCAAAGAAAACTGGCCGACTGAACAGTAACCTTCCGATGGGCAATAACGCTTCGAGCATTGGGTGCGGGTCCAGCAGCGGTATTTGAATGGCCAGAGGACGTGTCAGGCGGGCGTTCCATCGTTGATGCAGGAAGCGCAGATGCCGATCATGGTATTCATCAGCCCCAACATCGAAGTCACCCTGCAACATATCCGCATTGCGCAGGTGGTCCAATAATCTGACTATATCCTCTGCGGTGGGTGCAGGATCAAGCCTCTCCCGGGAAATTGCCAATACCTCACCCAGTGTACGATTTCCATCCAGTAGCGAGAGAAAGACCCTGGCATCAGGGTTGCAGCGAAAGTGGGTGGTATTCATGCGGTCTGATACCACATACCAACGGTCACCCCGGAAGTCCTGCTCGCTGATGTGAACGTGGCTTCGCAATCGAACTCTGGCACCTTCGATTGCCTTCAGAGCAGTATCTGGATCAGTCATGGTGACAATTGCCACAAGGTCAGTTTCAGCCAGTCAATAATTTCATGGGAGTGAATCCACAATATGGAGCGTTGACCTGCATTCACCCTTGCAACGCCTGACATGCCAGGGCGCAGATTACCAATATCGTTATCAGAGATAGCTGCAATGACACTAAAGGTGATGGCACCATCAGGTTGCTCCGTGGCGCCTGCGATTTGTTCCACCAGAAAACTGGTTTTTCGATCAGGAAAAGCCTTCAGTACCAGGTACCCTGATTGTCCCGGCGCAAGGGCGGTGATTCGATTCTCCGGAACATCAATTAGCAATCGGTAGTCGTCGAGCGGCGCAATTTCAAACAATACGTCTCCGCGTTCTACCGTTGCACCGAGCGATCTGGATAAATCGCCCCGGATGATAATCCCTGACATGGGTGCAATCAGCCGGGTTCGAGCGATCTGAATCTTGATAAGATCCAGTTGAACATCGAACTGCAGGATCTGCGAGGCGTAAATCCTGAGATCCACTTGATCGAGTATCGCAAGGGCCTGGCGGTACTGTTTTTCTACCTTGTCCCGTGCACCCAACAATCTCTGTTGTTCAAGTTCAAGTTCTCTGGCATCCAGCTCTGCAATTAACTGTCCTTTGGTTACACTGTCACCGGCTTTCGCATTCTGTTCCTTCAAGTAGCCCGCAAACGGAGCAACGATGGCGCGCTGAATACGTCCTTCAAGTGTAGCAGGAGCGACTACCTCATAATCGCCATCCAGGATCGCAAACGTTGCAAGTAAAATAAGAAGAGCACAGAAAACAACTTTTAATGCCAGAAATCTTGGCCCTATAACACTGGCGATTAGCCTTCTGCTATCCCACCGAAGCCGAGCCACAACCGATTGCTCGGCTTGCTCGCGGAGTCGGACGGCGGGACCTATTAAATTTGCGAATGCATTAAACCCTGCAATCTGTACATCAGTGAAACCTGAAGGTGATTCATTCTCCATCAACATGACCGTTGTAGATGAACCACCAGCGTCCGGTAATGGCATAACCATCAAATGTCCCATATTTTGATTACATTTCAGTTGCTCAACTGCAGAGTGATCCGGATCACTGTCAGTTATGGGTGACTGTGCGATTACAGCTTCTTCCAGGGCACTCTCGACTTGCCTGATGAGTCTCGAGCGGCTGTCAAACCGGACATTGTGGGAGACGGCACAGACCTTGACGGCACCAGGCCGACCTCGACCGATGAAAACACGATCGAGCTGATAAGCCTGTGCCAGGTGAGTTGCCGCTGCCGTAAGCGCTGCATTCAGGTTTTCGGCACATAGAATTTCACCTATCGCATCGACATGGCTGGATTGAGTTGGCCCAGTACCTGAATTCAATAGTTCCAGCCAACGTTCGCCCCACTCCAACAATTGAACGATAGCAGCTTGCTGGCCAGGATCAGCTTCCAATTCCACAATTACTATCGCCTGTTGGTCTTTGATGCAGGGCATATTTTTCGCCATCCTGAGCACCGACTTGCCATCTGCACGTTTTTTAAATCTAACAGAAGGCTGGTGTTCGCGAGTCGGAACGATTTGCAGGAAGTCCCTGGAAGGTTTTAATTCTGCGGGCCAAACTGCCAGGAGCCGGTTCACCTCGCTATGCTGATTAGTTGCACACACGACTGCTGCCGCCCGCACCTTTGGCAGCACCTGACACATTACATTGAGCCACGGCTGAATCATGCGACCACAATTAAGAGTTTTCTTAGACGTAGCATAAGCCCCGCCAATATCCACTTCATACTCAAAGTGCGGGTGGAATCCATGCCACAGACCAACAATATACTGATTGGCAATCGGGTAATTTTAATGACATTGCTCACGATAAATCTGGATTTCGTTCCGAATTTAATATCGAAACGAATTCTCAAGTGAGAAGTCTGAAGAAACAACAAAATTAGCCTGTGCGGTACTATTATGGGTGATGAGGTGACGAAAAATGAACTAGCCGGTCATTAAATCTGCCAACACTTCGCTCAAATCACCTATTCGATAAGGTTTAGCCAGCGCCTTGTCAAAACCATACTCTGAGCAGTTTGCCATGATTGGATCGTTAGAATAACCACTCGCACAAATCGCCTTCACATTCGAGTCGATCGCCCTGAGCTGGACAATAACCTCGGCACCACCCATCCCACCAGGAATGGTTAAATCGAGTATGACCGCATCGAACGGCTTTCCTGATGATTTGTATTGGCTGTAAATCTGAATCGCCTCTTGTCCGTCCTGACTTGATACTACCTCGTAACCGAGCTTTCCCAGTGATGCCAAAATTATATCTCGAATGGGTTCTTCATCATCCATCACGAGAATACGCCCTTCACCTGAAGTCGCTGCCTCGCGATCACTCGCCGATGGCAATATTGTCTGCTCAGGAAAAGCCGGGAGATAGAAGTTAAACCTGGTTCCTATGCCCTGCTCAGATTGCACCGTAATCTTTCCATTGTGCTTTTTGATCACAGAATATGAAGTGGCGAGACCCAAACCACTTCCGTCATGCTTGGTACTAAAAAAGGGATCAAAGATCCTCTTTAGGTTTTCTTTGGAAATGCCGATTCCTTCATCCACGAAGGCCACTTTGACGTAATCTCCGGCATTCAAATAATGCTCTGAATTTTGTGCAAGGTGCCTATTTGATGCCAGTATTTTTAGTATCCCCCCACCTGGCATCGATTGCTGTGCATTAATCACCAGGTTGTTGATAACCTGCTGGATCTGACCTTCGTCTATGTGCACGGTCCAGAGATTGTCCTGGATAATAAAGTCACCTTTGACATTGGAACCGCTTAGTGAAAAATTGACTGTTTTTTCAAGTAGCTGTCCCAGATCGGCATGCTGCAATACAGGCGCGCCGCCTTTTGAGAATGTTAATAGTTGTTGGGTAAGGCTTTTGATCTGCATAGCCGCGTGTTCCGCAGCTTCCAGGCTAGCGTCTTTATCGGCGGGATCATTCTCCATCCTGGCCAGGGAAATATGACCGACGATGCCGGTAAGAAAATTGTTCAGATCATGGGCAATTCCCCCGGCGAGCACGCCTACGGTTTCAAGTTTTTCCATCTTCTGTAATTCATCTTCCAGTTTTTTACGATCAGTAATATCCCGCGTTATGCCCTGTACTCCAAGAATTTCACCATCATCGCCGTGGAGTGTTTTGTAATGTGCTTCACCAGGATACTGGCTCGAGTCTTTACGATTGTGAATAAGCTCAATAACGTCCTCTTCAACTCTGCCCTGGGTAAAGATAGTCTGAAGTAATTCCTTTAATTTTTGCCGCGAATCTCCAAGGAAGGCATCGAGAATTTGGGTACCGATGATTTCTTCGGGAGTAAACCCCGTTAGACTGGTCAAGGAGGGGCTCAGGTAAGTGAACACGCCACTAGTATCAATCCGCCAGACGAGGTCAGAAGACTGGTTCACCAAATTGCGATACCGTTCTTCACTCGCAGCAAGTGCTTCTTCGGCCAGACTCTTCTGTGCTTGAGACTCATGCATATCACTCAGATCACTTAAGGTTGCAATGTAATGCCGTCGACCACCCATTTCATAAGCGCCTACTGTTAAGCTCATCGGGAATTCGTCACCGCTCTTACGTTTCCCCATTACGTAGGAATCAGCCGACAGTTGGAGAGGAATCGGTCCCTGTATGGTTCTATTGATATATTTTGAGTAGTGCGAGACAAGTTGGTCCGGAACCAGCACTTGAACCGGTTTTCCCCTGATCTCGCTAGCCGAATAGCCAAACATTTTCTCGGCGGTACCGTTAAACAAATCAATCTTGCCACTGGAATCTACCACAAAGACAGCAGTTGAAACGCTATCAAATACCTGTTGAAGTTCGCTGACCTTCGCCTCAAGTGAATCCAGCATGAAATTTAGGGATTGTCCAAGGCGAGCAACTTCATCCGTGCCCGGCAGGTTTATTCTCAGGCGGACGTCACCCGCCGCAATTTTGTCTGCTGCGTCTGTAAGGGTTTCCAGCCTTCGGGACAAAATGAAACCGATGGCCAGGCCAGCAAGGGCAATTATCGTCATTCCCACTATCGCAATCTTAAAGCCGACTGCAGCTGTTTGAATATTCAGGCCAGCTATTTCCTGGCCGGATAAGTGAATTCTCAACAACCCTTGCTTTCCGGAGATTCCGGTAATTGTTCGCTCGAGCTGGTACAGGTTCGGCCTTGACTGAGGCTGAACTGACTGGGTGCCTTCTTTGGCCACATCGGTGCTTACCACGATCAATCCGGATTTATCCAGCAGTTCAATACTATCAATGTGTGGATTCTGAACGGCCTTCATGATGGTGGTATCAAAATCGTCATATTCAGAAGTTAGCAAGGCAGTCTGCGCAGGTTCAACGAGAAGTAGGGCAATGGCATCATCCATATTGGCCATTACCTGCCGGGCCTGATTGGTTGCATAGCTTGAAGTCTGGTATAGCACAAATGACATCATCACTGCTTCCAGCAGAAATACAGTCAGGGCTATGCGGTATTTTATCCTAAAAGGTAACACCTCTATAGAATCCTGTTCCTCTTTAACCTACTGCTTGCATCGGTAAAAACGTTCGCTGCCGAATGTGGTCGCTTATTTTTTCAGCCATCATGATAACAGGCGCATTTGTATTGCCTCCGATTAATGTTGGCATAAGCGATGCATCCACTACACGTAATCCTTCAATGCCATGCACCTGGCCATGTTCATTCGTCACTGCCATCACGTCCGAACCCATTTTACAGGTTCCAACAGGATGATAGAGGGTCTCGGCTGTGGCACGGATCCACTGGTCTAACTCATCGTCGTTTTCAATATTTATTTCCGCACCTGGTTTTAACTGTTGGCCACGATAGTCATCAAAAACAGGTTGCATAAAGATTCGGCGAGTCTCACGGAACCCATTTCGCAAATCAACAATGTCCTGCTCAGCCGAAAGGTAATTCGGGTACAGAACTGGTGCATCGTCGGGATCGGCACTTTTCAATGTCAGGCGTCCGCGACTTTGCGGCCGACAGCCATAAACGATACACGAAAACCCGTGATTCGGATTGATTCCGCTACGACCATGACTATCCTGCATAGCGGCCGAAACATAGTGCAATTGCATGTCAGCGATTGCCTTATCCGGGTGAGATTTGATAAAGGCGCCTCCGGCAGTAGGAGGATAAGACGCATCACCAGTGCCCATCACCAGATATTGAAACCCTGCAAGCATCGTGCGCCACCATACCGCCGATCGATGCAGTGTAACCGGTTTAGTACACTCAAACTGACTGATCACGCCGATATGATCCTGCAGGTTCTGTCCCACTCCCACTAGTTCATGTTTCATCTCGATGCCATGACAGGTGATATCATCTTGCGCACCAATACCGCTGCGCATGAGAATTTGCGGTGAATTCAACGAACCAGCTGACAAAATAACTTCACAATTTACCCGAACCTGGTGACGAGTCCCATCCTGAATGAATTCGACACCCACTGCCCTTTTCTCGTCAAAAAAAATCTTATCGACGGTGACATTTTCTTTTGTACTAAGGTTTTGCCGATCGAGGACCGGATGTAAATAGGCGCCGGCAGCGCTGCAACGCTTGGAATTCTTTATAGTGTGTTCATAACGGGAAAAGCCTTCCTGCTGGCGGCCATTAAAATCCTTTGTCAACGGAAAACCCGCCTGGGCCCCTGCCTCGACGAACTTATCGAGTAAAATATCATTACGCCGGTCGGACTTTTTAACGACCAGCGGGCCTTCGGACCCATGATATTCACTGTCCCCCTCACCAGAAAAATTTTCAGCCCGCTTGAAATAAGGCAACACACTTTCATAGGACCAACCCTGGTTTCCGAGTTGCCCCCAGTGGTCATAATCCCATGCATTGCCGCGTATATAGACCATCGCATTGATTGAGGATGAGCCACCCCAACCGCGACCACGCGGCCAGTACATATGCCTGCCAGCTAAATTAGGCTCAGCTTCTGTTTCAAAACCATAATTATGTTCATTTTTTTCCGGTACGAGTTGCGCAAATCCAGCGGGCATATGAATAAACATATTCTTGTCTCGTCCACCGGCCTCAAGCAGCAGCACAGTTTTATCCGCGTCTTC
>Ga0114949_10002144_pt1 | contig 12229 bp, 8 predicted proteins | sample N074metaG_FD_83505 | JGI IMG/M metagenome (GOLD analysis project Ga0114949, IMG submission 83505) | Deep subsurface microbial communities from Kermadec Trench to uncover new lineages of life (NeLLi) - N074 metaG | ecosystem: Environmental > Aquatic > Marine > Ocean trench > Sediment | place... | reverse complement strand
CCGGCTGCGGTGCGGAAGCGCTCGCGGAGTGCGACAGGACATTGGCGATCGCACCGGGCCATCCCATGGCGCTGGCGAATCAGGGCGCGGTGTTGTGCGGTCTCGAACAGTTCGAACGCGCGGCCGAAGTGCTCGACGGCGCCGTTGCGCGCAACCCGGCCGACGAGATTGCACTCATCAATCTTGGTTATGCCCGCAGCCGTATGCGGCAATACCATGCCGCCGTGTCGGTGCTGGATCGGGCGGTCCGGATCAATCCCGACAATGCCAAGGCGACGGCTGATCTGGCCGGTGCGCATATGGCGCTGGAACAGTTCGCGCAGGCGATAGTGCTCTGCGAACACTTTCTCGACCGGCACCCGGGTGAGCGCCTCGTGCTGGCGACTTATGCCTATGCGCTGCTCGATGCGGACCGTCGGGCAGACTTTCGGGCGATCATGAATTTCGATGATCTGATCCAGGTCTTCGATCTGGATGCGCCGCCGGGATATGCGAGTCTCGCCGCGTTCAACGGCGCCCTGGCGAGTCGTATTCAGGATCATCCGTCGATTCAGGACAGTCCGCTCAGTAAAGCCACGATGGAAGGCGATCAGACCGGCGAGCTGGACCTCGATGAATCGCCCGAGTTGGCCGCGCTTGGAAAATTAATCGATGGGACGTTTCAGGTGGCCGTCGAGCGATTGCGAGATTCCGGATTCTCGGATCATCCGGCGATGGCTTATGCGAGTGACGCATGGGCGCTGCGCATCTGGGGTGTCGTGCTCGGCGACGGTGGTCGACAGGCACCGCATCAGCATCCGCTCGGCTGGATGAGCGGTGTGTATTACGTGAGTTTGCCCGCCGATATGCCCGCCGCCAGTCCGCATGCCGGTTGGCTCGAGTTCGGTGTGCCGCCCGAACGTCTGGCGGTGTCTTCTGAGAGCGAAACGCGCGCCGTCGAACCGGTCGAGGGGCGGCTCGTCGTGTTTCCGTCCTATCTATATCACCGGACGTTGCCGTTCGAATCCGCGGAGACGCGAATCAGTATCGGGTTCGACATCGTCCCGAAGCTGAATTAACCCGCTGCGGCCGCAGTCTCGATGAGTTTCTGCAGCGTCGCGCGGGCTTCTTCAATGCCGACATAATCCGCCGCTGTGACATTGACGGCCTTTTCCAATTCCTGGCGCGCGAGGACCGTGTCATTTTCCGCGAAATAAGCCATGCCCAGGTGATAATGCAGCAGCGCCATCTGGTCAGCGCCGGCGACGGCGATCTCGAGATATCGAACTGCGCTCTTGAATTCTCCGCCGCGGTAGTACGCCCAACCGAGCGTATCGACCAGCGCAGGCTCGGTACTTTTCGTGAAACGTTTAGCGAGTTCGAGCGCTCTGGCGTGGCTCTCCCGATCGGACCGGTGATCGAGCAACAGCACGGCCAGGTTATTTGCAGCCAGGTCACTTTCCGCATTCAAAACAAGAATTTCTTCGTAGACCAACAGTGCCTCGTCGAATCGCTCCGACTGCTCGTATTGAGTCGCCAACAGGAGGCCCATGGCCTGGTTCTCGGGCGCCGCTTCGAAGCCTCGCCGGTATATCCCGATTTGCGTTTCCTGATCATCCGGATACAACTCCGCCAATGCCGCGTATGCACGCACGCTTTTCGGCTGTCCGGTAATGACCTCCTCGAAATATTGCCTGGCCATGTCACGATCGCCCGTTCGCGCATACACGCTACCAAGCAGATATTTCGGGAACAGCTGGTTGGGGTACTTTAGGAGATGCTGATCGAGGTAATCTACGGCTTGATCGACTTGGCCATCTTCTACCAGAAGTCCGACCAGTCTCTGCAAAGGCTCCGCTGCCGCTGGATTCTTTTCGAGCGTAAGTTTGAACGCCGAAATAGCTTCTGGCCCGGATTTCTTGGCGAGCATGACTTGCCCGAGTTGAAATTCCGCCAACCCGGTCGGGTCGTCAAACTCCAACAGGTTACGCACTTCCGTTTCTGCGGCCTCGATATCACCCTGTAGCAGTAGCGTCTGGACAAGTCTGGATGCGGCGTCACGGTCTTCCGGGTCAACCTCGAGCCGCTGGCGTAGAACGTCTTCAGCCAGTCGCATGTCGCCGCCTCGCGCCAGCAATTCCGCCAGTTCGCTAGAGGCGTTTGGATGATCCGGATTCAACTCGATCAGACGTCGGTACACATCCTGAGCGAGTTCCGGATTTCCAGCACCAACATGCGCCCGTGCGAGTAGCAATAGTGCGCGTTCCGAATTTTCGACCGATCGCAAAACGATCCGCAGGTTGGAAATCGCGTCGTCATAGTCACGCTCTGAAAACTTGAAGGCCGCGTCAACGAGCAGCGCTTCGCTATTATTACCGTCGTCGCTCAGAATTTTCTCGATAACCCTCTTGGCCTCATCAGTTTCATTTTCCTGAATCTTGATGATGGCGATTCGATTCCGGGCCGAGTAGCCTTCCTTGCTCATCGGCGAAATTGCGGCGATTTCGCTATATTCGGCGAGCGCTGCATCGCGCGATTCGGACAATTCATAAAGACGGCCGAGGGCGATTCGCAGCGCTAACTCATCTGGAAATTCCAGGATAAAGTCCTGTATAACGTCGATGGCCGCGTCGGTGCCCCGTTTTTCGGCAACAAATCTAGCAAACCCGATTCGACGTGGGATATTTGTCGGATCCTTCGTCACAACCGACCGCAAAACTTCTTCGGCTTCATCGATTCGATCCTGAGACGAGTACAGTTGCGCGAGGCTCAGCGCATAACCATCGCTCTCAGGATAATCCCTGATCAATTCCTTGAGGTCTGCTTCGACGTCATCGAATCGGTTTGCCGAGCGCATCAATATGACGCGAAACTGCCGCAGCGACAGAATCTTATCGGGTGTCGTCGTCGCCATACCGTCATCGATCAGGTTGATCGCACTTTCGGCGTCTCCGGCATTCATTAGGATGCCGGCTTTGAACATGATTGCTTCGGTAAGACTCGGATCGATTTCGAGAGCCTTGTTGACTTCGGCCATTGCCGCGTCGTGTTCTTCCTGTAGAAATTTCACCCGGGCAATCAGGAGCCGAACTTCGGCGTTACCGGGTTCGATACCCAACGCCGCTTCGGCCTGCTGCGATGCCTCAGTTGCCGCGCGCGCTAGGACATAATAATTCGCCAGCTTCAGGCGGGCTTTTAAAAAGGACGGATCGGCGCCTACGGCGACCTGCAGATGCCCTATCGCTTGCCGGAAATTCTGGTCTTTCTCCTCGATCTCCGCGAGAAGGAACCGCGCTTCGGCATTTCGCGGCTCGATTTGCGCTGCATTCATCGCTTCGATCTTGGCTGCGACATTGTCTCCTTCATCGAAGAGCGCCTGAGCTTTTTGCACATAAGCATACGCGCGTTCCTCCGGAGATCCGCAGGCGCTCAGTAGCGCTGACATAAGCGCGAGAATCAGAATAGTCGATCTAAGCATATTGATTACCGCAAGGCCGGAATGACCTGCTCCCCAATAATTTTCAGTGCCTCCATCGGATCTTCATGCAGCCGTAGAGCGATCTCCGTGAGCCCCGCTTTTTGAAAAATTTGAAAGCGTTCGATTTCACGGTCGAGATCCTCCAGGCCGCCCGTCGAAGTCATACCGCGCATGAGCCGGTCGTTGATGTCGTCCGACATGCCTTTGACGATTCCAGAGCGGTCGAAATAGGCCTCGACATAAGCGTCAAAATTATCTGCCACGAGCTTCGCTTCCTCCTCGGTCAGCCAATTGATCAGAAGTTCCGGGTCCAGCTTGCGGCCCCGCCATGCCAGTTCCCTGCGCGATTCGCGGTAGGCCGCTTTCCTGTCCTCTTTAATATGCCATGCCCAGAACGTGTTTACTCGAAAGTTTTCAGGTTGCTTTTCTCGGCGGGCGAGTCCTATGCGCACATTTTCCGTAGCGGGTTCGACAATCTCGGGCGGTGTGCAGCCGACAAAGACGCCGTCGGCTACGCGGCCGCCGAGGCGCATCATCATGAACCTGTAGGCCGTTATATAAATGCGTGGCGGAGTCGCGGTCAGCCAAGTGTACGCACATGGATGTTTGACGCTAAAAATATCACCCTCGTATCCCTCGGCCAGATTTCCGTGGGCCGCGGCCAGGACGATTTCAATAGCCTCGCGAACCGCAAGAACAATTTTCTTCGGTTTCCTGAGATCCATCGCATCCAGATTGCCTTCGCCGGCCCCGATGGCGATCTGCGCGCGCCCGTTGCAGAGTTCGTTCAGGCTCAAAATTCCATTCGCGATCTTCAGCGGATGCATTTCGAACGGGCTGACCGCGAGCGGTCCCATCAGGAGTCGCTCCGTTGACTGCGCCAGGGGAACGAGGCTGATGAACGGGTCCCAGTGCGCGAAATAGTTGGATGTCCATAGTGCGCGGACGCCAATGCGCTCGGCTTCCTGTCCCAGTTCCGTGATTTGCACCGGAGTCAGATCCGGCTCCAGTATGATGTCGATATCCAAGATATAGCCTTGTTGCGGGGACCTGAGAAAGCTTAAGGCCTCTTATTTTTGCCTCAAGGAACCATAGCTTGTTCGCCACCCGAAAGCCAGATATTGTAAGCGTTTGACAGGATTGGATGCGGCAATGACTGAACAGAATCTCGTAATCAAACCTCTGACCGCACCGCTCGGCGCAGAAATCGACGGGATAGATCTTGCCGCACCGATCGACGACGTGACGTTTGACCATCTGCACGCCGCCTGGCTTGAGTACAAGGTTCTGTTTTTTAGAAATCAGGAACTGACGCCTGAGCAGCACAAGGCATTTGCCCGCCGCTTCGGTGATTTTCAGCCACCCGGCTTCGTCCCGACACTGCCGGATCACCCTGAAATCAGGTTTCAGGAGCAGCCATCGAAATCAGGCATCGAAGCCAACATCGTTTGGCATTCGGACGACCTGTTTCTCGAGGTGCCGTCGAAGGGGTCCATATTGTGGGCGATCGATGTGCCAGAGAAGGGTGGCGACACCGTCTGGGTCGATATGGAACTGGCCTACGAAGATCTGTCGCACACGATGAAAGGCCTTCTCGCCGGACTGACCGCGTTGAACGTGCCGATGGCCAATATGCGCGAAGTGGTCAACATGTTCGGCGTGGACGCGTTCGCCAGGATGGTCAAACGGTCCAAGCCCGTCGAGCACCCGGTTGTCAAGACGCATCCGGAAACGGGCCACACGAGTTTAAACATCAATGAGTTGAACACGACTCAAATCGTGGGCATGACGACGAAGGAAAGCGACTCATTGCTACGGTTTCTTTTCGATCATTCGCAGCAGCCCGATTTTCAGTGCCGGTTCTCTTGGCGGAAGGGGTCGGCGGCGTTCTGGGACAATCGATGCACAATGCATCGGGGGCTGCCGAACTTTACCCGGGGCCACCGGTTGATGCATCGGGTCGCGATTGCCGATTCACAAGCGCCAGCCTATGCTCCGTCGCGCCAGGCTGGCGGCGCCTCCGCATAATAAATAGGGTTCTTCACTTTGTCTCGTCGTTCTCTGAGGGTTTAGCATAGTGCCATGAAGGCTCTCGCCAAAAAATTCCTCGATCGTGAAATTTCGCGACGGGATTTCACTAAGGGCATGACCGCACTCGGGTTCAGCGGTGCTGCAATCGAGTCGGTCATGTTATCGATGGCGGAGGCCGGCACGACGGTGCCTCGCGAGGGCCAGGAATTCGTGGGCACGGGTGGCGAAATACTCGCCGAGTGCATGAAGGCTGCCGGGGTGGAGTATATTTTTGATACCAACTCGACGGGCCAAACTTCTTTTTATGATGCACTGATGACGCGCCCCGAACTGAAGATGATCGTGGCGCTGCAGGAGGGGCAGGCGGTCAGCATGGCGCACGGCTATGAGTTGGCCAGCGGTCGCCCGGGAATGCTCATGTTGCCGAGCATCGGCATTCCGAACTCGCTGAGCAATCTTTACAACGCATGGAAGGACCGCTCGGCGCTGGTTATTTTTTCGGATGGTTCCGATACGACGACTACGGGCCGGGATGGTTTTCAGCAAGTAGATGACTGGCTCGCGCCGACGGTGCAATTCACCAAATGGCGCTGGGACGTCGACCACCCGGAGCGCATCAGCGAAATGGCGCGTCGCGGAATCAAACTTGCCAGCACACCGTCGGGCGGGCCGGTTTATGTTCGCATGCCGCGCAATGTCCTCGGCGCAGCAGATATCGCAACCACGATTTACCCGCAGTCGGCGTTCGGCGTGAATGTGCAAATGGAGCCGAAGGCCGAGTTGATCGAGCAGGCGGCGCGCTATCTTGTCGAAGCAAAAAACCCGATGATTAACGCCGGTTCCGAAATCACGCGCGCCGGCGCGAACGCTGAGTTGATCGAACTGGCCGAACTGCTGTCGATACCCGTCACCCAGGGCTACAGCGTGTATGGCGATTTTCCGTTTCGACATCCGTTGTTTGCGGGTTTTTACTCGCTCGGCTTTCCGCGTGGTCTGCTCAAGACAGACGTCTTTCTGAATCTTGGCAGTCCGATGCCCGATCCGACCATTATCACGGCGCCGGTGCCGCGGACCGCGAAAGTCATTAATGCGCGGGTCGAGTACGATCGGATTGCGAACCTGTACCCAACCGACGTCGCGATCGCGGCCGGACTCCGGGAGACGACGCAGGCGCTGATCGATGCCGTTGAGGGTATGACGACCAGGAGACAGCGGGACAAACTGAGGTCGACGCGACTCGAGCAGTCGAAGAAAGATTCAGCGGCCGCTGCTGACCGGCGCATGCGTCGCGCCCGCCGCGGTTGGGATAGTGTGCCGATATATGCCGAGCGCCTGTGTGCCGAGTTGGATGAGATTCTCGACGAGGATGCGGTCGTCGTCGTCGAGACCGGGGACCGCAGTCCGCTGGAGTGGATGAATTTTGGTCTCGGTGCGAAGACTCTGATCGGCCCGACGACGGGTTTCGCGTTGGGTTGGGGTATCGGCGCGTCACTCGGCGTCAAGATTGCTCGCCCCGATCAGCAGGTCGTGGCGCTCGTCGGTGACGGTGCAACTTTGTTCGGTCAGCTGGAAAGCTTATGGACGGCATCGCGATATGACATTCCCGTCATCATGGTCATCTTCAATAATCGCAGCTATGATTCCGAGCGTGGCCGAATTCATTTCGCGTCGAGAGTGGCGCGTGCCGACAAGAGCCGCTGGAAGGACATGTCCTGTTATCTCGGCGATCCCGTCGTCGATTTCGTCAGTGTCGCGAAAGGTTTTGATATCGATGGCACGGTCATCTCGCGGCCCGACGAGATCGGGCCGGCTTTTAAGCGCGCCGCGTCAGTGAACCGCGAAGGCCGGCCGTATTTGATCGATGCGGTCATCGCTCAGCGCGGTCCGGGTGCGGGTGCGAACTGGCATCCGGAACTTTCGATCGCAGGCCGGAGTTAAGTCAGGGTTTCCATATCCCTTCCCCGGATCATCATGCCCGGCGGGCCCCATGGAGACTTCGAAATTATTCGATACTTAATATATATAGAGTGCTTGTATTGACTGTATTGCGGGTGATGCGGGTCAGTCCGCCAATAAATCGTCACTCCGCCCCATTTGCCGAATTGTCCCAATTGCCGATTTTCCTGTTATAATCCTTGCTAAATCAACCACTCGCGATTGGTTGATGAACCTGTTTGTCGGAGCCTGATGGAGTTGATGGCTCGAATGACCACTCATGGAACGAACGGTCAATATCCTGAAGCACTGATTTAAATCCGAACACCGCGCGGGTTTAGGCCCGCACGTGCGTGATCCATGAGCCGAAAATGGAGTATGCAGGTGGAAACGGTAACTGAATCGAATGAAATGCCTGACCGCGGCAACGTGCTGCGGAAGGGTTTTCGAATGGGCGAATGGATGGTCCGGCCGATCGAGGGCCTGATCGATGGTCGCCTCGGAACGCGACACCTGCAGCCCAAGTCGATGGACGTGCTCTTGTGTCTGGCCTGTTCACCCAACCACATCGTCGAGCGGGACGAACTCATCGAGCAGGTCTGGGGGCACACTGCAGTGACCGATGAACCGCTCACTCGCTGTATCCATGAAATCAGGCGTGAACTCAGCGATACGCGGGACCACCCGACTTATATCCAGACGATACCGAAACGCGGTTATCGGCTGGTCGCGCCGGTCGAGCCCGCCGAAGAAATTTTGATTCGGAAATCAGCGGCTGATGGTGCAGGCGCCCTTCGCAATTCCGAGGTGCCAGGAGATGGGCACGGTGCCCGGGAACGTCTGATCGTGCAACTCATAAAGCACCGAGTCGTCTGGGTCGGCGCGATCTATGCCTCGGTTGCCTGGGCGTTAACGCGGATCGCTGTCTATTCGACAGACAGTCTGTTACACGGATACGGTGCACCGGACTGGTTGTTGCCCATGTTCGTGACAATGCTGTTCCTCGGATTCCCGTTGTCCATTTTTCTCGCCTGGGCGTATGAGGAGGCTGAGAACAGTGCACCGGGGGCGAATCGCCGTGGCATGTTCAGGCTGTTGCTGTCGCGCCGCGGCATAGACCTGGCCGCGATCACGCTGCTGTTCGGCGCCTTCGCGATCATGGCGCTGGACCTGCGCCCGGTACCCGTTGTCGCATCGGCCCAGGACTTTAGCCGGATCGCCGTGTTGCCGTTTGCCATCGAAGGTGACGACCGGACCGCCGGTTGGCTCGGCAGAGGCATCGCGGAGGACCTCTTGAAACTTCTGACCCAGGTCGAGGAACTCGAGGTCGCGGCGTGGACTTCGTCTTTCCGATCGTTTCCCGAAACAGCCGATATTCAGGAAATCGGCCGCGACCTGAACGTTCACTATGTTCTGACGGGCCGATTGCTGCGTGACCGTGACCAGTTGCGCGTCAGCGCGCAACTTTTCGACGCGCAAACAGGGTCGCGGGTCTGGAGCGACGTGTTCGATCGCAGTGCCAGCGATTTGTTTGTCATCGAAGACGAGATTGCGCGGCAGGCCATCGTCGCAATGCAGTTGGCGATGCCATTCGGGTTTGCAGAGCAGGCCGAGGCGCTGGCTGGTGCGGTGTTGCCGGCCACAGTCCCGCCCACGACAAGCGTCAAGGCCTATGACTATTACCTGCAGGCACGAAATATATTGCAGCGGTCTACTGCGCCTGTTTCACTGGACGATGCCGCCGAACTATTCACTCAGGCCATTCGATACGACGGCAGTTTCGCGATGGCCTATGGGGGTTTATGCACGACACTCGTAAGGCAGATCGAATCGGGCACGGTGGCCGGAATCACCGATTTGGCAGCGAGCGTGTGCCGGCAGAGCGTGACGCTGGCCCCCGAGTCCTTGGACAGCCACACGGCGTTCGGCGATTTTTACCGTGTAAGCGATCAGTCGGCCAGGGCGATTGACGAGTACCAATGGGTAATCGGTCGGCAACCGCGCGCGGTCGACGCCCATCTCGGTCTTGGCGGGGCGTATGCCGACCTTGAGGATCTCGAGCACGCCGAACAGGCTTTCCGGCGCGCGATCGAGATACAACCCGATTATGCGGCAGCGTATAAAGGATACAGCGACTTCCTGTTTGTGCACGGTCGCTATCGCGAAATCGTTGAAATCGGCCGGCGGCTGATTCAACTCGATCCGGGCAGCGTTTCCGGTTACCGGACGCTCGGTGATGCATCGCTCGCGAGTGGGCAATTCGATACGGCAATAGCGGCCTTTCAGGAGATCATCAGGCGAGAGCCGACGTCGAAGGCTTTTTCAAGTCTTGGCGCCGGTTACTACTACCGCGGGCGTTATCAGGCCGCGGCCCTGATGTTTACGCGGGCCACCGATTTGGCGCCGCTCGAGCACCGATTCTGGGGCGAACTCGGCGATGCTTATACGCAGATCGGCAATCGACAGGACGAGACCGAGCGCGCATACCAACGGGCCAGGGATCTTGCCGAGAGCGATCAGCAAATCGCGCCGAATGATCCCGTGACCGCCATTTATCTTGCTTATTACTGTGCCGCCGTAAACGATCGGCCTTGTGCCAATGCATTCCGTTCCAGCGCGGTCGCGCTGGCGCCGATGGAACCGGATATCCATTACTACAGCGCCCTGATCGATATGCGCCTCGGGCACGAAGCCGCCGCCATTGCGGCCGCCGAACGGGCGCTGGCGCTCGGCTATCCCCGCGCATTGTTTACGGTCGATCCGCTGTTGGCATCGGTCCGCAACAGTCCGCGGCTCGCGGGCATCGCCTTCGGTCACCGGGCTTTGGCGCGTAACGACCGCGTCGATACCGGGGTTTCGGCCCTGTTCTGGTAAAGCCGCGCCGGAAATGGCCAGGATCGGGCCTTGGGTGCAAATCCGCGCAGGAAAACCGAGAAAAACGAATAAAAAAAGCAGGAATTAAAGATAAAAAAATCAGCCTTTCGGTCGTCTCCCGCCTCAATATTTATCTCAGTCCAGGGGGGAACACTCTGGCCATAACAACACGGGAAACGAGTTCGGCCGCAGCTGGACCCGGCAACCCGCAGGAGAAGAAGGAGAACGGCCATGCAGAAACTATTACAGTATCAACCTGTACGTGACTTCATTTACTTCACCGTGATGATCGGTACGTCAGGCGCCCTTACCTATATGATCTACCTGTATTCGAATGGGATGATCTGAGCCGCCCAACAAGCGGCGAACTGCAGACGAGGAGGCCCGCAAAAGCGGGCCTCTTTTTTTTGCGATATCCATTATTCGTGCCCCAATTCTTAACGGTAGGGTTTGATGTTTCCCTTGCGAATGGCCTTTCGCATCTTGCGTGCGATGTAGCCGGCCATAAGGCGACCCAGAGGATTTATCCTGACGTTCGTATAATACCCCGCGTCGAGCCAGCCACGTTCCTCCCAGTACTCATAGTTGACGGATCCTTTCTGGTTTCGTGTCATATTCTGCATGGCGCGGAAATTCATGAGTTCAGAGAATTTGGGTGATCCCAATTCACCTTTATTGATCGCGGTGACGAATTTTCGGGCGACATCTTCGACACACTCGTCAACGTGCGCGAGATATTGCGATTTTTTCATTTGTGAACTCGAAATACCGAGCCGCGTAACGACGTCGCAGCCCCAGGCCGAAGCTGTGTTCTCGAGAAAATTCAGGACGTTCTTGTGGCCGCCGCCCGCCGCGGTCGCCGTCACGATGGCCTTCTTGCCGAAGAAGCTCGGCCGGTTGCGCTTATACATGAAGTACTCGACGAAATTTTTCATGAGCCCGGTTACGTGAAACGTATGCACCGGGGCACCGAGGATGAGCCCGTCACTCGCAGCCATTCTTGCGGCAATCGGCCCGATCGTCGCGTATTCTGGACATGAGTGCTCACCGATGCTCACGCAGTGCAGACAACCGTCACACATTGGCACGCCGACCCTCTGCAAGAACACGTAATCGACTTCGGTTGGATGAATCGTATTCATTCGCTCTTCTATCATGCGGATGACTTTATAGGTGTAACTGTCCTCATTGCGAGGCGATCCGATCAGCGCGAGTATCCTGAGCGTTTCCATCTGTTCTAGGGCCATGACGGATTTATAACTAAAGACACATTCCACCGTCGACAAACATCGTCGAGCCCGTGATAAAATCGCTGCGCTCGGACAGCAGGAACGCTATCGCCTCACCCGCGTCCTTTTCCGGGTCGCCGAATCGCCCAATGTGATGTTTCGCCGCGTTCTTCTCCAGAACCTGCGGCATGGCTTTGGATTTCTCCGTATCGAAAACGCCGCACAGCAACGTATTGATGCGTATTCCCTGCCGCGCATATTCCAGGGCGGCACTTTCGGTCAGCCCCTCGACAGCCCGCTTGGGAGCGTTGTACGGTGCCATGGCCATTGCAATATCGCGCGTCGCGCCCGAGCTGATATTGATAATCGAGTAGTTGTCCCCCGTCTTTGCACCTTGCGCCAGAAACTGCCTGATCTCATATTTCATGCCGAGGCCGATGCCTTCAGATCCGTCCGAAATAATGATGACCTTGCCTTTCATACCGACCGCCTCCAATTTTATTGGGGTCTGACCCCATTTTTTTGAAGGTATAATCCTATCGCACAGGGACTTAGCAGTCAGGAGAAATCGATCATGATGTACACCAATATCTGGTACGTCGCCGAGGAGAGCGCCAACGTCGGCGAGAACCCTGTGCTCGTCCGCATGCTCGCCTGTGACTTCGTGCTCTTTCGCGACACGAATGGGCAGGTCGCCTGTCTG
>Ga0114949_10002136_pt1 | contig 12242 bp, 10 predicted proteins | sample N074metaG_FD_83505 | JGI IMG/M metagenome (GOLD analysis project Ga0114949, IMG submission 83505) | Deep subsurface microbial communities from Kermadec Trench to uncover new lineages of life (NeLLi) - N074 metaG | ecosystem: Environmental > Aquatic > Marine > Ocean trench > Sediment | place... | reverse complement strand
TCATCAACAAGATTATGTTTTATCGTGACAAGGAGAGCATCCCACGTTGGAACAAATTCCTGCAAGGCTATTACGATTCTTCCGGGATAGGCTCTGATAGTTTTGATCAGGCCATACAAATTACGGGACAGGGAGAGGCAACCGTTACAGAAGCAATGAAGGCCCAGGGTATCCGGCTGGAGACGGCGGTAGCGACTTCCACTTACTACATGGGCTTCAACATGTTAGATCCTCTAGTTGGCGGGTTCTCAGAGTCTGCCAGAAAATTACGTCAGGCTATTTCTATCGCGGTGGACTACGAGGAATACGTTTCGATATTTGCCAATGGTCGTGGGGTTCCGGCACAGGGGCCAATTGCACCGGGAATTTCTGGTCATCGTTATGGCAAAGAGGGGATCAACACGATCGTATATGACTGGGAGAACGGAAAACCACGTCGCAAACCTATCGAAACTGCCAGAGCTTTGTTAGCAGAGGCAGGTTATCCTAATGGAATCGACAACAAAACTAGTGCGCCATTGGTATTGTATTTTGATGTTACCGCACGCGGCGCAGAGGACAAATCAAAACTAGACTGGATGCGAAAACAATTCCAGAAACTCAACATTCAATTGGTAGTTCGAAGTACAGACTACAATCGCTTTCAGGACAAGATACGTAAGGGAAATGCGCAAATCTTTGAATGGGGGTGGAACGCTGATTATCCAGACCCAGAAAACTTTTTGTTCCTGCTACATGGACCACAACGAAAAGTTGGCAATAATGGCGAGAACGCTGCTAATTACGACAACCCTGAATATAATGACTTGTTCGAGCAAATGAAAAATATAGAGGACAGTCCTGAGCGCCAGAGAATTATCGATCGTATGGTCAATATCCTGCGTCAGGATGCACCCTGGCTCTGGGGATACCATCCCAAGGATTACGGCTTGTATCATGCCTGGTATAAAAATGTGAAGCCCAGTAGGATGTCACATAACAATATGAAGTATCACCGTATAGATGCCGACTTAAGGGGACAGAAACGACACAATTGGAATGAACCAGTATTGTGGCCTGTTGCGGCATGTCTGATAGTGTTGTTGGTCGGCCTGGTTCCTGCAGTGGTTGCTTATCGCCGAAAGGAACGTGGGGCAGGGATAGAGAATTTAAGAGTACGAGGTAAAAATGCTTAATTACATTATTCGTCGTATGTTCTATGCTATTCCGATTCTTATCGGTGTGAATCTAATCACCTTCACGCTATTCTTCGTGGTCAATACTCCAGATGACATGGCGCGGATGCAACTGGGTATCAAACGTGTTACGCCCGAGGCTATCACTAAATGGAAACAGGATCGGGGCTATGATAAGCCACTGGTATTTAACAGTGCAGAGAAGGGTGTACGGAGATTTATCCATACTATTTTTTTCGAGAAATCAGCTGCAATGTTTGCCTTTAATTTTGGGCGCGCCGATGACGGGCGTGATATTGCTCATGAAATAAAAACGCGCATGTTACCAAGCCTTGCCATCGCGTTACCGGTGTTTCTTCTGGGGCTAGTTGCCTACATTACATTTGCATTGGTAATGGTGTTTTTTCGTGCCACTTATATTGATTTTTGGGGTGTAGTGTTGTGCGTTGCACTGATGTCTATCTCCAGCTTGTTCTACATAATTGGCGGACAATTCCTTATTAGTAAGCTATGGCATTTGGTACCCATTTCTGGCTTTGGTAGTGGACTAGATGCGGGTAAATTCCTAGTTCTACCAGTGATCATAGGCGTGATTAGTGGCGCCGGCACAAGCACCCGCTGGTATCGTACCATTTTTCTGGAGGAAATGGGCAAGGACTATGTCCGCACAGCACGTGCTAAGGGCCTACCAGAAAGTATCGTATTATTCAAACATGTACTTAGGAACGCCATGGTTCCAATACTTACAGGTGCAGTGTCGGTAATCCCGTTACTGTTTCTCGGCAGTCTTATAGCTGAATCATTCTTCGGGATCCCTGGTTTAGGTAGCTATACCATTGACGCCATTAACTCCCAAGACTTTGCCGTAGTACGAGCCATGGTCTTCTTAGGATCATTTCTTTATATCATCGGGCTGATATTGACTGACATTTCATACACGTTGGTCGATCCAAGAATAAGGTTGGAATGATGTTTTTTTAGAAAAAATAACCATGCCTTTCAAACCTGTCATTCTTTGGACTGATGCGCTAATCTACCTTCTATTGGTGGTGGTGATTATTTTTGCTTGGTATGTTCTCCGTAACGAGCACCTGCTAACGCCTTGGCGGAGAGTAGGTCATAGTGTGAGTGGCATGATGGCGCTTACAGTGTTGATACTATTTATTTCTATCGGATTGCTAGATACAGTACATTTTCGCCCTGCTATAGAGAATAGCGGTAATACCAATATTGAAAAAGTTTATGGTGTACAAGTACTAAGTTTGCTTGATGTCATTGTCACACCATTGCGTACAAGTGTTGAGAAAACCTATTCCGCACCGTTTGCAACACGTCTTTACACTAAGGAAACAATCGAACTTGCAGAAGGCAGGCAGGTGCGGGAGTTTCCCCGCCTAAAATTTGGCGGCGCACATTTGCACAACCCCGAGGCACAATTTGCTACTGATGTAACTTGGCGTACGGTGAAGGGTGTGGGTCTAGGACTTTTTATCTGGTGTGTATTTGTGGTCTCGTTAGTCATGTTATTGGCATATCGGAGCGGTAAGAAATTTATACGAACACTTTTTTCTATTTTGCGTAGCGAAACTGAGGTTCCATGGAATGCTGTGTTTATCGTGCTTGCACTGATACTTTCATTGATTGGTGCTGCTATGATGTTGTCTACCCATTACCACATATTTGGCACTGATAAAGTAGGGCAAGATGTATTTTATCAATCACTAAAAAGTATTCGTACCGGTTTGGTAATCGGCACGCTTACTACGCTGATGATGCTGCCCTTCGCTCTTTTACTTGGCATCATGGCGGGGTATTTCCGAGGCTGGGTTGATGATGTGATCCAATACATTTACACCACACTAAGTTCGATTCCCAGCGTATTGCTGATCGCGGCTACAGTGTTGATGATGCAGGTATATATGGAAACTCATCCCGAATTATTCGACACAATTGCTGTGCGAGCTGATCTGCGCTTACTGTTTCTTTGCATCATACTTGGTGTTACCAGCTGGACTGGTTTGTGTCGCTTATTACGTGGTGAAACCTTGAAGCTGCGTGAAATGGAATATATCCAGGCGGCCCATGCATTTGGTGTTTCCCACTGGCGCATAATCAGTCGCCACATTCTTCCTAATGTGATGCATATCGTACTGATTGCCACAGTCATGGATTTCAGTGGGCTCGTTCTGGCTGAGGCCGTGTTGTCTTATCTTGGTGTTGGTGTCGATCCTTCTATGATTAGTTTTGGCACCATGATTAATGCTGCGCGTCTGGAAATGGCGCGCGAACCGATAGTATGGTGGGCGTTGCTCTCATCCTTTAGTTTTATGTTCACACTAGTATTAAGTGCTAATTTGTTTGCCGATGCCGTACAAAATGCATTTAATCCGCGAGTGAGAACATTGTCGTTTACTAACCGAAAAGTTGTGCCACTTGTCACGTAGATAAATCAGAAGCTCAACGTCGCGCCGACAATTAAAATCTCACCTGTCTCTATGACTTCCTTGCTGCAAATTGACAATCTTGAAACAATTCTTCATACCGGTGCAACGCCAATACGCGCTGTAGATGGGCTTACGCTACAAATTCTTAAGGGTGAAACTTTCGCTTTACTTGGGGAATCTGGCTGCGGAAAATCTATGGCGGCGCTTTCAATGATGCGGTTGTTGCCGGAAGTGGGAGAGATAGTCTCTGGCTCTGTCAGGTTCGATGGGGAGGATCTACTTCTGATGCCAGAAACAGCCATGCGTAACATACGTGGTAAGCACATCAGCATGATCTTTCAGGAGCCAATGTTAAGCTTAAATCCGGTGCTGACAGTGGTGGAGCAGATAGGAGAGGTGCTGAAACAGCATTTCAATTTGCATGGTGTGATGCTACAAAAGCGCGTGCTAGAAATATTGCGTCAGGTAGGTATCCCTGACGCAACACGCATCATGACAGAATATCCTTTCCAATTCTCCGGCGGAATGAAGCAACGGGTGATGATCGCTATGGCGTTAGTTGGGGAACCTGGGCTGCTAATTGCTGATGAACCCACTACTGCACTGGACGTTACAATTCAAGCTCAAGTACTAGACCTTATGCGCGATTTGCAACATCACAAGGGCATGGCGATCCTGCTCATTACCCACGATCTTGGAGTGGTGGCGGAAATGGCGCACCGTTTAGCAGTTATGTATGCAGGTGAAATTGTCGAGACGGCGGTGTGTGACGATTTTTTTCGTAACCCAGCGCATCCTTATTCTCGGAAACTATTTGCTGCATTGCCTGGTAGAACCAAGCGGAATCAAGAGTTAGCAGTGATTAGCGGAAATGTTCCATCACTGTCGGACAAGTTTATTGGTTGCCGTTTTGCTAATCGTTGCGATCACGCCTGGGACCTATGCCGAACCACTGCACCGAAATGGAGCAGGGTAACCGCGAGCCATCAGGTGAGATGCCACCTTTATGACAAAGATGCTGGAGCCAAGGTTCAGAATCAGGTTGAAATAGAAGAAGCCGATTCTCGGATAATTGCCGTACCTCAAGCTTCCACTGTTAATGCTTCCACTGTTAATTCAAAATTATTGTGTGTTACTGACCTCGAAGTTCATTTTCCCATACGTAAAGGTTTGATAAAGCGCGTGATAGGTTACGTCAAGGCGGTAGATGGGGTGTCACTTACTATTTCACAGGGTAGGACACTGGCGCTGGTAGGTGAATCAGGTTGCGGCAAGACCACGGTAGGAAAAAGCATTCTACAATTAATTACACCCACTGCAGGTAGTGTGCGCTACGACGGGTTGGAGCTGGTAGGACTAGAGCGTAAACGATTGCGAAAAAAACGCGCCGAATTCCAGATCATATTTCAGGATCCGTATTCGTCACTTAATCCGAGAATGCGTATTATCGACATCATTGAAGAAGGCATGAATGCGCTAAACACTAAAAACGATGGCGGAGTAAGCAACGGAGTACGCCAACCCAATTTTTCAAAAGGAGAAGAGGTGGGTGCGCTATTGCAGCGTGTTGGTTTACCACCGGAAACCAAATGGCGCTATCCACACGAATTCTCTGGTGGCCAGCGCCAGAGGATTGCTATTGCCCGCACTTTGGCGGTTAATCCCAGGCTTCTAATTTGTGATGAGCCTACAAGTGCGCTGGACGTTTCTGTACAGGCACAGATCCTAAATTTGCTCAAGGAGTTACAGCATAGCTTGGGGCTCGCGTACTTGTTTATTACTCATAATATTTCGGTTGTAGAATACTTTGCAGATGAAGTAGCAGTAATGTATCTGGGGAGAATTGTGGAACAGGGAAGAGTGGATGAGGTATTGGGAAATCCTAGGCATCCTTATACTCGGGCGTTGCTGTCAGCAGTGCCAGTAATTAAACTCGAATCGAAGAGAGAGGTCATTCACTTGCATGGAGATTTGCCTTCGCCAGCCAATCCGCCTTCAGGTTGCCATTTTCATCCCCGTTGTCCCAACGCCATGCCTGTGTGCTCTGAGGCTTATCCAGAAGCAACTGAATTCAGTGCAACGCATACTGTACGGTGTTATCTTTACGAGCAGGGTGTTCTCTCCTAAGAAATATCAACTTGTGCGCTACATATCGCTGATAATCAATACAATTTGGAGCGACTCATCAATACGAATGTCCGCCGTGTGACACATAATGAAGTGACGTCTACAACCTCTTGGTTCCATATGGTACTGAATTGATATTACTTAGAAGAGTTAGAAGCTTATTTATTTTTCAGGTCATTGGAACATAGCGGATTAATGTTCCAGATCTTTCTAGTTGGGTGACAGGTGTTTTTGTAATTACTATCCGAAAATGGGAAATTGATACTAAGAAAATGATGTGCAATCTAATACTTACGAAATGATCTGGCAGCAATTCTTATCTTGGAGACGATTATTTAACACATTTAAAGTGGTAGTCATGGCCTGTGTTTACATTAGATTTAAATGTCCTCTTTGCGTGACGCTTCGATTTTGCACATTGTGCTTCGGCCAGTTTTTTTGCTTCTTTTTCATCCCAGTTGGAGGAATCGACAATAACAGACCCTGGATTCATATTAGGTACCCTATTTGCAAGTTCGTGCGCACATCCCATTAATATCGAAATTACCAGTACGGCCATTAAATTAATCATTTCTTTCCGCATTTTTCTCATGTCCTTTATGATCGCTATTCAATTAGCTCATTAAATGTTCTACATAATAGTTTATCTATGTGCATCAAGTAGTTTTAAATTTAGATACAAATATTCCTCGAATGTTGGCTTTCAGCTGGTCGTACATATTACGAGCGATAAAGTAGCCTATAAGGGTTTGCATACGGTAAAGACATACATGATTAAATCACTTATCTGAATGATCTATTTTTAACATTATATTTATTATAGCTACTATAAAGTTACAGAGGAACATTCCGATAACGATATTTGGGGCCCTTGTCTATTAGCGAGATATACAATATTGAATACCAGCATAAATTTCAAAAACGCAAGCATAAATTTCGCATTAAATGCCCACGATTTTGTCGTCATTGAAAAATCAAGGTTGTTTCGCGATATTAGTTTAGAGTCTATCGAGTATCTTCTGAATATATGTCAGGTGATTGAATTCACTCCTGGAAAAGAAGTACTATCCCCAAGCAAGTTCAATAGTTGTATTTACGTCTTGTTGAAGGGACGTCTGGGTGTGCACTTAGGTGACCCAGGCTCTTCGCCTCATATCGTATTTGAGGCAGGTGATTGCGTCGGTGAGATGTCCATTCTGGATGGTAAACCAGTGTCCGCATATGTGATTACACAAGAGCATAGCCGGTTGCTGATGATCCACCAGGAAGCGCTGTGGGCACTCATCAATGTCTCACACGGGGTTGCCCGTAACTTACTCTATATTCTTGATTACCGTATACGTTACGGTAACGAAGCGCTGATAAACAGTGCCAAGATCCAGCTTGAGTCGGAGCGTGCAGCAATCACCGATGGACTTACAGGCTTGCATAATAGACGTTGGTTTTCAGACTCATTCAAGCGCCAAATGCAGCGTTGTGAGCTTGACAATCAACCATGTACTGTACTCATGTTGGATATTGATCACTTCAAAGAGGTAAATGACCGATTTGGCCACCTTGCAGGTGATCGTATTCTGTGCACCGTATCGAAGATGCTACTTAACACAATGCGCCCTACTGATCTTATCTCCCGCTACGGTGGCGAGGAATTTGCGTTGTGCTTACCGGAAACGTCAATCAAAGCTTCTATACTCATCGCAGAACGATTGCGCAAGGCGATTGCTAAAGAAACAACTCCCTTTGAAGAAGGAAAGCAGTTGCCACCGGTTACTGTTTCTATAGGCATTGCCCAGATGCAGCCAGGACAGACGTTGGATGCGCTTATCTCGTCTGCCGATAGTGCTCTTTATCGTGCTAAGGCGAAAGGTCGTAATTGTACTTCCGAATAATATCGGATAACATCTGATCACTGTGAGGCGGGTAAGAGTGTGACTTTCACTTAAACCAGATTCGAGCATGCCTTACATTTCTCGCCAATGGTAACCCCTAATCAAAACTTAGCTTCAGTCTAAGGAGCCTAATTGCCAGTAGAAAAATCAACTAAAGAAACAGTTGTGCTCGTGCATGGATTATGGATGCGCGGCTGGGTTATGACATTGTTGGGATTGCGGCTGCAACGCTACGGTTTCCATACCATTGTTTTCTCTTACCCTTCTATGAGGAATTCATTGTCACAGAATGCACTCTTTCTTTCAAATTTTGTGACTGATATAGCCGCACCACATATACACTTTATCGGCCATAGTTTGGGCGGTCTTTTGGTAATGCAGATGCTAGCAGAATACCCTGAACCACGTGCCGGACGCATTGTACTAGCAGGAAGTCCTTGTCATGCTAGTTATGTGGCAAGCAAGCTAGCCCGAATGGGGCTGGGGCGATATTTGATAGGTCGTGGCATGCTACAGTGTTTGAGACAGAAGGTACCGGAATGCGCTGACCGGTACGAGGTGGGATCAATCGCTGGTTGCAAAAGTTTAGGTGGTGGTAGACTATTCGGCGGTTTACCGAGTCCCAATGACGGTGTGGTGGCAGTTGAGGAAACACGGATGCCAGGTACAAGTGACCAGATAGTTCTCAATGTGAGTCATTCCGGCATGCTTCTTTCTACTAGCGTTGCTTATCAGATATGCATGTTTCTGCGACACGGGTACTTTTTCCACAACCCAGGATCGTCATAGCTTTGAAAATTTCTCGCATACTATCATTTTTTACCGCTATAAGTCTTACCTTCTGGCTCGATGGTTGTACCAATCTTTCCTACTATGCTCAGGCTATAGATGGTCAGATGGAAATTCTGCGTCGAGCCCAGCCGATTAGTATGATTGTTGCCGACCCAAGTGCTGATAAGACATTAAAGCGTGCTCTATCCAAAGTTGTCCTACTACGTGAATTCGCCACTCATGATCTGAAGCTTCCTGATAACAAAAGCTATACAAGCTATGCTGATCTGAAGCGCCCCTATGTGATTTGGAATGTGTACGTTACACCCGAGTTTTCCACCGAGCTCAAGAAATGGTGCTTTGTAGTAGCAGGCTGTGTAGACTACCGTGGTTTTTTTTCTAAGGAAGAAGCGGAAAATTTTGCAAAAGAGCTAAAGAGTGAGGGTTACGACGTACATGTAGGGGGTATTCGCGCATACTCTACCTTAGGTTGGTTTGATGATCCTGTACTCAATACCTTTATTGGATATTCTGAAATAGAACTTGCTAGACTAATATTTCACGAGCTTGCTCATCAGGTGGTCTATGTGCAAGATGACAGTGTTTTTAACGAATCTTTTGCTACCATGGTCGAACAGGAAGGGATCAGCCGATGGTTAGAAAATAATGGTACAGTTGAACAACAAGGTGCATTTGATGCGAAGCAGAATAGGAAAGCTGTTTTTACCAAGCTAATATCAAATTATCGAAAACGTTTGAAGGAATTATTTTCCTCTAGAGTGAATGACTCAGAAAAACGTGCGTCGAAGCTACATATTTTTTCTGAGTTACGTGAAGAATTTTCCCAGATAAAAGCTGCTAACGCTGAGTTTGGCAGCTATGATCAATGGTTTGCACGACAGTTAAACAATGCATTACTTGCCACAATTTCAACCTATACGCAACTTGTTTCCGTATTCCGAACATTGCTTGTGCAGCAGGGTGGGGATATGGAACGTTTTTACGATACCGTCAAGGGGATCAGTAAGTTGACTAAAAACGAGCGGAATTCTGCGTTGAGAGTGAGTAGTGATCAGCGCAGGGATGTTGCAAAAAAAAGAATACAGGTGGAGCCTATCTAATTGGAATTTCTGTTGGACAAAGTAGTGCAACTACATGGAGTCGTCTTGTAACATTATTCCTATAACGCCCAAACAACATCATAATTTATCTTTTTAGTCATATTTTTGTGATTTAATCTCAAATTTCTACGTAGTTTTTCTGCGCGCCACAATAATACCATCTCGAGTTGGGTTGATAAAAGCATCAAACTCAGGATCATTAAAAATTAACTGATTGTGTTCAATAATTGCTTCCGTCCAGCCAGAGACGATATCAACGTAATTTTCCACCGCTACTCGTCCATGCCAAAGTACATTGTCAGCAATGTAGAGGCCGCCTGGGCTAATTCTATTTTTAGCAAGATGCCACACTTCAGGGTATTGGTCTTTGTCGACATCGTTGTAACAGATATCAAATAGTCCTTCAGTCTGAGAAAAAATTTCTTGTGCATGTCCGACATGAAAACTAACCCTATCCCATAAATCTGCCGAATTAAGATACTTCTCAGCTTTTTCTTTATTGAGAGGGTCGCCATCACTACAAATTACTTTTCCTTCTGGTCCTACTGCTTTTGCAAACCAGTAAGCTGAATAACCGTACCCGCTACCAAACTCGAATACACGTTGGGCATTGGCGGTTTTTGCCAATGTCTCAAGAAAAATGCCAACTAAACGACCAATAATAGGAAAATTATTATTCTTCGCCATCGCTTCCATTTCAGTAAGAATTGGATGATCCGTTCGGCTCACTAAGAGGCGCATGTAATTTTCAATAGTAGGACTAACCGGAGTTAAAACATTTGGGTTCGATGTGGTTGGAGATTTCTTATTATTCACTATTAGCTCCTCGAAAAAAGACATGATTTTTATGGGTTCCTGTACCTGAACTTACGTTCAGGATAATGATGAGTCAATACAATTGTAAATCTGGCTAAGACCACGAGATTTGCACTGTATCGAAACGCTTATCGCAACCTTATGAAATTTGCAGTACATGCTTTTGAAAAACAAGATGATTGGAGAATAATACTAGATTTAAAGGAAATCATATAAATCTTGATCTGCCCTAGGGTTGAGAAAATGAGTGAGAAAGCTTGCTTTTTCCTGCCGGATTATCAAAAGAAAAATTGCGTGTGCGTGTTTTAGCCGGACTTACAAGTATGACGGAATATTGCGTCCAGTTGCAAATCACGTACCAGGTAAATTCCATGCAATGCGTCATTTAATCATCTTAATAATGTGACTTTCTTCACAGAATATTGTGTGGAGAACCATTAACCTATGTTAGCAATCAGGTGATTGCATGAAATGAGAAACAAAATTTTAAGTGGTCACCTTAGGTTAAATATATCCATACAGGTGTTGGGTAATTGTTAATTTGCGTTTTACACCTTTTTAGAATCGAGTCAACTTAAGTTGTATTTGAGAAGAGAGAAGGCGATGAAATATAGAGTTCAAGAAATATTACTAGTTTTGGTTATCACTGTTATTAGTGTAACGGCCGCCTTCTTTATCGCACATAGCGTTCAATCCGAACCACTGCAGATGAAGGATACATTGGGCCATTTTTCAAAAAGCTACCCCATAATACATAATATCGATACTGGGGACGTAGGTGTTATAGATGGCGAGTTAAATGAGAGATTGTAGAAGAAAAATGGAAGAGGCATATTCTCTGCAACAGAACTCTACCTATCCTAGAGAGGAAAAGTTTTCGATTGGGCAAAAGTGGCTCGCACTCTTACAATAACTATTCGCACAAATATAATCAGGAAAGACAGCATTAAAATCTTAGTTGTAGTTTCTTTAGAAGATAAGGTATTTTTGAACCATTACCTTGGGTCGTCTACTCAGTTGTTTTATGAACTGCATACTGCGCAATTAATTTACAGGGAAGGGATCTCGGTAGCTTTTGTCAGTTAGAGTGTTGTGGTTGAATAAGAATGTATGGGTGCACGTTTTGGCTACGCTGAATAATCTTTCCAGGACCATATTCAATTACGAGATCATTTTTCAGAATAACGGTGTAATCTGTGCGATCCCAAGATAAACCACTGAATACAGACCAACCACTGATTAGAAGATCGGCGTAGAGGAGAAATTCATACTCACCATTGCGATGAAAACCATCAGGGTTGCCAATGATTCTTACAACTTCCGATTTAGTCATATCTTCGCGCAGGACGCTCATTTTTCCGACAGTAGCGCACGAGGTTAGTAGCAATGTAGTGAGCAAAGCAAGAATAATGGATTTCATAAATTAGACTCCATGCGGAGAAATTTAATACCAGATGCGTTCAAACTTCCACCTGCTATTATCCCCACCCAGTTCTCTAGAGGCATTGTCATAATTTACATAGACCCTGGTATTGTATCTCGTCCATGGATTAGTCGATATAGTACTGGTAGTACCAGTAGGGTCAATGCGGTAGAGGATAGGATACCCCCAATCACAACAGTTGCTAGTGGCCGTTGAACTTCTGCACCAATGCTGGTGGCCAAGGCCATAGGGATGAATCCAATAGCTGCCACTAGCGCCGTCATTAGTACCGGGCGCAGTCTCGTGATGGCTCCGGTTTGAATGGCGTCATCCAAGGTGTAGCCTTCTTTTCGTAGGTTTCGGATAAACGACAGCATCATTATACCATTTAACACTGCTACGCCTGACAGGGCAATGAATCCGACCGCGGCTGAGATGGATAGGGGAATGTCTCGTAACCACAGAGCAAGTAATCC
>Ga0114949_10002135_pt1 | contig 12245 bp, 11 predicted proteins | sample N074metaG_FD_83505 | JGI IMG/M metagenome (GOLD analysis project Ga0114949, IMG submission 83505) | Deep subsurface microbial communities from Kermadec Trench to uncover new lineages of life (NeLLi) - N074 metaG | ecosystem: Environmental > Aquatic > Marine > Ocean trench > Sediment | place... | reverse complement strand
TGGCGATCAGCGTGGTCATTCTGGGTTTGATGGGTAGTCAGTATATGACGGCCACTTCGGTGCCGCCGATTCACAACATCAGCACCGATACGACCAATCCACCCCAGTTCGACAAGATTGTCGCGTTGCGTGAGGCGAGCGACGCAAATCCGTTGGCGTACGATGCAGCGACCCTTGCCGAGCAACAGCACAAAGCTTATCCCCAGGTTCAACCACTGATCTCTCCGGTGGCGCCGGACGAAATGCTCAAGCGCGCAATCCAGGTAATGGAAGGCATGGGCATGGAGATTGTTGACAGCAACGCTACAGCAGGTCGCGTAGAAGCAACGGATACCACCTTCTGGTTTGGCTTCAAGGACGATGTGGTGGTGCGCGTACGCGGAGAAGGTGCTGGCTCGGTAATCGATATACGCAGTGTGTCACGGGTCGGGCAATCTGACCTGGGCAAGAACGCAGCCCGCATCAGTGAGATTCTCGCAGGCCTCAAGGCGATCTAGCCCAACACCAGGGTAGCTCCGCCTACAGAGTATCCTGCCTGATTAACGCATTCTTGCGGCTTCACCCGCTCAAGGATGCGTTTGTCTATCGACCTGTTTCGCCAGGAAGTTCTAGGCCGGAGTAATGACCGGCTAGGGACGGTTGTGCCCTGGTCGTTGCCGCGTGTACAGCTCTGGGCCGCTGCTCTGATTTGCTGGCTTGTGGTGGTGGTGGCGTCGCTGGCGCAAATGGAATACGCGGACAAGATCAGTGTCGATGGCGTCGTGCGCCCCAGCGTCAGGCCGGCCGCGGTCACCAGTGCGACAACCGGCACCGTAAAGGTCGTGCACGTCAAAGCCCAGCAGCAGGTTTCTGCAGGAGATGCCTTGCTGCTGATCGACAAACGTTCCCATGCCCGGTTAGGCCAGCCTCACACGCAATTGCAGATCGATCAACTGCAAGCGCGCAAGCTGACACTGGCCGAAGATCGTCAGCGATTTGTTTCTTTGCATGCCCAACAACAGGCTTTGTCTGAGCAGCGTTTGACGGGCTTACTGGCACAGCGGCGGACCCTGGCCGAACACCTTGGCTTGCTCAAGCAGCGGGTGGCATTAGCGCTGGAGCAGCGACGAAAAATAGTGCGCCTGGCGGACCAGGACTGGGTCAGCGACAGTGAGGTGAGTCGCAGCGAGGCGGGCTTGTTGCTGGCGCAAGAGGCGTTGCTGGAGCTAAAGCGACGGCAGCAGGTGCTGCAACTCGAAAGCGATGAGGTCCGTGGGTCGATGAAACTACGAACCAGCGAGACCAACAATCGGCTATCGAAATATGCTGCAGACGCGCGGCAGTTGGATCACGAAATCGCCCAAGCGGCTGCTGCAGATGAAGTCCTGATTGTCGCGCCTATTGCTGGTCGAGTGGTGGATCTGACGGTACATGTCGGCAAGCAACTGGTGCCGGGAACACCGTTGTTGACGTTGTCGCCACACTCGTCCGCGGCTCATCATGTAGAGGTGCAGTTGCCATCCCAGGCGGCCGGCCGCGTGCGTGCCGGCATGCCGGTGCGTTTGCGTTACAGCGGTTACCCGTTTCAGGAATATGGTACGGGTCGTGGTGAGATCGCTACTGTCAGCGAGGTGAATGTGCAGTTGGGAGCAAGGGTGGTGTTCCGGGCCGAAGTCACTGTCCTCGAGCTACCTGCCGGCATTGATTATACCCCCGCGGGTATGTCTGTCAGTGCAGATATCCTGTTGGCGCAGCGCCCGTTGTGGGCGTGGTTCGCGAAACCGTTAGCTGCGGCCTTACAGCGTTTGTGAGACGCGTGCCGCTTGAAATGCAGCACGCCCGGGCTGAGTGTGGGCTGGCATGTCTTGCCATGGTGGCAGGTTATTTTGACCGACAATGTAGTCTCACGGGGTTGCGTCGCCGTTTCGCCGGGCACTATCACGGTCTTACGCTGAAAAATATTGCGGTATATGCGCAAGCGTTGGGTATGACCAGCCGCGGGCTGCGCGCCGAACCCGAAGATCTCAGGCGGATCAAAGTTCCGGCTATTTTGCATTGGAACATGGATCACTTTGTTGTCCTGGTGTCGGTTAAGCGCAAAGGCTGCCTCATTCATGATCCGGCGCAGGGCCGGATTTTCTGTTCCTGGTCAGAACTGGGTAAGTGTTTCACCGGCGTGGTGCTGGAGTTGTGGCCGGGCGAAGAAGCTACCGGGGCACAGTCGAAGCAGACGCCAGGCTTCGGCGCGCAAGCATCCGACTTCACGCTGGTCGATCTGTGGCGCATGATCTCGGCAAGTCGTGGACAGATTGTCTGGGTGTTGGTGCTGACGCTGGCGCTGCAGGTCATGGTGTTGGTTGGACCCTGGCATGTGCAGTGGACGGTAGACGAGGCACTGCTATCCGGCGACGTCCACCTCATTGGTGTGCTGTGCTTAGGATTCGGCTTGCTGCTGATATGCCGGGTGTTGACCTTTGGCTTGCGCGGGCTGCTGGTGATGTATCTTGGCCACGGCGTTTCGTTTCAGCTTGCCTGTCAATTGCTTGCACGCTTGTTACGCTTACCGCTGACCTGGTTTGAGCAACGCCATGTCGGCGATATCATTTCGCGTTTCGGCTCCTTGCAACCCGTGCGGGACCTGCTCACCCAAGGTGCAGCGGCCGCGGTAGTAGACTTGCTGATGGTGCTGCTGAGCCTGCTGTTGATGTTTGTCTACAGCGCGGCGTTGGCTGGTTTGGTACTGGCCGTACACGGTGTGTTCATGCTCGCACATCTATGTTTCGTGCCGCGGCTGAAGCGATATGCCATGGGCCTGGTGGTCGCGCAGGCGACCGAGCAGTCGCATTTGCTGGAATCCATCCGCGCCATTCACAACGTCAAGGTTTACTCCCAGGAAGCAGAACGGCTGCGCCAGTGGCAACAACTGCACGCACACACCCTCGGCGCAAGCATGAGCTTGCACAGAACCCAGTTAGGCTTGGCAACTGCAGCCATGGTGACCGGCGGTGCTGAGTTGATCTTCATTGTCTATCTGGTAGCGCACCAGGTGCTCGACGGTGCATTCACTCTGGGCATGTTGTTCGCCTTTCTCAGTTACCGGGGCCAGTTTACCGAACGCCTGCGCGGTCTGGTTGACCAGCTTGTTGGCCTGCGCACTCTGCAAGTTCATCTGCAACGCCTGGGCGAGATCTGGTGTGAAACCCCGGAAGCGATAGCGCTGGACCCGTCCGAATCCTGCGGCCCGAGCGAACCGTCACCTCTGCAATTGTGCAATGTCAGATACCAGCACAACCAGGCCAGCGCGTGGGTGCTGGATGGCGTGAACTTGACCATCGCGCCAGGCGAGTTTGTCGCCATCATCGGACCTTCCGGGGGTGGCAAGACCACCCTTCTGAAGCTGCTGATGGGTCTCATCATGCCGACGGAAGGGCACATTCAGTGGGGAGAATTACGGCTTGCCGGGGATGTCTGCGCGGCTCTACGTAGCCGCAGTGGCTGCGTACTGCATGCCGACGCGTTCTTCAGTGGCAGCATCGCGGAAAACATCACATTTTTTGCGCAACAGGACATGCAGCGGCTGGAGCAGTGTCTGGCAGCGGTTGGCATGCTTGATGTGCTGAAGCAAATGCCCATGCGGTTCAACACCCAGGTTGGCGATATCGGCACGGGCTTGTCGAGCGGTCAAATGCAGCGATTGCTGCTGGCGCGGGCTTTGTATCGTGATCCGCAGTTTTTGTTTCTCGACGAAGGCACCGCCAACCTGGACCCGCATAGCGCAGCGGTGATTCATCAATTGGTGCAGCAACTCAATTGTACGCGCATCGTGGTGACCCACGACCTCAGTTTTGCCGCTCATGCAGATCGCGTGTTGCGCTTGGACGGAGGCGGATTAAGCGAAGTAACGCTGGCCGCTAGAACCGCAGTAGTTGTGTCTGCAGACTGACAAGATCCACCACGCCGATGGCATTGTGACCGGTCATCTGCCCGGCGCATTCGCCGGGATTGAATATGGTTGTTTGCGCACCCCAACGCTCCAGACGGTGCAGGTGAGTATGGCCGTGCAGGGCCAGGTCGTGGTTGTGTTGCAGGTGCCCTTCAAACTCTAACGGGTCGTGCACCACGATCAATTGCCGGCCGGCCCATTCGACGGTAAAAGGTGGCTCACAAAAGTTGAAGCCGTGTCTGTTGATGGCAGCCTCCAGGCTATCTCGTTCCTGGTCGTTGTTGCCATAAACGCCCCACATGGGTGCGTGCAGATGGGCAAAGACGTCTATCGTCTTAGCCTGGGTGATGTCGCCGGTATGAATGACCCGTTCAACGCCGGCCGCGTTGAACAGTTCAACGATTTTGGCGACGTTCTGCAGGTTGTTGTGTGTGTCGCTGACGACGCCGATACGCATAAGATGCGATTCTTATGCGTATGACAAAGCAGCGCTATACTTTTTCGAGAATGTGAATGCCGCAGGCAGAGCCCAGGCCGATCACGTGGGTCATGCCAATGCGCGCGCCTTCCACCTGACGGCCACCCGCTTCACCACGCAGGTGGGTGCTGATCTCGTAGATGTTGGCGATGCCGGTGGCACCCAGTGGATGACCTTTTGACAGCAAGCCACCAGAGACATTAACCGGTATGCGGCCGCCCAGAGCGACTTCGCCTTCGTCGATCATGCGTCCTGCTTCACCTTCGCCGCACAATCCGAGATTTTCGTAGTGCAGAATCTCCGCGGTTGCAAAGCAGTCGTGTAGCTCGACCAGGTCGATATCGTCGGCGCCCAGGCCAGCCATTTCGTAGGCTTCGGCCACTGCACGTCGCGTACATGAGTTCACATCGGGCATCACCAGGTCGCGCTCCTGCCACGGATCAGAGGCCATCACAGATGCGCGTACTTTCACCGCGCGTCCCATCAGACCCAGCTCCTTGGCCTTAGCTTCGGAGCACAGTACTGCCGCCGCAGAGCCGTCGACGTTGACCGAACACATCAGCTTGGTGTTGGGATAAGAAATCATTTCCGAATTCATCACTGTCTCAAGCGGTGTTTCGATCTGATACATCGCCTTTGGGTTCAATGTCGAATGATGATGATTCTTAACGGACACTTTGGCGAATTGCTCAAAGGTGGTGCCATGGTTGCGGGTATGCTCCATGCCGGCCTCGGCAAACACCGCAGGCATGGTGCCTGAGCCGAGCAAACCCTCTTTGGATATACCCTTGCCGCCGCCACCGCCACCCAGGAGACCTTTACCCATCTGTTCAACGCCTACTGCGAGCACGCAATCGTATAAACCGGCTTTTATCGAAGCCCAGCCCTCACGAAATGCAGTAGCACCGGTGGCACAGGCATTGGCCACGTTGACCACGGGAATGCCGGTCTGGCCGATCTCCTGTAAAATACGCTGGCCGACCATGCCCGCCGCCTGGCCCAGATTGCCGCTGTACAACGCCTGCATATCTTGAATCTTCAATCCGCAATCGTCCATCGCCATCAATGCGGCTTGGGCGCCGAGTTGCGGTACCGTTATTTCCGGGAAACGCCCGAACTTGATCATGTCTACGCCTACAACATATACGTCAGTCATGGTTATCTCCTGCTAGCTTGCTTTAGGTTGGAAGAAATAGGCCAAATAGTCGCGTCCGTCCGAATCTTTGCGTCCCAACGCATCGGCGAATATAACATCTACTGGCATATCGAATTCTATGTTTGCCGGGTCGGGTTCTACTCCGATCAAGTTACCCTTGATTGCGGTGCCGTCGTCCAAGTCGACGATAGCACTGATGTAAGGGACATCGACGCCGGGAAACGAGCGATAAACGATCGAGTAAGAATACAGCTTGCCGCTATTCGGCAACGTGACCGGGCTCATCTGGTCCCGGGTGCCACACTTCGAACAAATTGTGCGTTCACCGAGATAGGTGGCGCCGCAGCTGCCGCATTTGTGGGCTTCCAGGTATGGGTCGCCGTCTTCTGGAATTTTCAGAAATGGCACGACGGGTAATGGCTGTTCGCTCAAGGATCCCCCTTAATCTATTAAGATCATTTAAGTGATTTGCCCAAGCTTACTATTCGCGAACAGTGCGCGCCACAGTCAGCGCAAAGTACTGAATGAGTAGTCCGCAGCCGATCCCATTCCTGCTAGCTGTTCGCTATATGGTGTCATCGTCTTTGTTGCAACGCTGTATGGTCAGCAGTTGCAGGGGTTTGTGTTTTCCAATGGCCTGAAACTGCAGTCTGCAGCGATATTTTGTGCAGTGAAAGTCCGATTTATCCTGATTGCCAATCTCGAGGGCTGCTGAAGATTACACGTCGATGAGGGCGTAGCCACCCTAGCAAATCTCGTTTAATTACAATCTACCGCGAATCATTTCATTCACCTGTTGCGGATTTGCCTTGCCTTGCGTCAGCTTCATCACCTGACCCACGAAAAACCCTAATAATTTTTCTTTACCGCCCCGCAGTTGCTCCAGTTGTGCAGGATTATCTGCCATTACCTGATCCACGATCGCTTGCAACTCACCGGCATCGCTCATCTGCTTCAAGCCGAGAGACTCGATCAGCACGTCAACTTCACCGCCGTCAGCCCAAAGCGCTTCGAACAGTGTCTTGGCAGTCTTGGACGATAAAGTGTTGTCATCCAGGCGCTGAATCAAGGTGCCGAGTTGATCGGCGTGTACCGGGCTGACGCCAATATCCAAGTCGTCTCTATTTAAATGCGCACTCAACTCACCCATCAGCCAATTAGCGGATTGCCTGGCATTGCCACAGACGGCACACACCGCGTCGAAGTAGTCTGCGATCTGGGGATCGCGACTGATCCAGGCGGCGTCATTGGCCGCCAGCCCCAACTCGCTTTGATAGCGTTCGCGCCGCGCGATGGGCAGTTCCGGCATATCGGCGGCAATCTTGTCGACAAAGGCCTGACTGAACTCCAAGGGCAGTAAATCCGGGTCGGGAAAGTAGCGGTAGTCAGCACTGAGTTCTTTGCCGCGCATGGAGCGCGTCTCGTCACGGTCGGCGTCGTATTGGCGCGTTTCGCGTTCGATGGTGCCGCCGGCTTCGAGGACGTCGATGTGCCGCTGGATCTCATACAAAATGGCGCGCTCGACGAAGCGGAACGAGTTGATGTTCTTGATCTCGGTGCGTTCGCCCAGCTCTTCTTGTCCCACCGGCCGCACTGATACATTAGCGTCGCAGCGCATGCTGCCCTGGGAAAGGTCGCCATCACATATCTGCAGGTAGCGCACCAGCGTATGCATCTGCCGGAAGTAGGTGGCGGCTTCCTGGGCAGTACGCAAATCCGGTTCGGAAACCACCTCCAGTAAGGGCGTGCCAGTGCGATTCAGGTCGATGCCGGTTTTTCCTGGAAATAGATCGTGCACAGATTTACCGGCATCTTCTTCCAGATGCGCACGGGTGATGCCAATGGTGCGTTCGCTACCATCTTCCATTTGCAGTTGAATTTCGCCGCGTCCCACCACGGGTGTTTCGAACTGGCTGATCTGATAGCCCTTGGGGAGATCCGGGTAGAAGTAGTTTTTGCGATCAAAGATGGAATGCAGGTTTATTTGTGCGCCGATGGCGAGGCCGAATTTAACTGCCATGGCGACGGCTTGTTCGTTGAGCACCGGTAGCACGCCGGGTAGTCCCAAGTCGACAGCGCACGCCTGAGCATTGGGCTGGGCACCGAATTTGGTAGAAGCGCCGGAGAATATTTTGCTTTTTGTGGCCAACTGCACATGCAGTTCCAAGCCGATCACGGGTTCCCAGTTCATGTTGATGTGTCCGGGTGTTGTGTGTGCCAGTCTGTTTGTTGTTGAAAATCCCGGGCCAGACCGAGAATGAGATCTTCGCGAAAAGCGGGTCCTATCAATTGTGCGCCCACCGGTAGACCGTCAGTAAATCCACAAGGCATCGACAGCGCGGGTAGTCCAGCCAAGCTGACCGGTACGGTAAATTTATCCTGCTGATACATGGCGACGGGGTCTGCGGTGAGTGCGCCGGTGGTGAATGCAGGGCCGGGGGTGGTGGGGGTGAGCAGCACATCGACTTTGGCGAAAGCGTTGTTGAAGTCGTTGGCGATCAGGCGGCGTATTTTTTGCGCCTTAAGGTAATACGCATCGTAGTAGCCTACAGACAATGCGTAGGTGCCGGTCAGAATGCGGCGTTTCACTTCGTCTCCAAAGCCTTCGCTGCGGGAGCGTTGATACAAATCTTCCAGTGAGGTGGGGTTTTCGCAGCGGTGGCCAAAGCGCACCCCATCATAGCGTGACAAGTTGGTCGAGGCTTCGGCACCGGCGATGACGTAATAGGCCGGGATGGCGGCATCGGTATGGGGCAAGCTCACATCCATACAGGTGTGGCCCAATCCCTCCAGGACCGTGCGTACCTGCTCCAGATAGGTGCCGTCTGCTAAATCGTGGAAATATTCGCTCGGCAAGCCAATGGTCAAAGGTCCATTGACGGCAGGGATGCCATTGCTGGCTATGCCATCCAACCACTCATCGCTGCGTTGAGCACTGGTGGAATCTTGCGGATCGAAACCCGCCATGTAAGTCAACAATAGAGCCGCGTCTTGCGCGCTATGCGCCAGCGGGCCGCCTTGGTCCAGGCTCGATGCAAAAGCCACCATGCCGTACCGGGAGACCCGCCCGTAGGTGGGTTTAAGGCCGGTAATGCCACAGAAAGAAGCCGGTTGGCGAATCGAGCCACCGGTGTCTGTACCCGTGGCGATGGGTGCGAGGCCGCCGGCGACAGCAGCGGCAGAGCCACCTGAAGAACCACCCGGTACCACGTCTGGCGACCATGGATTGGCGACCGCGCCAAAGGCGCTGTTTTCATTTGATGAGCCCATGGCGAACTCGTCCATGTTGGCCTTGCCCAGGGTGACTGCGCCCGCGACCTTCAGTTTGTGTACCACGGTTGCATCGTAGGGTGCGACAAAGTTGTGTAACATCTGCGATCCGCAGGTTGTCAGCAGACCCTGGGTGCAGAAAATATCCTTGTGGGCCATGGGTACACCGGTCAGCGCAGTGGCGTTGCCCTGCGCTCTGGTGATGTCTGCTTGTTCGGCTGCGGCCAATGCGCCGGTTTCGTCAACGGTGATGAAAGCGTTCGCCGCACTTGCGCTGGCGATACGCTGCAAATAATAGCGGGTGAGTTCAACTGAGGAATAGTCGCCATTGGCGAGTCCCTGGCTCAGAACGGTCACGCTGGTGTGCGGTTGCACGGCTAGTTCACCACTCGCGGCACGAGATAATAGCCTTGCGCTGTCTCCGGCGCGTTGGCTTGAAACCGCTCAGGATCAACGTCTTCGGTGACCATGTCTGCGCGCAGGCGTTGAGTGCCATCGTGAGGGTGCGTCATCGGCTCGATCCCATCGGTTGATATCGCCTGCATCTCATCGATCATGGCAATGATGTTGCGTAGATCTTGCTCTGCGTTGACCGCAGTCTGCGCATCGAGCGAAATGCGAGCAAGTGCCGCCAGGTGGGCAATGTTTATGCTGTCAGACATGGTGTTTATTGAAGGTTTTCGCATTTTTCTCAAGAAAGCGCGAACCTTATGTCACACTCCACCATATTTCCAGGTTTGAGGCCGTGCTTTTCTAAGGTGAAATGAATAGAATTGGACTTTCGAGTTGAGTCCATTTACTGATGTTCAAAAGTATTCGCGGTTTATTCTCACGCGACCTCTCTATTGACCTTGGCACCGCAAACACTCTCATCTACGTTCGCGACAAGGGCATCGTGTTGAATGAACCCTCTGTGGTCGCCATTCGCACGCAAGGTAATCAGAAGACCGTGGCCGCAGTTGGTTTGGACGCCAAACGTATGCTCGGTCGTACGCCGGGCAACATTACCGCTATCCGACCGCTCAAAGATGGTGTGATCGCGGACTTCTTAGTCACGGAAAAAATGCTCAAGTACTTCATCAACAAAGTGCATGAGAACTCGTGGATTCGACCCAGCCCCCGGGTGTTGGTGTGTGTGCCCTGTAAATCTACCGAAGTTGAGCGACGCGCGATTCGAGAAAGTGCGCTTTCCGCTGGCGCCCGTGATGTTCGACTGGTCGAAGAACCGATGGCTGCGGCTATTGGGGCGGGTCTGCCGGTGCAGGAAGCCATTGGTACGATGATTATCGATATTGGTGGTGGCACCACCGAGATTGCCATAATTTCGCTGAACGGGGTGGTGTTATCCGACACGGTCCGGGTTGGTGGAGACCGTTTCGACGAAGCGATTGTCGCCTATGTGCGGCGCACCCAAGGCAGCTTGATCGGCGAGGCGACTGCAGAGCGCATCAAGCAGGAGATCGGCACAGCTTATCCACAGAAAGAGATCCGTGAAATCGACGTGCGTGGCCGCAATCTAGCGGAAGGTGTGCCCCGCAGTTTTACCCTCAACAGCAATGAAATTCTCGAGGCCTTACAAGAACCGCTGTCGATGATTGTGCAAGCGGTCAAGGGCGCCCTTGAACAATGCCCGCCTGAGTTGGCGTCTGATATCGCCGAAACCGGCATGGTGCTGACCGGTGGTGGTGCGCTGTTGCGAGATATCGACGTCTTGCTGGCCGAAGAAACCGGATTGCCGGTGATCATTGCTGAGGACCCACTGACATGCGTGGCTCGCGGTGGTGGTAAGGCAATGGAACTGATGGACGAAGCAGGCAACGCAGACCTGTTATCCACCGCCTGAGGTTTGGCTGTCGGAGTTTATCCGTCCGAGTGTAATAGGGGAGGAGCGCGATTAAGGCTCTGTTCGTTCGCGAAACCGGTGCCGGATATCTCCTGATTGGGCTGGGTGTGTTGTCTGCACTGCTCATTGCCGTCGAATCGTCCACGCGTCTCCTCGATCCGACGCGAGGGTTTCTCGCCAGCATCGTCAGTCCGCTCTACGTGGTCGCTGAATCCCCTTATTTGTTGTCCGATACCGTATCTGACCTGGTCAGCACGCATGCTGAGTTACTACAGCGTAACCAGGCGTTGCAGCGTCAGTTGCTTAAGTTGTCTCAAGTCACCCAGCAGTACGTTGCTTTGCGCGCCGAAAATGATCATATGCGATCGCTGTTGGGCTCCCAGGGCCGGCTGCCTTATGAGGTGCTGATCGCGGAACTGGTCGGTATCGTGCCGGACCCGAATACCTTCCAGATTATCATCGACAAGGGCACCGATGCCGGCATCAGCATCGGCCAGGCTGTGCTGGATGCACAAGGATTGTTCGGCCAGGTGGTAGAAGTCGGTCGCTTCACCAGTCGGGTGTTGTTGATCACGGACAGTGATCACGCGGTGCCGGTGCGCGTCAACCGCAACGGCGTGCGTAGCGTTGCCGGGGGTACCGGTGACATGGGCAGTCTCGAACTCGAAAATGTTTCCATCTCGGCGGATATCGTAGAAGGTGATCTTATTGAGACCTCCGGGCTCGGTGGGCGTTTCCCGCCGGGTTATCCGGTAGGTGTTGTCACCTCTGTGGTCGTCGAAGCAACCTCGGCATTCGCCCAGGTGTTGGTGCGGCCGGCGGCCTTGCTCGACCGCTCGCGACATGTGCTGGTTATTTTTGCCCCCGCCGAAGGAGAAATAGAGGAACAGCAACCATGAATCCGGCTAACGGTGGTTGGGTGATTTTGCTTAGTTTGATCGCAGCGATGATGCTGGGCGTGCTCCATCTGCCCGACAACTGGCCTGGCTGGCTGGGTTGGATGCGACCGAACTGGTTGTTGCTGGTGGTGTTTTTCTGGGTGATCGAGCTGCCGCACCGCAGCGGCTTGATAGCGGTTTGGTGTCTGGGTGTTCTGGTCGATGTGTTGTACGCCGATCCGTTGGGCTTGAACGGTTTTATCCTGGCGGGCACCACCTATATCGCCTGGCGTTTTTTCGAGCGCTTGCGCATGTACTCCGTGTTGCAACAATGCGGCATCGTGTTTTTACTGGTGTTGTCTGCCGAGCTGTTGCGGGTGTATGTGCTGGGACTCAGCAGTGAGCGGCCATGGGGGTGGTCGGTCATGGTCACGGCGTTAACTTCGATGCTGATGTGGCCGTTTGTTTTTCTGTTGCTATTGCGTATCCGCACCGGCGTTAGAGTGGAATGACAGACACCCCACAACGGCTGCTATTGGCATCTGCTTCACCGCGCCGCCGCGCGCTGTTACAACAGATGGGATTGCAGTTCGACGTTGTCGTCACCGAGGTCGATGAAACCGTGCAAGCTGGTGAGTCTGCGGCTGCCTACGTAGAACGCCTTGCCATTGCCAAAGCCCATGCCGGTCACCAGCAGG
>Ga0114949_10002133_pt1 | contig 12249 bp, 9 predicted proteins | sample N074metaG_FD_83505 | JGI IMG/M metagenome (GOLD analysis project Ga0114949, IMG submission 83505) | Deep subsurface microbial communities from Kermadec Trench to uncover new lineages of life (NeLLi) - N074 metaG | ecosystem: Environmental > Aquatic > Marine > Ocean trench > Sediment | place... | reverse complement strand
ATGGAAAATAGTGTACGGCATCTTTCACAGTATTTTTTTTAACGATGGTAGGAGAATTGAGTATATCAATAATCATTTGATGAATAATATCTCTATTTTTTTTAGTGCTAAACCTTACATCTACTTTTGCAGTAGCTTCGCCACAAATTATATTAAATTTGTCATGATTGGTTTTAATACTCCCTACATTGACACTTACATCAGAAAATAAATTATTAAGTTGGTGTAATTGTGAAATAATTAGTGAAAGCTCATGGGCCGCGTTTAATGCATTTTTGCCAACTCTACCGGAATGCCCACTTTGGCCGTAAACTGATATTTTGTACCACCGATTCCCTTTTCTAGAAGTAATAATTGATCCTTCATTAAGTGCAGGTTCAAACCCTAGTACTATGTCGGAGGCCCTACCAATTTTTTTGAATGCTTGATGAAAACCTTGTGACCCCAATTCTTCACTCGGTGATATAATTAATTGGATATTGAATTTTGGATATTTCTTATGTTCTAAAAAGTTTCTTAATCCCCTGAGAGCAATCAAAATTCCCGCTTTATTATCGGCTATTCCTGGTCCGAAAAGATAATCTTGTGTGGTAGACCCAGAAAAAGAGTATTTTTCACATGGCCCTGACACAGTATCACCATGGGCAACTAAAGTAACATTATAATTGCTGTTTCCATTTCTATTTGAGATAAGTAAGTCACCTGTGGCATATTCTTTATTTTCAATGAAATTATTTTTAAATCCAATCTGATTAAGTGATTTTGCAATCATTTTTTGAATATGATTAACTCCACTAACATTATTTGTTTGAGAATCGACATTCACCATTTCTTTTAATAGGTGAACATCATGATCGAGGCTTTGGGATACTTGAATATTTGCCAAGGGAAACTCCTTTTAGGTAATCATTTAAATAATTTTCTATGAACCTAAATTCAAATCATCAGTATCACACATTTAGCATGAGCGTCAAGACCGGCGAAGTACTGAATACCTATGGAAAACATGGCCTCAATTTGAAGGGACGAAGAGGCCATTGAGATTATTAAGAATCAAAAAAATACGGATGATTTGCCAATATTGATCATTGACTTTAAATTGCCTGGAATTCAACCACTACCCTACAGATTATCACAATCCTATTTTTCTTTTAAATCTGTAATCAATTGATCTGAAATTTCATTGGTATCATCTTCTTTAATAGGAAAAAAGTCAGCCAAGCTTTTTCCGCATTTTTCAATGGCCTTAATCAGCCCCTCAACCCTATTCCCTTTTGAAATATCCATGGCAAGATCTTGAACCAATTCATTCCAATAATTTTTATCCACCTTTTCATTTATCCCACAATCCGCCAAAACTTCAACTTTTCTTTCCAGCAGCGAAATAAAAATCATTATGCCTGTGCGATCTCTAGTCATAGAAACTTTATTTTCATAAAAAACTTCTAAGGCCCTTTGATAGACTTCTTCCTGCATCTCAGTAGCTGTCGTTAGAAGTCGCTTTACAAAAGGTATATAGGCCAGAGCATAACCCAATAGCATACCGGGGAATTGTCCCCAAATGAGAACGATAGGATCATCAAAGTCGTAGTTGTAATAGCAGATAATTGAAAACACAATTCCCATAATTAAGGCCAACCTGAAATGGGCAGCAGGATAAAAATCGGATTGACTTAATATGACTGGAACAATTTCACCAGAAGTTTTTGTTTCAACTTCTTTAATCACTTCAGCTATCGCTTTTTTTTCTTTCTAAGCTATTTTCATTACCAACTCCCACCAGCACCACCGCCGGAAAATCCGCCGCCGCCACCAAATCCGCCGCCGCCGCCAAATCCACCGCCGCCACCAAATCCACCGCGACCACCCATCATACTTCCAAGCAATAAACCTGTAAGTAGGCCGCCACCTCTTCTTCGTCTTCCAAAAATCATAGCTAGAATAATAAATGCGAAAAATAATAATCCAGAACTTCCTCGGCCGGAACGTCTATTGCGAACTCTAGGCGTATTAGTTAGTTTAGCTCCGGATTTCTCTGCAATTTGCGAAACACCGAAAACAATTCCCGATTTATAATCACCTCTTTTAAAATAGGGCTTAACCGATCGAATAATGCGTCCAGCAGTTATATCGGGAATCAGTCCCTCTAACCCCTGGCCAACTTCAATCCTCATTTTTCTATCTTCCAGGGCAATCAAAAATAATACTCCATTATCTTTATCCTTACTCCCCAATTTCCATTGCTCAGCAACCTTTATCGAGTAACCGTCAATGGAATCACCCTCAAGAGATTTTACGGTCAAAATGGCAATTTCATTACCAGTCTGCTGCTTGACTCGAACAAGTGCATTAACAAGGGCCGCACGGACCTGCTTTGATAAAAGTCCCGCCTGGTCCATAACAGGTGAAGAAAGTCTGGGAACTTCTAATGCCTGGCCGCTCAAACTTATAGAAAATAAAAATAAAGTCGTTATGAAGTGTTTCATTTAGAATTGTACCTTGTAGACCTACCCAGAAAAAGTGGACACTTTCTTAAGCAGCTTTAGTTAATTCTTCATACTCCATCGGAGTCATATAATCAATACCCGAATGGAGTCTTTTTCTGGGTAGGTCCACCCTTCGCTCCCGCCATTTTTGAACTTTTTTATAATTGATAATATTGAACTAACTTTTGAAAACTGCCGCTACAAAGGGGCGAGAGTCGATTACTACGCACCATTTGTTGGGTGGTGGAGAGACAATTTTTCAGGATAGAAAAATTGGGACACCCTAGCGACCCGAAGGGTGACGGTCCATGGAGGGACCTGAGTCAATAATATCCGTTTCCCTTGCCGTTATTGTACCGCTTCAGAATGTACAACCCGAGACATGGTGGTGGAAACGGCCACGGTGATTGGTATGATTTTGATTAATCTCCCCTAAATATTTTTAGGAGGCCTTCTCAGGGAAGGCCCTCGAATTCTTTTCTAGCTTAAAGAATTGGCCACTTCTTGGGCCAGTTGATCACAGTGTTTTTTAACAACTTCTTCCTGCTCTCCCTCAACCATCACTCGAGCAAGATTTTCAGTTCCTGAATATCTAAGCAGAACTCTTCCCCTATCTCCTAAATCGGACTCTACTTCTTTTAATACTTGTTGAACTTGGGGAAGGTTTACAAAAGGCTCTTTTTTAGAAATGGCCACATTTATTAAGTGTTGGGGATAAAGAGGTATATCTGCCGTGAGTTCATGCAGCGATTTTTTATAAAATCTCATGGCCTCAATGGCCTTTAAAGCGGAAAGAACTCCATCCCCGGTAGTCGAATAGTTTTTAAAAATTATATGTCCGGAAGGTTCTCCACCTAAAAGTGCATTGCCCTTGTGCATTTGCTCTATAATGTAGCGATCTCCGACCTTGGTTCGAGTAAAATTAAGTCCGAGTGTTTTTAAATAAACTTCCAGCCCTAAGTTACTCATAACCGTTCCCACTACGGTGTCTCCAGGTTTTAAAACACCTTGATCCAAAAGTAGCTTGGCAAAAAGTCCGATCAAACGATCTCCGTGAATAATTTGTCCCTTTTCATCAATCATTAAAACCCGGTCAGCATCTCCATCAAGACAGATACCAAGATCCCCGCGGTATTTTTCCACCATGGAGATGGCATTTTCTGGATAAAGTGAGCCACATTCAAAATTTATATTCTTTCCATTGGGTTCAACACCCATTGGAATAATCTCCGCTCCAAGTTCACTGAAAATCATAGGAGCAACTTTATAAGCGGCCCCATTGGCACAATCAAGCACTATCCGCAGGCCTTCAAGATCATAATTACCGGGAAAGGCAGATTTACAATGAACTACGTAGCGGCCAAAAACTTCTTTCAGTCTTTCCGCGCGACCTAGCTCTCCACCATATTTAAGAGGCAGAAGTGAAGGATTATTAATAAGGTTTTCAAGTTCCATTTCTACCGAGTCTGGAAGTTTGTTTCCCTTGTGATCGAAAATCTTAATTCCATTGTCGGTAAATTTATTATGGGAGGCAGAGATCATAACCCCCGCATCAGCGCGCATGGATTTGGTGACAAAGGCCACGGCGGGTGTGGGAAGAGGGCCCGTTAAAATGACTTCTCCACCTTGAGAACAGACACCTGCCGCGAAGGCCTGCTCCAGCATATAACAACTAAGCCGAGTATCCTTACCTACTACAATAAGGGGTCTTTTATGGCGTGATTTATGTTTTTGGAAATAATGCGTAACTGCGCGCCCAAGGGCCGTGGCCACCTCACAAGTCATGGGGAATTCATTCGCCTTGCCCCTAATACCATCTGTTCCAAAAAGTTTTCTTTCCATAAGAAATTAGGAGTTTAGCCTACCTCCCAAATTATGGGAAGAAATTGTGAATTTTTCACTCACTACGTGATTTCAAGGGGCTAAAGATCTGACAAAATGTAAATTACTAACAGTTTCTTACATCTTAGTACTTTCAGGGGTTTAGAGTGTGTAGGGCATTTGCTTCACCACGAAAATACGCTATATTGCCATACATGAGTATATTAATCAGTATTCTTACAGTCTTATTTCTTGCATCTTGTGGGGGCACTGGATCAGGGCCTTTAAAAGCTGTTGGCTCAGGGGTTATTTATGGTGATGGAGAGCTGGCCGACAACCGCTCTGAAGCATCAATTGATGAAGTACTCAAAAACAACAATATTCACTACCATGAGGCCAAGATGCTGCTTGAGTTTTCCAGATCAACAGCAGGAATGGTTGAGATTGGAAAGCATGTGATATCCTTTACTGATGGATCTGTCATGGCCAAAAGACCTCTTAGAACTTTTAAAGCGGTCAGGGAACTTTGCGATGGCGAAAGATTTGAACGTCAACGCTCCCTTCCGATATGCACGGGATTTTTGGTAGCGCCAGATCTAATGGTTACGGCCGGTCATTGTGTGAACAAAATTAATTATCACAATAAGGCCTGGATTTTTGGTTATGATCACACCAGGGCCCACGAATCTCTACCTTCTTTTAAGAGGGAATATGTTTACCACACCAAAGAAGTTCTGGAATGGGAAGAGGATAAAGTCATTAGAAGAGACTTCGCTCTTGTAAGACTTGATAGGGCCGTAACTGTGGCAAAACCTTTAAAATTTAGAAAATATGGTGAGGCCTCCGTGGGAACTCAACTGGCCATCATTGGTCACCCAAACGGACTTCCAACTAAAATATCTGCAGATGCTGAAATACTTGAAAATACTGTTAACGCCTATAAGACTAATCTGGATTCTTTTGGAGGCAACTCCGGCTCTCCCGTTTTTAATTTATATACGGGTGAGATAGAAGGAATCCTTATTAGTGGCGCTACTGACTTTCTTCCAAACTTTGAAAGTGATCCGCTCTGTAATAAAGTTAACCGCAAAAGAGACTATCAGGGCGCTGAGTATGTGGCCAAAATTTCAATGGTAGATATTGAAAAATACTTGGTAAATGACGACTTTTTAACTTCAGAATTTGCCTTTGGTGAAAGCGATTTCTTCTGGCGTTTCTAGGAAATAACTAGGCCTTATCAAATTTAATGACTTCAACCGGGCAGGCATCCGCCGCCTCTTCCACTTTCAGTCCGTCATCTGTTGGATATCCAGGTCTGATTAAGCAGGTATCTTCAGTGACCTCAAAGACTTCGGGAAAGATCGCCTCACAGGCATCACAGACGATACAACCTGGCTCAATCCATACTTTGCTAACACTAAAATTTGGTTTTTCCTCAGCGGCCGCGGCCCCGCCTGCGGCGGCAAACTCACTAGCAAATTCTGGGTTGGTGGCAATTTTAAGCGCCTTTCCAGATTTTGGAAGGGGAGGAGAAACAAAGCTTTTTCCGGGAATGGTGTAGAGGGGTTTGCTTTTTGTCACTTTGTATTTTTCATTGAAATCATCAACACTCATTTTGGCATTTCTAGAGCGCTCTAAAAATTTAAAGGCCTTTAGAGTTTGCTGATGAACGATTCCATCACGGGATGAATAAACCGATAACTCGACCAGGGCATCATTAAAACCTTTGGCGGAAGTCAGCTTTTTCATCTCCTCACCAAAGTCAATATCTCTTGCAAAAGAAGACCCCTGGGGATCAAAATCACGGTAGAGAGACATTTGGGTGGGACTTCCAAAGGGATTAAAAAGTCTTATTTTAAATTGATCAAAACGTGCCGATTCTTTTTCAGAATTAAATCTAAAACCAAAGGCCACACCATTTTTTCCATGTTTGGATTTAAGAATAAAAATTTTGGGACTGCCAAAAAAGAATTCCATGGTACCTGAAAGTAGGCTTAAAACTCCAAGGGTTGCCACCAATCCGATGGCCAGAATTACTCCGATACCTAAAGCAATTAGACTTGTTGTGCTCACTTATCTCTCCAAAATAGGGATAACTTACCCAGCGCGTTCTTTAATAATTAAACTTTAGTGGAATATAACACGAGCAAAGAAATTTGCAAAAGGTTAACTCAAAACCCAGACAGGTTTTAATCCTGCAGAATTATTTTGCCCCATACCTAAAAGATTCCCCTTTGGGCCATAAACCCAGGCATGGCCTGGTAGATAAGGGATATCCTCTGCCGTTACCTGATCAATTCCGCTGGGGGAAATATTATTTCCATGAGAAAACTTTATTTCTGCTGCTTCATTTAATCTAATCTCACATAAGGGCAGGGCCTGACCTAGAGACATCTCTTGTAAGGCCATTTCACTGGGCACAATCTCTCCATGTGTAGGCAGACCGGTTATCTCATGAGGGCCGATTTTGGTTCTTTTTAACTCTACCAGATGACCTAAAGTCCCAAGTTCAGCGGCCATCTCTTCAAATAGAGATCTTATATAGGTTCCTGAGCTTACTTCTGCTTTAAATGTCAGGTAGGGATAGTTAAATTCTAAAATTTCCAGGGTATAAATGGTTCGCAGTACTGGTTCTTTTTCAATCTTTTTCCCTTCCAGGGCATACTTGTAAAGTGGTTTTCCTTGATGTTTAGCAGCAGAAAAGGCAGGGGGTGCCTGAAGAAGATCTCCAGTGAATTTTTTCTCTAAAAGCTCTTTTATCTTTTCCAGGTTTAGATCACTGGGCAAAGGCCTTTCATCGCGCGCGAGGATTTCCCCTTCTTTGTCACCAGTTGCGGTTTTAATTCCCAACTTCCCCTTGGCCACATAAGTTTTCGAGAGGGTCTTTTGAATATACTGATTAAGTCTGGCCGCTCCTGAAACGCCAATCAACATAAGGCCTTCCGCAAAAGGGTCTAGAGAGCCGAAATGGCCAACTTTTTTAACGCTACCTCTTAGGGCCCTTTTTACTCTGGCCACCATTTGAAAAGAACTCGGTCCTGGTGGTTTATAAATGGGAAATACTTTGGGATTATTTTTCACTTTTATTTTTTTCAGCGTTTAGGATATCGATAATATATTTTTCTGCCTCGAACTGGGCATCATATTTAAAAACCAGGTTTGGAACTTTTCTCATCTCAAGGGTGCGGGCCAAAATATGTCTTAATCTTTTGGCCATATTGCCTATCGCCTCTTTGGCATCTCCTCTTTTGGAGCTATCAAAGGTATCCCAATAGACTTCGGCCTGTGAGTAATCACGGTTTACATCTACTTTGGTAATCGTCACATTACTTAGACGTGAATCTGAAGTTTCGGTTCGAAGAACTCTATTGAGTTCAAATAGAATACGTTCTTCTAACCGTTGTTTTTTGAAAGGATTTTTTGCGCTCACGACTGTTCCTGATCTTCCTCTTTGGCCTCTTCTTTGGCAACCTCTTCAAGCGTTCTCTTTCTCTCTTTAATTAGATAGGCCTCAAATAAATCGGCCACTTTCATATCATTGAAGTTTTCCAGACCGATACCACATTCCATACCAGATCTAACCTCTTTAACATCATCTTTAAATCTTCTAAGAGAGGACATTTTACCGTCAAAGACAATTTTCCCATTACGAAGAAGTCTAATATTACAGCCATCAACAATTTTACCATCGATAACACTAGAGCCTGCGATGGTTCCAGCTTTTGGAGTATCGAAAGTCTCTTTAACTTCCGCTCGTCCTACATACTCTTCGACAAACTCAGGCTCAAGCAATCCTTCTAGCGCCAGCGTAATATCACCTATTAGCTCGTAGATAACTGAATAGGTTTTAACATCGACACCACTCGTTTCCGCTAGTCTCCTAGCAGAAGTTGAAGGTCTCATATTAAAGCCGATAATATATCCTGAAGCAGATTCAGCAAGCATGACATCAGAATCCGTTATCGGACCTACGCCACCGCCAATAATTTTAACTTTAACTTCCTGGTTTCCAAGTGCCTCAAGAGATTGCTTGATGGCCTCAAAAGAACCTTGAACATCGGCCCGTACCAGAAGATTAAGATTTTTTTCTTTTGGCCCTTCAGTTTTAGCTGCGGCAAAGAAATCTTCCAGAGACATTTTCTTCTTAATGGGAGTGGCCTCTAGTGCTTTTCTTTGATCGATCCTATTTTGAACCACCTTTTTCCCTTCTCTTTCATTTTTTACAACATTTAAGAGATCACCAGGTCCAGGTGCTTTATCTAATCCTAAAATCTGGACAGGAACTGATGGGCCGGCCGATTTTAGATCATTTCCACGTGAGTCGGTTAGCGATCTGGCACGGCCAAAGCTCTCACCAACAACAATATTGTCACCCTTTTTAAGAGTTCCGGTTTGAACTAAGACAGTGGCCACGGGCCCTCGTCCTTGTTCGATCTTGGACTCAATCACCACACCCTCGGCCTTGCCTTTGGGCTCGGCCCTAAGTTCAAGAATTTCTGATTGAAGGGCAATGGCCTCGAGTAAGTCATCGATTCCCTCACCTTTTAATGCCGAGATAGGAACAAATTGCGTGTCACCACCCCAATCTTCGGGAGTAATGCTAAACTCTGCCAATTCAGTTTTTACTCGCTCAGGGTTGGCCCCTTCCTTATCCATTTTATTAACCGCCACAATTATCGGAACTTCGGAATTTTGGCAGAACTTAATTGATTCTTTTGTTTGAGGCATAACCCCGTCATCGGCGGCAACAACCAGCACAACGATATCGGTAACGTCAGCTCCCCTTTGTCTCATAGAGGCAAAGGCAGCATGGCCTGGAGTATCTAGAAACGTTAACGTTTTTCCTTTTACATCTACTGAGTAGGCCCCAATATGTTGGGTAATCCCACCGGCCTCTCCTTCAACAACCTTGGCCGATCTGATATGATCTAAAAGAGTGGTTTTTCCATGATCAACGTGTCCCATGATGGTAATGATTGGATTTCTAAAAGGAAGCTTTGTTTTTTCTTCCTCTGTGATCGTATCTTTTCCGAGGAATTCATCTTCATCGAAGGCCTTATCTTCAACTCGGTAATCATAAAGAGCGGCAATCTCTGTGGCCAGAATCACTCCTACAAAATCATCGGGTTTAACCAGCAGGTTAACATCGAGAAGTTTGTCGATCATATTTTTAGCTTTAGTGGAAAGTTTTTGCGCCAATTCTTCAATGCTACATCCACCATGAACTCTAATTACTCTTTTTGATTGCTTAACTTCAGTAAGTTCCGTTTTATCCCCTTTACCATGAAAAACTTTTTTCCTTTTTACCTGAGTGTAAAGAGGTCTTCCAAGTGTTGAAAGGGCCGCATAAGATTTTAATTCTTGTTCAGATCTAGTCGCTGACAGAACTTGAGAACGAGTGATTCCCCCTGCTCTTTTTCCTGAGACAATGGAGGCAAGGCCACCTAGTCTCTTTTTAGCGGTGGCCGGAGGAGTAGAACCGTCTGCCTTTTTCTCTGTGGTCTTTTCACCTGTTTTTTCTTCTTTAGGAGGAGGAGTGTACACCGGTGTAAAACGATGCATTTTTTCTCTATAGATTTCTTTCTTATCGTCTTCGTTAGCAGGCCCCTCTTCTGCGGGGGCCGGTGTTTCAACTTTCGGACTGGAGACAACCCGCAATCCATTACTTTCTTCTTCCGCTGGTGTTTCTACTGGTTCCCCTGCGGCAACCATTGCTTCACCCGTTTCTAAGTCCTCTATTGGAGCTTCTGGAGCGATCTTTTCCGGTTTTTGTTTTCTTCTAATTACCGTCTTTTTCTTGATAACTTTCTTTTCTTCATCAACTTTTTCGGCAGCGGTAGTCTTTTTGGTGGCCTTTTTAACCACTTTTTTCTTCTTAGTGATTTTTTTCTTAGTCTTCTTTTTAGTACCAGCCGCTTTCTTTTCTTCATCCTCCGTCCGAAGCTGCATAAATTTATCAACTTCTTCGTCGGTGAGAGAAGACATATGGTTTCTTACTGCAAAACCTTTGGCCTTTAGGCCTTCAACCAAATCAAGAGGTTTTAAATCTAATTCTTTGGCCAGTTCAAAAATCTTTTTAGGCATTAATTTCTCCCATTAATTCTAAATTCTAGAATTAACTTCAACCTACTTTAATTTAAAAGCTGCAAGTTCCTCTCTCAGCCTTTTTTCTGCTTCAGAAAACTTCCCTTTTTCATCATCTTCATTTGTATCATCATGGCCTTTTTTAATGGCGCCTTGATAAGCTGGAACAGCAGAAGCGGAGATTAGTTCCTCTTCCTCTTCTATATCCAACTGAATTTCACCCTTTTCGATAGCATCTAAGGTGTCTTGCAAGATTTGCTTAGCATCTTCTTCACTCACTTCTAAAATCTCAACCAGGCTTTCCGGTGTCATTGCACTTAAATCACCAATCGATTGCACTCCGTTTTGAACCAGTATTTGCGCTTTAGTATCAGTAACAGAAACGATTTGCATTAAATTATCTGCAGCTTTTTTAAATTTTTCTTGTAACTTCGTTTTAGAAAGAATGTTTATTTTAAACCCGGTTAGCATTGCCGCCAGCCTTACGTTTTGTCCTCTTCTTCCAATGGCCAATGAGAGTTGATCTTCTTCCACGATCACATCAAGTGTCTTGCCTTCACCATCGATCATGATGTTTTCAATTTCTGCTGGAGCAAGTGCTGCTCTAGCAAAAGTTTCTAAATCATCAGAGTATCTAACAATATCAATTTTCTCGCCTTGAAGCTCGTTTACTACGTTTTGAACACGAGATCCCTTCATCCCAACACAGGCACCAACTGGATCGATGTCCTTATCAACAGAGATAACAGCAATTTTTGCTCTCTGACCTGGCTCTCTAGCAGCTGATTTAATTTCGATAGTCCCATCTTGAATTTCTGGAACTTCAATTTCAAATAGTTTTACTAAAAACATTGGGGAGGTTCTAGAAAGTAAAATTTCTGGGCCTCTGTTGGTCATAACAACCTCAGTTAGGTAAGCTTGAATTCTATCACCTGGCTTGAAGTTTTCTCCTGGAATAACTTCTCTTTGTGGAAGGACTGCTTCCGCCTTTCCAAGGTCAACCATGATACGCCCTCTTTCATAACGTCTGGCGATGCCGGTAATAAGTTGTTTTTCTCTATGTTTAAATTCAGCGAAAAGAATTTCTCTTTCAGCGTCTCTAACTTTTTGAAAGATGATCTGTCTGGCAGTTTGGACATCAACTCTAGTGAAATTAGGATTTTCAATTCTAATCCCTAATTGATCCCCTATTTCAACATCTTCATCCAATTTTTTGGCACTTTCTAGATCGATTTCAATAATGGGATCGCCCACAACTTCTACAACGTTTTTATACTGATAGATTTCAATATCACCATCTTCTTCGTTATAACGTGCTTCGTATTCCCCTTGAATACCAAATTTCTTTCTTGCGGTTACTAGGAAGGCCTGTTCAATGGCATCAATAACGATAGATTTTTCGATACCTCTATCTTTTCCTACTACTTCAATAACTTTGGCCAACTCTGAAAAGTTCATATTATCCTCTAATGTTGGTTTCTAAGTTGGCCTTTTTTACTTCTTGAAAAGGCAACTCAAAAACAAATTCCTTATATTTCAAACTAAGGTTGTCTACTGTTACAGCTTCCAACAAACATATAATTTTTTTTTCACCAGCAATTTTTTTTGGGGCACCTGCAAATAACTGCCCCAACTGCTTGCCCAGTTGCAGTTTAACTTCTTTTCCGATGGCCGCTTCAAAATGTTCCAAAGTATTAAGCTTGCGGAACAGGCCAGGAGAGGAGACTTGCAACGTCAGTGTTTCAGGAACCCAATCTTCCTCTAGATAAGGGTCAAAGGCCCTATCTACTTTTACGCAATCATCTAAAACTGCGCTTCCAGTCTTTTCATCCATGATATAAACTCTAAGCTCGCTACT
>Ga0114949_10002129_pt1 | contig 12258 bp, 10 predicted proteins | sample N074metaG_FD_83505 | JGI IMG/M metagenome (GOLD analysis project Ga0114949, IMG submission 83505) | Deep subsurface microbial communities from Kermadec Trench to uncover new lineages of life (NeLLi) - N074 metaG | ecosystem: Environmental > Aquatic > Marine > Ocean trench > Sediment | place... | reverse complement strand
CCAACACCAAACTGACCGATCAGATTGGCCTCATCTCTGGAATCGTCGGATAATTCCCTAACAAATTCCGCGGTCCCGGATTTGGCGATCGTGCCCAGTTGCTGGGTCACCTCATCGCGACTCATACCGATACCGTTGTCGGTAACACTAATGGTTCGCGCATCCGAATCGAAGTCAATTCTTATCTCGAGATCCGGTTCACTCTCAAGGAGCTTCTCATCCGCAATCGCCTCGAAGCGCAATATGTCGGCCGCGTCTGAAGCGTTGGATACCAGTTCACGAAGGAAAATTTCCCGATTGCTGTACAAAGAATGGATCATCAAATGCAGGAGTTGCTTGACCTCCGCCTGAAATCCGCGTGTTTCGATTGCCGTTGCTGTACTCATGATCTTGTGACTTCGGTCCTCGTAATCGCTCTGAACCCCTGGCGGCACCTGCGGTTTACAACAGCTGCCAGAGGATGACGGTGACCGATAAATGGGGATTTCCGGGCAAAAAATCAAGGCCTGCGCAGGGCTAATTTCGCGAAAGGGCCGGTCGCAGATAGGGGCATAGGCCCGGTTTGGTGGCACGAACGATCGCTAGCCTGTCTGAATACCCAAATTTAGGCACTCGAACGGGGCTTGATGTACCTGGGGCGGGGGGCCCGCTCGCAGCCAAATTCTATTCAGCCAGGGTGATTTGATTTAACCACATAAAGAGGTGGCTTCTTGGGTTTCTCGGATTTTGTTCCGGCTTCCTCAGCTCGACACGCAATACTTCGAACGCTTGCAAGTGCCTTTTCGATCCAGGCACGTCGACTAATAGTACCTTCATTCGCGAAGTCTAGTTCGCTGGATTCTCGATCGTACATTTTATTTGCGATCTTTTTTGGCCACCCTGCTTTGGGGCACCACTGGATATTGAAGTGCCCTGTCGAAGGCTATTTATTGATCTTCCGGGCTCCAGTCACGTCGAACTTTATCTGACCAATTACGGTAGCCTTTCCAGGTATAGAGGCCGGGATCAAGCGGGGCGCGGCTTTGGGCCGGCGCCTGTACACGGGTCAGCCAACGCCGATAGGCATCCCATCCACCTACATCTTTACCGTCAGAAGAAACTAATCCTTTCTTTTGCTGTTCACGCAAATCAGGACCGTCACTGTGTCTTCCATTACCATCCGGCAAGTCATCCAAATAAATTGGTGCATATGGCTTTTGTCTATGCTCGCTCATCGCTAGTGCGCCTAATTCATAATCAGTGGTCGCAGATTACAAACATGGCGTTTTACCCGCTATGAACTACATCACAGGCACGGCCATTTAACTTGTTGATTATGCAGAAGGTTCGCCGGAAAATAAGCAGGCCATTTAACAAATTGCATTACGCGACGACACGATAGCAAGGTTTATAATCTCTTTGCTCCAATCGCATGCGCCCCTGGCTAACGAACGCAGACAGCAGCCGGTCCAATCTTGACATCAGCTCGGGCTCACCTCGAATTTCAAAAGGCCCACTCTTCTCAATCGCGCGAAGACCATGCTCTTTGACATTCCCGGCGACGAGGCCGGAGAAAGCCCGGCGCAGGTTTGAAGCCAACAGATGAGGATCCTGACTTTTGTGAATTTTCAATGCCGCCATTTCCTCGTGAGTGGCATCAAACGGCTTCTGAAAACTGGACTCAATCTTTAGTTGCCAGTTGAAATAATAGGCATTCTTACTCTTCCGACGTTCGTCCCTCACCTGACGCATATAATTAACTGTCTTACCTGCAACTGATTTCGGATCACCCAATTCAATCTGGTATAAGCGCTGGCCATCCCGACCTAAAGTCGAGCCGATAAAATCGTCGATCTGCTTAAAGTATTCAGCTGATACGGCTGGCCCCGTCAGGATGACCGGTACCAGCGATTCGCGATTCTCTGGATGCATCAATATCCCCAACAGATAGAGCAGCTCTTCCGCAGTCCCTACACCGCCTGGAAAAATTATGATTACGTGTGCGATTCGGACGAAAGCCTCAAGGCGCTTCTCCATATCCGGCAGGATGACGAGTCGATTGACGATCGGATTTGGTGATTCGGCCGCAATAATTCCGGGCTCCGTAAGCCCGATATATCGACCATCATAGAAGCGCTGCTTGGCGTGTCCAATGGTCGCTCCTTTCATCGGCCCTTTCATCGCGCCAGATCCACAACCGGTGCAAACACTTAACTTTCGCAGGCCCAATTGATAGCCCACCTCTTTGCAAAACTCATATTCTTCACGACTGATAGCATGTCCGCCCCAACACACCACCAGATCCGGATCCGCGGGTAATTTGAAGATTCCGGCATTGCGCAATATATGAAACACCGCGTTGGTGGTTCCATCACTGGTTGCAAAATCAAAGCGCCGGGCGATCTCGACTTCGCCGCTGACAAATGCGATATCTCTGACTACAGCAAACAACAGCTCCCTGATGCCGCGAATCATTTCCCCTTCGACGAACGCGTCCGGCGGTGCATTCGTAACAGCAAGTTTGATTCCGCGTTCCTGCTGAATAATCCGAATATCAAAATTTGCGTACTTGTCCAGAACTTCCCGAGCATTGTCAGTTCGGCTACCTACATTCAGAACGGCGAGTGCGCAGCGCCGCAATATCTCACGCTGATTTCCCTCGCCGACATTAAGCAGGCGATCCACCTCATGTTGCGACAGGACCTCAAGGCTTCCCTCGGGCATTACCTCAACTATGGATTCCATTCCTGACATCGGTAAAAAATAATATAGAAAAACATTTTATTTTGTGGCCGCCCACAGCACACAAAGAACATCAGGGCAAAATCTGAATCGGCGTATTGGGTTTAGTCATTAACCAGATATCCACCATATCGGCATTGGATACAGCGATACATCCGTTTGTCCAATCCGTGCTTTGATAGTATTCCTCCGAATACCTGGGATCGTTCGGTTGCCCGTGAATCATAATCTGCCCGCCCGCTGGCAGCCCACGGAGTTTCGCATGGCGAATATCATCCGAATCAGGATATGAAATTCGTATCGACAGAAAAAACTCACTGGCCGAATTACGATCCGAAAGTCTGTAAGTGCCCTCCGGAGTCTTGAAATCCCCTTCAGTAATTTTGCGTCCTTTTGGCAGCAGCCCCAGAGCGACATCCATGCTCTTCAGAACTTTATTTCCTTTGAAAAGAATTAGCTTCCTTTCCGATTTATTGATCAAAACCCGGTCGGCGAATTCAGATTCCGATGCATTCGCGGGATTGCCTGCGAACAGGCAGACCAGCAGTATCACGGCCGAAACTAAGCGCCTGCTCAATCGGCTAAATCGCATCGGCGATCTCCGAAACGGTACTCTCTGGTCCACTCACCAGTTCAATTTTCGGAAAAACGATCTCCGCGCCAGTCTGCACGCGATTAAGATTCAGGTCGGGGTTGTACTGGCGCAGGAGCCACACCGGTACTTTATACTGCCGGAGAGTTAGCACATAAAGAGACTCTCCACGACGCAGTCGATGGATCTGAGTATCAGTGATGCGATAACGGGTAAAGAAGGCTTCCTGCAGCTCACGGTGGTATCTGAATCTCCTGGCAGCAAATTCTTCCCGGTCGACAACAGAGAATTCCAACCGGAGACGTTGACCGATAACAACCGGCCGCCGAAAGGAATAGCTGTTCAAATCTCGCAATCGTTGCGTACTGACGTCAAGCCAGTCCGCGTAATGCCCAAGGGTTTCTGCTGCCTGCACTTCAATTGTGCCGTCCGCAGCGACAAAGTAGTCGCTTGGATCGGCCAACAAAACACTCTCAGCACCTTGTTCAGCCGGCTGCCCAACTCCATCGGTTACCGGTTCGACAGGTTCGTCCGCGACCGCCATTGGGCGAGGTACGATATTCACAGTATCCTCGACCGGCAGAGTATCCGCGCTGGCGTCATCCACCGCCGATATAAGCCTTAAGTCGGCAGAAATCGGCGTCGAGACCTCCGGTGCTGGCACCGGGGCAATTATCTCGTCGCCGTCATTGGCCGGCGCGGATCGCCTAACAGCAATCTCGCTGACCTCCGAAATCAGTATCAGCTGTTGTCCAGGATAAATGCGATTCCGGTCCGGCAGGGAATTAATGGCCAGCAATTCAGATTCACCGATGCCGGCACGCCTGGCGATCAGACTAACGGTGTCACCATGCTGAACCACATAGGTATCCGTGCCCTTTGCAATGGCGACCATCGATGCCGATCCGCGATACGGCAGGTTCAGCGTCTGCCCGACCCGAATCCGATGCCGGCTTTTCAGGTTATTCAAGGCCATCAGTTCAGACACACTGGTACGGTATCGTGCGGCGATCACCGACAGGCTGTCCCCGCGTTCCACTTTGTGCTGCAAATCGGGCGTTTGAGCACTGTAGCGCTGGTTTGCCGGAATCCCTGCCAATACGACATCTGCATTGATCCCGGTAGCTACAACCGGCAATCGCAACGAAAATCCCCGTGGCACAAATTTTGTACCACTCCAAACTGATCGGAGCAGCGCGGGATTGTGATCCTTCAGTGTATCGATTGATACACTGAAGGTATTTGCTAGGGTTTCCACCGCCACGAAATCCGGAAGCGCCACAACAATTTCCGGCCGGGGAAGCTGCTGTTCAAGCTCGCCAAAATACGCATCTACGTCCTGATCGATATCACTCGCGGCCAGGAACGCAACGTAAAAGTTTCGGGATGCAAAACCGAACGATCGACCCCTGTAGTTGCGCAGTATGACCTCGATATCATCGGTCCCTGTCTCTCTGACCGCACGGCGCATTCCGGCAACACCATGGTTATACGCCGAAATCGCCAAAGGCCAGGATTTCAGAATCGAATAGTTGTATGCCAGCAAACGGGCGGCGGCTGAGCTAGACGAGAACGGATCACGCCGCTCATCAACGACGTGATCTATTTGCATGAATCTGCGGCCGGTAGACCGGGTAAATTGCCACAAACCCGAAGCGCCGACATAGGAACGGGCCGCGGGATTAAATGAAGATTCAACGTGGGGCAACGCCGCCAGAATTTCCGGAACACCTGCTTCCCGGAGCTCGGACCGGATGTAGTCCTTCCACAGACCCGATCTCACGTAGCCGTCACGAAATCTGTCGGCCAGTCCCTGCTGAAATCGAAGCTGACTGGCGGCTTTGTGCAGCGCATCATTACTCACATCATCTGGCCACAGGGCCAACACGCGTCGTTCTTCAAAGGTCAGGCCTTGCCGGTTTCCGTCGGCCAGATGATTCAAGATGTTGCGGTATCTTTCGCGGGCGCGCTTGGAGATCCGACGTCGTTGTTTCGAAGTCGAATCCAGTGGCAGATCAATCTTTTCGTAAATTACGCCGAGATTACGATTATCGTGGATCAAGGCCTGCTGGCTGGTGGCGTCCGTAAACACTCGGCGCCAGAATGCGATGTCGGGCTCCAGCCCGGCGGGCCGCGGCAATGACTCTGCCATCAATGGCATTGCGCAAAAAAACGACAATAAGGCTATCGGTAGTCGTCCAATGATCATGAAATTCAGCACATCCTTGTTTCCGTAACCGGCGCCGGCAATTATCGGCTTTCCAGCTCTGCGAACCCTGCCAGTCGCCAATGGTATACGCGCCCTGTCCTCAAGGTGAAGGCTCCAAGTCTCTTTTTCTACCTCAAGAAACCTGCTACTGTTTTGCAGAAATCTACCATGATTTCTGAAGCCTGAGATTGATTCCTTGAATATACGTTAATTGCGTGTGTACACAAATCATCCTGTGGAATACCACACTTTCCGATGTCCCCAAAATAGGTGTCGCTGATTAACGACGTCAACGCTAATAAGGATTCAGCGGACATTCCGCTGTATCGATTCTGGCAGCCAAGATTTTGGCTCTTGTGGGCCGGTGTACTCATTCTCCGGATTCTGGCTTTCCTGCCATACCGGCAGCAAATGCACCTTGGCCGCGCACTGGGACGAATCCTGTGCCGAGTCCTCCCGGAGCGACGAAAAATTGCCGCTGTAAATTTGCGGCTCTGTTTCCCTGACCTTGACGATACCGAGATACGGAAACTGCTACGCAAACACTTCGAATCTCTCGGGATGGGGGTATTCGAATTAGCGTTGGCGTGGTGGTTAAGCGACGACAAACTCGTGGAACTGGTTCAGTTGAGCGGACTTCAAAATATTCAGAAATCGTTGCGCAACGGCCACGGTGTCGTCATTTGCAGCGGCCATTTCTCGGCCACCGAGTTGACCGGTCGAGCCGTACGACTCAACGTGCCGATCGATGCTGCGGTCTACCGGCCGATGCGAAACCCCCTGGTCGACCAACTGGTGCGCCGTGGAAGAGGTGGGGCCGCCGAAAATCTGATTACAAAAGATGACGTACGGAAAATGATTCGGGACCTGAAAGCAGGGTCAACGATCTGGTATGCGTCCGACCAGAGCTACATCGGCAAGTACAGCGCACTGGTTACATTCTTCGATGAACCAGCGATGACCAACACGGCTTTGACGCATATTGCACGCCTCAGCGAGGCAGCTGTGCACTTCTATGTGCCCCGGCGTCTTGCTGATGGTGCAGGCTATTCCGCCGAAATATATCCAGCGCTGCACAATTTTCCAACGGATGATCCAGCCGCTGACGCGTTACGAATAAATAAATTACTGGAGAAAAATATTCGCTTGGCGCCAGACGAATATTACTGGATTCATCGGCGCTTCAAGGGCAGGCCAGAGCCATTTCCGGACCCATATATGAATTCCAACAAAGCGAACTCAGGCTAGCCGTTTATTTTCTTCTGATAACCCGCAAGTACCCAATTCCATTCCCTGTCTGAAAACTCGCACGAACCATCGCAACTGATTTTACGCAGCGACCTTTGCAGCCGATCCAGGTTTCTCGCTCGCCATGAACCCCGGGCCGACCGGACCTGACCCCGATCGAAATCCAGCAGGAACAGCTCTTCCCGACTACTGATCTGAATGTTATGCGCCGTCAGGTCCGCATGATAAACATTGGCGGCGTGGAAACGAGCGACCAGTTCTCCTACCCTGCCCCATAGCTCAGCGTCGAGCGGCCCCGCCGCCCAACGCGTAGACAGCGGAACAACATTGGGAATCAGGACGGTAATCAGATCTGCTGTATAGAGAGGCCCGTGGCGAACGTAGCGGCCGGCCACGGGCCGCGGGACCGGTAAACTCAATGAAACCAGGCGTTCGAGCAACCACCATTCGAGGAAGGGTCGCGTCTGCGTTTCTCCTAGCCAAAGAAATGTATCCTTCAGCCAGTTGCCCGTAAACCCTCCCCGATAGTAGTGGCGCAGCACCCACTTGTTCCTATCGTCACCGATAAAAAGCGTTTTACCTCGACCACCGGAATAACCGGGTGCGGTCGGTGCCTCTGGCCAGGCACCCTGATTGAATTCAACATCGTGAATATTAGCGACCAATGATGGATCGTATACGATCCTGCTATCATCGATTGATTCGACACGTCTAGCCACGATTCAGGCCTTGCAAACAGGAGTTTTTGCACATTCTCGAACCGTCCGCAATCTGCATGATTCGAATCTCAGCCATTGGAGATTGCTGCCATACCCTGCCAGTGGTAAGAACCATTCAGGCCGCGTGGCCGAAAACGAAAATAACCTGGATCATCGGTGCAATCGAATACGAGTTGTTCAATGGTATTGATGACATCGAGTTTATCATTCTGAACAAATCAAAGGGCTCCTCCGGTTACATCGACGTCTATCGTAATTTGGCCGGACGCCGGTTTCCTGTGCTTCTCCACATGCACCCGTCGATGCGGGCCAATATTGTGAGTTGTTTCGTGCGTGCAGACGTTCGCATCGGCTTCGACAAATTTCGAGCAAAAGACAGGCAGTGGCTTTTTACGAATCAAAGAATTGCGCCGGAACCCAGGCAGCATGTTATGGACGGACTGTTCGGCTTTGCCGAGACTCTAGGACTACTCGACAGAATCTACCGCTGGGATATTCCGGTATCGGAGTCAGACCGGAAACGGGCTGCGGAACTGATTTCGGGCCCGCGTCCTCTTTGCGTAATCAGCCCCTGCAGTAACCAAAGATTTCGCAACTATAGGAACTGGCCTGCAAAAAATTACGCTGAGGTTGCAGTGCATCTACACAAAAGATATGGAGCACATGTAGTCCTGACCGGCAGTCCTTCAGACTATGAGAGAAAATACGGCGAAGCAATCGAGTCAGCTGCATCCTGCCCCATCACCAATTTGATCGGTCGGACATCACTAAAACAGTTGCTGGCGATCATTGAGTCCGCAGACTTGTTGATTTGTCCGGATTCCGGGCCCGCACACATGGCCACGGCAGTCCGTACTCCGGTCATCGGACTTTACGCGACTACGAATCCAGACCGGGCACGCCCCTACTTCAGCGAAGAATTTCTGGTCAACGAATATCCGCAGGCGGTGCGACAAGAGTTTAACAAGTCTGTCAGCGAGGTACGCTGGGGGGAACGCGTTCGGCATCCGGATGCAATGAATATGATTGAAGTCGATGCCGTTGCACAAAATATTCGCAAGGTGCTTGAGCCTTCGGCAGAGTCCGGGGCAACCCAAACCCACCGCGGCGATCCCAGACCGAATGTCGCACCCGATTCCAGCATGGGTTAAGATTTGCTCCCAAATGGCCGTACGGACTTATGTCCACTCGGGTGGTGAGAAATGCTGGAAACCTTTGATCAATCAAGACTCGAATCGGCGGGTCCATTCGAAATTTCAGATGCACTGGAACAGGGCAATATCGTCTATTTTCCGGAGTGCCCGGTTCCCCTCGCCGATGAGAGCGATCTTTCGCGTATGCGCGATGAATTGCCGGATCAGTTAAAAAGAAAAAACGCGAGCTACCACCCGGAATCTGACAGCGTCAGTGGACTCGATAAGAGTGCGCCGATTTATGATTTAGCGTATCGCGTATTGACGTCGCAAAGTGAAGTCATCGTGAATTTTCTCGAAAAGGCGGCGCCGAATTTAATTCAAGACGCAACGATCGGAACCAGCAGCTTTCGCCCGGTCGAGGAAAAGGACCGAAATTTAAAGGCTCACGCCAGCAGTGAGTTGATTCATGTCGACGCCGGCACCTATGGGGCAACCAATGGTGATCGAATCCTGAGATTCGTAATCAATGCGAATCCGTCGAGGAATCGAGTCTGGGCAACAAAAGGATCCTTCCGGGAAGTTTTTGAGCGGTATGGTGAACGTGCCGGACTGAGCGGGCCGAAGGGCCATATCGGCCGGCTGGATAAAAACATCCTGGACAAATTGCGGACCTCGGCAATCAATGGCATCAGTCGGATAGGCCTGCCCAAAGCCAAGGTCCTGGACAGCACCCCTTATGACCGGGTTATGCGCCGATTCCATAATTACATGAAAGACGCGCCGGAGTTTCAGCAAGACCCGCTCGGATATGAGGAAATTCAGTTTCGGCCCTACTCGGCATGGATGGTTTTCGCGGACGGCGTCAGCCATGCTTGCCTTTCTGGTCAGCACGCGTTCATCTGGACCTGTCTGACGCGACTCGAAAACAGCAGGTTTCCGGAATTGGCGCCGATCAACGTGCTACGGAACGCCGCCTAATTACCGAGCAGCAGTCTCTGAATATCAGCGAAAACCATTTCTGGTGTGATGTCCCGCAAACAACGAAGGTGAACTAACGGGCATTCCCGACGAAAACAAGGACTACATACAAGGTCCAGGTAGAAAATCGTGTTATGTGCCGTAAGCGGCGGCGTAAAGGAGGGTGAACTCGAGCCATAGATCGCAACTACATGTGTATTCACGGCGGCCGCCACATGCATCAACCCTGAATCGTTAGTGATCGCGGCCCGCGCGACTGAGAGAATATCGATCGTATCCTCCAAACGTGTCTTACCACACAGGTTTCTGATGCCGTCTCCACCCTGCCGCCGAATTTCTTCCCCGACCGTTGCTTCACTTTCAGAGCCCAGAATCCATACTCGAGAACCGCCAGATATAAGATCCGCGGCTAGTTTTGCGAAATATTCGATTGGCCAGCATTTGGCGGGCCCGTAGTTTGCACCAGGCATCAACACGACGACTGAGCCGCTACCCTCCAGGTCAAACCGCTCGATGAGTTCCGCGCGATTCTTTTCGTCTACCGTCAGTTTCGGCCTGACCGGATCGGGAACCGATACACCCGCTGGCAACCCGAGCGCGAGAAAACGCTTGACCGTCTGATCCAAAATTGCTCGGTCCAGCTTCCTGATGTCGTTGAGCAACCCATAACGCAATTCCCCGCGAAATCCGGTGCGCACCGGTATACCTGCAAAATAAGGCACTAATGCAGATTTCATCGAGCGAGGAATGATGATGGCGCGTTGATAGCCGATTGACCTCAATTCGCGCCCAATACGAAAACGTCTGAACAAGCCGAACTTGCCATGACCGACAGGCATAATGACGGTGCGGCGAATCTCCTTCATTCGGGCAAGCAATGGCTCGGACCATGCCGGCGCGACGACATCAATAATGACTTTCGGGTTCTGATTTCGCAGGAGTCTGAACAACGCCTGGGCCATCACCATATCGCCAACCCAGGATGGTCCGACAATCAGAATTTTTTCCGGTAGATAATTGGGTTCAGACCCCGATTTGGCTACGGCAGACGAGATCATTGCGATATCCAAATCATCAGGGTCTGACCCCACTATCTCCGTTTTCTGAGACCAGATTTTTCTAGAGCTTCTCCAGATACCGATGTATCCCATCTTCAATACTCAGAAATTCATCGCCGTACCCTGAATTACGCAAGCCGGATATATCAGCTTCGGTAAAACTCTGATAACTGTCGGTAAGGCGCTCGGGAAACGGAATGTATTTGATGCTGCCATGACCGTGCCAACGAATGACGGCGTTAGCCACATCATTGAAACTTCGGCTTATTCCGGTACCCAGATTGAAGATGCCGGAACATTCCGGATGATCCAGCATCCAAAGATTGACTGCTGCAATATCATCGACATGGATGAAGTCACGACGCTGTTCACCATCCCCGTATCCACCACTGCCCTCGAAAAGGCGCACTTCGTCTCCATTCAAGAGTTGGTGATGGAAATGATAAATGACACTCGCCATTCCACCTTTATGCGCCTCACCCGGACCGTAGACATTGAAATATCTCAACCCGACCACCGGAGCCCGAAGATCCGGCCGCACATGACGCACATATTGATCAAACACGAGTTTGGAGAAGGCGTATGCGTTTATCGGATTTTCGCAACGTCGCTCAACACTGAACTCCGTGCCAGCTCCATAAACCGAGGCGGATGATGCGTACACCAATGGAATTTGGAAATCCGAGCAATAGTGCAATAGATGTTTCGAATACTCAAAATTAGTTTGCATCATGAACCGTCCATCCCACTCTGTCGTATCGGTACAGGCTCCCTGATGTAATACGCCCCTGATATCGCCTGCGAAATGATCACCGGCCTTAACCCGGGCCAGAAAATCATCCTTATCCAGATAGTCGATCAAATCGCAGTCCGACAGATTGAACGTCTTGCGGCCGTCCTCCAAATCATCAACGATCAGAACATCACTGACACCGGCGGCGTTCAAACACCTTACGATGTTGCTGCCGATGAAGCCGGCGCCACCGGTAACAATAATCATATAGCGATACCTTCTGAAACTCGATCTTTAACAAGGCGCTCATATATCGCTACATAACGTCCGGTCATCTGATCCTGAGAATACGCCGCCGCTTTTTTTACATTCGCGCGGCTAATACGATCCCGAAGATCTGGATTTCGATATAGATTGAGAACGGCCTCTGAAAGAGTGTCGGGGTTATCCAATTCACAAAGAAAACCATTTTTACCGTCGACAAGCAATTCAGGAATACCGCCGACCGCTGATGCGACAATTGGCAGACCGAATGTCAGGGCGTCTAAAAGAATCGATCCAAAACCCTCATGTCGGGAGGGATAAAGAAAAGCATCAAAGGCAGCAAGATAATCACCAACATTATCCACCTGCCCAGAGAAAACCACATTCGGTAGATCACTTGCTTCCTGCTCCAACATTTTCCCATCCTTGCCGCTGCCTACCATAACGAAGGTCAGATCAGGAATTTTTCCGGCCAGTCGCTTCGCAATCGAGAGAATTTGAAGTTGACCCTTGTGAGAATCATCGAGCTCTCCAATATGTCCAACAACAAAGCCTTCACCAAACTGCTTTCGGAGCAACCGCACATTCTCAACGTTTGTT
>Ga0114949_10002127_pt1 | contig 12263 bp, 10 predicted proteins | sample N074metaG_FD_83505 | JGI IMG/M metagenome (GOLD analysis project Ga0114949, IMG submission 83505) | Deep subsurface microbial communities from Kermadec Trench to uncover new lineages of life (NeLLi) - N074 metaG | ecosystem: Environmental > Aquatic > Marine > Ocean trench > Sediment | place... | reverse complement strand
TAACTTTGTTAGCAATAGCGATCTATAGAAATCATAGGTTTATTTTTTCACTTTCGGTTTTGTTTATGATTCTGTTTCTTGCCAGTGTAGTGTACACATGGCAAGGTCTTGGTACTCCTTACGAGGTCGGCGACTTACTTGTGATTGACAATTTTTCTCTTTTCTATTTTGCCTTGTGTGGCTTTGCCGGCCTTATGATACTTTTGATTTCGTATCCATATTTATCGCAGCAAGACGTGGCCAAGGAAGAGTATTATGTCTTGTTGCAAACGTCAGTTTTTGGTGCCGCCGTGCTCGTGGCAAGCAATCATTTTGCGTCACTTTTTCTTGGACTGGAAATTTTGAGTATCAGTTTGTATGCGATCATTGCCTATGTAAAAACAAAGAAAAATTCAATTGAAGCTGGTCTGAAGTATCTGATTCTGGCCGCGGGCTCATCGGCATTCCTCCTTTTTGGAATGGCACTGATATATGCCGGTACTGGTGCCCTTTCGTTTTCGAAATTGAGTCTTGCCTTTCAGGATAGTGGGTTTCTTACCACCGCAGGCCTGGCTTTGATGTTGGTTGGAGTAGGCTTCAAACTTGGGTTGGTTCCATTTCATACTTGGACACCGGATGTTTACCAGGGGGCCTCTACCCCTGTCAGCGCCTTGATAGCTACAATTTCCAAAGGAAGTATGGTTGCCCTGTTGCTCAGATTTCTTCATACCACAGGTGGTTACGAAATTGACTGGCTTGTCTGGACCTTTAGTATCGTAGCTATCGCTTCCATGCTCTTTGGGAATATCCTCGCCCTGCTCCAAAGCAATATCAAAAGACTGCTGGCGTATTCGAGTATTGCTCATTTGGGCTATATCCTGGTGGCAATAGTTGCCGGCACAGATTTTTCAATTGAAGCGGTGACATTTTATATCGTCGCGTATTTTATTGCGATCTTAGGAGCATTCGGTGCGCTCTCACTTCTTTCAACCTCAGATCGCGAAATTGAAATGATTGAGGATTTACGCGGACTGTTTTGGACGCGGCCTGCTTTGGCTATTTTGTTCAGCGCGATGTTTTTCTCTTTGGTCGGTATTCCGCTGACTGCCGGATTTATTGGCAAATTTTACATTCTTATAGCTGCGATCAACAATGACCTGTGGTTATTGGCTTTTGTGTTGGTTATCAGCAGTGCCATAGGTCTTTACTATTATTTAAAGGTTATCAAAACCATGCTTTCGCCAATTGAGGACAAAGAACCACAAGTTTTGAACGTAAATATACCTGGATTGGGCATTTTGGTTTTATCTGTCTTGGGGGTCTTATTGATATGGTTTGGTGTCTTCCCTTCTGAATTGATCCATTTGATAGAATCTGTTCTGAATTAATATGTCCTGCGTCATTTTCGGCACGATTGAGATGATACTCAATGCCTTTTAGTGGATTGGTTTGACATGTACATTCACATGCGTATTATATCACACGTATTTATCCGTTTCCATCCCGATTTGAATTTCACTCCAGGATTAATCCTGACTTTTAAATTAATAATCATCTTTGTATCTCTCACTAAAAATACAACTTGATGGGCAGCCTAAAACATGATGGTAGAAGCAGAACGAACATTCAAATTGGTCAGCATGTAGAGGTTGTTCAAAAGCAGCACCAAAAGACAGGTGAATTAACACAGGGAGTCGTGAGAAGAATACTTACTAAATCTGCCAATCACCCACATGGCATTAAGGTACAGCTTGAGACTGGAGAGGTGGGTCGGGTAAAAAATGCTAATTTGACATGACCACCCGGATCTTCCAAGTGGATAATATGTAGTCATCATATCATTTAAAAATGAAATACAAGATCACATTCCTGATTGCAATTTTCTCGCTGAATTTAATAGCTCAAACGAAATCTGACGTAGTTTCTCCTCCGCTATCCAATGGGAAAGCTTCCGCAGAAGGGATGTCAGAGGAGCGATTGGCTAGAATTGATGCGATGTGTATCGAAGCGGTCAGAGATGGTGATATTCCGGGTGTAGTTGCCCTGGTTGCGAGAAATGGAAGGATTATCTATCATAAGGCATTCGGATTTGCAGACAATGCTTCTAAAAGAAATTTGAAGCGCAATGATATATTTCGGATTGCATCACAGACAAAAGCAATCACTGCAACGGCTGTGATGATGCTTTGGGAGGAGGGAATGTTTAAGCTGGATGATCCGATTTCGAAATATATTCCCGAGTTTGAAGATACCCGGCTGCTGGATTCTCTCATTGAGAAAGACACAACTTATCTCACCTCTCCGGCGGACAAGGAAATTACAATCCGTCACCTTCTAACACATACTTCCGGCATTGGGTATGGAGAGATCGATGGCGATGAACGAATCAGGAAAATTTTCCACAAAGCTGGAGTCACTGCTCTTTTTACTACAAAAGACATCAGCATCGAGGAAAGTGTGAAAAAGCTTGCCGAACTGCCGTTGCATCACAATCCTGGTGAGAAATTTACATATAGCCTTGGGCTCGATGTATTGGGATATTTTATCGAAATCGTGTCGGGAATGCCATTGGATGATTTTTTCCGCACACGCATTTTCGAGCCACTTGGAATGGATGACACCTGGTTTTATCTGCCGGAATCAAAGCACAGCAGGTTGGTCCCGGTTCAAAAAACTGAAGACGGCGAGTGGGTGAGGTATCCAACTACGTTTTATGATCCAGACTATCCGATCAAAGGTGAATGCCGGTTTTTTTCTGGCGGTGCAGGGCTGTCCAGCACAGCAAAAGACTATGCCACGTTTCTCCAGATGTATTTAAATGGAGGTGAGTTAAATGGTATTAGAATCTTAAGCAGAACAACAGTGCAGGCCATCATGGGCAATCAGATAGGAGATCTTTGGGGGGATGCAGGCAGGTATTACGGCTTGGCATTTGCGATTGTAGATCAGAATGGGCAAAATAAAGGCGGCATAGGTAGTGTTGGAACTTTTTCATGGGGAGGCTATTTCAACACACAATATTTTGCGGACCCGCAAGAGCAAATCATCGGAATCCTAATGAAGCAAACCCAGGGATCCGTGTCTGATGATACGGGGTGGCAATTTCAACAATTGGTGGGACAGGCGGTAGACGACTGATTCATGTATAATTCGATAATTTCTGTTGTCCTGTTGTAAACGCGAATGAGATTGCATGCCTGAATTGACTTTGTGTCATCTACAATGCCTATTTTGTATGCTGTCCGGTATAATCAGTTTGTCACATAAGATTAAATATGAATTATATGAAAAGTGTAGTGTTGGTGATTATTTTATTTTCAATTGGCTGCAAGGGCCATAAAACAGCCGATTTAAACGCACAACATGCTGCATCGATTGGGACAATGCACATTGTGCTTGAGGGTAAAGAATATAACTTTGATCAGGTCAGTAAGTTAAATAGTACAGCTGCTTTTAAAGAAGGTATAATTGAATTTTATTTGACAAAGGATGGCGCACCGGTAAGTGTCAATTTTAACCTCCACAATACTGATGTTCTTGAAAAGGAATCAACTATCTATATTATCCCGGATGCGAATAATGGAACAGCTATGGTAGATCTGAGTTTTTTTAATGCAAAGAGGGAAGGTAAGCAAATGAACAAACGGATCGTCTTCCGGAAAGGAGAAATTAACATCGTGCAAATAAGTACGAATCGTCTTGAAATGAGTTTCAAGGGAGAAGGAGGACCCATGATGGACCGCGCATTGTCTTTTCCGATTAGCGGTACAATAGACATTACTTTAAGTCAGTAATTTTAATAATAACTGGTTGTAATCGATGTGATCCTTTATTGAGGAAGGGACTTGAACTTATTCAGCGTTTAATAGCCTCTTGTCAAATACCATCTTTTGCACGTCGATAATCTCAATACGAACCTCAATATTTATTCGCGATGGATTGAGAATTACTGTACGATCAAGTGGATTTACACGTGACGGAAGAATGATGACATCTTTGTTCGCAAGCACCCGGGCACTCCAATTCTGAACTTTGCTATTGTGGCGTTCGTCATTCCACCCGGCAGGAAGACTATCTGCGGCATATTCCTTGATATCGAGGCCATGGTCATCCAGGTAAAAAAGCGTTTGGTAAAACAGAGGCCACGTAGTGCTTTTGAGATTTGCTGCCAGACATTCGAGGTAAGGGAGGCTCGGGTTGGAACAACAGTACACTGCCGGAACGCCGATTGGGTTAAATCGCCCACCATAAAGTTTGGCACCCGTTCCGTCCATTGTCCTGGCCCACTGCAAGGTTGAATACCGATACAACCTCACGCAAGTAATCCATGTTCGATCCTGCCTAACTCATCAGATACTTTGCCGCAGCCGAGTATCGTGTCAAGGAGCTCCCTTGGCTCAGCTGCCAGTGTTCGGTTATGCGATGAAAGCCATGTATTGAGCTTGTCTGGATCTCCAAATACTGCAATACCTTGGGCATAAATGCGCAGGATTGACAACAGTCGTTCACTATAGGACCTATCAACACTGTCATAGTCTTGTTTCTGTGCGATGCCTCGCCATGTATGCGCAAAAATCCGCTCATATTCCTTAATACTCACGCCCATGACACGCTTGATCTCTTTATAAGTAATAGCGGGGTATATGATATGGCTCAGGTGGATCATATTGTCGTCATTGCTGAGAAACTCATACACCTCTTCAAGATTATCCTGCATTTTGTGTTTGTGCATGATGCGTAAACCGGCAGCACGACTGTCGACAAGCCGCATGACATTGAGGAAGTCTGTTTTGGATTGGATATTGGTATTTTGTGAAGACATGGTTGGAAATATTTCTTCTTACTCGCGAAGATAACGAAATATTTCCTAAAATGACGGCTCAAACACAAAAAATCACTCTCGCGTTAGCTTTTCAATACGTACATTTTCCAGTTCTATTCTGGAAAGTTCCCTGAGTTGCCCTTGTTTGTACGCTTCTAACATCCCATACAGATTTGTGTCATCATTCGCAGGTTTCATATTGATATAATCCTGCACGACCACCCCATTGATGTTTCGCCTGTTTATGGCTTTCCTGAATCGTACACCGGCATCATCAGTGATATAGTCATAAGCTAGATAATCAAGAGCATATTTGTCTTTACTAAACCAGTACAGGAAATTATCGTCGTGATCTACCCCTCCACCTTCTTTGGCAAATTGGACCTTTACCTCATGGTATGAATTGCCATTAATTTCTTTAAGGCCGTTGTACGATTTAATGACGGCGGGGTCATTCAGTCTGTATGGCAGGAATGCAAAATAAAGTACCGAGTTGACAGAATTGGAGTATCGCTGTTTCCAGGTACTGTCGAGTTCCACGGTTACATCGTCAATTGACCGCACAAGACCTTCGTTAGTCAAAACATCGAGCGTGCTGGAGCCGGACGTATCGACGTGGGTGCGTGTGTATTTAAACTGCCCCCCTTTTTGCCAAAATCCATAGGTTCTGATTCGAAATTTAAAAGTGACTGAAGCATTGTCCAGTATGTCGCCACCCATTGCCGAGATTGCTTTGTCAACAATATCCTGGGCTTGACTATGTTCTGTGTCCTGATCCGAAGGCGTGACTTCACTACAACCGGCAACTGCGACAATAGCAATGTAAAGGAGTATATGCAATGTTTTCATAAGCATTCTCGCAAGTTATGACAGAATGATTACCGAACCAAAAGGTAGAGTAACTGAAGTAAACGCACGCTTCGATTTTCGTACATTTGCAGCCGCTTAACTCACTGTGAGCGCACCCTGGTTTTTGTTTACAGATAAACGCGATCGTATTTGATCCGATAGTTACTGACTTTGCAAATCAGGAAATTTATCATGAAAAAAATAGCTGACAGATTTTTCTCAACAACCGCGGCTGGTATGTACATGGCAGCCTTCGCAATTGCCATTGCCGTGGCCACGTTTATCGAAAATGATTTTGGTACGAGCTCTGCCCAAAAGGTAATTTTCAGAGCTTGGTGGTTTGAGCTATTGCTTATCCTGTTCGGGATTACGATCATCGTCAATATTTTCAGATTTCGCATGGTCCAGCAGAAAAAGTGGTCTGTTCTTATGTTTCATACCTCAATTATTATCATCCTTCTTGGGGCTGGTGTGACAAGGTATTTCAGTTATGAGGGAATGATGCATATCAGGGAGGGGAGTAGCTCAAACGTATTCATGCTTTCCGATACATACCTCCAGTTCGAAGCAAATTACAACGGCAATACGTACCGATTTGATGAAAAAGTATTTTTCGCCACTTTGGGAAATAACCATTTTAAAAAGTCATACCGAATAGAGGATAAGGTCATCGACATTGAACTGAAAAGTTTTTTACCGAATCCTGTAAAGAGTCTCGAATCAAGTCCGGCAGGATTGCCAATACTCAAAGTTGTGATCGCGGGGCCAAACGGCAGGGAGGAGTATTTTCTGAAGGACAACGACTATGTGAATTTCAACGGTACCTGGTTCAATTTTGGCAATCCGGTACAATCGCACGCGATCAACATATATTATCGGAATGACTCTTTGTTGTTTAGCGCTCCTTTCGATATGAATCAAATGGTAATGGCGACACAAATACAGGATTCGATCGCAGCAAATCAGCTACAAATTTTGAGGACAAGGGCATTGTATTCCAATGATGAGATCAACTTTGTGATTTCAGATTTCAAGCCAAATGGACGGGTTATCATGAAATCAGAAAACCGCAAGATGCGTAGTGAGAGCATTGCTTCGCTCGATGTCGGATTTACGGTTGATGATGAAACTGCCTCTGCCTTTGTTTTCGGAAACAAGGGCATGGAAGGGATTCCTGTGCCGGTACAAGTTGGTGGTATTGACTTGAAAGTGTCATATGGAACAAAGCCGATGGAATTGCCTTTTGCACTTCAATTGAACGAATTTATCATGGAGCGCTACCCCGGTACGAACAGTGCCTCGTCCTATGCAAGTGAAGTGACTCTGATTGATGAACCAAATGACGTGCGTTTTGATCAGCGTATCTACATGAACCACATTCTCGATTACGATGGGTACAGGTTTTTTCAATCGTCATTTGACAAAGATGAAATGGGGACAATTCTGAGTGTCAATCATGATTTTTGGGGTACGTGGATTTCCTACATTGGCTATATCTTTCTTACCCTGGGTTTGGTCATGACATTTTTTAGTAAAAACAGTCGCTTCCAGAACCTTTCCAGGAGCCTCAAAAGCATGCGGGAGGATGTTGGCAAAAAAGTGGGTAAAGCTGCTGTAATCGTTGCGCTGATTGTCATTTCACCGTTTTTCGCAAATGGTGAAACGGTGGACCCTCATCTGCAACCTACGATTCCACAGGAACACGCGGCCGCATTTGGCAGACTGCTTGTGCAGGACCACAAAGGGCGGCTCAAGCCGATAAATACAATGTCCAGTGAAATTCTGCGCAAAATATCCCGAAAAGAGAGTTTGTACGGGATGACTGCTGACCAGCTTTTTGTCAGTATGATGGTCAATTCCGCAGAATGGTACAGCACGCCTATGATTAAAATGGGTAAGCACGAAGATCTCCGGAAAATCATTCAGACTGAAGGAAATCTCGCACCATATGATGCCTTCTTTGATGAAAATGGGCGCTATAGATTGCAAGAGCATGTACGACGGGCCTATTCACTTGAGCCGATAGACAGGGGCATCTTCGATAAGGAAATCATGAAGATTGATGAGCGTGTGAATATCCTGAACCTGGTATTTGGCGCAAGATTGATCCGGATTTATCCAATACCTGAAGACGAGAATAATTTGTGGCTCAGTCCCGGTGAAATGACACATCAGAAGGATCGGATCGATGCGGACGAATTTGTCCGCAAATGGTACCTCGCGTATGTGCAGACAGTAAACGAAGCAATGAAAACCGGAGACTGGGATCTCGCGGATGAATTAATTACAGCTCTCCATGCGTATCAGCAAAGATTTGGAGCGGATGTTGTCATTTCGGACCGAAAAGTTGATCTGGAGATCGCATTGAATAAAATGAATGTTTTTGGCCGCCTCGGTAAAATATATGGCCTCCTGGGTCTCCTGTTTCTTGGGATATTTTTTACATCTGTATTTAATCACCGTTTCAATTTAAAATGGCCTCTTAAGGCGGCCTTTGGGATCGTTGCATTGTGTTTTGCTTTCCATACAGCTGGACTGGGTATCAGATGGTATATCTCAGGACACGCTCCATGGAGCAATGGATATGAGTCGATGATATATATCGCGTGGACAACGATACTCGCGGGGTTGATATTTGCCCGAAAGTCGATTGGCGGTTTGGCGGCTACAACTATTCTGTCATCGACGATTTTGATGGTGGCGGGACTGAGCTGGCTGGACCCTGAGATTACTCCATTAGTGCCTGTCCTGAAGTCATATTGGCTTACCATTCACGTGTCGTTGGAAGCCGGTAGCTATGGCTTTTTAGTATTGGGTGCGATCATCGGGATCATCAATCTCATTTCCATGGTTTTTGCCAATGAAAAGAATAATGCAAGGGTTAAAAGGACAATCAAGGAAATGACCTCTATCAGTGAGATGACTTTGATCGGTGGCTTGGTAATGGTCAGTGTTGGCACCTATCTGGGTGGTGTCTGGGCAAATGAATCATGGGGCCGGTATTGGGGATGGGACGCTAAAGAAACCTGGGCGCTGGTTACCATCCTCGTATACGCCTTTATCCTGCACATGCGGTTTATCCCCGGTCTACGTGGAGCATATGCATTTAATGTCGCTTCCCTGTTTGGGTTTGCCACTGTGATGATGACATACTACGGTGTGAATTATTACCTGTCGGGACTGCATTCATATGCCGCAGGTGATCCGGTTCCGATACCAACATTCGTTTACTACACAGTGGGTAGTTTGGTTGTGATCAGTCTGCTCGCCTATTGGAAGAACAGGCGGCTTTCGTAGTGTTAAATCAACCTGTGCCACACCTTAGGTGTGCCACACGTGTAGATTATCTTATTACGAGAAAAGATCAGGCAGCAATTTGAATTACATACAATAATTAACGCTAATTGCTGACAAGTCAGGATCTTTTATCACAGAACACTCAAGGAATAAGGCTTCGAAATCAACTTTTCGAAGTTAATCCGTATGAGCGTCCTGCATAATAATATCGTACTTGTAACCTGCACCGAAATCCACATTCAATCCGATCTTGCCCGTAAACGTGACAACGGTACCCACGGGAACATCGACTGATGTTGTAACAGTCAGATCAAATGGCTTTTCACCGCCCGTGCCATCCTGTATATGTACCCAGTTTCTACCCATGATTTGCTTGTTGATCTTGACACATTTCCCGCGCACCTGAATCTCCTTGCCTGCATACTTCTCTTTGTTATTGAAAAGTTCTTCCAATGGCACGATTTCGTCGGGTTGCCGGATATCCTGTTCATGATTGTGGCTCTCTTCGTTACCCACTTTGCTTAAAGCGTCCGCAACTGAGGCATTCCCGGTGAAAATGGGCTCCTTACGCACATCTGACACGAGATAGACGGTTTCGAAGACCCGGTCATACTCCCTGCTTTTGAAGTTTTTCTTCATCAGCCCACCCACGTAGTAATATGTTTCACCTTTCACCACCTCCTTGCGCGGAACCGCTACCCAGAACTGCTCGCCATTCTCAGTTACGTCGAGATAAGTATATTTTTCCGTGTGCAGAACGTCATTGACGAGTACTTCATGCACCTCCGATTTACGGTCTGCCGAAGCTTTAACACTCGTAGTGACATTGGCTTCACTTACATTGGTCGCTTGGACGCGTTGTACGACTTCAGGCTTTGATCCGCAAGCTGAGAGCATTAGGCTTAATGCTGCTGCGAGGGTTATCATTTGAATTTTCCCAGGTAAGGTCATATCAGATTCATCTATTGGTGGAGATAAATTTCTCCAGCGTCAAAATTATGAATTCAAAGTGTAATATATAAACGTGCTAAAATCTCTTTGTGATATTCAGATGAGTGCGATTGTAATTATTACTGTCACCAAATATTCCCTCATAATATATACTCAACGATAAGCGCTTCTGAATGCGCCATGATATGTTTGTACTGAAAATGTTCTGTTTAAGCTCCGTTTCTGTGCGTGAATACCTGTAATTTACATTTCGATATTGAATTTCACCATAGAGTTTCCCTGGAATGATATCTCTCGAAAGACGCACCCCGAAAATACTCCCTTTCAGGTAGCTTGTCTCAATCAGCGTGGTGGAGACAGAGAGTGAGGCATTTATCAGAGGTACACGGCTATAAGAAGCATATAGGCGTGCATTTTTTGAGTTGCTCGAGTTGTTTGTCTGGAGCCTGTATCCACCACTAGCACCAAAAGACAGGTATTTTACCGGCCGGTATTTTATTCGTAACCTGAGACCCTTCCGGGTTTCTTCATCAATCAGCCGGTCGATAAAGTTTTTATATGTCTCATAGTAAATAATGTTATTACGGGCGTCGTAGGATGCAAACAATGAAAGCTTCCTGGAGATCCTGTATCTCAGTGAGAAATACAGGCTCGTAAACCTGAAAGAACTCGTCGCATTTCCATTTTCATTTGACGAGATACACCTCTTCTAGTTAATTGGCTCCATACACTTAGTGCAAAGCATCATACAATACCTCAAATATCCACAACTACGAAGAGCACACAATTTGGAGGAAATGTCATATTCCAAGGACGAAAATTCAAGAAAATAAATCCGCGTAAATCCGCTAGATCCGCGTCATCCGTGTGCCATTAAAAAACACGCATTAAATACCCATCTCAGAACTTAAGGTGCCGCACAGTCTGCGCGTTATTAATCAACTGCTTCAACGAATCAATCCCTATCTGCAGATGATTATCCACAAATCGCCGAGTCACTTTCTTGTCGCTTTCAGTCGTCTTTACTCCTTCGGGAAGCATCGGAATATCCGATACCAGTAACAGAGCACCACTCGAAATCTTATTGTGAAACCCAACAGAAAACAATGTCGCAGTCTCCATGTCGATGGCGAGACATCTTATTGCCATCAAATATTCTTTGAATTCTTTATCAAATTCCCAGACACGCCGGTTTGTCGTATAGACCGTACCGGTCCAGTAATCCTGCCGGTAATCCCTGATCGTGGTTGATATCGCTTTTTGCAGTGCAAATGACGGGAGTGCCGGAACCTCCGGGGGGAAGTAATCGTCAGAAGCCCCTTCACCTCGCACCGCTGCAATTGGCAATATCAGATCGCCGACTTTATTTTTGTCTGACCTGAGGCCGCCGCACTTGCCTAGAAAAAGGCAGGCTTTCACCCTGATGGCGGTAAGCAGGTCCATGATGGTCGCAGCATTCGCACTGCCCATCCCGAAATTGATGATGGTAATGCCTCCATACGTAGCAGAAATCATACTGCGGTTCCGTCCTTCCACCACCACATCGTGCATCTCAGCAAATGCCTCGACATAGTCGCTGAAATTGACAAGGATGATGTATTCGCCAAACTGGTCGAGTTCAAGGCCTGTGTAGCGCGGGAGCCAATTCTCTACTATTTCTGCTTTAGTCTTCAAATTCTCTACAAATTATTTACCGATTATGACCTGAGGTAAGTTTTAAGTTGCTCCGCAAAAGTTCTCGACCGCAAAGCCTGTTCTCTCACAATCCTTCTGATCTTTTCCTCCGAAAGGCTATCAAGTTGATCACCAAATTCAGAAAATACGTATTCGCGAACGGCATATAAGGTTGCGGCGACATGTTTGCACACGGGACCGTGATCGTAAGGGCAATTGCAAAACCAGGTTTCAACAGCCTCTGTGCCGTTGAGCGCTACATCATACGTCGCACTCCCCTCGACACGTGCGTGCCAACCTCCATCAGTCTGCACAAGATCATGTACAACGCCTTTTACAAAGTACTCCTGTCCCAATTCAAGGACAAGTGCATGGATATCGTCTTCAAATTTGTGGTAGTTCATTCGCCTAATCAATCACTATTTTTTGAATTGCGGAAAAATTGCCCGATTCAGCATGTAGTATATACATACCTGAGGCATACTGCGAAACGTCTAGCACTGACTGCTCACCTGCCTGCCATGAACACATGATTTGCCCTGTGATATTGACCAAAGAATATCTGAAAGACCCGGGCTCGACCGGTAGCTGCACATTTAAAATAGAAGATACCGGATTGGGAAAAGCAAATTGCACCTCTTCAGCCACGGTAAATTGAGTGGATGAAGACAGAACAAAACTGTCAAAGAAC
>Ga0114949_10002126_pt1 | contig 12264 bp, 8 predicted proteins | sample N074metaG_FD_83505 | JGI IMG/M metagenome (GOLD analysis project Ga0114949, IMG submission 83505) | Deep subsurface microbial communities from Kermadec Trench to uncover new lineages of life (NeLLi) - N074 metaG | ecosystem: Environmental > Aquatic > Marine > Ocean trench > Sediment | place... | reverse complement strand
GATGGAGAGTATGCTTTTGGATATCTCAAAGGTGAAAACGGAGTTCATCGTTTGGTAAGAATATCTCCTTTTGACAGTAATGCCAAACGACATACCAGTTTTGCATCAGTTTATGTTTACCCATTGGCAGATGATAGCATTAAAATAGATATCAATCCGGCAGATATTACCTGGGACACTTTTAGAAGTTCCGGTGCAGGTGGTCAAAGTGTGAATAAAATTGAAAGCGCTGTACGATTAAAGCATGCACCTTCGGGAATTATCATTGAAAATCAGGAATCAAGGTCTCAACTTGAAAATAAAACAAGGGCCCTCAAATTATTAAAATCTCAATTATACGAACTCGAATTGCAAAAACAACGTGAAAAACGAGACAGTATTGAATCAAATAAAATGAAAATTGATTTTGGATCTCAAATCAGAAATTATGTCATGCATCCCTACAAACTGGTCAAAGATGTAAGAACCAAATTTGAAACAGGCAATGTAGATGCAGTTATGGATGGGGACTTGGATGGATTTATTAAGGCATTTTTGATGGCAAGTGGGCAAAAAAGTACTAAAGAAACACTATGAAAAATAATATAAACACCATTGTCTTCGATTTAGGAGGTGTTCTGGTCGATTGGAATCCTGAATATGTTTATCGTGAAGTATTCAATGGTGATCAGGAAAAAGTAGACTGGTTTTTAAATAATATTTGTACTTCCGATTGGAATGAAGAACAAGATGCAGGCAGAACTTTAAGAGAAGCAACCGAAAATCTTGTTAGTCAGTATCCTGAATACGAAGATTGGATTAGAATTTACTATGACCGTTGGGAAGATATGCTGGGAGGTGTTATACAGGAAACCGTGGATTTATTAGACAATTTAAAAGAAAATAACCGATATCGATTGATTGCATTAACCAATTGGAGTGATGAAACTTTTCCAATAGCCTTACACCGATTTGCATTTTTACAGAATTTTGAAGGAATTGTTGTATCCGGTGCGGAAAAAACCAGAAAACCTTTTTCAAAAATTTACGAAATACTTATTGACCGCTATAAATTAACCCCTGAAAATTGTGTTTTTATCGATGATAATTTAGAAAATATTAGGGCTGCTGAAAAATTTGAAATTAGAGGTATTCATTTTAAATCTGCTCGGCAATTAAAAAAGGAATTAATAAATTATAATATTGCCATATAATACCGATGATATTATTAATGATATTTGATACCCTTGCTGAGACAATTTGGATAGGTGGCCATTTGATATCATCTATTGTTATTTTATGCAATACATGCAAAAAAAATGATTTTAAAATCATAAGTATATTTGAATAAAATTTCAAAAAAATCGAAATTCCGGCATTAATAATTCAAGTCATTTCAAGAATTTGGATGTCAATATTATAGTTGATAATTTAAAATTGGTTTGATTATGTCAAAACGATTTCTACGCTTATAAGCTTTAAATTACTTTTATTAGTACTCACAATTGCCTTGGTAATTCATACAACATTTGTAATTTTTCCAAAATTAAACAAGAGCAAAATAGCCTTATTGGCGTCACATATTATTGCCGATACAATCATTGTAATTATTTATATAAGCAGTCAGCCTTAGTTTGAGTCTTGGGTTTATATTCTAAGAAAAAATGATGATTTTCACTCAAAAATCAATCATAGATATTTCTTATAGTTAAATACTTAAATATTGAATATCAAAATATTATATAGATCAACTAAAGTTATAGATTAATATACTATTTTATAATTCCCAAAACAAGATCAACCTTATTTTTTGAAGATTATAAACGATATTAAAGTCAGAACTACAAAAATTCGTCCGAATAATTCAGCTTAACCTACTCCTTCAATTGAGTCTTTAAAATAATTCAAAAATATTCTCTTCAAATTATTTTATGATTGCCACCAAATTGTTGGTGCGAAAATTACTGCTGTCTATCGAAGAATTAAAATTATTTAATTTTAATAATACTATATTTAACCCTCAATTAATTCTTCATAAATTAAATTTTAAATATGCCTCTTGTTATTGTTATTATCGGTATCGTATTATTACTTGTTCTTATCGCTGTTTTTAAATTAAATGCTTTTATTGCTTTTGTCATCGTTTGTCTTTTTGTGGGGATTGCTGGAGGAATGGAATTACAAGCCGTCGTCAATTCGATTCAATCCGGAATGGGTAACACCTTAGGGTTCCTGGTCATGATATTGGGATTCGGTTCTATGCTGGGTAAATTAGTGGCCGATAGTGGAGCCGCTCAAAGAATCACATCACAACTTGTAGATAGTTTCGGAATCAAATATGTTCAATGGGCAGTTGTTTTAACAGGGTTTATAGTGGGTATCCCCATGTTTTATTCCGTTGGATTTGTAATTTTAATTCCGCTTGTTTTTACCGTTGCGGCATCAACAGGGCTACCCTTAATATATGTAGGCCTACCCATGCTAGCCTCTCTTTCTGTTACTCATGGGTTTTTACCTCCTCATCCTGCTCCAACGGCTATTGCTGGTATGTTTAATGCAGATATTGGTAAAACTTTGGTTTACGGAATAATTATTGCGATTCCCGCAATCATTATCGCCGGACCATTATTCTCCAGGACTATCAAAAATGTAAAAGCTACTCCTTTAAAAGAGTTTTATAATCCAATTCTCTTGAAAGATGAGGAAATGCCAAGTATGTGGATTAGTATTATAAGTGCCTTAATGCCCGTGATTTTAATTGGATTTTCAACCATATTAATTAGTTTTATACCGAACGACTTTGCTCTAAAACCATTTGTTGAATTTATAGGAAACCCTGTAATTGCTATGTTAATTTCGGTTTTGGTAGCCATATATACCCTGGGCTTGGCCCGTGGAAAGAAAATGACTGAAATAATGGATTCGGTTACTACGGCCATTTCAAGTATTACCATGATTCTATTGATCATAGCCGGAGCCGGAGCTTTAAAACAAATTTTGACAGATAGTGGTGTAAGCGATTATATTGGAGAAATGCTGGTAGATTCAAGTATATCACCCTTAATATTGGCATGGTTAATAGCCACGGTTATCAGGGTTTGTGTAGGGTCGGCAACTGTTGCGGGATTAACGGCAGCAGGAATCATATTACCCTTAGTTTCCAGCACAGGTGCAAGCCCTGAATTGATGGTTCTTGCTATTGGATCCGGAAGTTTGATGTTATCTCATGTGAATGACGGTGGATTTTGGATGTTTAAAGAATATTTTAATCTTTCATTAAAAGATACGCTTAAAACATGGACTGTTATGGAAACTATAGTAGGAGTAATGGGCTTGATTGGAGTTTTAATTTTGGATATATTTATTTAAAAAGTGAAAAAATGAGTCAATTACCATCAGAAAAAATTAAAGAATTAGGTCTGATTTTCCCACCGGCCCCAAAACCTGCAGGCGTATACAGGCCTTTATTGGTTGTAGATAAATTTTTATACATTTCGGGTCATGGCCCTGTTAATAATGACGGAAGCCTGATGCAAGGACGTGTCGGAGATAACCTGAATGTTGAAGAAGCCAAACTCGCCGCCCGACAAGTTGGCTTAGCCATGCTATCGACTATAGTAACTCATTTTGGAGATATTGACAAGATAAAAAGAATTGTCAAGGTCATTGGAATGGTTAATTGTACACCCGACTTTATCAATCAACCTGCAGTTATAAATGGTTTTAGTGAATTGATGGCCGATGTATTTGGGAAAGAAAATGGAATTGGAGTTCGAAGCGCTATTGGAATGATGTTACCTGATGGGATTCCTGTTGAAGTAGAAGCTATGTTTGAATTGTATTAATATTTATTCAACTGCATAAAAATGAATCATTGGTTTAAAATAAATAACACGAATAATCTAATTTCACCCTCTTTATTGGTTTATCCGGATAGGATAAAAAAGAACATTCAATTAATGATTGAAACTGCTGGTGGAACAGAATATTTACGCCCACATATCAAGACTCATAAGATGGCTGAAGTGATAAAACTTCAATTGAATGCCGGAATTTATAAATTCAAATGTGCCACAATTGCAGAAGCCGAATTGCTTGCCGAATGCGGAGCCAAAGACATTCTATTGGCTATGCAACTTGTTGCAATAGATATTATTAGATTTTTTGCGCTGATTAAAAAATATCCGGAATCCATTTTTTCAACTTTAGTCGATAATATTAAATCTGCCAAGGAATTTTCCCATATGGCAGAAATTGAGAAAATAAAAATTTCATTCTGGATGGATATCAATAATGGCATGAATAGAACGGGTATTGAACCGGATAAACAGGCAATTGAATTATATAAATCCATTGAAATCGATAAAAATTTGATTGCCAAAGGTTTTCACGTTTATGATGGCCATATCCACAATTCGAATCTGGAAGAACGGACTCATGTTTGTAATAAATATTTTGAACCTGTATTAAAACTTCAAAATGATTTGGAGAATTTAGGAATTAAAATCAAAACTATAATTGCCGGCGGAACACCCACTTTTCCAATTCATAAGAATAGAAAAGATGTTGAAACAAGTCCCGGAACACCCTTGCTATGGGATGCCGGTTATGCCAAAAAATATAAAGATCTTAAATTTTTGCCTGCCGCAGTTTTATTCACCAGAGTTGTTAGTAAACCTAAAAAGAATTTAGCTTGTTTTGATTTGGGTCATAAATCTGTTGCTTCAGAAATGCCCTTACCAAGAATTAAATTTTTGGAATTAGACAATTGTAAGCAAATTGGTCAAAGTGAAGAACATTTGATTATTGAATCCGAAAATAATAAATTCAATATCGGGGATGCTGCATACGCCATACCTATTCATATCTGTCCAACTGTTTCGAAATATAAAAAGGGTTTTACCGTAGTTGACAATGAGGTAACCGGTAGCTGGGAAGTTGCCGCCAGAGATCAACAAAGAATTATTTAATATTAAATAAAAAGAATAAATATGTTTATTTTCGATGCTCATTTAGACCTGTCAATGAACGCTTTAGAGTGGAATAGAGATTTGACATGGACAGTTGAAGACATAAGAAAGAGCGAATTTGGCATGACCGACAAACCTGACCGGGAAAAAAATACCGTCTCATTTGATGCCATGAGAAAAGGTAAAATTGGCATTTGTGTTGCCACTCAAATTGCGCGTTATGTAAAAAAAGAAAGTACGTTACCTGGTTGGAATTCTCCCCAACAAGCCTGGGCTCAAACCCAGGGTCAATTGGCTTGGTATAAGGAAATGGAAAGAATTGGTGAGATGACGTCCATAACCAATCTTCAGGAACTAAATCAGCATATTGAATTATGGGAAGGATCAGGACAAAATTTACCAATTGGCTATATTTTAAGCCTGGAAGGGGCAGATTCGATTGTTACCATAGATCATTTAGAAAAATCTTATGAATCCGGACTTAGAGCCATTGGTCCTGCACATTATGGTCCTGGAACTTATGCCTATGGTACGGACTCTGTTGGTGGCATCGGAATTAAAGGGAAAGAATTATTAAAAAAAATTAAGGAATTAAATCTTATCTTAGACGCAACGCACCTTTGTGATGTCAGCTTTTGGGAGACAATGAAAGTTTATGATGGCCCCGTTTGGGCAAGTCATAACAATTGCAGGAAATTTGTCAACCATAACAGACAATATTCCGATGAACAAATAAAAGAGTTAATTGATAGAAAAGCGGTTATTGGAATTGCACTTGATGCCTGGATGATGGTTCCTAATTGGGTTCGGGGAAAATCCACTCCTGAAGGCATGGGAGTTTCTTTAAAACAAATGGTAGATAATATTGATCATATCTGCCAACTGGCAGGAAATTCTTTACACGTAGGCATGGGTACTGATTTGGATGGTGCTTTTGGCAAAGAACAAAGTCCGTTTGATCTGGATACCATAGCTGATTTACAAAAAGTTCCTCAAATGCTTTCAAACAGAGGGTTTAATGAACTGGACATTAATAATATTATGAATCAAAATTTTATTTCATTCCTTCAAAGAATATGGAAAAATTAAAAGTTTTAGTAGTGGGTTGTGGCAATATGGGATCTTCACATGCAAGGTCCTATTATAAAATACCTGAATTTGAATTGGTGGGCTTGGTTTCTCGAAATCCGAATGATTCACGAGATCACTTAGCCAATGAATTGGGTGGAGTCAAACAATTTAACAATTTTCAAGATGCTTTAAAAGAAACAAAACCTGATGTTGTTTCTATCAATACTTATACGGATACCCATAAAGATTTTGCTCTTAAAAGTATTCAAGCCGGAGCACATATATTTATTGAAAAACCTTTGGCTGAAACTGTTGAGGATGCCCGGGAAATAATCAATCTCGCTCGTGAAAAAAATAAAAAAATTGTTGTTGGTTACATTTTACGCCAACATCCAACCTGGAACAAGTTTATTGAAATTGCAAGAACATTGGACAAACCTTTGGTCATGCGAATGAATCTAAATCAACAAAGCCAGGGAAGTAAATGGAATACACATAAACATTTAATGGAAACCACCTCCCCTATCGTTGATTGTGGTGTACATTATGTTGATGTAATGTGTCAAATGACCCAAAGCAAACCAATAAAAGTCAGTGCTATAGGCGCCAGACTAAGTGACGAAATTAGTAGCGATATGTATAATTATGGCCAGCTTCAGGTAACATTTGAAGATGGATCTGTGGGCTGGTATGAATCAGGTTGGGGGCCTATGATCAGTGAAACGGCTTATTTTGTAAAGGACGTATTCGGACCCAAAGGTAGTGTGAGTATTATTGAACCTAAAAAGGATTCTTCCGAAATTGATGAACATGTAAAGACTAATAAACTATTATTACATTATCAGGAAAGAAACGATCAGGGTGAATTTGTAAAACAAGACCAGGTGATTGACACAGCCAACGAACCCAATCACCAGGAATTATGTGACCTGGAACAGAAATATTTGTTAAAAGCCATTTTAGAAAATTCAGATTTAAGTTCTCACCTAAATGATGTCGTTAACAGTTTAAAAATTGTTTTGGCTGCAGATGAGTCCATACGAAAAGGAAAAACTATCATTCTGTAATATTTGAGACATAAAGACAATATTCCACCAGAACTTGCTAAGATAGTACAGCCTTGAAATTTAATATTCCGAAAGAATATGAATCAAAGTTTAGGGTTCTTTATTTTTTGATCTATATTCGCAAAAATAAATTCTATTTCGATTCTTGAATTGCATGAAAATTATTAATTCTATTCTTTTAATATCAATAACCTTACTGTTTAATAGTTGTCAGCCTGTTTCTTTTAATGAACCCAATATTTCATTGGAAGATTATACAATTGTTGATGGCTTTGACTTGCAAGTTATAGCCTCTGAACCATTTCTGGAAGCTCCTGTAAGCATGGATTTTGACAATCAGGGTAGAATGTGGGTTGTTGAAATGAAGGGCTATATGCAGAACCTAAAAGATTCTGGTTGTCAGTTACCCAATGGAACCATTTCAATATTAGAAGATTTAGACAAAGATGGAATCATCGATCATTCTAAAATATTTTTAGACAGCCTGATTTTACCCAGAGCCATCGCACATGTTTATGGAGGCTTGTTATACGCAGAACCACCCTTTCTATATTTTGTGGAAATTGAGAATGACAAACCTGTCAATAAAATAATAGTTGATTCCACCTATTCAGATGGAGGGAATGTTGAACATCAACCCAATGGTTTGATGATAAATATTGATAACTGGATTTATAGTGCAAAATCCAATTTTAGGTATCAAAGAGTAAAAGGCGAATGGATTAAAGAACCTACTTCATATAGGGGACAATGGGGAATTAGCAGAGATAATATGGGACGCTTGTACTACAATAATAATTCAGTACAGCTAATAGGTGACTTTGTCTTGCCGAACACAACGATCAGAAACCCTTATTTCAAACCCAAACATTCTGTAAATAAGGTTTTAACTAAGAATCAAAGAGTTTATCCTTTACATGCCACTTTGGTTAACAGAGGTTATATTCCTGGAATTCTTGATCAGGATAGTTTACTCGTAAATGTAACCTCCGCTTGTGGTCCACTGATTTATCGTGGAGATCAATTTTCGGAAAATTATTTTCAAAATGCTTTTGTTTGTGTTCCTGAGGCCAATTTAATAAAACGGAATATTTTAACTTTTGAACCCGACGAGACAATTGCCACTCAGGCATATGATGACCGGGAATTTATCGCTTCAACCGATGAAGGCTTCCGGCCTGTAAATTTATTCAATGGACCGGATGGCGCAATGTATATCGTTGATATGCATAGAGGAATCATTCAGGATAAAGCTTTTTTATCACCCTATCTTTACAAACAATTGGCATTTAAAAAGTTAGATACTATTATTGGAATGGGGAGAATTTTAAAGGTAACAGAACAATCAAAAAAATTGAATGAATTTCCAAATCTTGATCAATTAAACGAAAAGGAATTGGTATCTCTTTTAAAAAGTTCAAATGCATGGTTAAGAGATAAGGCTCAGCAATTATTAATTCACAGAAATGCCGTTTCAGCAATTCCGGCGATTAGAAGTTTATCTTTGAACACAAAGGAACCCTTAGGCCAACTACATGCTCTACATACATTAAACGGATTAGATGCCCTATCTTTCGAAATTCTTGAAAATATTGCTAAACAAAGCGAACCGAATATTGTGGCACATACATTGATCTTATTTGAAGATTTTGCTTCTTTTGAAAAATCAGAAATGATGGCTCAATTGTTCTCCAATTTATTATTGAGAAATGACCCTGTAATTGATTTATATCTTTGTATGACCATTGGAAAATGGGCAAAATTTTCGGAAAGTATATTTTTTTCGATGCTCATACAACTTTCTCAAACTTATATTGAGAAAGATATATACCAGGAAGCCATTATAAGCAGTTTAAATGGAGATATAAAATCATTTAACAATTTCCTTCAACCATCAGATAATTCACCAAAAAAGGAGCCATTAAGCGATTTAGCGAATATCGCTTTGAAAAATTTTGAAAATGACCGTAAAAATTCAATTTATGTGACTAAATCGGTATCTACAGATTCTAGAACTGCCGGTTATCAAATCTATAGTAAATTATGTGCTACCTGTCATGGAATAAGCGGTGATGGAATTGAAGGTGTTGCACCCCCTTTGAATAATTCGGAATTTGTAAAAGAGTCAAGTGAAAAATTGGCATTGATTATTTTACATGGCCTACAGGGCCCCATTCATGTAAATGGAAAATTATATGAATTTAATGGAACCATGCCCGGACTGGTAAACAATCATGAATATACTGATGAAGATATTGCTGATATCATTAGTTATGTGCAAAATGCCTTCGTGGATCATGGAAAAAAGCTAAGCAAAGCCAGAATCAAAGAACTTCGGGAAGTTAAACCTAAAAATGGATCCTTATTTACAGAACAGGAATTGTTAGAAATTAGATAATAATAAACTACCTCGTCGCAAGCCTGATTCTAATCCCCTTTTTTACTTTTTGTAGCTTTTTGAATTTGTTTTGGCTTTTCTTTGATATAAATATCCTGTTGCGGGAAAGGAATTTCGATACCCAATTCTTTGAATCGATTATAAATTCCGATTGAAACATCACTTTTAACTTGCAAACCAACTTCATAATCCACCCAAAAACGTAATTTAAAATTTAAAGAACTATCACCAAACTCATCAAACAAAGCCATGGGAGGTGGATTTTTTAATGTGTCTTTGTTCTCAATTGCCACATTAAAAAGAATTTTTAAAATCTCATTCGGATCTGATTCATAGGTAGTCCCAATTAAAATTTCAACTCTTTTTATTTTATCTGAAAGTGTCCAGTTAATCAGGTCGTTTGAAATTAAATTATTATTAGGCACAATAATTTCAGAACCATCAAAAGTTCGAATACTTGATGAACGTATGCCTATTCTATTAACAGTTCCCAACAAATTATTTACCTCGATAACATCTCCCAGCAAAATTGGCCGTTCAAAAACTAAGATTAGTCCCGAAACAAAATTTGAAATAACTGACTGTAAACCAAAGCCAATTCCCAAACCAAGCGCCCCAGCCATTAAATTAAACTTACTTAAATCTATTCCCAATGAAGAAAGAGCCAAGACAAAACCAAATGCAATAATAAAATACCTGATTACTAACGATATGGCAGAAGGAACTCCTTTAGGTAATTTTACAAATTTTATCGAGACACCTTCACCTCCAAAAACAAAGGAAATAAAACTCGTAAAAAGAAAAGAAAAAGTCAGGATTAATATAAACGTTAAAATAGCACCTAAAGTAAATGTTGTGCTACCCATACTATATGGTTCAGTAAGTATAATTGTTAGGAATTCAACTAAGGGATCAAACAAATCAATCAATTGAAGAAAAAAGAAAAACCAATAAATAAATGCAATTATCTGAATAATTTGCAATGATTTTTTTGCTATGGTTAATTTCCGAATTGGATCAAACGATTTTCTAAAACTAAAATTGCGATGAATTAATCCCGTAGAAATTCCACCTGCAATCATAAATATACTGTAAAAAATTATTGTAATGATACCACTCTGTGTACATATTTTCAGGGTAATATCCGTTAGATTCGTATAACCAAGAATATTAGATATGATTGAAATAATAATAAGAATATAAATTATAGGTACCATTCGAATTAATAACATACTGGATTTCCCTATTTGCATTTTTCTTGTTTTCGAATAAGGGTATGTGAATTTTATCAATATGGCAATAACTAATAAGGCCTCAATTATAAGATATATTCTATATCGAGGTGAAGAAAACCAAAAGTAGGTCTTCGCAGAATCTAAAATATAAAACAAAATAACAAAATAAATAATTTTCTTAAATCGTTTATAAATATATGCGTTAAGCAATGGAACTGAAACTAAAAGTAGTACAAGAATTAAAAGGTCATTAAATAGAGTTGGTGTATTTGTGAAGAATAATTTGGAAACCACCAGAGACAAGAAAATAATGCTGGGTACAGAACGATTTAAAATAAGATCTTTGGCGTTTTGAAGATCGGAATCCTCATCTATGAATTCATTTTTTACAAAGGATCTTTTTAATAATATAATTAATGCAACAATTAAACCAATAGTAATCAGATAAAGATAAACCAGACTTTCACTAGTTTTAAATAATTTAAAAATTAATGAGATATTTTTAGTTATAGACTCAATCTCATCTTTTGCAAGACTAAGATTTTCAGACGCTTTAAATGAAGTTTTCCAAAGAGGAGGATGACGCAAGTAAAATAATTGGTAAACCTCTGAATTTTTTAAAGATATCAAATCATCAATAACTTTTTTTGTGATAATTTTTTGTTGATTGATTTTAAACTCGAGTCGTAAAAGGTCATTGTTTTTATCAATAAGTAATCCTTTTAATTTTATTTTATCTGTCCAAACAATTTTTGTTCTACTTAAAACTTCCAATGGGACTTTTTCTATTATTGCGTTTTGATAGGTTAATTCCCAAATTTGTTGGTTCAAAGAAATTTCCTCTATCAATCTCAAATTTCTTTCTTCATATTTATTTATCGTTGCTTCCCAAGTTTTTAAATTGTCGGCTTGAGTACCCCATTTTTTAATCAGATTATCAACTTTCTGACGATTTGGATTTGCTTTTATAAATCTTTCCGCTATGATTTTTTGATCTTGAATAAAAGGAACGAAAATTGAATAAAGTGAATCAATATGAACAACACTGGGATGCAAGGGTATATTCTTAGTTGTCAGCTCAATTTCATCCTCAGCTTCTTCAATTTTCTGGATGATATTGATAAACGGAATAGCTATGGGTTTTTCAGTCCTTATCGTATCAATAACTACCATCGACTCTTTTGCTTGTGAAAAAGAAAAAATGGGTAATAACATGATCGAAATCAATATGATATTTCTAAACAATAAGATGAATTTTGCCTGCATAATTAATTACTTACGATCATAAACAGTTAAGATTGTATTTATTCCCACCAGTGGGTTTAATACCCCGATGCTTGCATCGAAATATAAAAGATTATTTCCTTTTAATGCCTCGTGGGCTTGCCCCGAGGTAATTTACTTACCTATTTTGATTTCTGAAAGGAGTTAAAACCCCATTTTTCTACAAGCTAGAATAATAAATAAAAAGGTTATTCCGTAAATATAAGAATTTATATAAAAAGATGAAAGTTTGGCATTATAATAAACTACCTCGACATAAG
>Ga0114949_10002125_pt1 | contig 12264 bp, 5 predicted proteins | sample N074metaG_FD_83505 | JGI IMG/M metagenome (GOLD analysis project Ga0114949, IMG submission 83505) | Deep subsurface microbial communities from Kermadec Trench to uncover new lineages of life (NeLLi) - N074 metaG | ecosystem: Environmental > Aquatic > Marine > Ocean trench > Sediment | place... | reverse complement strand
GACCAGTATCCGCCCTCGCAAACGGTGGTCCCGAGCTTTGCGCAAAGTGCGCTTATCATTGGGATCGGTCGGAGGCAGCGGTTGCAATGCCAGTTCGTCCTGCCAGCGCTCGAAGAATTTGTTTCGGTTGATTTCCTGGTATCGTTTGGCACCACTGTTGACATCGGTGCCCGCTGTAATTCCCTCGTGGTGCACGATCTTTGCCCTGGGTTGAACACGGACTTTCAGGCCCTTCGCACGCACGCGGAACGCCAGGTCGGTATCTTCATAATAGGCCGGCGAATAAAGCGTATCGAAGCCACCGAGTTCATGAAACAGAGCTGTTTTAAGCATGATGCAGGCGCCGGAACAATAGTCCACCTCCCTGGTGTACAGGTATTCAGGTCTTTCCGCGTCGTCTCCGCGACCATAGTTCCAGCCGGAGCCATCGTTGAAAATAATGCCGCCGGATTCTTGCAGGCGGCCGTCCGGATAGATCAGTCGGGCGCCGGCAAGGCCGGTGTCCGGAAAGCGCTCGAATGTATCGAGTAAATTATCGAGCCATCCATCCAGTACTTGCGTGTCGTTATTGAGCAGCACGATGTATTCTCCCTTTGCCTGGGTGCTGCCCCGGTTGCAGCTAGCAATGAAACCGAGATTCTTCTCGTTACGGATGCTGATCAAACCCTCAACAGTTGCGAGGCGTTCCGCCGTTTCATCACTAGACTGGTCATCCACAATGATCAGCTCGTATTGGGTCCGGCAGACCGTTTCAGCCACAGAGCGAAGACAGGCGGCCGTATAGACCCATTGGTTGAATACCGGTATGATGACCGTGACTTCAGGATTATCCGAAACCGGCAGGCGATCGGGCGGCTCGGGATTGCCTATTGCTTCAATCTGTGCTGCTTCCACCCGCGCCGGGGCAAAGGAGTGTTGGTGCGCCAGTTGGGCACGCATCAGTGTACCGCGCAGCCCTTGTGTCTTGAGAGTACGCACCAGTTGGGAAAGGAGCAGGGGCCAGCGCAGAGGGTTCCAGGCACGCGCCTGCGTGAAATTATGCAGCATTCGCCGGCCTACCCGGAACGGCCGGGTGATCCGCCATGACGAACTTGCAAGCACTTGTTGATGCGTTGACCGCAGTTGTGCAAACAAAGCATGGGTCTGCTCATGCGCGGCCTGTTCGTGTTCCAGAGATTTTCTGTTTGCTTGCAGCTGGTCTTCCAGGCTTTTGACCCACTTGATTTTCTGTGCCTGTTCCTCCTTCCGGGCGCGTTCACGTTGTTCTGCCCAGGCGGTCCGATTTTCTACTTCCTGCTGCAGTTTGGCTACCTGATCGTCCAGCTGTCTTCTCTGTGCCGCCAGACCCGCCAGTTGGAACGCCCGGGACGAAGCCTGCAGCCAGCTGTTGTATTGATTAGCAACCGGTTGGCGGGTAACCGGGCGGGGCAGGCAGAGTGTTTCGTAGCGTTCTACCATCTGCCCGGTTCCAGGCAATTGGTAGCCGCAAAGCCGCTTCCTGATGGCTTCAATTTCATCCCTGTGGTCGAAAAGGTAATGGATTTTATCTACCAGTGAAGCCGCGTTGGCTTCGATCAGCCACCCCGTTTCACCTTCGGCTATGCGCTCTGCCAGGCTGCCGACGCTAGTTGCAACCACCGGCACGTTCAAATGCTGCATTTCAGACAAGGTGTAGCTGAATGTCTCCGGCACGACGGACAACAGTGCGGCCAGATGGGGGCCTATGTCCGTGAGCAGGGCCGGTAATTCATCCCGCTGGTACTGAATAATGACGTTGACGCCGCTGCGGCCAAAAAATTCTTCTCCTTCTTTGCCGGCTCCGAGCAGGTAGACTTGAGCGAACTGCGTCAGTTCATCGATTGCCTTGAGCAACAGGGTCTTGCCTTTTCCTTCCTGAATCCTTCCCGGGATCACCAGCCGCAGTTTCCTGTCCGCCCGCTCACGGGGCAGCACCGTACTGTCACCAGGCAGCGGCGCAAGACCGTGCGGAATGATTTCGATGTCGATATCATTCCAGTCCGGGTCCAGTTTGCGCAGCAGGTCAGCGGTCGAGCGGCTGGGCGCTGCGACCTTGATGCCCCGGGTGACGATGGTCTCACGCCAGCGGTTCCCCAGCGTTTGCCACGCCCGTGTATCCCGGTCACGGAGATCCGGTAACAGGGCGTTCTCCGACAAGGCCAGTTCCAGCCCTGAAGCCTCGTTGCCGTCAGTTTCATGATTGACCAGATCACGATTGAGAAGATAGGGTTCGGGGTGGATGCCCAGCAGCGGCCAGCGAGGGTAGAAATCATGCAGAACCTGCACGGTTGGAAGTCCTGTTTCCAGTGTATCCAGGCTGTGACCGACCAGGGAAGAAACAATGATCCGCCCTACACCGTATCGTCTGGTGATTTCCTGCAGGATTAGCCTGTATTGATCATTCGATTCTGCCGTGGAACAGATTGGCGGTTGCAACCACCAGCTGGCGATGGCTGCACCCGTTTCATTTCCGTAATAAAGTGCAAGCCGCTGGCCGGCGCCCTCGCCGGTTTGCGGACCCTGCGAGCAGAGCTGAAAATTTAGGCCGGTCTGGTCGGCCTCTATGAAAGAATGAACCCATTGCGCAACGCCACCGCCCCAGCTGTGCGTGACATGAAGCGTCAATGGTTTTTCGTCGCTCAGGAATTCACCGACACCCGCCGGAACATTTCTCAACCACCTATCGAGCCGTTGTACCAGGCTGCCCCAGGCCGGCGGCCGCCGCTCTTCATGAGGCTCCAGCCGTGACTGGTCAAATAGTCCCTGGCGTGGATCGTGAATAAAACAATGATCTGCCACCAACAGGCGGCCGTTTTGTGATCCCAGCCGAGACAGGGCATTCGCCGAGTCAATATCTGATTTTGCCAGTACTGCGATGGCCCCGAAGGAGAAAAACAGCAAGTGTCCCGGCCAATGTTGATGCTCATATAACCGGCCCTGTCCCAGCAGGGCGACCAGGGACTCCCAGTTACCGGCCGGGGTTTCATTCTTGGTTGGTGCGTCGAGGCCGGCATAGGGATTCAGACTGGTTTCGGCGTTGCTAAGCACGCTGAGTACTACGGCATCGTCATCAGCCGGAGCCAGTTCTTTCATCAACCCGCTAATTGTTTTTACAGTTGCCGCCGTGATGGAAAGTCCTGCATCGATTAACAGTAATGCGTGGCCCGGAAATCGTCGAACCTGTTCAATCAGCAAGTGGCCAAGCTGATCGGGTTCGGCCATGTCCCTCTCTTCACTTCCCGGGCTCCAGCCCTGCCAGCTCAGTTTGCTGAAGAATTCCAGTGTGCGCTGCTCTGCTGCGCGGTCACACTTTGAATTTACACAGACAACAGGCAACCGGTCGCCGCCTACTGGCGACTCGAGATCGATTTCATTATCTGGTGCTCTGCTGCTCATGCGAATTTTTTTGTAGGATTTCTCCGGGATTTTACTGTTATCGTGGTATTTAGTAAGCCTGGCTGGATAGAATGCCCTATCTGGGATGATTTAGCCGGAATGAAACCCCGTCATTATGGTCAAAGGGCCGGCTGATGTCACCCGTTCGCAGGACATTTTCGTTGATGAGAAAAGATAAAAAAAAGGTAAGGGCAGAAAAAAAGACAGCTCGTAAAAAGACAGTCAGCAAAAGCAAGGGCGCCAAAAAGAAGGGCGTCAGTCAAAAGCGCTCCGCTAAAAAAGAGGGCGTGGGTTGGTTCGGCCGGATCTGGCGTCTCGCATTGCTGGTTGCCGGGGTATGCCTGGGTTTACTGGTGCCCTGGACCGCCTACCTGAACTACCAGGTGACGACTGAATTCGAAGGGCGTAAATGGGACCTGCCGAGCCGGGTCTACGCGCGTGCACTTGACCTGTACCCCGGTCTGCCAATCACACTCAATGACCTCGAACTCGAATTGAGTATTGCCCGTTATCTGCGTACGACGAACGCTGACAGACCAGGCCTTTATAGCGTTTCCGGCAACACACTGGAAATATACAGACGCTCGTTCCGTTTCCATGACGGAGTCGAGGACGCCCTTCATTTTTCGGTTCAGTTGCAGTCCGGCAAAGTCGGCAGGGTACGCGAAGTGGGTTCCGGGAAATCTCTGGATCTGGTGCGGCTGGAACCCGCGGAAATTGCGGCCATTTACCCCCTGCACAAAGAAGACCGAACGCTAATCAGAATCAAACATGCACCTCCTTTGTTGTTGACTGGATTGCAGGCAGTAGAAGACAGGAATTTCAAGCATCACCCCGGGGTGGATCTCAAGGGCATCGCCAGGGCAGCACTGGCCAACCTCAAAGCTCGCCGGGCCGTTCAAGGTGGCAGTACGCTCACGCAGCAGTTGGTCAAGAACTATTTTCTGTCGGATGAGCGTACCATCGCGCGCAAAGCCAATGAGGCGATCATGGCCCTGTTGCTGGAATTTCACTATGACAAGGCTGAGATCCTTGAGGCATACCTCAACGAGGTGTTCCTCGGGCAGCAGGGAGCTTACGCGGTGCACGGATTCGGGCGCGCCAGCCTGTACTACTTTGACCGGCCGCTGGACCGGCTGGAACCGCAGCACATCGCTTTGTTGATCGGCATGGTTCGTGGGGCATCCTACTACAACCCTCGCCGGCACCCCGAGCGGGCCCTGAATCGGCGTAACCTGGTATTGTCAGCCTTCGAGACGACCGGATTGCTGTCATCAGCAGATGCCCGCGCCGCTGCCGACAGTCCGCTTGATGTCACCGAACAGCCACCAAGGCGGGGAACCCGGTACCACGCTTTTGTTGACCTGGTCAGGCGGCAACTGGCGCAGGACTATCGCGAAGAAGACCTGAAAACTGAGGGCTTGAGCATTTTCACCACGCTTTCCCCTTCGGATCAGGAGAAAGCACAGCAGGCTGTCAGCGATGGTCTCAAGCGGCTTCACAGGGGCGGCTTGTCGGCCAGCCTGCAGGCAGCGATGGTGCTGGCGGACACGCACAGCGGTGAAGTCAGGGCGCTGGTGGGTGACCGGGATGCGGGGCGGGCGGGCTTTAACCGGGCACTGGACGCCCGTCGCCAGGTCGGTTCAGTGATCAAGCCGCTGGTCTACTTGTTGGCGCTGGAGCATGAAGCGGACTACAACCTGTTGACCCGCATCGAGGACCGGCCGTTGTCACTGCAGCAATCTGATGGCAGTTCATGGACGCCGGCAAACTACGACCAGGTATCTCATGGTGAAGTCACCCTGCTCGAAGCCCTGACCCAATCTTATAACCAGGCCACCGTACGCCTGGGGCTGAACATTGGGATTAGTCATCTCCTACACAAACTTGAACAACTGGGCGTGCGGGCAGATGTGCAGGCCGTCCCTTCCATTTTTCTTGGCGCCGTTGAACTGACTCCGCTGGAAGTTACTCAGATCTACCAGTCGCTGGCGGTGGGTGGCTATAGCGTGCCATTACGGTCCGTGATTGCGGTACAAACAGCCCGCGGCGATGAATTGGTCCGGTATCCCTTGCGCATGATGCCGCTGGCTCGCCGTGAAGTGATCGGCGTGCTCAATTACGCATTGACCCAGGTCGTGGAGCACGGTACGGCTAAGGCCCTGCCGGGACTGCTGGGCAAGCAGACCATTATTGCCGGCAAGACGGGCACCACAAATGATCGCCGCGACAGTTGGTTTGTCGGATATACTCGTAACCGCATCGCCGTAACCTGGGTCGGTGAGGATGACAATCGGCCGGCTGGCGTCACCGGCAGTAATGCCGCCATGCGTCTGTGGGCCGGTCTGTTCCGCCGGTTGCCGATCGAGTCACTTGACCTTAGCTTAACCGATGGTGCTTCTTGGCTGTGGGTGGACCCGGTCAGCGGCAGGTTAACTGCCGAGAATTGCCCCGCTGCGGTCCAGCTTCCTTTCGTGGACGGCTCAGGACCCGAGGAGATGACAGCCTGCCTGGCCAAGACACGCAAAAATGAAAAGGAACCCTTCTGGAGGAAGTGGCTTGGAAAGGAAAATTGAGGTTCAGGTTTTGCCATACTTGCCTGCCCACATATTTAATGAACCCGAAAAGGACAAAATGTACTATTTGCTTTGGAGTTTTTTACCCATCAGTTTCTGATTATGACTAAACGTAACTATTTACCGGTCCGCCATCATGCAGTTTGCGGGCTAACATGCCTGACGCTGATTTTGTCCGCATGTGCCGGGTATCGTCCGGCACCTGTTGAAGGACGGGAAGTCGAAAGTCGGGTGCGGGTACCGGCCAGCCAGGAAAGCGAGGGAGTGCAGGTGTATCCTTTACACAATCCGGCGGTAAAGGAATTGCTGGCCGAAGCAGGCAGTGCGGAAACTACGGGCGATTACGACCAAGTCGTGGCTCTGTTGGAACGTGCCCTCAGGATGCAGCCCAGGAATCCGGAAATTCTGCAGCAGTTGGCGGAAGTCCAGTTGCAGAAGCAGGACTATGAACAAGCTTTGAATTTTGCCGTGCGTTCCTATGACATCGGCCCGCGCGTGGGCGAAATCTGCGGCCGGAATTGGCGTACCATCAGCGTGGCGCGTGAACACCTCGGAGATTACAGTGGATCTGAACAGGCTGATCTTCGGGCATCGTCCTGCATGAATACCAAGCCCGAAAGCTTCTGAGTTCCCCGTGAATCTTCACCCGCATATTGTACGAAGGCAGACTAGGAAACGAATTGTTGTGATTTTTATTTAAATACTTATGAACGAAACGATTGCTTTGCTAAAAGTACAGTTTGTCCTATCCGGTTTTGCACTGCATCTGGCTTCACATTTCGCCCGATCCTCCTCAAACCATAACTGCCGTTATGCTTATTCGAACGATCGACCAAACTGTTTCGCCAGCCACACTGCAAACTCCGGATCCTTCATACATTATGCGGGTTAGCGCAGACTTGCTCGGAGGCGATGGGCCCTTTGCAGATGCCCTGCCGGGATTCGCGCCACGCGAGACGCAGATCCGGATGGCCCAGGCCGTTGAAGAAGCACTGGCGCAAAAGAAATCGATGGTGATCGAGGCTGGAACCGGTATTGGTAAGACCCTTGCTTACCTCGTCCCCGCCATTCTCAGTGGTGAACGCATCATCATTTCCACCGGCACCAAGAACCTGCAGGATCAGCTTTTTTTCCGCGACCTACCCCTGGTCGTGAAGGCCCTGGGACGGTCCACCAAGACCGCCCTGCTGAAAGGGCGGGCTAATTACCTCTGTCTGCACCGTATGTTGATGGCGCGTGCGGAAGGGCGACTGCCCGGCAAGGAAGCCGTGGCCGAACTTGAGGCGGTTATCGATTGGAGCGCAAAAACCATTGACGGTGACCTGTCAATCTCATCGGCAGTCACCGAGCACAGCGGTCTGCTGCCACTGGTTACCTCTACAGCGGACAACTGTCTTGGATCGCAATGCCCCCAGTTTGAAGAATGTTATGTGGTCAGAGCCAGGCGGGAGGCGCAGGACGCAGATATTGTCGTGGTCAATCACCATCTTTTGTTCGCTGACATGGCGATCAAGCAGAGTGGTTTCGGTGAAGTTCTGCCTGGAGCATCCGCATTCATCGTGGACGAAGCGCACCAGGCGCCTGAGACTGCATCCCGGTTTTTCAGCCAGACTCTGTCCGCCCGCCAGGTCCATGAATTGTGCCGCGATTTTCTCGCTGAATCCGCGCAAGTGTCCGGGGCGATGGGAATTGTCCGCGAACCGGTAGCCAATTGTCTGCAAAAATTGAAGGAAATCCAATTGGCAATTTCAGACCGGATGCCGGAGCGTGGTTCCTGGCCGCAGTTGATGCGGGATGAGCAGGTACGCACGGCCTTGCAGGAACTGGACTGCTCGGTCCGTGAGCTGGCCGATGCAGTCAACGACATGCATGGAAGGGCGCGCGGCATGGATAGCTGCATTGACCGTTTGCAGGCGTTGCAACTCCAGTTGGATCGTTTCGATGCCGAGGAGTCATCCGGCGCAGTGCGCTGGTTTGAAAAGCGTGGCCGTGGTTTTGCAATCCACATCACGCCGCTCGATGTATCAACACCGTTCAATGCGTTCAGGGATACGATGGATGCCGCATGGTTGTTTACTTCCGCCACCCTTGCCGTCGGGGACGATTTCCGGCATTTCACCCGACAAATGGGCCTGGACGATGCACAGACACTGTTGCTGGATTCACCATTCGATTATCCGAATAATGCCTTGATGTGGCTGCCGGAACACCTGCCTGAGCCTAGCGATGCGCAGTTCGTCCCTGCACTGCTGGATATTGTAATTCCCTTGCTGGAGGCCAGCCGGGGCAGGGCTTTTTTGTTGTTCACTTCGCACCGAGCCTTGCGCCTCGCGGCGAAATTGCTGGCGGATCGTGTTTCATTCCCACTGTTTGTCCAGGGAGAACAGCCACGCAGTTTGCTGTTGGAACAGTTCAGGGGTTCCGGTGAGGGCGTGTTGCTGGGATCGGCGAGTTTCTGGCAGGGAGTGGATGTGATCGGGGACGCACTTTTCCTGGTCGTGATTGACAAGCTGCCGTTCGCCGCCCCGGATGATCCGGTGATGGAAGCCAGGAGTGAGGAGTTGCGAAAGTCCGGTGGAAATCCCTTCACACAGTTATACCTGCCGCAGGCGGTTATTGCCCTTAAACAGGGTGCAGGCCGGCTGATCCGTGACGTCAATGATCGTGGTGCGCTGGTCATTTGCGATCCAAGGATCCGGACCAAGTCGTATGGCAGCGTGTTTCGTAACAGCCTACCACCCATGCGCCAGGCGAGCGGCCGTTCCGAAGTCGAGGCCTTTTTGAGTGAATAAGCTTTTGTCAATTGAGACTTCCGCCGAAAGTTGCTCTGTGGCATTGAGCATCTTTGATCATACCCGGGAAAAATTTGAGCATGCGCCCAGGCGTCATGCGGAGTTGATCCTGCCAATGGTGCGTTCACTGCTAGGCGAAGCGGATTTGGTTCTGGGCCAACTGGATGGTATCGCATTTGGTCGCGGGCCAGGCAGTTTCACCGGCCTGAGAATCGGCATCGGTGTAGTCCAGGGCCTGGCCTGGGGCGCAGATTTGCCGGTCGTACCGGTATCTTCTTTGGCCGCTGTCGCCCAGGTTGCCCTGGAACGGAACCCGTCACCCGGGGTATGCCGTGTTTGTGTTGCCATGGACGCCCGGATGCAGGAGGTGTACAGCGCGAATTTTACGGTAGACGTGGATGGTTTTGTTATTCCGTCAGGTGAGGAGCAAGTCTGTCCGCCCGGTGAAGTCCGTCCTGAAGGCACAGCCGGGGTCTGCGCAGCAGGCAATGGCTTCGAGGTTTACCCGGAGCTTGAAAAACTGGCCGGGGAACTGGGGCTCTACATACGCGATTGCTGGCCCCGTGCCGGTGCAATCAGCCGTCTGGCGGCCAGGTGGCTGGAACACAATGAACCATTGCCGGCCACTCAGGCCCAGCCAGTCTATATACGCAACCAGGTAGCGATGAAACCCAGTCAGGGCAGCGTGGCATAAAGCGAGTTGTATTTTTCCGCGACTGCTTTCCAGTCCATACTTTCAGCGAGTGCCCGGCCTTCCCGAGCCAGGGCTTGTGCTTTTTCCGGGGTTTCCCAACATTCACGGATGGCCTCGATCATGGATTCCCAGTTGTCGATCACCAGTGCATGGCGCCCCGGAACCACCGGAATCCCTTCGATTCCCTTGCTGGTGCTGATCACCGGCAGGCAGGCTGCGAAACAGTCGATGATTTTCATCCTTGTGCCGCCCCCGTCGGTCAGGGGGATTACAGCCAGGTCAGCTGACTTGAGCCAGGGTGCGACGCGCTCGGCGCTACCGGTCAGGTGAATACGCGGGTGGGGGCTGATTGCCGGTGGATTCCTGCCCACCGCCAGCAGGTGAGCTTTGAGACCCTGCAGTTCCAGTCCGGGCAGCAGGATTTCGGCGAATAATCGAAGCGCCTCGCGATTGGGTGGATAAGAAAAAGTCCCGTGGTAGACGAGCACCGGTTCGTGTTCTGAGATCCCAAAACGTGCCCTGGCATCCTCGGCAGGCAGCTCGTCATATTGCCCAAGATCAACACCATGCGGGATCGTTTGCAGAAGTTCCGGCCTGACGCCGTCCAGTTCCAGTTTGCGGCGATCGTTATCGGAGACGCAAACCACCGCATCCGAATCATTACACAGCGTGATCTCAATGGACTTCAGGTTTTCATACTGGGCTTGCGTCAGTTCATCGACCTGAGCCCTGATGCGGTCGTATTCCACGTTGTGTTCTACCAGCACTACGGCGCAATCCATGGCTTGCCTGAGTTTAATGCAGGGCAGGGCATAGGCGGGAAACTCGGCCTGGAGAACCCCGGCGTGCAGCTGCTTCGCCGCAGCTATAATTCGCCATTGAAAGCCCCGATCGGTCAGGGGCATGTAAAGGAAACTGTTGCTGAAAGGGATGTCCTTGGAATAATGCAGCAGCTTGACCAGCAGAGCCGGAACACTCAGCATCTTCACCCACAAAGGAAATCTCTCCCGCTCCACCTGTCCATCTATGAACCGGTACCAGAATTTCCTCTGCTCGGTCACGATACCGACCTGCAATCCGCCAAGGGAAAGTGCCCTTGCGGTCTCCACTGTGCGTACCGCTGCACCGTGATCGGAAGGAAACAGGTCACCCCGCGTCACCAACAGCACACCGCTGCCTCTGGTTCGGCCATAGAGGCGGCCAATCAATACACGCCGGATCAGTTTGAACTGGCGTTTCAGCCGCTGGCCAAGCGGCGGAACACCCAGCACGGGTTCGCCATCTGCGCGGGCTGGTATTTCCGGCAAGCGTGCTGCTTTTGATGCTGTATCCAGCCACTCCAGCAGGGGTCGTACTGACCGTTCGGGACAAAGTTCCTGTGCAACCAGTTTCAGGGCATTTGCGGATTTTTTCCGCCATTCATCCGGTTGCGACACGATTTTCGGAAGCAGGCTTGCCAATGAACCGGGTTCATCAATGGTCCAGCCAGCGTCATATTTTCCGACCAGCCGGGCGATGGGCAGGTATTGATTGCACAACAGGGGCAGGCCATGACGCAGGAATTCCAGCGAGCGGAACGACTGGCTGTATTGGCGTTCAACATTCCATTCCGCCAGTTCCACGCCGATGTGCGCGTGTTCGGTCAGGTATTGGCTGAAGTGGCGGTAGGAAACCAGATCGCGGCGACTTACCGCGGTCCCTTCGGAATCAGCAGATGCTGGGTCCGGTATTTCTGCCCCGGTACTGTCCTGTTGTTCGTGCCACCGGTAGCGGCCACCAAACAGCACCATGCGCAGGGCCGGGCGCATTTCATTCGCGATACGTTCCATTTCGTCCGTGTAGGATGCGGACTTTCTCCACGGCCAGTTGACGCCGCCGGCGACCAGAAGCCAGCCGCGTCTCATCGGGTCTGATTGCGGTGGTCCGACCACATCGGCACCCAGTGGAACGATTAGCACAGGGTTCGAGTCACGCAAATCAAACCCGGCTTCGATCATCGTGTTGAGCAGCAAATGCCGCTGATTCTGATTGCCGACCATTACCGCATCACAGTGCTGCAGGTTCAGACGAAGCCTTCGCATGCTGGTCCTCACTGCATCCGGCGATTCGTACATTTCCTCCAGGGAACGGGGTGCGACGTAGTCGAGGATCACCGGCTGTTGGAGTTTGTAGGGAAGCAGTCCGAGCAATTCCCAGTAACTGACGATAATGGCATTAGGCGACTGCTTCATCAGGATGCCCTGTAATTCATCCCGGTTGCGAAATGACCCTTTTGCCCGCTTACGATCTGTGGACAGCCAGGCCTGTACTACATCGTGACCTGCACTGGCGAGCGCCTGGCTGAGCTGCCGGCTGCGAACCGCATTGCCGCTAACCACCACTTCACTCAGCAGGGGTGGTTCTTGTGTGATGAGCAAAACCTTCATCAGGTCGACCGGGGAAACTAGGTTCCCAGCAGGATGAAAGTAGCCAGGCCTATAAAAGCCAGGATGCCCACGACGTCGGTAACCGTGGTCAGGACGACCCCGCCCGCCAGGGCCGGATCGATGGACATGCGTTTGAGTATGACGGGAACCAGCGCGCCGGCGAGTGCACCGACCACCAGATTGAGCAATATTGCGGCGCCAATCACCAGGCCCAGCAGAATATCGCCATACCACAAAATGGCAACGGTACCGACAAGGACAGAAAACAGGATGCCGTTCAGCAGGCCGACCGCCAGTTCTTTGCGTAACAGATCAGGCGCGTTGCTCGCACTGACCTGACCGGTTGCCATACCCCTGATCAT
>Ga0114949_10002121_pt1 | contig 12272 bp, 11 predicted proteins | sample N074metaG_FD_83505 | JGI IMG/M metagenome (GOLD analysis project Ga0114949, IMG submission 83505) | Deep subsurface microbial communities from Kermadec Trench to uncover new lineages of life (NeLLi) - N074 metaG | ecosystem: Environmental > Aquatic > Marine > Ocean trench > Sediment | place... | reverse complement strand
GTGCGACCCTGTTATCTGTCCGCTTATCTGTGCGCTCTTGCCATCCTCATCGCAGGCTGCGATGCGCCTGCGTCGAGCGCACAAATCCCTGGTGAGGAGGCAACGAGCGAGGCTGCCGCCGGTGAACGCGGCACAAACCCGCCAGCCACGTCGGGCTCAAGCGCCCTGGCGACTTTCGCCGGCGGCTGTTTCTGGTGCATGGAGCCACCGTACGACCAACTGCCGGGCGTCATCTCAACGACCTCCGGCTACACCGGAGGCCACGCCAGCAACCCGGACTATCAACAGGTTACCGCCGGTGGCACTGGCCACTATGAATCGGTGCAGATCGTCTACGATCCGACGCTCATCACCTACGAAAAACTCATCGACGTGTTCTGGCTGAACGTTGATCCGCTCGACGCAGGCGGCCAGTTCTGCGACCGTGGTCAGTCCTATCGGACGGCAATTTTCTATCACGATGAATCGCAACGTGATGTTGCTTTGAGTTCAAAAGCCGCAGTGGCCGATCGTCTGGCCGACGTAATTGCCACCAGAATTGTCGAGGCCACGCAGTTCTATCCGGCTGAGGACTATCATCAGGACTACTATCAGAAAAACCCCCTGCGCTATGCCTACTACCGGCGCGGCTGCGGGCGCGACGCACGTCTGAACAGGATCTGGGGCTCAGCGGATCACTGAAAGCCGCTGGCTCAGAAGGAGAGGTCGCGCGTCTCCTCAGAAGACACCAATTCGACCGGTCCGCTCGGGCCGCTGACCACAGCTTGCATTCCTGCTGCCGCTCCGGGCACAACATTGACTTCGACATCGAGCCGATCGAGCAGGCTGCGCAATTCGTCCGGCTGCGGCGAGATCAGGCTCAACTCGACGGATTCGCCTCCGCGTGGATTCGTCTGCGCCGGGTGTGGCGTGTCCAACCAGTCAATGAAGAACGGCACTTGCGCACCGAACTCGTGTCCCGACACAAACAGCAACTCCCAGGTCAACCTGGCGCCATCCGGCGTCTGCCGGGTGGTGCGAGTCGGTCCCCGGACGTTGAGTCCGAGCCCTTGAGCCTGACGCGCGAGCCCCGCAAGGTCGCCGTTGCGGACAGCCCACGTGATGAGCGCAGACTGAGTCAGCTCTTTGAGCCTTGCCGCGAGACCCGCGTGAGATTGCGCCGGGTCGGGTGCAATGATTTCGAGGTACGCCGCATCACCCAGCGACAGCAGCGCGTTGTGGGTCCCGAGACCCTGGTGGGCGCCACCCATGGCGGGCGCAACGCCAAACAGTCGCTCGACCTCAGCCATGCCTGTGGCCAGATCGGCAGCACCCCACATCAAATGATCCATTCCAGACATTCTGCCCCCTTCCTGGTCCTGCATTGATCCTGCATTGGTTCTACGCAGTGGAACTACCTGAGATATTCAACAAACCGTACAATGATGCCATTGCAAGGGGAAGGAAGATCTGTGGAACGTCCAGCAAGCGCCTACTGGCGAGCAAATCTCAAACTCGTAGCCGTGCTCCTGATCATCTGGTTCGTGGTCTCGTTTGGCTTCGGGATACTTCTGGTTGAACCGCTGAACTCGATCGCGTTTTTCGGTTTCAAGCTTGGCTTCTGGTGGGCCCAGCAGGGGTCCATTTATGTCTTTGTCGTGTTGATCTTCGTTTACAGCGCGTTGATGAAGAGAATCGATCGAAATTTCAACGTACACGACGACGAGGACTGAGTCCGCATGGACGTACAAACCCTGACCTATCTGTTTGTCGGCGCGAGCTTCACGTTGTATATCGGCATCGCGATCTGGTCGCGCGCCGGTTCAACCAAAGAGTTCTATGTGGCCGGCGGTCACATCCACCCAATTGTCAACGGCATGGCGACCGCCGCGGACTGGATGAGCGCTGCCTCTTTCATTTCCATGGCCGGAATCATCTCGTTCATGGGTTATGACGGCACGGTGTACCTGATGGGCTGGACGGGCGGCTATGTTCTGCTGGCGCTGCTACTCGCGCCTTATCTGCGTAAATTCGGCGAGTTCACAGTGCCGGACTTCATCGGTGCGCGCTACTACTCCAATACGGCGCGTGTGGTCGCGGTCATCTGCCTGATCGTCGTGTCGTTCACCTACATCGCCGGCCAGATGCGCGGCGTCGGCATCGTGTTTTCACACTTTCTGGACGTCGACATCACAATCGGCGTCTTTATTGGCATGGCGGTCGTCTTCATGTACGCCGTGCTCGGCGGCATGAAAGGCATCACCTATACGCAGGTCGCGCAATACTGCGTTCTGATTTTCGCCTACCTGGTCCCGGCGATATTCATCTCGATTCTCGTCACGGACAATCCGATACCGCAATTCGGCCTTGGCTCGACCGTGAACGACGGCTCCGGCTTGAGCGTGCTGGACAAACTCGACCGGACGCTGGTGGACCTCGGCTTTGGTCCGTACACGCAGGGTTCGAAATCCACCATCGACGTATTTGCCATCACGCTGGCGCTGATGATAGGGACCGCAGGACTGCCGCACGTGATCGTGCGATTCTTTACCGTGCCGAAGGTTTCCGACGCCCGCAAATCGGCAGGTTACGCGTTGCTCTTCATCGCGCTGCTCTACACGACTGCCCCGGCTGTAGGCGCTTTTGCCCGGCTGAATTTTGTCGATACCGTGCACGACACGCCCTACAGCGAGGTGGCCGGCTGGTTCAAACGCTGGGAAAACGTCGGTCTCATCGCCTGGAAAGACAAGAATCAGGACGGGGTTATCCAGTACGCTCCCGGCGCGCCATTTTCCGGTGCGCCCCGCTTCAGTGGAACGCGCGGTGCGGACGGCCAACGCGAACTGACAAACCCTGCAACCGACAACGCAAACGAGGTTTACATCGACCGCGACATCATGGTGCTGGCGAACCCTGAGATCGCCGCATTGCCTGACTGGGTGATTGCGCTTGTCGCCGCAGGTGCGCTTGCAGCTGCATTATCAACAGCGGCGGGACTACTGCTCGTGATATCCACATCGATATCACACGACCTGATGAAAAAAACGCTGGCGAGAGGCATCACGGACCGCCAGGAGCTCAAGTACGCAAGAATCGCTGCCGCCACAGCAATCGCGATTGCCGGATATCTCGGAATTAACCCACCTGCTTTTGTGGCAGAAGTTGTGGCGTTTGCGTTTGGCCTGGCGGCCGCTTCGTTGTTCCCTGCCATTTTAATGGGCATATTCTCGATGCGGATCAACAAGGAAGGCGCTATTGTCGGCATGGTAGTGGGACTGGTCTTCACTGTCGTCTACATCGCCTATTTCAAAATGATCGCGCCCGGCGAAAACACGGCGGAACACTGGTGGTTTGGCATCTCGCCTGAAGGCATTGGCACGCTGGGAGCGTTGCTGAATTTCTCAGTAAGCGCGCTGATCAGCCGCTACCAACCGCCACCCCCAAAACACGTGCAGGACCTTGTTGAACGCATTCGAATTCCGAAAGGTGTGGAGTCACCCCACGAACACTGAGCCGCGAGGTGAAAATGGAGAAATGGATTGAGGAACTAAGGCATCTCAACGGCCATGAAGTGGGTGTCAGCGAGTGGATCAGAATCGACCAACGGATGATCGATGATCATGCAGCAAACACCGGTGACGATAGCTGGATCCACACCGATCCTGCGCGCGCAAAACTGGAAACACCGTTTGGTGGCACCATCGCGCAAAGCTTCCTGCTTCTCTCCCATCTCACTGAAATGGCCGGCGCCATCGATCTACCGCTGGAAGGTGTCTCTTATCGACAGAACTATGGCTTCGATCGGGTGCGGATGGTGCAACCGGTGCCGGTCGACAGCAATATCCGCGGTCGATTCGAGCTGAAAAAAGTAGAAACCAAGGGACACCATGGACTCCTGATCTATTTTGACACCTCCATCGAAATCGAAGGCGACGATATCGCGCCCGCGGTCGTTGCCGAATGGCTCGCGTACGTTCGTCTCGAAGGATGAGCGATACCGACACCGGACTAAGACGCCGGTATAGCACCCCGGTTTAATGACACTTTCAGTCGAATCAAAGGAGACAGCATGAACGAAGAAGAGAAACTACGATTCGCCCGAGCGATTACCGACGCACTCCCGGCACCCGACGAGATTCGTGATGACTGGGGACGCTTCATTGTCGACACGGTCCTGCCGGAAGGCGTGTGGTCACGACCCGGATTATCACAACGCGACAGGAGCATGATCACCATTGCCGCGTTGTGCGCCCTGCACTACCCCAACGAACTCAAACTGCACATCGGCCGCGGCCTGGATAACGGCCTGACCAAACAGGAAGTGAGTGAGGTCATCATGCATATGGCCATTTATGGCGGTTTCCCAGTGGCCGTCGAGGGCATGGGTGTCGCCAGAGAGGTTTTCGAGGCGGCAGATTGATGGCGCATCGCGCGAACAGGCAGATGCCGTACGGCGCCACCCAATGGCGAATGCGCGGCGCCATTCTGCGCGCACTCCTCGTTGTGCTAACGCCCATCGTACTCGCCGCGTTGCTCTACCTCTTTTTCGCCTGCCCCTGCGAACGACTGCCGGGTGGCTATCTGCGCGGGGAGGAAATCAGTGAACCCGTTGACGACTGGTCTTTTGCCAACGACGTGGCGTTGTGTCAGATCGAGGTGCAACGCTGGCTACCGCATTCGATTAATCTGAATTGCATGTCGGCGGGTGGCGAGCTGTTCCTGAGTTGTTCGAATTGTGAAGGCAAGACCTGGTCCAGCGCCGCACTGCGCAATCCGCACGCCCGTATCCGAATGAACGACCGGGTTTTTCCGGTGACACTCACCCGGTTAACCGATCCCGCACGACTCGATCACGCCTGGCGAACACGCGCGAACAAACTCGGCCGACCCAGCAATCTGCCACGACGGGAAGGCTGGTGGTCGTTCGTCGTCGTTTCCAGATGATCCGACCAACGGCACGACTCCACTGATCAACGGACTCCGGGGCAGAAACTGACCCGGAAGCTCCGCATGTGACGAGTTGCGCGACACATCAGCACGTCCTGTGCGGTTTTCGCGTTCAGATTATGTTCAGCGAAAACAGTGTCTTATAGGAGCATAAATCAAACAGGTCAGAAACTGGTTTCTGGTATGGATGATGCTTAATCAGACACCAAACGCATCTGGCGCGCAGATACACGCAGTACAGCACCAGATAAGAGAAGTCGTGGAGCGCAGTTATGAACCGAATGTTCACCAACGCACGATTACGCCTCGAAAATGCAGTTTTCGCCGGGACAGGCGGTGTCAGCGCAAACAACCGGCACGCTGGCTTCATTCCCGCTTTTCGCGAACCCGCATCCGGACGAATCGAAATCGCCCGGTACGACAACGGCCAGCCTGCGCCCATGCACCTCTTGTGTGGCCTCCCCGAAGAGTGGGTAGTGGAACGCAACTCGGCCGGTGAGGTGGTCGCGATTCTCGACAGCATCGTTGCCGGATTCCTCCACGACGCCACTTTCTACACCCGCGAAGAAGCCGCCACGATCATCTGATTAATGGTCACCCGGGTCCGCGGCGTGACGACGTTAAGCGGCTGTCAGCGTTTCCGACACCGACCATAGCCGTTCGGCCATATCGCGCTGCAGCGCGAGTGGATTACTCCGGGCCGGAGTGCAATCCGCGAAATAACCACCGGTAGTTCCTGCCACCTCCGGACTCGTGACCAGGTAGCAGCTCGTCGCCGCACCCTGTGCGACCGATATCATGAACGGCAGCATCACGAGGCCCAGGGCGAGCATTAACGGCCCTTTCATGTTGCGCGCGAGATTAGTCCGGATGACGCCAGGATGCAGGGAATTGACGCTAACGCCGGGATCCAGCCGGCGTGCAAGTTCGTTGGCGAAGAGCACGTTGGCGAGCTTCGAGTGACCGTAGGCTTGCCAGGCGCTGTAGTTTCGCTCGCCGGATAGATTGTCAAACTCGATACCACTTTGCGGCGCCCGCAAGTGGGAAGAACTGCTGACGATGGCGATGCGGGCGTTTGGCGCTGCCTGCACGTTGTCGAGCAAAGAGGTGAGCAGCAGGAAGTGACCAAGGTGATTGGTCGCGAACTGTTTTTCGATGCCGCGAACCTGCTCGAGGGCCGGCAGCGCCATGATGCCGGCGTTGGCAATCACGATATCGAGCGGCCGGGCACCGATCGCGTTGACACACGAACGAACGCTCTCCAGATCAGTGAGTTCGCAGGCAAGCGGCAGAGTCTCTCCGGGACACGCTGCGCAGGCCTGCGCAGCCTTTTCTTCGCTTCGCGCAGTGCCGATGACCGTGGCTCCACGCAGAGCCAGAACCCGCATGGTTTCCTGACCTATTCCCGAATTGACCCCGGTTACGAGTGCTGTCTTGCCACTGAGATCAACCCCCTCGGTAACCTGTTCCGCCGTTCGCTTCGCCATGTCTGTGACTGGATCCCCCGCCTAGACCGGCGCCCAGTTGCCGTGGAACCCGAAGGGTATCCGATGGTCCAGATAGGCTGTTGCCAATGGTCCATCTGTCACATTTTCTGCATCGAGTATGATCAGCTGACTGGCCTTGCGCTCCGCATCGTAGATGTTCGCCAGCAGGAAGCCTTCACCCTCCGCAGCATCTTTTGACTTCGGCACGAAGATCGGCTCATTCGTCGCCCGGCCTTCGCCAACGTCATAAATATCGAGCTTACCGGTTTGATGATCGATCCGGCCGATGCCGTTGAATCCACCAATGTTGAACTCCGCGTCGGTGTCGCAAGCAACGTAGCCATAGCGATACTTGCTCCCTATGTAACGCTCATCGAGGCGCGGGAACTCGCAGGCAATATCGTTCAACCGCTCCCACTGATAGTCATCGGTGTTCCGGCTGAGATCAAACGTCCAGCGGGTCAACCTTGGAATTGCCTTGGCCGGATCGCCCGGTGTGCCATCGGGCAGCGGAAACAGCGGTGCCTGTTCGAACTCGCAGACGTCGCAGGTCACGATGTCGCCATCGGTGTGGGCGTTCATGGGATGGAAGACGTACGCCGGATCGCCTCTGAACCAGCGCAGATCCTCGACGCTGCCGCTGCGCGGCATGATGCCGATGTGGACACCCTTTTCCGGCTCCCAGGCGTACACCGGCGCCCCGGACATGGCGCGCTCCATCGACCCGGTCAGCGGCATGATGGGAAAAATCACATGCTCTTTCGTGATCATGAAGTCGTGGACCATCGCCGCATAGGGCGCCTTGAATGTCTCCGATCGAATCAACTTGCCATCTTTATCTGCAACGTGGAATGACATGTGTTCCGAGATCATGCCGTCCGCGTTGTAGCCGAAAAACAGCATTTCGCCGGTCTCCGGATCTATCTTCGGATGTGCCGTCATCGGTCCAACGAGTTTGTCATCGAAGGTGTAGGGTCCGATGGACTCGAGCGTTGCCGGGTCCATCTCAAAGGGGGCGTGGGCCTCCTCGAGTGCGAGCAGCTTACCGGCGTGCCAGATGATGTTGGTATTGGCCAGACCATCGGTCTCCATGCCCTGCACACTCTCGTGTGAATCCATGGGATTGAAGGCACCGAACAGGGATTCCCCAGCCGCTTTTTCCTTCTGCCATTTCACCGTGCGCACCCAGCGATTGCGATAGGAAACCCTGCCGTCCTTGAGGTAGAAGCCGTGCACCATTCCATCACCCGCAAACCAGTGATAGTCACCGCGGGGGGCAAACTGCGGATTCGCACCGTTGCGGAAAAAAGCGCCACTGAGTTCCAGCGGGATTTCACCTTCAACCACAAGATCCGGAGCGTCGCACTCCATCAGCAACGGCGCAAAACCGCCGGTGAGGTTGGGGTGGTCTGGAAAGGGTTTAGCCATGTCGTGATCCTTCGATTCGTTTCCGGGCGGAGCCGCTATACTGCATTGCTTGCGCCGCAAGTCAAATGAGATCAGCGGCGCACAGCACAGCCTTCAAGACAATCAATCAGGTAGCGTCACCATGAAAATCGGTCTCTTCGCAACGTTCATGTCTCCGGCCGGCACACCCGATATGATTCGGGACCTCGGTCAACGGCTCGAATCAGCAGGCGTCGAATCGCTCTGGATGGGCGAGCATGTCGTGCTCTTCGACGAGATGGAGTTCCCTTATCCGGGCTCGCGCGACGGCAGGATTCCAGTTCCCGAAGGTGGCGGAATGCTCGACACCGTCGCCACTTTCGGCTTTCTCGCAAACGCCACAACCGATTTACGCTTCGGCACCGGCATCTGCCTGTTGCCACAACGCAACCCCATTTACACCGCTAAAGAATTCGCAACGCTCGACTGGCTTTCCGGTGGTCGCATCGATTTCGGAATTGGCGTGGGTTGGTGCAAGGAGGAAGTCATTGCCTGCGGCTACAGCTGGGAAGACCGCGGTGCGAGGTGCGATGAGTTTCTCGAGCTCATACGACGGCTGTGGACCGAACCCGTCGCCAGCTACTCCGGTGAGCATTTTCAACTCGAACCCTGCCGCATGGATCCAAAACCCGTGCAGAAACCTCATATTCCCATCATTGTAGGCGGACATGGCAAACGTTCCCTGCGGCGCGCGGCCGAGTTCGGCGCGGGCTGGTATGGCTTCGCCCTGAATCCGCAGCAGACCGCTGCAATCCTTGATGATCTGGATGCCGCGCTACGCGCCGCTGGGCGTTCGCGTGACAATTTCGAAATCATCATCACCCCCAACAACGTCGACGCCGACACGATTCGTGAATTCCGCGATCTGGGTGTTGATCGACTCGTTGTGCATCTGGGTTCGCAACGGCCAGACGCAATCGATCAGCGGCTGCCCGAAGTCGAAGAATACGTTGCGCTGACTCAATAACCGCGTTGCAGTACCGACTCAGGCCGACTGCTGCCGAGACCGGCAGACCGACCGCTGCCGGGACCGGCAGACCGACGCTAAGAACTGCCGTATCGAGCCTTCGCTTCCCGCCGCATTGCGTGCAGCAAGGGCTCGGTGTAGCCGTTGGGCTGTTCTAATCCCTTGAACACCAGGTTGCAGGCGGCCTGGAACGCGATGCTGCCTTCGAAGTCTGCAGCCATCGGACGATAGTTCGCATCTCCGGCATTTTGCCCATCCACCACGGCGGCCATTCGCGCCAAGGTCTCGCGTACCTGTTCCTCGGAGCAGATTCCATGATGCAGCCAGTTGGCGATGTGTTGACTGGAAATGCGCAGCGTCGCCCGGTCTTCCATCAAACCGACATCATGGATGTCTGGAACCTTCGAACACCCCACGCCGTGATCGATCCACCGCACGACATAACCCAGAATGCCCTGGGCATTGTTGTCGAGTTCTGCCTGGACACCCTCGGCCGATAGATTTTCACCACCCAGCAGCGGAATTCGCAGAATTTCATCCAGACTCGCCGGCGCGCGCGATGCGAGTTCCTGCTGGCGGGAGGCGACGCTCACCTGATGATAGTGCGTTGCATGCAACGTGGCCGCCGTCGGCGATGGCACCCAGGCGGTGTTGGCGCCCGCCAGCGGATGGCCGCTCTTCACTTCGAGCATTTCTTTCATCTCATCGGGTTTCGGCCACATGCCCTTGCCGATCTGTGCCACCCCTGGAAAACCGGTGCTGAGACCCGCATCGACGTTGGCGTCTTCGTAGGCCTGAATCCAGGGCTGCGCCTTGATCGTTTCTTTCGGCAGCATCGGGCCTGCCTGCATGCTCGTGTGGATTTCATCTCCAGTGCGGTCGAGAAATCCGGTATTGATGAAAACCACCCTGTCCTGCGCAACCTTGATACAGGCTCGCAGGTTCACCGTGGTGCGCCGTTCTTCGTCCATGATTCCAACCTTGACGGTGTTGACCGGCAAACCCAGAATCTCCTCGACCCGGCTGAACAGATCACAGGTAAGTGCGACTTCATCCGGGCCGTGCATTTTCGGCTTCACGATGTAGATACTGCCGGTACGCGAATTTCTGACCGTGCCTTTACCCTGCAAATCGTGCATCCCGCAAAAGCTCGTGATCGCAGCGTCGAGGAAACCCTCCGGTATTTCGTTGCCCTGCGCGTCGAGCACCGCATCGGTGGTCATCAGATGTCCCACGTTGCGCACCAGCATGAGGCTGCGCCCGTGTAACACGAGCGGTTCGCCTGTCGGGCTCGTGTACTCGCGATCGGGATTCAACCGTCGCACGATCGTGCGCCCGCCTTTGTCGAGCGATTCTTCGAGATCACCCTTCATGAGACCCAGCCAGTTAGCATAAACGATGCACTTGTCCTCAGCGTCCACCGCAGCCACGGAATCTTCACAGTCCTGAATCGTGGTAATCGCACTTTCCAAGAAGACGTCTTTCACACCCGCGGGGTGCGCCTGACCGACGTCGTGTTCGCGGTCGATCTGAATATCGATATGGAGGCCGTTGTTTACCAGAAGGATGGAACTCGGATCGTCTTCGTTGACGAAACCGGCGAACTGCGCAGGGTCAACGAGAGAGGTATTACCGCCGTTGTCGAGCACCGCGCGCAACTGCCGCTCGCCATCCGCCTCACCAATGCCATAGGCGATGACTTCGCTGTGACTGGCATCCGCCAGCGGGACGGTTGCATCGAGAAACGCGGCTGCCCGTGCAACCACGAGTTCGCCCCGTGCAGGGTTGTAACTATCGCCTTTTTCGCGGCCCGGTTCCTCGGCAAAGATATCGGTGCCATAGAGCGCGTCATAGAGGCTGCCCCAGCGGGCGTTGGCCGCATTGAGGGCGAACCTTGCATTCATCACGGGCACGACGAGCTGTGGCCCCGCCAGTTGTGCGATTTCTTCATCCACGTTGGTCGTCGAGATGGTAAACGCGTCAGGCGGTGGCACCAGATAGCCAATTTCTGTGAGGAACGCTTTGTAGTCCGCTGCGTCAAGCGCCTGACCTTTGCGCGCTAAATGCCATTCGTCGATCTGTGCCTGGAGTTCATCGCGGCGTGCCAGCAGGGCTGCGTTGCGCGGTTGCAGCTCGGCCAGGAGCGCAGCAAAGCCCTCCCAGAATTTGGCCACATCGACACCAGTACCGGGCGCTATCCGTTCCGCCACCAGCGTGTCGAGCTCGGTTGCGACCTGCAATCCGCTACGCAGTGTTCTTGGTATCTCGCTCGCGGCTTTTTTTGCTCTGTCGCTCATGGCTGTCTTTGTTTTGTCGCTCATGGCTGTGTCCCACCCATCGTTTACGGCCGTCTGCCGCAGAAAAAAGCGGGCTAGTATAGCGGCGCGGGATTAAGACCACTACCGGGCGTTGCCGCAGCGCCCGTTGTAACGACTACAGACCGAGCACAGCTTTGGCGATGATATTTTTCTGCACTTCCCTGGATCCCCCGAAAATCGAGGCCGCCCGACTGTTGATGTACTTTGGAGTCACCGTTTCGGCGTGGTCCGGCCCTGGCCAGGCCTCGTTGTAGCCGTTGAGCGAGATGAAGTTTGCGTGCGGCAATCCATAGAGAGCCACCGCCTCGAGTTTCAACGTATTAATTTGCTGCTCGAGATCGACACCGGTATTTTTGGCCAGCGATGACCCGGGGCCCGGCGACTCGCCGCGCGACAAACGCGCGAGGGTGAGACGTTCTGCAAACTGCAGTGCCGAGGTAAGAATCTCCAGCTCGCTGATGCGGTTGCGAAATCCGCTATCCGCGAGGAGCGGCTGCCCATCGTCGAGTTCTTTCATCGCCATGGCGCGAAGCTCTGCAAGACTCTCCCCTAACCGGGTCGCGCTGCCAACACCGCCGCGCTCGAACTCGAGCAGGTATTTGGCTACGGTCCAGCCATTGTGCTCGGGTCCTACGCGATTTGCTTGCGGCACCCGGACATCATCGAAAAAAACCTGATTGACCTCGTGGTCTCCAGCGAGAGTGATGATGGGTTGCACCGTGATCCCCGGCAGATCCATTGGGATGAGGAGGAACGTGATGCCAGCTTGCGGCTTACCCGATGAGTCGGTGCGAACGAGGCAGAAGATATGATCGGCAAACTGCGCATGGGTGGTCCAGATTTTCGTCCCGTTGACGATGTAGTCATCACCGTCGGCCAACGCTGCCGTCTTGAGACTCGACAGATCCGAGCCGGAGCCCGGCTCGGAGTAACCCTGGCACCAGTAATGCTCGCCGGAGAGGATTTTCGGCAGGTAGTGGTCTTTCTGTTGCGGGGTGCCGTACTTGAACAGGACCGGCGCGAGCATGCGAAGACCCAGGGGTATCAGGCCTGGAGCGCCCGCTTTCGCGCATTCCTCGCCAAATATGTATTTGCGTGTCGCTGACCAGGCGGTGCCGCCGTATTCAT
>Ga0114949_10002120_pt1 | contig 12272 bp, 9 predicted proteins | sample N074metaG_FD_83505 | JGI IMG/M metagenome (GOLD analysis project Ga0114949, IMG submission 83505) | Deep subsurface microbial communities from Kermadec Trench to uncover new lineages of life (NeLLi) - N074 metaG | ecosystem: Environmental > Aquatic > Marine > Ocean trench > Sediment | place... | reverse complement strand
CAACCTGGTCGCTCATGCCCCACTCGGTGACCATGCGCCGCGCGATATCGGTAACGCGTTCGAGGTCGTTGCCGGCGCCGGTGGTCATCTCGTTCATCACCAGCTCTTCGGCAACGCGGCCGCCGAGCAACACGGTGATCTGGGTCTCCAGGTAGGTACGCGAGTAGTTGCGGCGATCGTCCAGCGGTAGCTGCTGGGTGACCCCCATCGCCCGGCCGCGCGGAATGATGGTGACCTTGTGGAGTGGATCGGCCGCGGGCATGAAGTGCGCCACCAGGGCATGGCCCGCCTCGTGGTACGCGGTGATCCGCTTCTCTTCGTCGGAGATAATCATGCTCTTGCGCTCGGCGCCCATCAGAACCTTGTCCTTGGCCTCCTCGAAGTCATCCATCGTGACCTTCGTGTGGTCACGGCGCGCCGCGAGCAGCGCTGCTTCGTTGACCAGGTTCTCCAGGTCGGCGCCGACAAACCCCGGAGTGCCGCGCGCCACGCGCCGCAGATCGACGTCCTCGTCGAGCGGGTTGCCACGCGTGTGGATGCGGAGAATGCCCAGACGTCCGCGCACATCCGGCTGATCGACCATGATGCGGCGGTCGAAGCGACCCGGGCGCAGCAGCGCCGGGTCGAGCACGTCGGGGCGGTTGGTGGCCGCCATCAGAATGACACCCTCGTTGGCTGCGAAACCGTCCATCTCGACGAGCAACTGGTTGAGCGTCTGCTCGCGCTCGTCGTGGCCACCGCCGAGGCCGGCGCCACGATGACGACCGACAGCGTCAATCTCGTCGATGAAGATGATGCAGGGGGCGTTCTTCTTGCCCTGCTCGAAAAGATCGCGAACCCGCGATGCGCCGACGCCGACGAACATCTCGACGAAGTCGGAACCGGAAATCGAGAAAAACGGCACGCTGGCTTCGCCGGCGATGGCGCGCGCCAGCAAGGTCTTGCCGGTTCCCGGCGCGCCGATGAGCAACACACCTTTAGGGATGCGGCCGCCGAGGCGCTGGAAGCGCTGCGGCTCCCTGAGGAACTCGATAATCTCCTCCACCTCCTCCTTGGCCTCGTCGATACCGGCGACGTCCTTGAACGTCACCTTCTTGTCCTGGCTCGAGATCAAGCGAGCACGGCTCTTGCCGAAAGCAAGGGCGCGGTTGCCGCCGCTCTGCATCTGCCGCATGAAGAAGATCCACACGCCGATGAGGATGAGCATCGGCGCCCAGGAGATCAGCGCCGCCAGATACGGGCTCTGATCGACGGCGACCAACTTCACGTTGACGCCGTTCTCGAGCAGAGTGTCGTAATAGGCTTCGTAGTCGGGGGCGACGGTGGTGAACTCGGAGTTGTCGGTAAACAGACCCTCCACCGTATTGCCGGGCGTATTGATGGTCACCCGGGCCACACGTCCGCCACGCACGTCCTCGAGGTGACGCGAGAAGTCAATTTCAATGTCCTGGGGCGCCGTTGTGTTGAATACGTTCCACACGACGATGGCGACGACAATCACCACCAGCCACAGACTCAACGTTCTGATCGTTGCGCTCATAGGTCAAATAGTACACCAAGCGTTGTGGGAGGGGCCAGCCGCCGTGTTGGCCCCAAACCCTGATTGTAAGCGGGTTTCATCGATTCCCGCATCCGATTTGAGGGGTCGCCAGGCGCCGGCCATCGAGCGGCAGGAAACGGACCACGCCACGCTCGCACCGCACCCGAACGCCCGGTAGGTCACGCGCTGCTTTGCGCTCGACAGCCTCCGCGTCGATGACCCATTCGACGTGCTCGTAGCTGATGTCGCGGCAGTGACCCCGGACCTCCCCGATGACACGGCGCACGACGCGGCGCCGCAAAGGTCGCGGCAGTTGCGCCATCGCTGCGGCGTTCAGAGCCATTGCTCCCGGGTACTCCTCGTCCGTGATCACCGCGGCAAGTGCTTCCGCCGCCAAACTGTCCAGCCATTCCTCTTCCTCGTGCAGCAGGCTTGCCGCCCGCGCCACGTTACGTACGGCTGCGGGGTTGATTTGTTGCAGGTCGCTCAGCAACCTGCGACGCAATCGGTTGCGTGCCAGAGAAATGTCTTGGTTCGACGAATCCTCGCCCCATTCAAGGCCGCGCGCGGTCGCATACACCCGCAGCTCGGCCCGCTGCCGGCCGAGGAGCGGTCGGACGATGAGCAGATCCTCCACCCGGGCGCGGTTGCGCATGCCCCCCAGCCCCCGGCGCCCGGTACCGCGGGCGAGGTGCAAAATAATGGTCTCGAGCTGATCGTCGGCGGTATGACCCAGCGCCACCGCGTCGGCGTCCCAGTTTCCCGTGACCCCGTCGAAGAACCGCAGGCGCGCCTGGCGCGCCACCTCCTCGCGGGAGCCCGCTGTCGCGCTCAAATCGACGTGGCTCGAAAAGAACGGCAGCCCGAGGCTTGCGGCCAGCCGCTCGGCGAGGTGCCGGTCGGCGTCGGCTTCCGCACCGCGCCAGCCGTGGTGCAAGTGCGCCACCGCCAGCTGCAGCTCGAACGCCGGCGCCAGGCGCGCCAGGATATCGAGCAAGGCAACCGAATCGCCGCCGCCGCTGCATCCTACCAGCAGACGCGAGATGCCGTCGAAGAGGCCGGTTTGACGAGCACCGGCGGCGATGTCGTCGATCAGGTCGGGCATGTGGTGTCTGTTCTCTTGCGGCGGTGGCAGGGTGTCAACCTGAAGAACTCCCGGGGGTGCCACTACGGGCGCCCACAGGCACCCGGCGCAGGGCCCGCGGTGGTGTGACCCGCGAGCCCCCCCGGGACAGTGGCGGTGGAGGGACTTGAACCCCCGACTCGGCGGATATGAGCCGCCCGCTCTACCGACTGAGCTACACCGCCGGGTGAGGACGACCCTCGGGAAGGTCGGAAACCGACTCGAAGAAGCGGAATCATACCGCATGCTGCAGCGTTGGGGCCTCTTCCCGAGCTACCGGATAACCCTGTCGACCTCGGTCTCTCCCTCCGAGCGCGCGATGATCGCCGCCCCGCAGGAGTCGCTGAAGACGTTGACCGAGGTCCGGTACATGTCGAGCGGGCGGTCGATGGCGAGCATCGAACCGACGATGATGTTCACGTCCGGTCCTCGCAGACCGATCGCCTCGAGGACGATGAAGATCACCACGAGTCCTGCCGAGGGAACCGCGGCAGCCCCGATGGAGGCCAGCAACGCCGTGAGGACCACGACAGCTTGCTGCATGATCGTCAGCTCGAAGCCGAGAACCTGGGCGATAAAGAGCGCGCCCACGCACTCGAAGATCGCGGTCCCGTCCATGTTGACCGTCGCACCCATCGGTAGCACGAAGGACGCTACCTTGTTGGAGACGCCGACCTTCTTCTGGACGGTGTTGAGCGTGACGGGAAGGGTGGCACCCGAGGAGCTCGTCGAGAAGGCGATCAACAACGGCTCCCGCATGTTCGCGAAGTGGATTCGGGGGGCGATCCGCCCGAGGACGAACAACAGGATCGGGAGCGTGATGAAGAAGTGGATCGTAATACTCGAGCCGATCGTGGCCGCGTACAGCGCCAGCGGCCTGAACGCGTCGAAGCCCGTCGTCGCCACCATCCTCGTGATCAGCGCGAATACGCCGATCGGCAGGAACTTTATGATCCCCGAGGTGAGTCGCATCATCGCTTGGAAGAGAGCATCGAAGAGCTCGGTCACGATGTCGCGGGTCTTGTCGGGGAGCGTCGTGATAGCCGCCCCGAAGACGATGCAAAAGAAGATGACCGCAAGCATGTCGGCGGCGGCCGCCGCCTGGATGACGTTTTCGGGCACGATGTCGAGCAGTAACTCGACCGGAGACGTGGCGGTCGCCAGCTCCGGGAGCTCCTGCCGCGTCGTTCCCGTCATGTTGGCGCCCACACCCGGACGGACGAGGTTGACCATAAAAAGGCCGACCAGCACGGCAAGCAGGCTGGAGAGCAGGTAGTAGGCGAGCGTCTTGCTGAAGAGGCGGCCGAGCGCCCTGCCCCCCCCGACCGACGCGACCCCCGAGATGATCGAGGTGAGCACCAGCGGCACGATGATCATCCGCAGGAGCTTCATGAAAAGGTCGCCGATCCAGCCAAACGACTCGGCGGCCGGCTCCCCGACGACGACGCCGGTGATCGCACCCGCGACCATCGCCGCCAGTACCTGCCAGTGGAGCTGTCGGTACCATGGAAGATTCGGATTGTGTTCCATGGAAGTCGGCTGGCTCACGCCGATTTCTTGCGCTTGTTGTTCAGCGCGATGGCCTTGGCAATGGCCTCGGAGATACGCCCCTCGACCTTGTCCTCGCTCTGCCGTTCGACGATGGCGATCTCAGAGACAATCAGGAACTTGGCCTTCTCGTACATCTGTTTCTCGCGATACGACAACGCCTTGCGCTGCGACAGGTGCTCGAGGTTCTTGAGCACGTCGGCCATGTCGAAAAGATGCCCGGAGCGCATCTTTTCGGCGTTTTCCTTGTAACGGCCCTTCCAGTTGGAATAGCTGTCGATATCGCCGCTTCTCAAATGGTCGAAGAGCTCGGCGACCTTGCGCTTGGCGAACAGCTTGCGCAGACCCACGGTGCGTGAGTTCCCCACCGGGACCATGACAGTGGTGTCGTTGGCGTAGATCCGCAGGTGGTAGAAGTCCTGCTCGGTGCCCGCCAAGTGGCGCGAACGAACGTCCTCGATCTCGCCAACGCCGTGGTTCGGATAAACGACTTTATCGCCTGGCTTGAAACGCAAGGCACCCCCGGGGTTCATGTTGATGGGGATCTGGGATGGAGATCCGCATGCGGTGTTGAGGCTTGGAGTGTAGCGGCATGGCGCCCTGCCGTCAACTTTGCACTCGGCGTAAAGCCTTGTCCTGCTTGGGTTTGCACCGATCGTCGCGGAAGCCCGGAGGGGGCTGGCCGGATACGTCCCGACAGCAGACCCCGGCGGGCTTGTGGCCGTCGGCTGTACCCGGAAACAAGCGCGATTCGACCCCATATCGACAGTATCTCCACCATGTCCATATACGGTCACGATTTAGTGTCGGCCGGCGGACATAGCCTCCGTCCCCATCGTTGGCAACTCCTGCGCTACGACGCACATAGCAAGCGTTTCGACCGATATGGGCCATCATCGCAAGTACTGGCACGATGCTTGCTCTCTACGATAGCGGTGGTTCCAGATTAACGCTCCCATTCAGCGGTGACCGCCCCAGCGGCGCCCAATGATCTGGAGGTGGACATGCGATGCCGAGTCTTTTTCCTGTCGACCCACGCCGGTCTTTTGCGCCGCGGTCCCACCAGCGCCGTTGTCTTCGGCCTGGGGTTGCTGCTCACCACACTGGCACCGCTGCCGGCCGCGGCCACACCCCCGTCGGGAGAAGACCCCGAGCCGCAGGGTCAGAGTTCGGGAACCGCCGGTGGCTTCGCCTTCGGAGAGCCCCGAGGCTTCTTTCTCATCAAAGGTGGTCTGTACCTGCCGCGTGGCGGCAGTGACGTCTTCGCCTTCAACGAAGAGCTGTTGACCCTCGATTCCGGCAGCTACAGATCGGGGCTATTCGGCATGGACGTCGGGATCTCGTTGAACAGCCGCATTGATCTGGTCTTCGGGTTCGAATACGCCAGCAGCTCGCCGGTCTCCGAGTTCCGCGATTTCGTCGACGAGTTCGACGCACCGATCGTGCAGCAGACCAAGTTGCGGCAGGCCCCGCTGACCGCCAGCGTGCGCCTCAACCTCATCGAACGCGGACGCGCCATCGGCAGCTACGCCTGGATTCCCAGTGGTGCCGTTCCGTACGTCGGCGGCGGCGTCGCTATCATGTGGTGGGAGTACGAGCAGTTCGGCGATTTCGTCGACTTCAGCGACCTCACCATTTTCACCGACCATTTCCGAACGCAAGGATGGGAACCGAGCCTGCACGCGTTCGGCGGCGTCGACGTGTCGATCTCACCGCGTATCGCACTCAACTTCGAGGCTCGATATAGCTGGGCAGAGGGCCAGATGGCCCCAGCTTTCGTCGGATTCGAGCCCATTGACCTGGCAGGATTCCGCGCCACCTTCGGCGCTTCGTTCAGGTTCTGACCCAGAAAAGGAAGACTCTCCTATGTGTTCCATCAAACGAATCCTCATCGTGACCGGGACGGTGGCACTGCTACTTGCTGCCGTGCTGCCGGCGTCAGCGCAGGAGCAAGCTCGTACAGTGGCCACCTCCAACCAGGTACAAGCGCCGCTGCTCGAGTCCCGCTGGCTGCCCTGGCTGGGTTGCTGGGAGCTCACCGCTGATGTCGTCGACTACCGGATGGTTGATAGCACCGGCCGCCGGGTGGTGTGCGTCGCGCCGCGACTCGACGGCCTCGGCGTCAACCTCACCACCCAAATCGAAGGCCGGGTGATCACCGAAAACACCGTCGTCGCCGACGGCAGCGCGCGCATCCTTCCAGAGGCCGACTGCAACGGCCAGCAGACCGCTTCGTGGTCGGCGGATGGACGCCGGCTGCACAGCTCGGTGAGCGCCACCTGCGCAGAGAACTCGAAACGCTCGCTGATCGGCCTCAGCATGCTGGTGGAGGCTGGTCGTTGGATCGAGCTGCAGTCGGTGTCGTTCGACGGCGGAGAACACCGCGAGCTGGTGATCCGCCAGTATCAGCGTCTCGACAACACCGAGACCCGGGAGCTCGGCTTCGCGACCCTCGACCCGGCGCTCGCTGCACGGGCGGCCACCGCACGGGCGGCGGCCGCGGCGCCCCTCGACATCGATGACATCCTCGAGGCCTGGGAGATCTTCCCGGTGGAGATCGTCGAGGGCGCCATCCTCGAGTCCAACTCGATGTTCGCGCTCGACACCAACGCCTTGATAAGTCTTGACGACGCCGGGGTCGAAGATCGCGTCATCGACTTGATGGTGGCGATCTCGTTTCCCGACAAATTCGTCGTCGACAACGGTGCACCCTCCGGCGGTGGCGGCGGCTACGGTGGCGGTGGCTACGGCGGCTACGGTGGCTTCTACAATGCTTACCCGTCGTGCTGGGGCATGTACTACAGCCCATTCTACGGCCCCTACGGCCCCGGCTGCGGTGGTAGTTACTACTCCTCCTACTTCGGAGGTTACAGCCCGCCCTACTACGGTCCCGGCGGGGGGTCTCGCCCACCGACGCAGGTACCGCCCAGCGGCAGCTTGTACGGCGGCAAGGTGTTCAACAACCGCGGCTATTCGGTCTCCAGGACCCCCGTAAACCTGCCCTCGTCGTCCGGTACCGGTACCAGTCTTGGTAGCAGCGGCAGTCTTGCTACCAGCGGCGCTCTGGGCTACACGGTGCGCCGCGCCTTCCGACGCAACGACAACGGCGGCAACGGCGGATCACGGGTATCGGGCGCTTCGCGCTTCAGCGGCAACAGCCGCAGCTCGGTGAGCCGCAGCGGTGGTTTCAGCCAGTCCGGCTCGAGCGCAGGCAGTTCGGCAGGCTCTTCGAGCGGCACGTCGGGCGCGACCCGGTCCGCGAAAGCCAAGGCGAAGCCCAAAGGTGGCGGCGGCAGCTGACCCGGAGTTAGGGGTTCGTTAGATCAGGAGGGAGGGTCTGGGTTCGCTCAACGCGCATCTCCCGGCGAGGGGCCCTCCTGATCTTCGACCACCAGGTCGACACCGCCCTGGCGCACCACCACGCGTAGGCCGATGCGGCCGGCGAGCAGCCGCAGGACATCGTCCCCGACGATCTCGCGGCGCCAACCATCAAGCAGGCGGATGGGCCCGTTGCCGTTGCCGTCGACATCCTCTCCCACCGGCGGCGGTGCACCGCCGTTTTCGGCCATCAGGCGGATGATCGCTTCGAGATCCTTGCGATTGGCAAGCAACTGCGGTGCCAGGTCCATATCGCGTGCCCGGGTGTTCATATAGGTGTTGGCCAGGGCTGCGGCGATAGAGACCTGCGGGTCGTTTTCCAGGCGCGATGGCCGGCGCCCACGTGGCATGGCATCGTTGGGCGCATCCAGCCCCACCCGCACCGCGGCGATGACGGCCGCACCGGAGCGCTCGATCTCACGCGGATGGAACCCGCGCAGACCTTGGAGGTCCTCGACGCGCTGCGGCGCTCGTCGCCCGAGCTCCAGGATGACCCGGTCGGGGATGATCCGCTGACGTGGACGATCGCGGCGCTGTGCCTCCTCTTCACGCCACGCCGCGAGCTCGCGCAGCACGCTCAGCTCGCGCGGCCGCGAGGCCCGCCGCCCCGACAGCCGACGCCATTGCTCCCGGGGTTCTGCATCGCGCAGGGCGATTTCGCGCGCCTGCTGGAACTCGCTCTCCGCCCAGTGGCGCCGGCCACGCTTTTGGAGACCTGCGGCGAGCCGCTCGTAGACCGGCAACAGATAGCGCACATCGTCGAGGGCATACTCGAGCTGATCCGGCTCCAGCGGCCGGCGTGCCCAATCGGTGTAGGCCCGAGAGCCCTTCAGCTGCACCGAGCAACACGCCTCGACCAAGCGCGCGTAGCTGATCGAATGGCCGTGGCCGAGGAAGGCGGCGGCGATCTGGGTATCGAACACCTGCTGGGGGATGTGGCCGAGGTGGCGACGCAAGATCGCCAGGTCCTGCCCCCCCGCGTGCACGGCAAGGACGATGGGGCCGCCCAGCAAAGCCGCCAGCGGCGACAGGTCACCGCAGGTAAAGGGATCGACGGTGGCGGCGATCTCAGGCGTGCCGATTTGCACCAGGCACAGCCGCGGGTAATAGGTATGCTCGGTGAGGAACTCGGTATCGAGAGCGATGACCGGCGCGCCGTCGAGATCCTGCGCCAGGCGACGCAGTCCCGCCTCGTCATCGATGAACCGCGTCTCACTCACACGGCACTCCGTCGGTCTCTTTTTCCGGAATCGCGTGCCCAGCAGCGTGCCGGGAGTTCTTCAGCGCCCTGCTAGGGATCATTCTCCCGACGCCGTAGCTCCGCAAGGGCTTGGGCGCGTAAATCGGTAGAATTGACGCACCAGGGTCGGCGAGATACTCGCTTCTCGGTTACGATCTCGACGAAATGAGCGACGAAGCACTTTCCCCCGGCCGGCAGACCCTGGTCGACGCGCTGCAGCAACTCGACACGCTCGATCTCGGCGCCACCGAGCCCGCCGCCGCCTTTCGGCCAATCTCGTGGGCCGGCCCAGCGGGTCCGGGATTCGACCTCGGGGCAATCGCCGGGGATGCGACTACGGCAACTGCCGCGGATCCAGGTCCGCTGCCCGCCCCGACCGACGAAGCCACGCCGCCGGTCGCCGAGAAGCTGCCGGCAGCGTGCGCCACGATGAGCGAGATCATCGCCGCCGTGAGCGCCGGCGAGACCAACGCCGAGGCCGTGCTCGACGGCGTGCAGCAGCGCATCGCGGCGTGTGATGCGACGCTCAACGCCTTTATCACCCTGAGCCCCGAGCGCGCTCTGGCCGAAGCGCGCGCCGTCGACGAGGTGGTCGCCGCGGGCGAGCGGCCGCGGCCGCTGGCCGGCGTACCCGTGGCTCACAAGGACATCATTGCCACACGCGAGCTGCGCACCACCGCCGGATCCGCCCTGCTTCGCGACTACGTACCGGCGGAGGACGCCACCGTCGTGGCGCGCCTGAGCAACGCCGGCGCCACGCTGGTGGGCAAGACCAACACGCACGAGTTCGCCACCGGCACCACCGGGACGGTGTCGTACTTCGGCGCCACGCGGAACCCATGGAACCTGCAGCATGTCACCGGGGGCTCGAGCTCGGGTTCGGGCGCGGCACTCGCCGCCGGACTGGTTCCGGCGGCAACTGGTACCGACACCGGTGGGTCGATCAGGATCCCGGCCGCATGCTGCGGCATTGTGGGGCTCAAGCCCACCTACGGCCGGGTCAGCCGCACCGGGGTGGTGCCGTTCGCTTGGGGTCTCGACCACGTCGGACCGATGGCTCGGAGGGTGCGCGATGTCGCCATGTTACTCACCGCCATGGCGGGCCACGACCCCTACGACAGAGCCAGCGCCAGCGAACCGAGCGCAGATTTCAGCGCCTCGCTCGACCAAGGCATCGAAGGGCTGCGGTTCGCCGTTGCGGAGTTCTGTTTCCTCGAGCTCGCCACCGCGCCGGTTGCCGCCGCCGTCCGCGAAGCCGGTCGCACCCTCGAGCAACTGGGCGCCCGCCGCATCGAGGTAAGCTTGCCGCAGGAACTGGCGCTCGTCGGACCGGCGGCAATCGCCCTCTTTCTCGCCGAGGGCGGCACGGTGCACCATCGAACGCTTTCCACCCATCCCCATGCATATGGCGACGAAACGCGCGCCTTCTTGACGCTCGCCGGGCACGTTACCGCGCACCACTATCTGCAGGCGCAACGTCTGCGCGGCATCCTCGCCGATCACCTGGCGCGGGTATTCCAAACAATCGACGTGCTGGTGACACCGACCTTGCCGATGACGGCACCACGGCTCGACGATCGCGAAGTCGACGGCCCCCAAGGGCCCATCGACGTGCGCGCGGCGATGACCCCGTTCACCCGGCCGTTCAACCTCACCGGCCTGCCCGCCTTGAGCATGCCGTGCGGTTTCCAGGACGGCCTGCCGATCGGCCTACAGCTCGTCGGCCGGCCGTTCGACGAGGCCAGCCTGCTACGCACCGCCCAGGCTTACGAGGCCGCCACCGACTGGCATACGCGCCGCCCCCCCTTGTTTCCCTGAACCTTGAAGTTTGCCTTCGCGCCCCCCATTATTTGCACCTCATGAAACTATCTCCCGTCGCCGTCGCCGTGAGCGCTGCCTTGGTCTGGGGCACCGCCATATTCATTATCGGCGGCATCAACTCGGTGGTGCCCGACTATGGCGAGCCGGTGCTCGCCCTGGTGGTGTCGCTGTACCCCGGCTACGACGCCAATGGCGAGCTCGGTGACCTCCTGCTGGGCACCGCGTACGCCGTCTTCGACGGCCTCGCCGGGGGCTTCGTGTTCGCTCTGCTGTACAACACGGTGGCGAAGCTGGCTGCACCTGGGACGGAGCGCACGCCTGCGGTAGCAATGACCCCGGTTGACAACGAGCTGCCGGCGAGGCCGCCAAAGGACGCCAGCACCCCTCCGGAGCCGGCAGGCTGAAACCCCGGGCAGCGAAACACCGTCTTATGACCATGAGTTTTGCACCCTTGACGATTCCCATTGCGATGCTGGCGCTGTGCAATGGCATCGCTTCTCCCGGGGAGCCCAATCGCTCCGCCGCGCCACCTTCGGAAGCCTCCGAGAAGGCCGCATTCAGGGCTGCGCAGGACGATGTCGATGCCTTCATGGAGCAGGCCCTCGCGAAACGCGAAATCGATTGGGAAGCTACCTACGACTACGTCTTCAATGAGGTCGAAAAGCTGCGCATCCGCGGCGCCGAGATCGCCGCACTGCAGAGCTTCGACCACGAGTACACCTGGTACGTGCGCGAGGGCTACTTGGTGCGCAGCCCCTGGAGCATCAACGGCGTCGAGGTCGACAAGGAGACCCGCGAGATCGCGGAGCTCGAGTGGATCGCCGACGTCAAGGAAGACGAGAACAACGCGCGCATCCAGCGCGACAGCTTCTTCGACTTCGAGTTCGAGCCGGGCAAATACCTGTTTGCCGGTCGCGAGGTCTTCGAGGGCCGTGAGGTCGTAAAGATCGAGTACTACCCGACCGACGCGGTGTTTGGCGACGACGATGACGGCGAGCGCCGGCAACGGCGCGACCGTGATCGCGATCGCGACGAGGACGACGAGTTCGACGAAGAAGAGCTCGAGCACATGTTCGCGAAGACCTCGCTGGTGACCCTGCTGGTGGTCCCGGAGGAGCACCAGATCGTCAAATGGACCTTCGAAAACGTCGGCTTCGAGTTTCTTCCCTACCGCTGGCTGTTCCGCATGGATGAACTGCGCGCCTCGATGTCCATGAACCAACCCATCGAAGGGGTGTGGCTGCCCCACCAGATCCAGGTCTCGGCGCGCGCCAGCACGGCGAGCTTCGATCTCGCAGTGGCCTACTCGCGCGAGTTTTCCGACTACAAGGAACCCACGGTCGGCGCCGGCGTCGTGTTCGGCCGGCCAAAGCGCTGACGTGGGCGCCGCAACCGCGCTCGTCGTGGCGCTCGCGCTGGCCGCGGGCGGCGGTTGGCTGCCCGCCGAGCGCGGACTCGGCAGCGCCACTTCGACCAACCCGGAGACCGCCGTCACAGTGCCCACGCAGGCACAAGGGCAGGGGCAGGCTTCCGCCGAAGTCATCGTGGAGGTCCGCTTCCGCGGCAACTACTCGATCGCCGACGAGGACCTGTTCGCGGCCAGTGGGGTACGCATCGGGGAT
>Ga0114949_10002118_pt1 | contig 12280 bp, 10 predicted proteins | sample N074metaG_FD_83505 | JGI IMG/M metagenome (GOLD analysis project Ga0114949, IMG submission 83505) | Deep subsurface microbial communities from Kermadec Trench to uncover new lineages of life (NeLLi) - N074 metaG | ecosystem: Environmental > Aquatic > Marine > Ocean trench > Sediment | place... | reverse complement strand
TACGCCGTAATCGTGCTCGGCAGCGTGGTCTAACAGTTGTCGCAAACTGATCAATGCCATGGTGTGTTCCCGTCCGTGTTCAAGAGTTTATGCTCACAGCCACGTTGCTCAGGCATCGCGGCAACCGGTAGCACTTACTGAGTGCTGGCACGCGCCTCCAGCATCGCCACTGCTGGCAGTTTTTTGCCCTCGATAAATTCGAGGAATGCGCCACCACCCGTGGATATATAAGAAATCTTATCCGCAATGCCGTATTTGTCAATCGCGGCCAGGGTGTCACCACCTCCGGCCAGGGAGAAAGCGTCGCTGTCGGCGATAGCGCGAGTGAGAGATTCCGTACCCGCCGCAAACTGGTCGAATTCGAAAACCCCTACCGGCCCATTCCAGATAATGGTCCTGGCAGCAGCCAGTATTTCACAAAATCGGGCACGGGTGTCCGGGCCGATATCGAAGATCATGTCGTCACCGGTGACCTCGGCAGCGGCCTTGGTCTCCGCGACCGCCGACTCTGAAAACTCCTTGCCGGTCACCACATCGCTGGGAACCGGGATATCGATTTTCTCCATCAGCGCCCGGGCCGCCGGGATGAGGTCTGTCTCGCACAGGGATTTGCCCACCGGCAGGCCGCAGGCGGCAAGAAAGGTATTGGCAATACCGCCCCCCACCAGGATCTGGTCGACCTTGTCTGCCAGGGTCTCCAGTACGGTCAATTTTGTTGACACCTTGGAACCTCCAACAATAGCCAGAACAGGCCGCTCAGGGTTGGCGAGTGCCCGTTCCAGTGCCTCGAGTTCGGCCACCAGCAGGGGTCCGGCACAGGCCACCGGCGCAAACCGGGCGACACCGTGGGTGGACGCCTGGGCGCGATGGGCGGTACCGAAGGCATCCATCACGAAAATATCGCAGAGGCCGGCATAGGCGAGTGCCAGGTTCTCCGCATTTGCTATTTCACCCGGGTTAAAGCGCACGTTTTCCATGAGGGCCAGCTCGCCCGGCTCCAGGCTTACGCCCTCGCGCCAGTCACTGACCAGGCGGACCTCGTGCTGCAGCAGCTGCGACAGGCACTCCACCACCGGCTGCAGGGAAAACCCGGCGTCAAATTCTCCTTCTACCGGCCGCCCCAGGTGAGACATCAGCAGTACCCTCGCGCCCTGCTCCAGTGCGCGGCGAATTGTCGGCAGGGCGGCGCGGATGCGGGCATCACTGCTAAGCTTGCCATCTTTTATCGGCACATTGAGGTCTTCGCGAATCAACACCCTCTTGTCCGCCAGGTCCAGGTCTGCCATTCGCAACATTTTCAAAGCCATGGTCACCTCTCTCCCCAGTATCGCACCACGTCGAGCATTCGATTGGCGTAGGCCCACTCATTATCGAACCAGGTCAGCACCTTTACCAGTCGCTCTCCGCTGACCCGGGTTTGACTGGCATCCACAATACTCGAGCGGGCATCGTGATTAAAGTCGCAGGACGCCAGCGGCTCCTCGGTATAACCCAGCACCCCACAAAAATCGGTCTCGGCGGCAGCCGCCAGTGCCCGATTCACTGCCTGCACATCGACGGCTTGTTTAACCAGCACGGTCAGGTCCATGGCGGATACGTTCAGGGTCGGTACCCGCAGCGCCTGCGCCGAGAAGCGCCCCGCCATCTGCGGCAATATTCTTTCCACGCCACGGGCCAGCTCCGTATCCACCGGGATGATGGACTGGCCCGCCGCCCGGGTCTTGCGCAGGTCCGTATGGTGGTAGGCGTCCAGCACCGGCTGGTCATTCATGGCCGAGTGAATCGTGGTAATGGTGCCACTCTCAATGCCAAAGCTGTCTTCCAGGGCTTGAATAATGGGCACGATGCCATTGGTGGTACAAGAGGCGCTGGATACTATCTTGTCCCGGGCGGTTAACAGCTGGTGGTTAATGCCATAGACGATGGTCGCGTCGACATCGGCCCTGGCGGGCTGGGAGAACAGCACCCGCCCGGCTCCCTGGCGTAGATGCTCTTCGGCCAGGCGACGCTCGGTAAACGTACCGGTACACTCAAGCACGACATCGACACCCAGTTCCGCCCACGGGAGCTCGGCGAGCTGTGGGATATGCAAGACCCGGATGCGGTCATCACCAATGCACAAGTCCGCGCCGTCCAACTCCAGCTGGTACGGAAAACGACCGTGGGTGGAATCGTAGCGGGTCAGGTGCACTACTGTCGCTATATCCGCCAGTTCATTGACGGCCACGACCTGCAGGGAATCCCGGAAATCACCCTCGTAAAGCGCCCGCAACACGCTGCGCCCGATCCGGCCATAGCCATTGATTGCCAGCTTCAACACTGTCGGATAGCCCTACTGGAGTATGTCTGCAACCGTCTCTACCACGTTATCGACGGTAAACCCGAAGTGCTTCATCAAATCAGCAGCCGGCGCGGATTCACCGAAGCTGGTCATACCGACAACACGTCCATCCAGGCCCACGTACTTGTACCAGTAATCCGCGTGTCCCGCCTCCACAGCCACGCGCGCCAGCACATCAGAGGGCAGCACCTGCTCTCGATACTGGGCATCCTGTGCTTCGAACAGCTCGGCACAGGGCATGGACACAACCCGGATATTCTTGCCCCGGGTCGCCAGTTGCTCTGCGGCATCCTGGGCCAGTTGCACTTCCGAGCCGGTGGCGATGATAATCCCGTCGAGGCTGCCCTCGGGCTCATGCAATACATAGGCACCGCGGGCAATAGCGGCCACCTGTGTATCGTCACGCTGTTGGTGGGCCAGACCCTGTCGGGAAAATATCAGTGCCGTGGGACCATCACTGCGCTCAATGGCCGCCTTCCAGGCCACCGCAGACTCTACCGCATCACAGGGGCGCCAGGTCTGTACATTGGGGGTGATTCGCAGGCTGGTCAGTTGCTCCACCGGCTGGTGGGTGGGACCGTCCTCCCCCAGACCTATGGAATCGTGGGTATACACAAAAATCGATGGCTGTTTCATCAAAGCGGCCATACGCACCGCATTGCGGGCGTACTCCATGAACATCAGGAAGGTCGCACCGTAATTGACGAAGCCCCCGTGCAAGGTGATGCCGTTCATGATCGCCGACATGCCGAACTCGCGCACGCCATAGTAAATATAGTTGCCGGCAGCATCCTCAGCGCTCACCGGCTTGCTGTCGCTCCAGATGGTCAGGTTGGATCCCGCCAGGTCCGCGGACCCACCGAGCAACTCCGGCAACAGGGGACCGTAGGCATTGAGGCAATTCTGCGATGCCTTGCGACTGGCGATGGTTTCGCCCTGCTGCTGACACTGGCGAATATAGGCCTGTGCATCGGCAGCAAAGTTTTCCGGCAAATCGCCCGCCAGGCGACGGCGAAGCTCCGCCGCCTGCTGTGGATACGCTTCGGCGTAGGCGCTCATCGCCTGTTCCCAGTCCTGCTCCGCGCGGGCGCCCCGATCACTATTATTCCAGCCCGCGTAAATATCATCGGGTATTTCAAAGGGCGGGTGGTTCCAGCCAATATTCTCCCGGGTAGCGGCTACTTCGGCTTCACCCAGGGCGGCGCCGTGCACGGATTCGCTGCCCTGCTTGTTCGGCGCACCCTTGCCGATAATGGTCTGGCAGCAAATCAGCGTGGGCCGGGCGGTCTCCCCCCGGGCCTGTTCAATGGCCGCGGCAACGGCGGCGGGGTCGTGACCGTCGACCTCGGCAATCACCTGCCAGCCGTAGGCCCGAAAGCGTGCCGGTGTGTCATCGGTAAACCAGCCCTCGACCGCACCGTCGATGGAAATACCATTGTCATCATAGAACGCCGTCAGCTTGCCCAGGCCCAGGGTTCCCGCGAGCGAGCAGACTTCATGGGAGATACCCTCCATCAGGCAACCATCACCGAGGAAGGTGTAGGTGTGGTGATCGATGACCTGGTGGTCGTCCCGGTTGTACTGGGCGGCCAGTATTTTTTCCGCCAATGCCATGCCGATGGCGTTGCTGAGGCCCTGGCCGAGGGGACCCGTGGTGGTCTCTACCCCCGGGGCATCGCCATACTCGGGGTGGCCCGGCGTCATACTGTGGAGCTGGCGAAAATTCCGCAGCTCTGCCAGCGGCAAATCGTAACCCGTTAAATGCAGCAGGGAATAAATCAGCATGGAGCCGTGACCATTGGAAAGTACGAAGCGGTCGCGGTTGGGCCAGCCCGGATTGGCGGGATTGTGTTGCAGGTAGTCATTCCACAGGACTTCTGCAATATCAGCCATGCCCATGGGTGCGCCCGGGTGGCCACTATTGGCCTGTTGTACTGCGTCCATGCTGAGTGCGCGAATGGCGTTGGCGAGGTCTGTTCGGGAAGGCATGCAAAAGCTCCTGTTGGCGGGCTCGTAGAGGCTCGTCATTTTGTCGCAAGCGGCCTGCCACGGCAATGAAATGGCGGAATTTTGTGCACAAAATACTATATCAAAATACTATATCAAAATATTTTGATATAGATGGGTGTTGCTGCTAGACTTGCCCGCCATGCTTGCCGAAGAAAACTCAACCGGGATCGCAACGACCGCGACAACCGGACTCCGCATCGACGAGCTGGCCGGACTCTGCAAGGCCAGCGGTGATCGTCTGCGTCTGGAGATGCTGCAGGTATTGCGGCAGGACTCGCTGGCAGTGCAGGAGTTGTGCGCAATTTTTGACATCCGCCAACCGGCCCTGAGTCATCACCTCAAGGTGATGGCAGGTGCCGGCCTGGTCGCCAGTCGCCGGGAAGGTAATTCGATTTACTATCGGCGGGCAGTACTCGGCAGGCAAGCCAGCCTGCAAGCCAGCCTCTATAACGCCATCGACCAGATCCCCTTATCGCCCCCGCTGGCAGAGCGACTGCTGGATGTGCAGCGTAACCGGGAGCACTCTTCACAGCAGTTTTTCCAGCAGAATGCCGACAAATTCCGTGCCCAGCAGGACCTGATCGCCAGTTATACACAATATGCCGACACCGTTGCCCAACTGCTGGCCGATGCGCCCCTGGGCCAACGTCGACTGGCACTTGAAGTGGGTCCCGGCGATGGCGCCTTTCTGCTGCACCTGGCACCGCAGTTTGAACAGGTTATCGCGCTGGACAACGCCGCCGAGATGCTGGCCCAGTCGGAAGCCCTGGCAACACAAGAACAACTTGCCAATATTGAGTTCGTGCACGGCGACACCCGCCACGGGCGCCTGCAGCAGGTCAGCGCAGACTGCATTGTCGTGAACATGGTGTTACACCACACCCCCTCCCCCGCCGACATATTCCAGGATCTGGCAAATTGTTTGTCGGAGTCCGGCGTACTGCTGGTCACCGACCTCTGTCATCACGACCAGGACTGGGCCCGCGAGGCCTGCGGTGATCTGTGGTTGGGCTTTGAGCCCGAAGATCTGCTGGCATGGGCACAGCGTGCCGGCCTCGATGAAATCGCCAGCGTCTACCTGGCACAACGTAACGGTTTTCAAATTCAGGTGCGCCTGTTCGGCCACCTACAAGCCAATGAAGGACCTTCAGAATGAGTGAATATTCAGTTTTTACCTCCGAATCTGTATCGGAGGGGCACCCGGACAAAATGGCCGACCAGATCTCCGATGCCATTCTTGACGCCATCCTCGAGGACGATGTCAACGGCCGTGTTGCGGTGGAAACCATGGTCAAGACCGGCATGGTGGTAATCGCCGGAGAAGTAACAACCTCGACCTACGTGGAACTCGAGGAAGTGGTTCGCAAGGTCATCCTGGATATCGGCTACGACAGCTCCGATGTGGGATTTGACGGCAACTCCTGTGCGGTCCTTAACGCCATCGGCAAACAGTCCCCCGATATTGCGATGGGCGTGGACGAGGGCGAAGAAAAGGAGCAGGGCGCCGGTGACCAGGGCCTGATGTTTGGCTATGCCACCAACGAGACCGAGGTGTTGATGCCCGCTCCCATCTACTATGCCCATCGCCTGGTAGAACGTCAGGCTCACCTGCGCAAGGACAACATACTGCCCTGGCTGCGGCCAGACGCCAAGAGCCAGGTAACCCTGCGCTACGCCAATGGCAAGCCCGTTGCGGTCGACGCCGTTGTGCTCTCCACCCAGCACGACCCCGATGTCAGCCAGGCCGATATCCACGAGGCGATCATGGAAAACGTTATCAAGCACGTGCTACCCGCGCAGTGGCTACACGCAGATACCCGCTACCACATCAACCCGACTGGCCAGTTCATTATCGGCGGCCCGGTTGGTGACTGCGGCCTGACCGGACGCAAAATTATTGTCGACACCTACGGCGGTATGGCCCGCCACGGCGGTGGCGCCTTCTCCGGCAAAGACCCTTCCAAGGTCGATCGGTCTGCGACCTATGCCGGGCGCTATGTCGCCAAGAACATTGTCGCCGCGGGTCTTGCCGACCGCTGTGAGATCCAGATTTCCTACGCCATCGGCGTGGCTGAACCGACCTCAATATCCATCGATACATTCGGCACCGGCCAGATTGCCGAGAGCAGGATTGTCGAGCTGATACGCGAGCACTTCGACCTGCGCCCCAAGGGCCTGATCGCCATGCTCGACCTGAAACGACCCATTTACCGCAAAACTGCGGCCTACGGCCACTTCGGCCGTGAAGACGCCGATTTCACCTGGGAAAAAACCGACAAGGCCGACGCACTCCGCGCCGCCCTGTAAGAGGACATTAAAATGAGCACAGCAGAACAACTGGCAACGACTGCAGACTACAAGGTAGCGGATATCAGCCTGGCGGACTGGGGTCGCCGTGAAATTGAAATCGCCGAAACCGAAATGCCTGCCCTGATGGCCATGCGCGCCAAGTATCGTGATTCGCAGCCGCTGAAGGACGCCAACATCATCGGCTGCATCCACATGACCATACAAACCGCGGTGTTGATCGAGACACTGAAGGAACTGGGCGCCGACGTGCGTTGGTCTTCTTGCAATATCTTCTCCACCCAGGATCACGCCGCTGCCGCGATCGCGGCAGCAGGGGTGCCGGTGTATGCGTGGAAGGGCGAAACAGAAGAGGAGTACGACTGGTGCCTGGAGCAGACCATCCTCAAGCACGGCCAGCCCTGGGACTGCAACATGGTGCTGGATGACGGCGGCGACCTGACCGGTATGCTGCACCAGAAATACCCGGCAATGCTGGACAAAATCCACGGTATCACCGAGGAGACCACCACCGGCGTACACCGCCTGCAGGAGATGCTGGAAGAAGGTACGCTGAAAGTGCCGGCGGTGAACGTCAACGATTCGGTCACCAAGTCCAAGAACGACAACAAGTACGGCTGTCGCCACAGCCTGAACGACGCCATCAAGCGCGGCACTGACCACCTGCTGGCCGGCAAAAAGGCGCTGGTCATCGGCTACGGTGACGTCGGCAAGGGCTCGGCCCAGTCACTGTCTCAGGAAGGCATGATTGTGCGCATTGCCGAGATCGACCCCATTTGCGCCATGCAGGCCTGCATGGATGGCTTTGAGGTAGTGTCGCCCTACAATAACGGCGTGGTAGCCGACGGTGCCAATACCCTATTGCTTGGTAATACCGACCTGGTGGTGACAACCACTGGCAACTACAACGTCTGTGACAGCCAGGTACTGGCGGCGCTCAAAAACGGTGCCGTGGTCTGCAATATCGGTCACTTCGATAACGAGATCGATACCGCCTACATGCGTGAAAACTGGGACTGGGAAGAGGTAAAGCCCCAGGTGCACAAAGTGTACCGCGATCGCGCCAGCAAAGATTACCTGCTGCTGCTGTCTGAAGGGCGACTGGTAAACCTGGGCAACGCGACCGGGCATCCCTCACGCATCATGGACGGCTCTTTCGCCAACCAGGTACTGGCGCAGATTTACCTGTTCGAGCGCAAGTTCGCCAGCCTTGAGCCAGAAATGAAGCCCGCTGCCCTCGCTGTTGAGGTACTGCCCAAGAAACTGGATGAAGAAGTTGCCGCACACATGGTCAGGGGCTTTGGCGCTGTGCTGACCCGGCTTACCGATGAGCAGGCGAAGTACATCAACGTTAACGTTGACGGTCCCTACAAGCCCGACAGCTACAAGTACTAAGAGGCGACCATGTCCAGGCCGAATATCAGCTTTGAGTACTTCCCGCCCAAGACAGAGGCGGGCAGGGAGAAGTTGTTGAACGAGACAACCCCGGCCCTGAATGCACTGGCACCGGAGTTTTTTTCCTGTACCTACGGCGCCGGCGGTTCCACCCGGGATAACACCCTGGGTATCGTGTCAGCCATTCACGAGGCGGGAATTTCGGTTGCGCCCCACCTCAGCTTTGGCAGTGACGACGAATCGGTGGTGGGCGAGCTGATTGACCACTACGTCGAGCTGGGTGTTGACAAACTTGTCGCCCTGCGTGGCGATATTCCCTCGGGCATGGGCGGCGCCCGCCCGGTCTACGCCAGCGAGCTGGTAGAATTCGTGCGCAAGCGAACCGGAGACCACTTTCGCATCGCGGTGGCGGCCTATCCGGAGATTCACCCCCAGGCTGATAACTACGATACCGACGTGCGCTTTCTCAAGGAAAAGTTCGACGCCGGTGCAAATGTGGCGATCACCCAGTATTTCTACAATGTGGACGCCTATTTCTATTTCCTCGACCAGTGCGCCGCCATCGGCATCGATAAACCGGTCTTCGCCGGCATAATGCCGATCACCAACTATGAAAACCTGGCCCGCTTTTCCAGGAACTGCGGCGCCGAGTTGCCACGCTGGATCAGCCAGCGCCTGCAGGGTTACGACGGCGACAAGGAGAGCATTCGCAAATTCGGCATCGATGTTGTTACCCAGTTGTGCCAGACCCTGATCGACAACGGCTGCCCGGGGATTCACTTCTACACGATGAACCAGCTCGAGCCCGCCCGCACTATCTATGGGAACCTGGGCCTGGATTCGTAACGTGACCGGCCCCAGAATCTATACGGAAAAAGCATTGTCGGTGGGCGAGGAGATCGAGCTGGAGACCGGTCCCAGCCGCCATATCGGCAGTGCCCTGAGACTGCAGGCCGGTGCAGATATTACCCTCTTCAACGGCCACGGCGGCGAATTTCAGGCCACCGTCGCCGCCGGGGGCCGCAAACGTGTGAGAGTGCTGGTCAACAAACACCGCAAGATCGAACGGGAAGCCCCTCTGAGCGTGCACCTGGGTATCGCTGTCTCTCGGGGCGAGCGCATGGACTGGGTGATACAAAAATCCACCGAGCTTGGGGTTGCCGAAATCAGTCCATTGCTGAGTGAGCGCACCGAGGTCAAACTGAGTGGTGATCGAGCCGACAAGAAGATCCAGCACTGGCAACAGATCGCTATCAGCGCCTGCGAGCAATGCGGCCGCAATACCGTGCCCTTTGTTCACCCCCTGACCAGACTGACGGATTGGTCCCTGCAGGTGGAGGCCCACCGCAAACTGGTATTACACCACCGCGAGGCCCGCTCCCTGTCTTCGATCAGGCGACCGGACTCCCTGGCCCTGCTAATCGGACCCGAAGGGGGTCTGTCCAGACCAGAGATCGATAGCGCCCGGCAGGCCGGCTTTACCGCCCTGTCAATGGGGCCACGGGTCCTGCGCACCGAAACCGCACCACTGGCGGCACTTGCCATCATCCAACACCAATGGGGAGACATTTAGGAGGTCGGTACAGAAGACCGCGGGGTAGCGCGGACGCTGGATGCAGTCTATGGTTAAGCCTGCACTGACGGCAGCCGGGATACGCACGGACAGCGAAGGCACCCAGCGAAACCGGAATGATGATCAGCTGATCCACATCGACCGGAGTTTTAGGCATGGCTAAAGAGAAAGGCGTCTACACCGCCCCCTGGGAACGCGCTTTCGGCCGCATCCTCACGCCGCTGGAAATGTTCATTCAGCGCCAGACCACCAGCGGCATCCTGCTGATGATTTGTGCGGTGATCGCGCTGGGCATCGCCAACAGCCCCTGGCAGGAGGGCTATGAGCACTTCCTCCACAAAGAAATCAGCATTGGCTTCAGCACCGCGACGTTCTCCCTGTCGATTCACCACTGGATTAATGAGGCCTTGATGGCCTTGTTTTTCCTGATTATGGGCCTGGAGCTGAAGCGTGAGTTACTGGTAGGCGAATTGTCATCCCTGCGCCAGGCTATGCTTCCGATCATGGCGGCTATCGGTGGAATGGTGGTGCCTGCTCTATGCTACGTGGCATTGAATCCAGGCGGACACGCCGCCAATGGCTGGGGTATTCCCATGGCGACCGATATCGCCTTCGCCATCGGTGCACTGAGCTTGCTGGGTGCGCGCATCCCCAAAAACCTGATCACTTTTCTGATCGCCCTGGCCATCGTCGATGACCTCGGTGCGGTGGCCGTCATTGCGGTGTTTTATACAGAGTCGCTGAATATGCAGGCGCTGCTGTATGCGGCAATATTCACCTTTGTCCTGATCAGCTTCACGCTGGGCGGTATCCGCCACCCCTTGCCCTACACGATGATGGGCATCCTGTTGTGGACAGCGACGCTGGCCAGCGGCATACACGCCACCATTGCAGGTATTGTGCTGGCGTTCACCATCCCCATCCGCCCCAAGTTCAACCCGGACCGGTTCATCAACAAGATAAAGGAGCTCACCACCAGGATCGAGATGTCCGTGCGAGAGAACCCGGACATTATCCACAACACCCAGTTCCGCGGACTGGTGTCCACTCTGGGCAGCGGCGTTCAACTGGTCCAGGCACCTGCACAGCGCGCCGAACAGGCCCTGCACCTGCCGGTAGCCTACCTGGTGATCCCAATATTCGCCCTCGCCAATGCCGGTATTCCTATCGACTTCGCCGGCATCGGCCAATACCTGACACACCCTGTCAGCCTGGGTGTGGTGGCAGGCCTGCTGCTGGGAAAGCCCGCCGGAATCGTCGGTTTTACGTGGTTGACGCTGAAACTCAGGTGGGCGGAGCTTCCCGAAGATCTCACCATGCAACACGTTTTCGGTGTAGGCCTGCTGGGGGGCATCGGTTTTACCATGTCAATTTTTATTGCAGACCTCGGCTTTGTCGACCACCCGCATGACCTGCTAATGGCAAAAACCGGGATACTTCTGGCCTCCGTCATCGCTGGCCTGGCGGGGTTTTTCTGGCTGAAAAAACACACGGTGGGGAGAGAAAAACCGGCATGAGCGAGGTCACGGTCTGGTACCTGCAGACAACAGCAGCCGGGGAGTTGACTGCCGCCGCTGACCCCGGTACTGCGACGGTCGTAGAGGCGAAAGTCAAACAAGCTCCCTTCAATCGCTTTCTCTATGAACTGGTGGGCGGCCCCTGGCAATGGGCCGACAAGCGGGGGTGGACAGATGAGCAATGGCGTGACTACGCGGAGGCGGACAATTTGCGCACCTGGGTGGCCTGGCTCGAAGGGTCGCCGGCGGGTTACTTCGAACTCCAGAAAGCTGCCGACGGGGAAGTCGAAATTTGCTACTTTGGCCTGGCAGAAAAATTCATTGGCCGCGGTCTCGGCGGCTACCTGCTCAGCGAAGCAATTCGCCAGGCATGGGCCTGGCGGGCGAGTCGGGTCGTGGTCGATACCTGTAGCCAGGACCACCCCGGCGCCCTGGCCAATTACCAGGCGCGCGGCATGCGTATTTACAAAACCGAAACAAAACCAGGCAGCCTCTGAACAAGTCTAAGATGCTTCTGCAAGGCCTACGGGGCTCCCCGGCCTAGCTCAGCGGCGCGCGTAGCACCACTCCAGGAAATCAGTCACCGCATTGACCGCATGATCGGTGCGCACCGAATGGAACACCTCGAAGGCGTGCTGGGCACCCGGTAACTCCCCGTAGGCCACAACCTGCTCGGACACGCCCCGCAGTTTGTTGACAAAGCTGCGCGCTTCCTCCACCCAGACCAGCGAATCGTGCAAGCCCTGTATGACGAAAGTCGGGGGAGCTGACTCACTGACATGGTCAACAGGCGACGCGTCCGCCCAGAACTCCCGATTTTCCGCAACAGGGCACTGCATCACGTACTTCTCAAGAATGGGCTCCATGGACGTGCCGGTGCGGATATTCTCACGATCCAGTAAATCGTATACACCGTAGAAGGGCACCGCTGCAGAAATGGACGTATCTGCCTCCTCAAATCCCGGCTGCCAATCCGCCTTGTTGGGGGTCAGCGCCGCCAGCGAGGACAAATGCCCGCCGGCGGAACCGCCAGTAATGGCAATAAACTCCGTATTGGCGCTGTACTCCCCCGCGTGCTCCCGGATCCAGGCAATGGCTCTCTTCACGTCAACAATATGGGCCGGAAAGGCATCCTTG
>Ga0114949_10002117_pt1 | contig 12281 bp, 12 predicted proteins | sample N074metaG_FD_83505 | JGI IMG/M metagenome (GOLD analysis project Ga0114949, IMG submission 83505) | Deep subsurface microbial communities from Kermadec Trench to uncover new lineages of life (NeLLi) - N074 metaG | ecosystem: Environmental > Aquatic > Marine > Ocean trench > Sediment | place... | reverse complement strand
TCGGGAATTTTAGCGCCGTTATCGGTTTCGTCAGAATCCTCCTCATCGGTATCGATATTGGTTGCGGTCTCGTCGTCGGTCTCGTCATCATCGGCTGCAGCAGCCTGTTGATTTTCCACGAGCTCTTCGACCAGGTCTTCCGCTGGTATTTCGGTGTCTTCTATAAGCGACGTATCAGTCGACTTGGTCATCCAGGCATTCCTTTATTTTTTAGGTAAATATTTTAGCGGATCCACCGGCTTGCCATTTCGTCTGATTTCGAAATGCAATTTTGCCGTATTGTCTTTTTGTCCCATTTTCGCGATCACCCTTCCAGCCGCGACAGCCATTCCCTCTTCCACCAGCCGTTCCTGACAATAGGCGTAGGCGCTTAGGTAGGTATCGCTATGTTTAATTATGATGAGATTACCATAACCGGCCAAACCATTACCACTATATACCACCTTCCCGTCTGCCACGGCCAAAACCCGTTGCCCGGTTTTACCGGCGATATCAATTCCCCGCCGATTCAGGACAGTGGCAGAGAAGGTATTCAAGGGCTTGCCCTCGGTCGGCCAAATCCATTTCAGCGGATCCCGGTAGTTAAAATCACCCGCCCCGGGTTTGCTGCTAACGGTGTTTTTACTACTGGGTTTGCTGCTAACGGTGTTTTTACTACTGGGTTTGTTTGCTGCTGGCGCCTGCTTTTGCCCGCTGCTGTCCCGCGCCTGGCTGTGGCCGGCAGGCGCCACCAGCTGCAAACGCTGACCCGGGAAAATCGGGGCTTTATAATCGATTTTATTCCAGCCTGCGAGTTGCTTGTAATCCAGTCCGTAGCGCCAGGCAATCGAATAAAGCGTGTCTGTCGGTTTAATCGTATACCAGCCGGCGCCGGTTCCGCCGGTAATCCTGACTGGCTCATTTACCGTGACACAGGCAGCCAGCAGTAATGTCGCCACCATGAATAGCGTAGATTTGCCTGGTCTCATGATGCAACGCATGCCACTACAGATAGTAATAGGCGATCGCAATGACCAGCGTCACCACGACTAGCCATCCTATGGTTTCGATGTATTTGATTAACCTGGCTTCGATGGCCGCTCCGAACCTGGCCAGGCACCAGGCAACCAGGTAGAAACGCAGGCCCCGTCCAATGACCGACGCCAGTAAAAAAGGAATAACAGCCAGATTGAGTAACCCGGCCGCAATGGTAAAGATCTTGTAGGGCACTGGAGAAAAACCGGCTATCAGGACTGCCCAGAACCCCCATTGATCGAACCAGCCAATCACGGTTTGCATTCTCGCCCCATAGCCCCAGGCGATTATATAGGACTCGATCTGATCGAATAAAAATGCACCGATCAAATAACCGACCATCCCGCCCAGAACAGAAAAAAACAGGGTCAGGCTGGCAAAGCGCATGGCACGCTCGGGCCTGGCGATTGCCATGGGCGCCAACATCACGTCGGGCGGCGGAAAAGGCAGGATGAACGATTCCAGGAAACTGAGACCTGAAAGATAGTAAACGGCGCTGGGACGGCGCGAAAACTCTATCACACGATGATAGATATCCTCGAATAGCCGCACTATCCCAGTCCCGGTAACAGAGGCACGAAGATCACTTTTTCCAGGGCTTCGCTGACGAAGCCATCTTCGCTACGGCTTAACCTGGTCAGCGTCTGCTCCCTGCCATCGTCGAACGGGAATACCATGATGCCGTTCTTGCCCAGTTGCTGGGTCAAATTATCCGGGATCTCGTTGCAGGCAGCGGTCATGATGATTCGATCGAAGCTGTAACTGGGATTTGGCCAGCCTCCGTTGCCATCGGTATGGCGTAGCTGGATATTGAAAAATTCCATGTCAGCGAGGCGTTTTTTGGCTTGCAGGTACAAGGCTTCTATACGTTCGACGCTATAAACCTGTGGAAAAATGCTCGCCAGAACAGCGGTCTGATAGCCGCAGCCGGTGCCAATTTCCAGCACAGAATTCGGTATTCCATGTTTCAATAATAACTGGGTCATAAGCGCCACTATGAAAGGTTGCGATATGGTCTGACCATAGCCTATCGGCAATGCGGTATCTTCGTAGGCCCGGTGGGCGAGCGCTTCGTCGACAAACAGGTGGCGTGGAATTCGGCCCATCACCTCCAGCACAAGATCATTGTCGATACCCTGCTGTCGCAGCCGTCGTATCAGGCGATCACGGGTGCGTTGCGAAGTCATGCCAATTCCCTGGTGGCTCTGGTTTGGTTTATTCATTAATTATCCAGGGCCTCCAACCAGCTTTGTAATGGCTGGATACCCCGGTGCCGGGTTAAGTCGATCTGCATTGGCGTTACCGACACCATGGCATGTTCGACCGCGTAAAAATCGGTACCCGGGCCAGCGTCTTCAGCCTCACCGGGTGGTCCCACCCAGTAAATCGGTCGACCATAGGGATCGATTTGTTCGACCATCGGTTCAGCCTTGTGGCGAAATCCGAGGCGCGTGGCCTGTATTGTGGCGATTTGTGCAGCCGCCAGATCGGGCACATTTATGTTCAGTAAAATGTCATCCGCGAGCGGGCTTTCGACCAGCTTCTTCACCATACGACTGATGATTTCTGCGGCGGTTTTATAATGGCTGGCGGGTTGACCTGCCAGCGAAACCGCAATTGCGGGTAGACCCAGGTAGCGACCTTCCATCGCTGCCGCAACCGTACCCGAGTAGAGCACATCATCGCCCAGATTGGGACCGGAATTTATGCCCGACACGACCATGTCGGGAAGACGATCGAGCAGACCCGATAAGGCCAGGTGGACACAATCGGTCGGGGTCCCATCGACCCGGTAAAAACCGTCATCGGATCTATCCGCACGCAGGGGACGCATCAGGGTCAGTGAATTACTCGCCCCGCTTCGATTGCGATCGGGTGCGACCACCGAAATTTCAGCAACCCTCGATAGTTCCTCTGCGAGTACTTGAATTCCGGGTGCGAGGTAACCATCATCGTTGGTAATCAATATATGCATGGGGATGGGATTCTATATGATTTAAATGTGGGTCAGCGACCAATTTCCGCTAATATTAGCGGAAATTGCCCGCCGGCCCATATTTCTGCCAGTTTCGCCAATGAACGATAAAGAAGAACCTGATTTTGCCGCAATCTTCGGCTCGATAAAACGCCTGAAGAACGATCGCGTCAATCCTTACCCACAGCGAGAAAATAAACCGATCGGTATCGCCCGGCAGGACACTGACGCGGATCAAGCGATACCATTCCACGCCCGGCCTTCAGCCAGGGTCGAGAAATCCTATTTCAGTACCGGCCTGCAAAAAAAGCTACAGCGGAAAATCCGCCAGGGGTTGATTCGCCCGGAATCAAGTCTCGACCTGCATGGCTATCGACAGCAACAAGCCATAAACAGGCTGGAATCATTTCTCGACGGGGCTATTCAGTCCGGTTTCCGCATGGTGATTATTATCCACGGCCAGGGTTTTCGCTCACAAACCAACGCGGTACTCAAACCCCTGGTGCACCGCTGGCTGGCCAATCAGCCGAGGGTACTTGCCTGGTGTCCTGCCCAGCCGCGCGATGGCGCCGCCGGCGCCAGTTATGTCTATCTGCGCGTCAACCAGGGTCGAATGCATTCGACCGGGCCGGGAAAGGCCGAATAAATTCGGCCCAGTAATCCACCCTCCGCAGGGTTGATCTAATTGACCGCTCCGAGCTCCGTCCAGTTGATTTCCGCAGCGGTGTAAGCCCCGACCGCGACTTCGACGAGCGCTTGCGGCATTTTTACTTTTTGCGCAGATAGTGGAATTCTGCCACCCATGATCTCCGCCAGGCGCTGCGGATACAGCGGGTCGCGGTAAGGTTCAGCATAACCCTGGGGGTGTAGCGGCAGGTTACTGCTATCGTATTTATCGATGGCGCCCAGGGTATGCATCAATTCATGGGTAATCACCACATTGTTGGATCCCCGGTAAGATTTATGCGCGAATGCATTGATGATACCTATCATGCCACCTTCGAGCCCCACCGAGTGGCGCAGCGCCCGGGTGGTTTTTATATCGTAGTAACTGACATATAACTCTACATCCCCATCGTTGTTATCGCTGGTCCAGGATCGATAAATTGACCAGAACCTGAATTTCAGGCTCCACCAGATATTTTCCACCATGCTCTGCCCCGATGGGGGTTGCGGCGGATGTGAATCCAGTGGTCCGCCATATTCGACATCGATCGCGTCGATGGCAATGCCATAACGCTTTGCTTCACGGTTGACGAATTTTTCGATGGCGATAAATTCTTTTGTACTCAGCGTCTTGATATAGTGATCGGTAGCGGCACCGCCATCGCCGTTGACCGCATAAACGCGTACCCATAACGGGTGCTCCCAACTGGTTGAACGGGTTCTTGCCAGGTATTCATTGGCTGTGACAGCGGCCAGTATCAATAGCAATATGGTTACTCTTAAATTTTTTGACATCGGCGCGCTTAGCTCACTAGCCTTTCGGCCTGGTAAAGGGTTTCCATACTGGCGGAATTTTTGTAGGCGTTTTCGCTAAGATAGCGTCGCCAGCGCCTGGCATTGGGCTCTCCGTGAAACAGTCCAAACAGGTGTTTCACCATGGCTGTCAGTGGCATGCCCCGGCTTAACTGATTTTCGATATAGGGATAAACGCGGTGCAGCATCGCCACGCGGCTCGGTTTATCGGCATCGGCCTGGGCGAATATCACCTGGTCGACGTCGCGCAGCAGGAAGGGATTATGGTAGGGCTCGCGCCCCAGCATCACCCCGTCAACCCGTAGCAGATGTTCGACACAGGCGTCCAGGGATTTAATGCCGCCATTGATTACGATTTCGGTGTCGCCAAAATCCTGTTTGAGCCGATATATCCAGTCGTATTTCAACGGCGGTATCTCACGATTCTGCTTCGGATTAAGCCCCTTTAACCAGGCGTTGCGCGCATGCACGATCAACGCATCGGCACCGGCTTCAATCTGAACCCGGGCAAACTCGGCGAATACTTCATAATTTTCCTGTCGATCGATGCCGGTTCGATGCTTGACCGTCACCGGCAGCGAGCCGGCATTTTTCATCGCGGCCACACATTCCGCAACCCGTACCGGATCCCGCATCAGGCAAGCTCCGAAGCTTCCCGACTGGACCCGATCACTGGGGCAACCACAATTGAGATTGATTTCATCGAATCCGAACTCGCCACAGATTCCGGCAACCCGATATAGCTGCTCGGGATCCGAGCCGCCGAGTTGTACTGCCAGGGGATGTTCCTCGGCATTGAATCCGAGCAGGTATTCCCGATCCCCATTCAAGATGGCGGCCGCAGTTACCATTTCGGTATAAAGCAAAATCCTGGGCGAAAACAGGCGCAGGAAAAAACGGCTGTGGCGGTCGGAGTAATCCATCATCGGGGCGATGCAAAAGCGTCGATTGATTTCGCGCAGGTCACCGGTGGTTGGTGTCGGCAGGGGATCAGGCAATTCGTTTTACTTCCTGCACATTGGGTAACTGCGATAACTTGTCGATGATCGTTACCAGTTCGTCGACGCTGCGAATTTCCAGGGTCAACCTGGTGTACACCAGTTGCTCGGCTTTATTGGTATTCGAATTGATATTTAACAGGTTAATTTTCAGGTTGGCGAGTACGGTGCTGATATCCTGCATCAAGGCGTTGCGCTGGTAAGCGGTAATGCTTATTTCGACCGGGTATACCGATTCGCTTTGCCGCCCCCACTCCACCTCGATCAGGCGCTGTCGCTTTTCCGCCGGCAGTGACAAGATGTTGGAACAGCTATGCTGGTGAATGGTAATCCCCGTATTGACGGTGATAAAGCCGATGATGGCGTCGCCCGGGACCGGCTTGCAACAGCGCGCGAACTGCGTCATCAGATTGCCGACCCCTTGAATGCTGACCTCGTCCCCGGAAGAGGGCGGCCTGACCTCGGCCTTCTTCTGTTTCCTCACCGGATCCTGCGCCGCCCCGGCTTCAGCCTGCAGGTATCCCAGGATCTGCGGCGAGGTGATCAACCCTCTGCCGATATCGGCAAAAAACTGATCGTTTTCCCCGCGTTTGAAATGTTTGACCACGGCTTTCAAATCCGCATTGTGGATCAGGTATTTACTCAGCAAACGGTCATATATTGATTTGCCGTCGAGCAGGTTATGTTCGAAATCCTGGTGATTAAACCAGTTGCGAACTTTCGAGCGCGTATGCGCCGAGCGGATGAAGCCAAGGTTTTTGTTCATCCAGTCACGGCTTGGGCGACTTTCTTTGGTGGTCAGTATTTCGACTTCATCGCCGGTTTGCAAAATCGTGGTCAGGTTGACAATACGTCCATTCACCTTGGCACCACGACAACGATGTCCGACTTCGGAGTGGACAGCATAGGCGAAATCGAGTGGTGTACCATCCTGGGGTATGTCGATAACCTGGCCCTGGGGCGTAAATACGTAGACGCGATCACCGGCCACATCGGTAGATATTTCCGATATCGCATCCGACATTTCTTCTGCCGAGCCCTGCAACATATCGCGCATCTGTGAAATACTGGACTCCATGCGCCGATCCAGACCAACGCCCTCCTTGTAACGCCAGTGTGAGGCAACCCCGATTTCAGAGTTTTCATGCATCTGCCGGGTGCGGATCTGTACTTCAATCATCTTGCCGCCCTCGACCACGACAGCGGTATGCAAGGACTGGTATCCATTCTCCTTGGGGTTGGCGATATAGTCGTCAAATTCCCTGGGCACATGCTGCCAGGTGGTGTGAACCACGCCCAGCACCGCGTAACAATCGGCGACCGACTCGACCAGGATACGCACCGCACGAACATCGAAGAGTTCGTGGAACTCGAGATTCTTGCGCTGCATTTTGCGCCAGATACTGACGATGTGCTTGGCCCTGCCCTGCACGCTGGCACCGAGTTCCTGCTCCTTTAACAGCAGCTCGAGTCGGCTGGTAAAGCTGTCGATGAAAGCCTCGCGCTCGCTGCGCTTCTCTTCCAGTAGCCCGGCAATTTTTTTATAAACCTGCGGTTCCAGTGCACGGAAAGCAAGGTCCTCCATCTCCCATTTGATCAACCCCATGCCGAGCCGGTTTGCCAGCGGCGCAAAGATGTCCAGCGTCTCCCGGGCGAGACAGCGACGTTGCTCATAGTTATTATGCTTGAGCAATTTCAGGCGCTCGACGCGATAGCACAACTTGATCAGCATTACCCGCACATCGGAAATTATCGCCATCAACAGGCGACGCAATTTCTCCGCCTGTTCGGGGCTGTCAAAGCGCGACTGGTTGCCATCCTGTAGCCGATGCAACTGGTTCACACCCTGGGTCAGCCTGGCGATCTTGCTACCAAATTCCTTTTCTATCTCACTGGTTTCGAGCAACCCCCGCAAACCGGGTTCGCACAGCAGGGTCGCTATGACCGTATCACGGTCGGTACCCAGATCGAGCACGCGTTTGACCACGTCGAGGCTGCGCGGGCGACTCTTGTCGGTATATTCGACCCTGGACGAGTAGTCCAGTGCACTCGCTAGCTGTGCGTCCCAACCAATTTTTTCACTGATCAGTTCGATCAGCGGCTGGGTTTCATCGGCTTGTGGGCTGGTTTGCGACATTAGCTACGCAGTATCTTCATCGGCGAAACGTTATAGACCCTGCGGCTCACCAGGGTGCCTGCAATGGTCAACACCAGGCAGGCGGAAGACAGGCTGTAAGCCCATATCAGGGGAGAAAAATGATACTCGATCTGGAAGAAGTAAACACTGATAAACCACCCTGCAAGCGACGCAAAACAGGCGGAGAAAATTCCGATCAGACACCCCATCAGGGTAAATTCGAGCACCTGCACCCGGTAAAGCTGGCGGGTATTCGCCCCCAGTGCGCGCAGTAGCGATGATTCGACTTCGCGCTCATGCCGGCCAGTCTGGATTACCGCCAACAGCACGATGGCCGCCGAAAATAACGCAAACAGGAAAAAAAACTGCAGTGCCACCGATGCCTTGTCGATAATATTCTGGATGCGTGCCATCAACTCGGTAATATCGAGCAGGGTCACCGATGGATAGCGTTTCAACAGTTGTTTTAAATCGGCCTTGTTGCCATCGTCGATGTGCGCGCTCAACAACCAGGTCTGCGGCATTTGTTCCACCAATCCCGGACTTGCGATCAGGTAAAAATTGGGTTTGAAGTTTTCCCACACTACCGAACGAATACTGGTCACTGGCGCCTTTATGATCTTGCTGCCGATCCTGAGCGTTAGCTCGTCACCCAGCTCCAGCTCCAGGCGTTCCGCCATACCTTCCTCGACCGACAGCTCGGCCTTTGCACCCGTGCTACCAATCCATTGCCCGCCAACAATTTTATTCTGATCGGGCAATGCATCGGCGTAGCTGATGTTAAAAGTGTGGTTGGCGAGATGCGAGGCCCGTGGATCCAAAAAACCGACTTTATCGACTGCTATCGCATTGATATGAGACAACCTGGCTCGCACCAGCGCATAGGCGGTCGACGCGGATATACCCCGCTGCTCAAGAAACCGCGTGATGCCTTCCACCTCATCACTGGGTATATTGATCAGGAAATAGTTGGCTATATCCCCGGGTAATTGGGCTTCCCAGGCACCTAGCAATTCATCTTTCACCACCGCTATCAATAGAATCGCAATCAACACCAGGCTAAATCCCGACATGACATAGATTGCACCGCGCGAAACCGACTGCAAGCGTGACAGTAAATACTGGCGCAACCAGAATCGTCGGCGCGAAGAAACCAGTAGCGCTTTCACCATCAAACCGAGAATGACCGGCAATACGAAGGCACAGATCAAAACCAGGGCCAACGTGGCAATGGCCAGCATCGAGCTTTGCATGAGTAACACCAATACCACGAACACCGTGACTATCGCCGCTATCGACATCAGCAGGCCGCGCAACCAGGAGCGACGATTCACCACGATACGCAATACCTGCATCGGTGGCGTGGCGGTAACATTGACCAGGTGAGGCAGTGAAAAACCGGCCAGTGCCAGCGCGCCGACCACCGCGGCTACCAGATAAGGGCGCAATCCATAAACCTGCGGTAGCGTTTTACCAAACCAGCCGTCCAGCGCCCACTGCAACGGAAACTGGCTGATCCAGCCGATCAGGATGCCGGCCAGGGTGGCGAATATCCATAACCTGGCCAACTGCGAAAAATAGTATTTGAAGAGGCTTTTCTGGGAAACCCCGAATGCCCGTAGCATGGCCACCTTGGGCGCTTCCTGGTGGGCGGTATAGCGAGCGGTAATTGCGATCGCGACCATGGCTATGACCAGCGTCAACACGATCGCCATGGCAAAAAACTTGCGCGTGCGTTCCAGTGCCTGACGCATTTCCGGGCGAGCGTTCTGTAGGTCCTGAATCTCCTCGCCGGATTTCAGATTAATCGTCAACCAGATTTTAAATCGCGTCACCGCGCTCGCTTCACCGGCGAACATCATGCGGTACCTGACCCGGCTTCCGCGGACCACCAGCCCGGTACCAGCGAGGTCCGCCAGGTTCATCAATACGCGAGGCGCCAGGTTGAACACAGTACCGCCACGATCGGGCTCGTAGGTCAAAAGCCGGCTGGCGTTAAAGGATCGGCTACCCAGGTCAACCTGGCTGTCGAGCAGTTCCGACAATTTGCTGTCGAGCCAGATCTCTCCGCTCGCGGGGCCACGCCCGGCGATGGATTTGTCGCCAGCCAGTTCGAGTGCCGTTTCGAGCCTGCCGCGTAGCGGATAAGCCTGATCGACCGCCTTCAATTCAACCAACTGCGGATCATCGCCGATAAAAATCGCGGTTCGCAAGCTACTGCTGTGGCTTGTTTTCAAGCCATGTTCAGCAGCCGCCCTGGCATATTCCTCGCCGAATGCCTGTGCCGATATGATGACGAGATCGGCGGCCAGCAATTCACTCGCCTGACGTTCCAGCAGCAGGCCGATACGTTCGGTAATCAATTGGCTCGAAGTGACGATGCCCACGGTAATGACCGTGGCGATAAACATGAGCCAATAGGAATGAATCGGTGCGCGTTTAATTTTCATCGCCGATCTGTCGCTACCAGATAGCCGGATTCGATCAAAATCTGACGATCCCCGCGCTCGGCCAGTTCCTCTTCATGGGTGACCAGTACCAGGGTAGTGCCACTGCAATCCCGTAGTTGAAACATCAGGTCGGCGATTTGCCGGCCGGTTTTGGCATCCAGATTACCCGTGGGTTCGTCCGCAAACAGTACCACCGGATTGGTGGCATAGGCCCGCGCAATCGCCACACGCTGCTGTTCACCACCGGAGAGGTGTTCGACCAGGGTCGAAGTCTTCGATTCCAGCCCCACCTGCTGCAGGCTCGACAGGGCCAGTTGATGAGCGTCGCCGACACCACCGAGTTCCAGCGGCAGCATGACATTCTGCAAGGCATTGGCACCCTGCACCAGGTGAAACGACTGAAATACGAAACCGACCTTGCCGGCGCGAACGGTCGATCGCTGTTCTTCGTTTTTCTCGGTCAGGTTCTGCCCGAACAGAATCACATCGCCACTGCTGGCCTGATCGAGACCAGCCATCAGCCCAAGCAGCGTGGTTTTACCCGAACCGGAGGCACCCTTGATCACCAATGCCTCGCCGTACTTAACATCCAGTAAAATATTCTTTACGATGTCGAGCATGCCATCCGGAGTTTCAATCGTCTTGCCAACCCGATTCAACGAAATACAAAGATTTTCTTCAGCCATATGCCTGTTTTTATTGCTGTTCTATCAAACCAGCGTTTATGCGAACAATTCTGCAATCGATATCCTAATTCTCGGCGACAGTCTGAGTGCTGCCCATAACATCCCGGTAAAGGATAGCTGGCCGCAGCTATTCAGCCACAATATAAGGTCAAGTTTTCCGCAATCAAGCGTAACCAATGCCAGCATTAGCGGTGAAACCACCTATGGCGGGCTACAACGCCTGCCCGATCTACTGGCTGAACAGCGGTTCACTCACCTGATTATAGAACTCGGCGGCAATGACGGGCTCAGAGGCCTGGATTTCGGACAGACTACCGATAACCTGGGGCAGATGGTCGAGCTGGCACAGCAGCAACAGGTTACCGTGCTGCTAATTGGCGTACGTATGCCGCCTAATCTCGGGGTCGCTTATAATAACCGTTTTCAAAAAATATATGAAAATGTCGCCGCACAGTATGTGATTTATTATTTACCCCGATTCCTCGAGGGAATCGCAGCCAGCGACCCGGCTTTAATGCAGGCCGATGGTATCCACCCCACCAGACTGGCGCAACCATTGCTGGCGCAAAAAGTATCGCGGCAAATGCTGCAAATCATCAATCACTGAGCAGCACTTCAAGTTCATGTAAATCCACCACCTGGTGTTCGGGTTGGGGCAGATCATCGGGCCAGGCATTCCCTTCCCGGTTTATCCATACTGCTTTATAACCCGCTTCGATGGGTGCAACCACGTCGAATTGCGGATGATCCCCGACATAGACAATTTGCTCGGGAGACGCCTCGAAACGATCGGCGAAATGCTGAAAAATCAAGGGGTCAGGTTTGGCAATCTTCAAGTCGCAGGCGCTGACCGCGTGTTCGAGCAAATGGCCTAACCCTACCCGCTCCACGCTGGCATTGCCATTACTGATCGCACCCAGGCGAAAGCGTTGCCCGAGTCGCTCCAGGCAGGGTAAGACATCGTCGTAAAACTCGACCTGCTGCCGTGCCCGGTAAAATACTTCGAAGCCCTGCTTCGATACCTGCTCGCCATCGTAATCGTGCTGCCGCCCCACATGGCGCAAAAACTCGTAACGCATCAACGACAAATCGACCGCGTAGAGTTCGTTTTCCGCGGTGAATTGCTTGCGTAACTCGACCATCTGCGGCGGACTATAAGACTCGGTAATACGCGGATAGAATCGCTGCAGCCACCGGTAGAGGATATCTTCGGCTCGATGAATGACCGGCATGCAGGGCCACAGGGTGTCGTCGAGGTCGAAGGCAATAATGGATATTTGCTTGAACACGGAGACAGTTTACTTTATTCGATTCCTCGGAAAAGAGTAAACTGTCATTAATATTCCCGCTCACGGCCGGCCGGGTCAATGCGGCCCCGCTCAAACACAAAAGAGCCACTTTATTCGACCGATCACCCCTGATGCTTGAATCGACCCAATCCCCGATGGTTCTGGACTGCCGATCGGGGGTTATCGCTTTAACTACGAGGCATTGTTCTTTACTATTAGCACTCCTTAACCAGGCCAGGCAACCGATGAAATC
>Ga0114949_10002116_pt1 | contig 12282 bp, 11 predicted proteins | sample N074metaG_FD_83505 | JGI IMG/M metagenome (GOLD analysis project Ga0114949, IMG submission 83505) | Deep subsurface microbial communities from Kermadec Trench to uncover new lineages of life (NeLLi) - N074 metaG | ecosystem: Environmental > Aquatic > Marine > Ocean trench > Sediment | place... | reverse complement strand
TAATTAATATACTAAAAAACTATCTATACTTTAATAAAAAGACAACAAAAATATACATTAAAACGAAATTTATTTAACAATATTACAAAAGCATAGAGGAAAGTATTTTGCTATTTATTAAATTTGAATGTTAATTATTCATTCCCATTTTAATGCTGTTAGAAAGAGCTTATGAAACCAAAAACGATCATCGAACCATTTAAAATAAAATCTGTAGAACCAATAAGATTTACAACACGGAACGAAAGAGAAAAACTTTTAAAAGATGCCGGATACAATCCGTTTTTACTGTTCGCCGATGATGTGCTTATTGATCTGCTTACAGATAGCGGCACTTCAGCAATGAGTGCAAAACAGTGGTCGGCAATAATGGAGGGTGATGAATCATACGCAGGATCAAAAAGTTTTTACAAATTTGAAAGTGCTGTAAACAAAATCACGAACATGAAATTTATCATTCCGACTCACCAGGGAAGGGCTGCTGAGAAAATACTGTTTTCAGTTGTTGGTGGACCCGGGAAATATTTTCCAAACAATACACACTTTGATACAACCCGTGCAAATATTGAATTCAGCGGATCGGAAGCAGAAGACCTTCTAACCGAAATTGGTAAGCTTCCTGAGATACGTGCAGACTTTAAAGGAAATATGGATGTTGAAAAACTGGAAACATTCATAAAAGATAAAGGTGCTGAAAATATTCCCCTCTGTATGATTACAGTAACAAATAATTCCGGCGGCGGTCAGCCGGTTTCGATGCAAAACATTCGTGAAGTAAAAGAGATTTGTAAAAAGCATAACATTCCGTTGTTTCTCGATGCCTGCCGGTTTGCAGAAAACGCTTACTTTATTAAAAAACGTGAGCCGGGATACCGGGATAAATCTGCTTTAGAGATTGCACAGGAAATGTTCTCTTATGCTGATGGTGCAACAATGAGTGCTAAAAAAGATGCCTTGGTTAACATTGGCGGCTTTCTTGCATTAAACGATGATGAACTTGCAATGAAGTGCAGAAATCTTTTAATAGTAACAGAGGGCTTTCCTACATACGGTGGGCTTGCCGGAAGAGATTTAGAAGCAGTTGCTCAAGGTTTGGAAGAGGTTGTTGATGAAAATTATCTTGAATACAGAATAAAAAGTGTAGAGTATCTTGGCAACAAAATTGTTGAAGCAGGTGTGCCGATAATTGAACCGCCCGGCGGACATGCAATTTACATTGATGCTAAAAGATTCCTGCCTAATATTCCGCCCGAACAATATCCCGGACAATCAATTGTGTGTGAATTATATCTTGAAGGTGGAATACGTACTGTTGAGATTGGCAGCGTTATGTTTGGCAAATACGATGATAACGGGAAACTGATTCCCTCTATGATGGAACTTGTAAGAATGGCAATTCCGCGAAGGGTATACACTCAAAGTCATATTGATTATGTTATTGAAATAATTCTCGAAGTCTTTAACAATCGTAATAAACTTAAGGGTTACAAAATTACATATGAAGCGTCTATGCTCAGACACTTTACCGCAAAGTTTGAACCGATCAGCTAATTGATGAAACTTAAAAAAAAATACACACATAATAATAATCGCAATATTTTCAGACTTATCCCTACAGATACAAATAAAATAATAATAGAAGAAAGAGATGCGGATAAGAAACAGGCATATTTTAATTGTCTTCATATTGAAAGCGGAAAAAAGATATTAAAAAATTTTCAGTTAGATGAAAAATTTTGGGTTGGGATTGAAACCGTTTACAATGATGTGATATTTTTTCACAAATTTCAAAAACCCGATATGCCATATCACCGTGGGATCATCGCATATGATATAGAAAAGAAGAAAAAGATATGGGAAGACTTAGAAAATACTTTCCTGTTTATTAAGGATGATAAAGTGTATTCTTTTCAACAAAATTTTGATGGCAGAGAATTCTTTATGTTAAATTATACCACCGGTGAAGTGATAGAAGAGTTAGGAAATGATTCGTCTTCAATAAATTTATTGCGTGAAGAAGTAATTGAATCGGAGGATTTTAGCACATATATATTTCCTGCTATGTTTGATTCATCAAAAGTAATAAATCAGGATGTAAATAAATGGCTAATTAAGCTAAGGGAAAACCATTTAATTTCGGGCAAAATTGAATTTGCATTGAAGGATAATCTTTTGATGTTTAATTTTCATGAGATCAATGCAGATAATTCTTTGAATAATAAGTTCAAAGCAGTTGATTTATTGAAAGGAAAGTATATATTAGAAGTAACACTTAACTTCAGCACAAATGCTTTTGTTCCCGATTCGTTTTTTGTGAAGGATAATTTGTTGTTTTTATTAATTGAAAGAAAAAAGCTGGGAGTTTACAATATCATAAATTGATTTAATGAGAAAGCAAAATGAATTTGACCGATGACGAAAAAAAACTATTATTAAGCACGGCAAGACAATCAATCCTATCCGCACTAAACGAATCCACAAAGCCAGCAATCGATTATTCAGCCTACCCGCTGCTTAAATTAAAATTGGGTGCCTTTGTTACTCTAAAAATAAAAGAGCAATTGCGTGGTTGTATTGGTTACATAGTTGCAATGGGTCCATTGTTCGATACAATTTGTGAAACCTCCCGTTCTGCTGCATTCAATGACCCAAGATTCAATCCGCTAACGAGAGAGGAATTGGATAAAATTAAAATTGAAATCTCAGTATTATCCCCGTTAGAGCCAATTGCAAATTATGATGATATTGAGACAGGCAAACACGGTATACTTTTAGATGAAGGAGGAAGAGCGGTGCTGTTACCACAAGTTGCAACTGAAAATAATTTTAACCGGGCACAGTTTTTAACTGCACTTTGTCATAAAGCCGGTATGTATGGAGAATACTGGAAAGAAAGAATATTGAAAATAAAAATATTCACAGCCACAGTCTTTTCAGAAGAATGAAAGGAAAAATGAAATGGAAAATATGCGAACACCACATGTAGCCGGAACGTTTTATTCAGCTGATCCGGAAAAGTTAAAAAATGATGTAAGAGCTCTGCTGGATGTTTCAAAAACCGAAAAGGAGTTTAAAAATATTTTCGGTTTAGTGTCACCGCATGCAGGTTATATTTATTCGGGAAAAACTGCTGCACATGTATTTAATCTGATCAAAGGGAAAAAATACAATCGTGTTGTGATTATTTCCCCAAGTCACACTGAATACTTTCCCGGTGTTTCTGTTTTTAAAGGGGATGCGTATGAAACCCCGCTTGGCATTTTACAAGTAGATAATGAATTTGCAGATGAACTAGTTGAAAACAGCAGGATTATCTTTAGAGGGATAGAAGGACACAGAAAAGAACATGCACTTGAAGTTCAGCTCCCATTCTTACAGTCAGTGCTGGAAAATTTCAAAATCGTTCCGGTTGTTATGGGCGATCAGGGGAAAATGTATGTGGATGAGCTTTCCACAAGGCTTGCAGAATTTGCGGATGATGATACATTAATTGTTGCTAGTTCAGACATGTCTCACTTTTACTCAAAATCCGAGGCAGATAAGCTGGACTCAATTATTGAGAAAAGAATAAATGATTTTGATTACAACGCACTGCAAGAGGATCTTGATACACATAACGCTGAAGCGTGCGGTGGAGGACCAATAATTGCAATGATGAAAGCTGCAGCTCTTAAAAATAAGAATCACTCGATGGTTGTTCATCGCAGTGATTCGGGTGATGTTACCGGTGATAACAGGGAAGTGGTTGGTTATCTTTCTGCTGTTGTGTACGGGGATTGATTTAATTGAGTAAAAAAATTGCAATTATCGGAGCTGGAAAAATTTCGTATTCTCTTACACCGGCTTTGCTGAAAGCGGGTTACAATGTTGATACAATTATTAGTAAAAATTCTGATTCAGCCAGAGCCCTTGCCGGAAAATTTGGAATTAAGAAATATTCTGATAATATAAATTTGATTTCAAAATTAGCAAATGTTTTTTTTCTGACCGTTCCTGATAGTGAGATAGAAAAAACAGCCAATCAACTTTCAAAACTAATTTTAAATTTTAAGCAATCTATGTTTGTTCATCTTTCCGGTGCCGAAAATATAAACGTATTAAAACCTCTAAAAATAAAAGGATCAAAAACAGCTTCTATTCATTTAATGCAAACATTTCCTTCAAAAAAAGTTGTTCAACTTAAAAATGTTCACGCAGCCATTGAAACGGATGATGAATCATCTTATAAATATCTATTACAGCTTTCAAACAAACTCAATTTAATTCCGTTTAGAATTGATTCAAAATACAAATCCTATTATCATCTTGCCGGGGTTTTTGCTTCTAATTTTCTTACAGGTAATCTTTATTACTCAAAGAAATTATTATCACTGAACAATATCGAACAGGATAAATTTTTTAATATACTCAGTTCAACAATTAATTCAACCCTGCGTAATATTAAAAATGTTGGACCCGCAAATGCATTATCGGGACCTGTGGATAGGGGAGATGTTAAAACAATTAAAAGCCATTTATCTTCACTAAAAAAGTTAAATAATAAGTTCAGTAGTAATTCCGGATCAATGCTGCTAAAAAATTACATTATCCAATCGATGCTGCTTTTAAATTTAGTAGAAGAAAAGCACGGGCAGCTTAATAAATCGCATAGAGTGATTAAAGAATTAATGGTACAGGAATTGAGAAAGATAGAGAAATCAAATTAATCAAATTCACTATATTTATATTTTTAATTTCTGAAAGCACAACCTGAAGGAGTAAGATCATCAAAAATAACAATAGTACATCGGTCGAGAACATAGTTTCACTTGCAAAGCGAAAAGGTTTTGTTTTTCAATCATCCGAAATTTACGGGGGCTTAAACGGCTGCTGGGATTACGGACCGCTTGGAGTTGAGCTTCTTAAGAATATTAAGGAAGAATGGTGGAAGGCAATGACCTACCGCGATGATGTGGAAGGACTTGACGCTTCTATACTTATGCATCCAAAAGTTTGGGAAGCTTCCGGACACGTTGAGAATTTTACAGATCCGATGATCGATTGTAAACAATGTAAATCACGTTTCCGTTTGGATGCTTTTGCTGATTCCTTTAGCGATAAAAAACAAAAGAAATCAATTGAACTATTAAAGAGTAAATTGAATGAGAAAGATGAATTAATTAAAAAAATAGATGATATTTATGCAAACCCCGGCGATGAAAACCCGTTCGATATTTTATTGGAAGATAAAGATCTTGGTAAGATGTTATTAGAGGAATTAAACTGTCCGCAATGCGGAAATAAAAATACATTTACAGAAGCCCGCAAATTTAATCTTATGTTTAAAACTTTTATCGGTCCGGTTGAAGATAGTGGTTCTGTGGTTTTTTTAAGACCTGAAACAGCACAGGGTATTTTTGTTAATTTTCTGAACGTACAGAATGCATCGCGGCAGAAGCTGCCATTCGGTATTGCACAGATTGGCAAAGCATTCCGTAACGAAATAAACACAAAGAATTTTCTCTTCCGTACCCGTGAATTTGAGCAGATGGAAATGCAGTTTTTAATACATCCCAGTGAAGATACAAAGTGGTATGAATACTGGAAAGAAATGAGAATGGAATGGTACAAATCTCTTGGCATGACAACTTCAAAACTTAGATATCACGATCATCCCGCAGAAAAGCTTGCACATTACGCAAAAGTAGCAACCGATATTGAATACGAATTTCCTTTTGGCTGGGGAGAGATTGAAGGAATACACAACCGAACAGATTTTGATCTTGCAAGGCATGAAGAATTTTCGGGTAAATCGTTAAAATATTTTGATGAAACTAAGAAAGAAAAATATATACCCTATATAATCGAAACATCTGCCGGTGCCAGCAGATCGTTTATGGCATTCCTTATTGATGCTTATTATGAAGAAGAAGTAAAGGGCGAAAAACGGGTCGTTCTGAAATTTCAACCAAGACTTGCACCAATAAAGGCGGCAATTTTCCCTCTTGTTAATAAAGACGGTATGCCGGAAATTGCACGCAATATTGAAGTTGATCTTCGTAAAAATTTAAAAGTATTTTATGATGATAAAGGTGCGGTGGGCAGGCGTTACCGCAGACAGGACGAAGCCGGAACACCTTACTGTATTACTATTGATAATCAAACACTTGACGATAAAACAGTAACGGTGAGAGAGAGAGATTCGATGGAACAGGAGAGAATAGCTTCTGATCAACTTGCCGGATATATTTTGAGTAAACTTCATAATCAATAAAAGATGATTAAAAATGCGGCTCTGCTGATTATCTTTATCGGTATTAGTCTGGGAATTAATGCACAGGATGTAAAATTTGATTCGACTGTTGTTAAAGGAATTCGGCAGACCTATAGTATAGATTTTGAAGCGGCATTAAAAACTTTTAACAAATTAATTGCTGATTATCCAAAACATCCCGCCGGAAAATTTTTTATTGCTATGCTTGAATGGTGGAAAATTATTCTTGATATATCTACCGAAGAATATGACGAATCATTCCTGAAAAAAATTGAAGATGTTATCGCTCAATGTGACATAATTCTTGATAATGAACATGATAATGTTGATGCTTTATTTTTTAAAGGTGGGGCAATTGGATTCAGGGGCAGACTAAGATCACTGCGCAATAGCTGGCTAAGTGCTGCCAGTGATGGGAAGGAAGCGCTGCCATTGGTTGAGCGGGCAGCCGAACTTGATCCGGATAATATTGATGTGAAACTTGGCTTTGGAATTTATAACTATTACGCTGCTGTTATTCCGGAACAATATCCAATTGTAAAACCGCTGATGATCTTTTTACCATCGGGGGATAAAGGATTGGGGCTAAAGCAATTGAAAAATGTTGCACAAAACGGCAAATACACAAAATACGAAGCACGTTATTTTTTAATGACTCTCTATTACAGGTATGAAAAAAACTATGACGCTGCCGAAGAATATTCCAAAATGCTTAACGATGATTTTCCGAAAAATCCTGTATTTGAAAGATGGCGCGGAAGAATTGCAATGAAAAAAGGTGATGTGATCTTAGCCGATTCAATATTCAAAAGTATTTTATGGAAGGGTGAAAAAAGGTATCCCGGCTACAATACACTGAGAGCTAAGCGCGAAGCAAATTATTATATTGGATATAATTTCCGCAATCTTGGCAAGCATAATTCTGCGCAAGTTTATCTGGAAAAGTGTATTAACTATTCACTCAAATTAGATAAAGATGAAGAATCGGGATTCTTAATTAACGCAACACTTTACCTTGGAACGATAAAAGAAATGGGTAAAGAATATGCTGCCGCAAAAATGTATTATCAAAGGGTGCTGGATATGAGAGAGTTTGGTAATTCTCACGATTTAGCCGATATATATTTGGAACGGATTGAAAAGTTGGAAGAAAAAAATAAAAAATAATCCGTCTTAAAACGCTGTAACCAAACTTATCCTGTGCAGTCCGCCAATCAAACCCAAAGATGAATAACCGTAATCAAACCTGTAACTAGATATTTGAATTCCTATTCCCGCATTAAAACCAGCAATACCGGCAGTTGTGCCAACTTTAAGTTCTGAGCGTTTCTCGTTATCGTAACCAAATCTTAACGATAGTACCTTGCTCAAATAAAATTCTGCACCAACGGTAAAAGCTTTAAAGCGCTGTACAAAATCATCGCGCTTTTCTGTTAGTTTGAAAAAATTAAGTGAGAGACGAAGCGGAAGATTTTCTAATCTTTTAGAGATTCCGATTGCAACGTCAACAGGAAGATCCTCATCTGTATCTATGAAAGAAGATATTTGAGTGCCAAGATTAAGAACAACTACAGCAATGTTTATTTGCTGTGATGGTATTGCATAGTGAATACCAAGGTCCAACGCCAGCGCGCTTGATGAACGGTCTGCAATGCTTGAGTAAATCACCTTTACATTTGCTCCGTAATAAAAATTCTCATCAAATGTTCCTGCATAACCTAATAACACAGCAAGCTCACCTGCACCAAACTCACCGTTTCTGTTACCGAATTCATCTGCCCTATCAAAGGTTCCATAATTTATGTATTGTACGGCGGCACCAAACCTGCCAATGTTTTCAATTTCTGTTGAGTATGCCAAACTCGCAAGATTGATATCCAGCAAATGTTTTGTAAAAGAGAATGAAACAGGTGAACCTTCGGCGAGTTTCATACCGGCAGGATTATAAAATATTATATCCGCATCCCCATAATATGCAAGGAAACTACCCCCAAGTGCTTCTGCACGTGCACTTGACTGAACTCTTAAAAAATCGTATGTATTCTGGCTGAATAGGTTACCAGCGATAACTAAAACAATAACAGTTATGAGAATGAATATTCTTTTCATCAATTTCCTTAAAATTACCCCAACTATTTAACTATAATCAAAAATAATCGCAAGGGAAAAGAAATTGCAGGAATAAAGAGTTCAAAAATTTAATCGTAGGAATTTACATATTATTGAAAACCACATCTGTTTTCAGCTTGAAATAATTACTTATTCTTTTGATATTAGTAGCAGCTATGTACAGATTTTTTCTCAATAGAATCCTACCTTCATCCCCGCGAAATATTATCGTAATTATAACTTTCATTTTTGGAGTGGCATTTCCACAATCCAAAACAAATCTTGAAATTCTTTATTCACTAAATGATTCTCTTATCAACCAAATCAATAATGAACTCCCCGGTGATCAGATAGAAATCCTGCTTAAATTGAATCTCGGAGAATCTTACTCGATCTTTTCAAACCACATTAAAAATATTTTTATTATTAATAGAAAAAAATTATTTGAAATTCCGCCGGATGAATTAAGACTTCCGGAAATAAATATAGTTATGGAAAATGCAGGTGTAGAATATGGCGAATTAGATAGGGACGGATGGTTTGGAGACTATTATGTTCCCCGCACTGTGTTTATAAAAGGAAATTACCTCAATACTTTTTCCTCTGAGGGGATAAGGAATTTTTATATAGAAACAACTGACACAATAAAAGTGGATGACATAGATTCTTATGAAAGCGATTCCTTCCCATTTACTACAGCAAAAGTTCCAGTCGAACCGTTCTTTTCAAGTATCTGGGAACCTGTTATTGCGATAGGTGTTGCAGCGGCTGCTATTATTTTGTTCTTTTCAGTTCGTAGCAAGTAATTAAATTTACCTTTGAAGGCTTTTTATTTTTGGTTAATTTCATTATTGAATTTTTTCAAGTATTTACAGATTATGAATAAACTTATTTTTCTATTTCCAATAATGATTTTATTGTGGAGCTGCTCGTCATCTATTGATACAGTTAACCTATCCCCTGAGGATCGGCTTAAGAATGCCATAAGGTTATATGAAGACGAAGATGATGAAGAAGCTGTAAAAGAATTTGAAGCGATTCTCCTTCAATATTCCGGCAGTAGTATTATTGATGATGCACAATTCTATATCGGGAAGACCAGATTTCAAAGAGCGGAATATATTATTGCTGCCTATGAGTTTAGTAAATTGATAAAAAATATGCCGGCAAGTTCTTTTGTTCCCGATGCACAACTTATGCTGGCTGAATGTTATTTTGAACTCTCACCAAATTATAATTTAGACCAGGCTTATACCAAAAAAGCAATACAGGAATTCCAGGCATTCATCGATTTTTTTCCGTTAAATGAAAAAGTGCATGATGCGGAGGAGAAAATTAATTTACTAAATTTAAAACTTGCTAAAAAAGATTTTTTAATTGCCAATATTTATGCAAAAATGGATTATTACACTGCTTCAATGAAATATTACGACTATGTTGTAGAAACATATCATGATACCGAATATGCGTCAAAAGCATTGTACAAAAAAATCATGCTCTTATTAGAACGCGAACGTGATGATGAAGCGCTGCTTGATATGAAAAAATTTATTCTTCTTTTCCCTGATGTCGAAGAAGCGCAGGAAATCAGGGAAATAAAAAATTCATTGGAAGGAAAAATTTCGTCCAATTGATAAGCAGTGAAAAAAAAATCAGCGAATCGAAGATTATAAGTACCGAACTGGTTCTTCCGCATCACACAAACCAGCTTGGTAATTTATTAGGCGGGCAGTTGATGCATTGGATAGATATTTGCGCTGCACTCGCAGCCGGAAAACATGCTCAAAGGGTTTGTGTTACTGCTTCAGTTGATAGAATTGACTTCCACCATTCAATCAAATTAGGTAATGCTGTAACATTATATGCTTCGGTTAACCGGGTTTTTAAGACATCAATGGAGGTGGGTGTAAAAGTTTTTTCCCAATCATTTAAGGAAGGAATTAAAGTGCACAGTAACACGGCCTATTTAACTTTTGTAGCTGTGGATGAAGCAGGAAATCCAGTGAAAACAATTCAAGCTATTCCCGAAACTGAGGAAGAAAAAAGACGTTATGATGAAGCTCTTAAAAGGAGAGAACACAGACTTCAAACACGAAGCAAAAAAGATTAGCGCAGCAATCCTCTGGGTTCTTTTCCTAAATTCTGCTTTTGCCCAGGTTCCTATTAATGGATTTTGCCAGCTAAATTCATTCCCTGCATTTCCGGGATTTTCTAGCTTAACAGTTACTGATGTTAATAATGATTCTTTTCAGGATATTATTTTATACTCTTCACTTCATAAATCATTTGTAGTTGCTGAAGGAATCTTAGACTCTGGTTTTACAAATTATAAAAATTCTTCTGTACCATTTCCCTTTTCTAATATATATCCCGTTTATAATAAGGCAGGCAAATCGGTACAGTTTGCTTTTACGTCGCGAAAAAACCGGATTGCAGGATTGTTTGGATTTTCAAAAAAAGGCAGGTTTAAAATAATCTCCAAATTAGAATTTAACTCATTCCCTGAAAATATTAGTGTTGGTGATATAAATAACGATGGTAATTTAGAGTATTTAATTTCGGGCAGCGGGTTTAATGGGTTGTCTATTCTTCATTTTAAGAATGGTCGGTTGGTTGAATCGAAAGTTGATGTTAACTCGAGCTATGGTGAGGCAGTTTTTGCAGATATTTCGAATGATGGATATCCGGATATAGCTGCGTTTAATCTCTTTGATAATTCATTGGATATATTTTATAATGATGGAGAGAATAATTTTGAAAATATTCGATCTTTAACTCAGGGTATAAATATTGAAAATTTAAAAACAGTAGATTTTGATAATAATAATTATGATGATCTGATTTATTCAGTGAAAAATTCCTTTGAAATTATTTTTGGAGATTTTCAATCTTATTATGATTCCACCGTTATTATTAATGTTCAATATATTCCGCATCGGTATGCTGTGGCTGATTTTAACGGCGATAATCTGAACGATATTGCTTATGTAGATACAGTGCAGGGATTATTGTCAGTAGTCTTCGGTAAGGGCAGAAATCAGTTTCATCCTGAAATTATATATATGAAAGAAAAAGGTCTAATTGATATTCACCTGTTTAAATCAGGAAAAAATAACAGACTGGTTTTGCTTAATAAGAAAGGCGAAATAAATATCATTTCAAAATTATCGTCTTTACCGGATGAAGCGAAATTAATTTTCGGTGTTCAGCCGTTTACAATTAAATCTTTTGATTATGGAAATGACCGGATACCTGATTTTTGTTACATTGATAAATTTAGTAATTCGCTTCATATTCTTACAAGTAATTCGAGCGGAATCCCTTCCTATTATTATTCAGTAACTCTATCGAATGATCATGAGTGGATTGTTGTGGATGATACTACGCCATTTCAAAAAGGATTTTATTGTTACTCTGCCGGAAGTAAAATGCTTGAAGTAATTAACATAGATTTCACAACCAATGAAGCAAAAACCTATCAGTTATACACTCCGGGCGATATAGAAGATTTAAAGATTAAAAGAATGGATGGTGTTATACATATATATGTTGTATATCAGAAGGATAACTTTTTAAATGTGGGTGAATATGAACATAATAATTTTGGATTTACTTTTAGGGAATATGCTAATATTGACATTCAGGTTATTTCTGCACAACTGCTAATTACCGATCATCCGGAAGTTTATTATTGGAAGACAGGAGATGGATCTCTTCAGTTTATAAAAGCCGATTTAATCTCAGATGCGGAAAAATTTAATTTGTTGGGTAGTATAAACAGGAAAAATAAACCTTCGATTAATAGCGTTACACAATACCAGATGGATTTTGAGAAACAGCTTAACCTCACATTATTTAATACCGATGAGAATTTTTTTACTGTTGTTTCAAAAGGTACAATGTTTAATATTTCTAACTCG
>Ga0114949_10002115_pt1 | contig 12285 bp, 11 predicted proteins | sample N074metaG_FD_83505 | JGI IMG/M metagenome (GOLD analysis project Ga0114949, IMG submission 83505) | Deep subsurface microbial communities from Kermadec Trench to uncover new lineages of life (NeLLi) - N074 metaG | ecosystem: Environmental > Aquatic > Marine > Ocean trench > Sediment | place... | reverse complement strand
GTATCAGCCATAATGGCATCAAACGAGGCGGAATTAACCGAGCCAATGAGCGGACTCGAACCGCTGACCTGCTCATTACGAATGAGCTGCTCTACCAACTGAGCTACATTGGCTTTTCAAACGTGCCACTCAGAACCCTTTTCGGAAAATCGTGTTTCGAAGCGCCCTGAAGAAGCGAGCGCGAAAACTACTCTCACTTCGAGCGGCAATCAACTGCGACCGTTCCCATCGGGTTCTTTCTCTGATCTGTCCTCACCATATTTTCATTGCTGAATACCCGCCAATGACCTGCCCCTGAACAGCGTGCGCTACCTTAGTCACGTGTCCTTTCAGCAAACTCATTTTCGACCCGATGTCTGATTTCCGAAACCACCTGGCCCAAATCTGTGACTTGAATCATGCGGCGGCTGTTCTGGAGTGGGATCAGGAAACCTATATGCCGAGTGGCGCCGCGGAGGCTCGAGCCCATCAAATTGCGACGCTTCGGCGGCTGGCACACGAGCTGCTTGCCTCGGAAAAAACGGCAACTCATCTGGAGAAAAGACCAGACGACTCGTTTGGTGACAACGAAGCGCTCTACCGAATCACTAAAAGGGACTTCGATCGGGCTACCCGCATTCCGGCGGACCTGGTAGCTGATTTGGCGGAAACGGCCGCGCTTGCCAGGCAGGCCTGGCGGACAGCCAGGGAGTCTGACACGTTCAAGGTTTTTGCACCACACCTCGACAAGATCCTCGAGCTGAATCTCCGAAAAGCGGAAGCTGTTGGGTACGACGAGCACCCATATGACGCGCTTCTCGATGAATACGAGCCGGGAATGAAAACGGCCGAGGTTGCGACCGTTTTTGCGGATCTTCGCAATCAACTCGTTCCCATCGTTCAGACACTTACCGCCGAAAAGGCCCCGGACAACAGCATGCTGCACCGCCATTTCCCTCACGACGCCCAGTGGGATTTCGGTCTGGATGTGATCAGAGACTTCGGCTACGATTTTGAAACAGGTCGGCAGGATCTGTCCGCTCACCCGTTCACGACTACATTTTCAATCTCCGATGTTCGGCTCACCACCCGGGTCGACGAATCGTTCTTCAACCCGGCATTCTTTGGAACGCTCCACGAAGCGGGGCACGGGATGTATGAGCAAGGCATAGACCGCGCACTCGAGCGCACGCCCCTTGCAGACGGAACGTCTCTCGGCATGCACGAATCGCAGTCCCGTCTTTGGGAGAACCTGGTCGGCCGAAGCAGAGGGTTTTGGTCGCATTACTATCCGAAAGCGCTACACGCGTTTCCCGACGCGCTCGGAGGCGTAACTGAAGAAGACTTTTACCGGGCCATCAATCGGGTCGAAAACTCCCTCATTCGAGTGGAGGCCGACGAGGTCACGTACAACCTTCACATCATGGTTCGATTTGAACTGGAAACCGAATTGGTGGAAGGCAAGATCCGTGTTGCGGACCTGCCTGATGCCTGGAACGATCGGATTGAAGCGTACCTGGGCGTTCGCCCGACGAACGACGCCGAAGGCGTTCTTCAGGACATCCACTGGTCGCTCGGGGCTATCGGATATTTCCCGACGTACACGCTGGGTAATCTGATGTCGACCCAGTTATTTGATCAGGCGAACTCGGACATACCGGATCTCGCGCAGCAGATTTCCTCCGGAAACTTTACTGTTCTCCTGGATTGGTTGCGTACGCATGTGCACGGTCATGGACGCAAGAAAACAGCCTCTGAAATCTTGACCGACACTACCGGAACCGGATTGTCTGTCGAAAGCTGGATCCAATATATCCGGCGTAAGTACGAAGATATATATGGTCTTTAGTTGCCGTACGTGTGTAATTGAATCACCCATCGTCACTAAACGCTCTAAAGCTTATGGCTAGCGAGATTGAATTCCACCTCGATAATCTCAAAATTTCAACTCAACTCGATCAAAAAATCCGCGATCACTATGAAGAGTGGAAACGCGGCCATCATGACATCAAAAGTGCATTCGTATCTCTGAAACAGTTATCTGGAAAGAAATCTGTACACGAATATGAAGCAAAAATTGTCCTCTATCACACCCCCGATAATATCATCGCCGGACATCGTTCGTCTGCCATCCCGGAAGCGCTTCATGGGGCCATTCAGGCAATTGAAAGACAGCTGAGGGAGACCCGGGCTGCCTATCGAGATCGCCGTCGAAAAAGGGAAATTCAGTTTAAGGAGAGCCAGTGAGCGCTTTGTCTGGTAACGTTGAAAACCGAATCCAACACATCGTCCATCCGGGAGTGGACTCCAGATTCATGGAGAAGTCTCCGCGCCACTCAGCAGCCCGAATATCCAGATTCAGGTAAGCTCGAAAGCGTGTTGCAACAGCTCGCTGAACTTCCGCCACTCGTGACATCTTGGGAAGTCGACCGTCTGCGCACCCGTCTGGCTGAGGCGGCGACAGGAAAACGCTTTCTCCTGCAGGGAGGCGATTGTGCGGAACGTTTTGACGAATGTCGCCCGGATATTATTTCCAATAGGTTGAAAGTGCTCCTTCAGATGAGCCTTGTGCTCATCTATGGGCTTCGACTGCCGGTCGTGAGGGTAGGCCGGTTCGCAGGTCAGTACGCGAAACCTAGATCAGATGCCCTCGAATCAAAGAACGGAACCGAGCTTCCGTCATACCGGGGCGATATCATCAATCGGCCCGGCTTCGAGGCCGAGGATCGAATTCCGGATCCAGAAAGGATGCTTCAGGCATACAGCCGTTCGGGGATTACACTCAATCACGTTCGGGCTCTAGGAGAAGGGGGTTTCGCCGATCTTCACCATCCGGAAAACTGGAATCTCGGATTCGTTCAACATGACGACCTGCGAAAAGAGTACCAGCAGATTGTTGACTCCATTCTTGATGCCATCCGGTTCATGGAAGCGGTCTCCCCGAACCCCATCGGCGATATGGATCGAGTGGCGTTTTTCACGAGTCACGAAGCGTTGCTTCTCCCCTACGAAGAAGCGTTGACGCGGCCGGATACCGTACACGATCGGACGTACAATCTTTCCACACACTTTCCCTGGATCGGAGCTAGAACGGCATTCGAAGGCAGCGCGCATGTAGAATACATGCGCGGACTCGCCAATCCCATTGCGATTAAGGTCGGCCCGGAAATGTCCCCGTCGGAATTAAGAACATTGATCAACATTCTAGATCCCGATTCCATTCCAGGACGGTTGACCCTCATTACGCGACTGGGAGTGGATCGTATTGAATCCCAACTTCCCCCGCTCATTGAAGCGGTTCAGGCCGTTGGGAATCGGGTGCTTTGGAGCTGCGATCCGATGCATGGCAATACGGAAATCCTGTCGTCCGGCATAAAAACCCGTCGATTTGAAAATATCCTGGCTGAGATGGAGCTCTCTTTTGATATCCATGCTGCACATGATTCGGCGCTCGGCGGTGTTCACCTTGAGCTCACGGGCGAAGACGTGACCGAATGCACGGGAGGCGCCGGCGGACTCCAGGATGAGGACCTCGGACGCGCCTATCGGTCCCACGTCGATCCGCGACTGAACAGCGAACAGGCACTGGAGATGGCGTTCTCAATTATTCGGAAAAAACGCCGAATGTTGTCGTAGATGTTTCTAGGAAAGAATCAGCATCAGATTTATTCCCAGACTCAATCCAAGCCCCTCCAAGTACGTCGTCTCCTTCGTAGAGCACAACCGCCTGTCCGGGCGTAATCGCTCGCCGCGATTCGCTGAACGCAACGTGCAACTTATTCTCCGCCCCCTGCCAGGCAATTCCCGGAGCTCCCGCATCTTTGTATCGAATCTTCCCGACGATGGGCCTCTCCTCCTTCAGATCGGGATATTTTATTGGATTGAAGTCGTGCGCTACGAGGGAATGCTGGAGTAACTCGTCACGGAGCCCAATCGTCACCGTATTGGTCTCCGGATTGATTTTCGTCACGTAGGCAGGATACCCGAGAGCCAGCCCTAATCCATGGCGCTGCCCGATCGTGTAGAACGGATATCCTTCGTGCCGCCCTACAAACGTTCCGTCTCGGAATACGAAATTCCCGGGCCCTGCCCTCTCGTCCATATCCGTGACCCGGTCGCGAAGGAATCTTCGGTAATCGTCGTCCGGGACAAAGCAGATCTCATATGAATCCGGTTTAGCTGCTACCCTGTCGAGCCCAAACTCTTTAGCCAAGCGCCGGATTTCAGGCTTTTCGAGGTCGCCCAAAGGAAACAATGTCCTCGCGAAGTGCTCTTGGGAAACTCCCCAGAGTGCATAACTCTGGTCCTTATTCGTATCAAGGCCCCGCATTAACACGAACCGGTTGAGCTCGTTATCCTTCCGAACTCGGGCATAATGCCCCGTGGCAATATATTCGCAATCGAGCGCATCGGCCCGGCGCAGAAGCGCAGCCCATTTGATATGCGTATTGCAAAGGACACACGGGTTGGGCGTGCGCCCGGCCATGTATTCTTCCGTAAAGCGATCGATCACCCAGTCGCCAAATTCCTCTCGGATGTCAATAATAAAGTGGGTAAAGTCGTATTTCATGCCCACGTCCCGGGCATCGTTCATCGACTCGAGCGTGCAGCAGCCGATGACTTTTCCCGTGTTTCCTCCGCTCTCGCTGTAATCCCAGGTTTTCATGGTGATGCCCACCACTTCGTAGCCCTCCTCCTTCAGAAGAACTGCGGCAACCGAGGAGTCTACTCCTCCGCTCATGGCTACAAGAACGCGTCCTTTTGTACTCATTTCGGACCGGTGTGAATCGCTGGTAGGTGGGGCTAGAATCTCGCCTCTTCCCCGTAGGTCTCTCCATATGTCACTATGAACGATCTGGTTCCTCCCTTCAACGCTGATTCGCAATCATATGACGTTGCGTATCTTGCAATGCATTGGATCATCTACCGTCCGCGCTTTCCATGAAGCTTCTCATTTTGAACGGCCCGAATCTGAATATGCTCGGCGAGCGCGAGCCGGAAACGTATGGAAATACGTCGTTGACAACCATTCAGGAGGGATTGGAAGCGGCCTTCCCTGACACCGAACTGGTGTTTTTTCAGAGCAATCACGAGGGTGAACTGATCGACAAGTTGCACGGCGGAGCCGAGAACGGCCTCGACGGGATTGTCTTTAATCCGGGCGGCTACGCACACACATCGGTTGCCCTCAGAGATGCGATATCGGCGATCGAGACACCAGTCATCGAAGTTCATATATCAAATATTGCTGCCCGTGAGTCGTTTCGTCACCATTCGGTCACAGCCGGTGCCGCGCTCGGAATGATCTCCGGATTCGGGTCGATGGGATATCGAATGGCAGTCAAATACTTTCTGAACTCGGACCCGGCGTAAACGATTGCGGCTCCTTATCACGATGTCAACTGAAACAAGGATTCTAGTCATCACGAGCGCTGCTTCATGAGCTTTCGGACGCGGATCAACAAACTGGCAGCGGAAACGGCCGTTTATGGGGTTTCCTCTGTGTTTGGCCGGCTGATCAACTTTCTTCTTTTCCCCTTCTACTCCAATGTCTTTGCGCCTGACGTCTACGGTCCGGTAATCGTCGTCTACGCCGCGTTCGTTTTCCTCAACATTATCTATCAGTACGGGATGGAGGCCGCGTATCTCAAATACGCGGCGAACTCCCCGGACGCAGATGAGAAGACAAGGACGTTCAGTACGGCCGTTTGGTCGCTGTTCCTGACCGCCAGTCTGTTCTCCGCGTGCATTTATTTTTTCAAAGCCCCCGTCGGCGGCCTTCTGGGACTCGAGCCCAGCCATTACACTCTGTTAAATTTTGCGGCCGGAATTCTCATGCTGGATACACTCACGGTGGTCCCATATGCGGAGCTGAGATTACAGAATAAACCTTGGCGTTTTGCGACGGTGCGAGTCGCGGGCATCGTCGTAAATGTCGGCCTTAACCTGGTGTTCATCCTCGTGATGGACATGGGAATAGAAGCCATTTTCCTGGCAAATTTAATCGCGTCCGGTACGTCCTTTATTCTATTATCGCCGGCTTTCAGGCAGCACTTCCGATTCCAGTTCAACCGGATCCGATTTCGCGAATTGCTGCGTTTCGGCCTTCCGTTCGTTCCGGGTGGCCTGGGATATGCCCTTTCGGAGCGTGTGAATATATTTTTTCTGGAGCGAATGCCCAGCGATCGAATCCTGGAGTTGTATGGATCGGATCCGGCAATCGCTGCTCTTGCCGACAAGGCGGCGACCGATGGCAATTCGATCTATGCGGAGTTTATTGTCGGAGCTTACGGAGGAATGATTAAGCTCGCGATCATCCTGGCTCTGGTCGTGCAGATGTTTCGCTACGCCTGGCAACCGTTTTTCCTTCAGCATGCCGACGACGAAGATGCGGCAAGTCTCTTTGGTCGCGTGTTCACGCTATTTACGGCGGCCCTTCTTGTCGTGTTTCTGGCCGTCGCATTCTTGGCTCAGGAGCTGGTTTCTATCCCCCTTTCCGGCGATCGATTTTTGATCGCACCGGCCTATTGGATTGGGCTGAACATTATCCCCGTTGCCCTTCTGGGATACATATTCCAGGGGTTTTACTACCATTTCTCAGCAGGTGTCTACATACAAAACAAGACGAAATTCTTCGTTTTGTGCACGTTGGCGGGGAGTGCCGTAGCCCTCGGTCTCAACATCCTGCTCGTACCCCAATTCGGTATGATAGCGGCGGCCTGGGCCACTACGTCCAGCTTTGCCGTCATGGCCATATTCCTCTTTATGCTGGTTCGGCGAGTTTACCCAGTACCGTACGAGTGGGGACGCGTCTTCAGTCTCATCGCCGGAGCCATCGTACTGTATGTTCTATGGAATGCGAACGATTCGCTCCAGATCTGGTGGATCGAACTTCTTCTCCTCTCCGGATATACGCTGGTGGCTGTATTTATTTCGGGTGCCAAAAAGATCAGGCGGAACTGAACCTGTTCCATACGCCGACGAGAACGCCGATCGGGACGGGTATCAGCAAGACCTTTTGACGGGATTCGTTGAACCAGAAACCGATCGACGAACTGCCGACGCGTTTGGAACGGTAGCCATAGAGGATCGATCTTTGCGATTTGTAACTGCGACTGAAAAAAATGGACATTCTAAATGCGGTACAAAGAACCACGACGTGTTTACCTTCCCATCGATATTTCGTAATAAGGAACTTCCCTGCTGAATCTGAGCAGTCGTCCCCATTTTCAAAGCGACTCGCCAACCACACTGTTATTTGACGATGATCATGAAGATCAGCGTACACCGTCTTCATAGGATCGGTTACTTTGCAGTCACCTTATTGATGGCTGCTTGCACTTCGTCTCGCCCAGCGACCCCATCTTCGAGTCAGACGGCTCCTCAACCAAGCACGACGACCCCTTCCATGGAAGAAACGAACACGGTGTCTCTTCTGGATGGAGTCTTTTCGCAACCCCAGGTGGAAAAAGGGAAGGAAATATTTGAAAGCGCATGCGTGGAGTGCCATCAACCGGAGGCCTTTATTGGCCCCGGGTTTATCGGAGCCTGGGCAGGACAGACGGTTGACGTTTTATTTCAGGAAATCAGAAGAACCATGCCCGAGAATGCTCCAGGAAGGCTCAGTCGAAGAGAATACGCTGCCGTATTGGCGTACATTTTCGAACTCAATGGACTGCCTACTGGAGAGAATGACATGCCGAATCGGCCGCAACAGCTGAAAGAAATACGAATCGAGACCGCTGTGGAGTCGAGAAAAAACTAAGGAAACAACAAAAGAGACGCATTATGAATCGAGCCACCACCGGGATTCGTCGCTGGCCTCCATGGACACTTACCCCCCTCATCCTATGTTGTCTGACCGCACCCGACTTGCAAGCTCAGTCAGGCGCATCAGGAGAGAACTGGATGTATTGGGGAGGAGATTCCGGGAGTACGAGGTATTCGTCTCTCGATCAAATCGATGCGGCAAACGCCGCCGATCTGGAAGTCGTCTGGCGCTGGAAGGCCAATAATTTCGGCCCACGGCCCGAATTCAACTACAAGACCACACCTATCGCCGTGAACGGTGTGCTCTATGCCGCGGCCGGGTATCGCCGCGCTGTTGTCGCTATTGACGGGGCCACGGGAGAAACACTGTGGTTGTGGAGAATGAAACCCAATCCCCGATGGGAAACTTCACCCAGGCAGTTCTCGGGACGAGGCGTGGCCTACGCAGAAGTCGACGGTCAAGGGCGGATTTACGTTGTGACACCCGGATTCTATCTGGTTGCCCTGGATGCCGAGACCGGTCGCGAAATCGAGCATTTTGGGGACAACGGCATCGTTGATTTACAGATCGGATTGGGGTACGAAGTAGATCCCGTGACTGGAATCGACCCGGACAACGGCGTCATTACGTCCGGCTCGCCTCCTATCGTGGTGAACGGTGTTGTGGTTGTAAACAACGCCTCTGATCGAGGCTACTATCCTCCGTTCAAACAGAACATCCCCGGACATATCCGGGGGTATGACGCTCGCACTGGCGAACAGAAATGGATCTTCCACGTGGTTCCGAAGCCGGGTGAACTGGGAAACGAAACATGGGAAGACGACTCCTGGACGTATTCTGGAAACGCGAATTCCTGGGCGCCTCTGAGCGCGGATCCCGACCTCGGGCTCGTCTACATCCCAACGGATACGCCAACCGGCGATTATTACGGTGGCCATCGCCTTGGAGACAATTTGTTTGGCACTTCGCTCATCGCGCTGAACGTGGAATCGGGCGAGCGGGCATGGCATCAGCAATTCGTCAAGCACGACATCTGGAACTACGACAATCCGACGGCACCCAACCTCATCGATGTCACGGTAGACGGACGAGAGATTCAAGCAATCGTTCAAACCACCAAGCAGGGTTGGGCCTATGTTTTCGACCGTTTGACCGGTGAACCCGTTTGGCCGTTCGAAGAGCGAGCCGTGCCGGAGTCGGATCTTCCCGGAGAGCGCGTTTCCCCCACGCAGCGATTTCCGACCAGACCAGCGGCCTATGAACTGCAGGGAGTCTCCGTTGACGATCTCATTGATTTCACTCCCGAACTCCGCGCCGAAGCGATCGAAATAGCTTCAAATTACAGGATGGGGCCTCTTTTCACGCCTCCCTCACTTGCCGAGCATCCGGACGGAACGAAAGGCGCTTTTGTCATGCCCGGAGCGAACGGCGGAACAAATATCGGTGGCGGAGCGGCTGTGGATCCGGAAACGGGATTTCTCTATGTCGCATCCGAGAGGGGGCACAGCGTCATCTCGATGGTCAACGCCCCCGAACGATCCAGCATGGATTTTATTTCTCTCGGACCCGGCGGGATCCGAGGCCCGCAGGGACTTGAACTGTTCAAACCCCCGTATGGTCATATTATAGCTATTGACCTTAATACGGGCGAACACGTTTTCGATATCCCGAATGGCGAGACGCCGGAATCAGTAATCAATCATCCCGCTCTTGCGAACGTCGAGATTCCCAAAACGGGCAAACGCTCCCACGCAACGATTCTGATCACTAAAACGCTCATGTTTGCCGGAGAAGGAACCCGGGGGGCATCCATATTCAGAGCCCACGACAAGATGACCGGGAATATCATCGCTGAAATCGAATTACCCGGACCGACAAATGCCGCACCCATGACGTACGCGGTCGACGGAAGGCAATTCATTGTGGTGGCAGTTGCCGGAGCCGGGCATCCGGCTGAACTCGTGGCCCTCTCACTCGTCGACTAAAATCCGACACCGAACCCCCAATACCATGAAAGCAATCAGATTAACCCTCATACTGTTTTTACTGTCGACTCTCATCGGTTCCGCCTGGGCGCAGGAAGGAGTCACTCGATACGTTCGTTTCGAACACGAATCGGGCGTCTCTCGTGGGATTCTAAAAGGAGACGTGATCGACGAATTGGAGGGGGACGATTTGTTCGCTGAACCAAAATCGACTGGAAAATCGTTTCGGCTAGATGATGTCCGGCTGCTCGCGCCCATCAATCCCAGCCGGGTCCAAAAGGTGATCGGGATCGCGATCAATACGGTGGGAGCGGGACGGGAAGCGGCTGTTCCCCACCCGCGCTTTTTTGCCAAATTGCCGACCAGCCTTGGGGGTCCGTTCGACGACGTGGAACTCCCTCCAGAGGCGGCAAACCTGAACTATGAAGGCGAACTTGTGCTGGTCATCGGAAAGAAAGGGCGCCATATTCCCGAATCCGAAGCAATGGATTACATATTCGGTGTAACTGCCGGTGACGATTTCAGTGAAAACACTTGGTATGGCGAGCGTAACGGCGTTGAAGAGCCTACCCGATTCATTTCGAAAGCGACGGATACGTGGGCGCCCATTGGACCCGCAATCGTAACCGGAATCGACTATTTGGATCTCGGTATCGAAACCCGCCTGAACGGTGAAATCGTGCAGCAGGGACGCACAACCGAGCTGGCCAATGGCGTCCCGAACCTGATCAGCTATATAAGCCGATTCATCACCCTCATGCCCGGCGACCTCATTTTCACGGGAACGGTAGCTCGCGAGCAGGGGTCTCGTCGCCAAATGCAGGCAGGCGACGTCGTTGAAGTCGAAATTGAAAACATCGGCATCATTCGAAATACGATCATCGATATGAAGACATTGAACTGAGGAACGACCATGTTGAATCGAACTTCCTGGGTCATTATTTCACTGACCGTGGTCATGATCGGCTGCCAGGTCGAAGCGCAAACCGGTTCGGAAAATCCGAGCCTCACGGATTTCGTGGTGGATGCCAGTTGGCCGAAAACGTTGCCCAATAACTGGATTCTTGGCCAAGTCTCTGGAATTGCGGTAGACGCAAATGACCACATTTGGATTGCCAATCGCCCATTGACTCTCACGGAGAGAGAAGCCGGTGCGGTCCAGGATCCCCCAGTCTCGAGTTGCTGCGTCCCGGCGCCATCCATCATTCAATTTGATCAGGAGGGATACGTCCTACAGGCTTGGGGTGGTCAGGACTCCGGTGAACAATGGCCGCGAAGCGAACACGGCTTGAACGTCGACGGTGACGGGAATATTTGGATGGCGAGCAACGGGGGTGGAGATCAGGTCGTCTTGAAGTTCTCGCCTGAAGGCGAGCGTCTCCTTCAGATCGGAGAGTGGGGCGAGACCGGTGGCAGCAACGACACTGCCTACCTCGGTGGCCCGACGGATATCGCCGTCGATATTGACGCTAACGAAGTCTACATCTCGGACGGCTACCAGAACCGGCGTGTAATCGTGTACAACGCAACAACGGGCGAATATCGGCGGCACTGGGGCGCATATGGGGAAGTCCCCAACGATGATCCACTTGAAGCCTATCAGTCGGCTGCTGATCCCGTCCATCAGTTTCGTAGCCCTATGCACGCGGTCGTCATCTCAAACGATGGTCTCGTCTACACCGCAGATCGGGTGAACAACCGCATCCAAGTTTTTAAGAAAGACGGCACATTCGTCGAAGAGGGTTTTGTAGCCACGAGTACGCTCGGCATGGGTTCGGTTTGGGATCTAGAATTCTCAATCGACGACGCTCAGACCTATCTCTATGTACCGGACGGTACGAATATGAAAGTCTGGGTTGTGCGACGAGACGATTTTTCGGTCGTCAATTCCTTCGGAACGGGAGGTCGACAGGCTGGCCAATTTAACTGGATTCACAATCTGGCGGCGGACAGTCACGGAAATCTCTATACGTCCGAGGTGAACACAGGGAAACGCGTCCAGCGATTTGTGCCGGTTTCGAACTGAAATCGCCTGTCCGCGACGCGGTCGTGACTAAATTTCTCCGCGCTTGGCAGACTCGATAATGTGATCGGCAGCGCGAAACGCAATGGCTTCGATCGTCATCGTCGGCTGACCCCGACCGGACGAGACCAGGCTGCTTCCATCTGCCAGGAATAAATTTGGCACGTCGTGAGCCCGATTGTATCGGTCAACCACCGATTCGTTCGGATCATTCCCCATTCGGCACGTACCCAGTAGATGGGCTCTACCCCGCGATGGTCTAGGCGTATCGGACCAGATCTTTTTGGCACCGGCTGCTTCGGCTATCTCTATCGCCCGCTCTAAAAACCACTTTTTGGCCTTCAGGTCGTCGGGGTGTTCGTCGATCGTAACCATCATAGCAGGACGGCCATATCGATCTTTGAGTTCGGGATCAAGCTCGATCCGATTGCGCGCCATGGGAATGTTGGTCGTATGGGCGTTGACGACCATTACGTGAGTGTAATAGTCTCCGATGAGCTTCTTGAATTCGCTTCCCCAGGTCGGAG
>Ga0114949_10002114_pt1 | contig 12286 bp, 5 predicted proteins | sample N074metaG_FD_83505 | JGI IMG/M metagenome (GOLD analysis project Ga0114949, IMG submission 83505) | Deep subsurface microbial communities from Kermadec Trench to uncover new lineages of life (NeLLi) - N074 metaG | ecosystem: Environmental > Aquatic > Marine > Ocean trench > Sediment | place... | reverse complement strand
TCTGCGTCCCACGGAGTTCATCCGCTTCGTGGAACAGGAGCGGGTGCAGGATCCGTCCGGTGCCCGGGTCCGCGTCATGACCATTCATCAGTGCAAGGGCCTGGAGTTCGACGTGGTGGTTCTGCCGCAACTTCATCTGACCATGGACCGGTGCCGGCCCGAGACTGCGCTGCCCTTGCGCGATCCGGACTCCGGACGGGTGCGGCGGATTTATCCCCTGGCCGACAAGAACATCCGGGCCCTCTTCCCCGAGATGGGTGACGCCTATGGACAACTGATGGCGGCCGGCATCCGCGATGAATTGAGCGGTCTCTACGTGGCCATGACCCGGGCGCGTTACGCCCTGCACATGATCATCCCCGCCGATGGCGAGAAAGGCCCCGGCAGTACCCGCAGCCCTGCCAGGCTTCTGCGGGCTGCCCTGGCTCCGGGGAAGAAGGCTCGACAGGAGGACGGCGCCTTCTTCGAGGCAGGTGATCCCCGCTGGTTCGAACATCTTGCCGGCGATGCCGGAGAAGGTGGAGCCGGGGACGAAACATCCCGCGCCACCCCAGGTCCCATCCTGTTGCGCAAAGGTTCCGGGGAGCGCCCCGGCAACCTGCCCACCGTGACACCATCTCAGCTTGAGGGGGGCGAGAGTGTGGATCTGGCCGCCTTCATGCGCATGGATCAGGGGGGGCGCGCCCGGCTCCATGGCACGCTGATTCATCACTGGTTTGAAGTCATCCAATGGATCGACGAGAGCGACCTCCCTCCTGATGAGCAGCTTCGGGAACTGGCCGCACGGCATGCTCCCGGGATGGAAGCCGGCGAGGTCAATCAACTGCTCGCTGACTTTCGCGGCTGGCTCAAGGCTCCGGCCCTCCGTCATGCGCTGAGCAGGACCTCCTATCCTTCCGGGGCGCGGGTCGAGTGTGAGATGCCTTTCGTACGGCGCGTGCCCGCAGGCATCATGCGGGGAGTCATCGATCGCCTGGTGCTGGTGGAAGAGAAGAGAGGCGGCGGCACGTCACGGCCGCCGGCCGGGCGTGTCATCCAGGTGGAAGTTCTGGATTTCAAGACCGATCACCTGGAGGCAGCGGACACTGCGGCGATCCAGGAGCGGTCGGACTTCTACAGGCCGCAGATCGAAGCCTACAAGGCGGCCATGGTGGATCGGTACTCTCTGGACCCGAGGGCTGTGACCGGAGTGCTTCTCTTTGTGCGCCACGGTATGAAGATCGAGATCTGAGAGCCGTCAGGCTCTGTCCACCTCGGTTTCGCCCTCGCTGCGGGCAATGATGGCGGCACCGCACGAGTCGCTGAAGACGTTCACCATGGTGCGGAACATGTCCAGCGGCCGGTCGATGGCCAGCAGGGTTCCCACCAGGATCGCCACTTCAGGCCCGCGCATGTTGATGGCCTCGGTGATGATGAAGATCACCACCAGTCCGGCCGAGGGGATTGCCGCGGCGCCGATGGAGGCCAGCAAGGCTGTCACCACCACGATGAACTGGGCCTGCACGTCCAGGCCGAAGCCCATGACCTGGGCCATGAAGATCACGGCGACACATTCATACAGGGCCGTGCCGTCCATGTTGATGGTGGCCCCCATGGGCAGGACAAAGCTGGTGACCCGGTTGCTGACGCCCACCTTGTTCTCCACGTCATGGAGAGTCACCGGCAGGGTGGCGGCCGAACTGCTGGTGGAGAAGGCGGTCAGCAGGGCGTCGGTCATGTTGCGGAAGTGGACTCTGGGGTTGATGCGGCCCACCAGGAACAAGAGGAGCGGCAGGGTGACAAAGAGATGGATGGCCAGGCCACTGGCCACGGTGACCATGTACCAGGCCAGGGGTTTGAAGGTCTCCAGTCCCTTGTCGGCCACCGCCGCGGTGATGAGGCCCAGGACACCCAGAGGAGCCAGGCGGATGACGCCGCCGGCAATGACCATCATCAGTGCGAAGCCGCTGTCAAACATGCCTCGCAGCATGTCGGAGGATCGGGGAGGCAGGCGGGTGAGGGCGATGCCCATGAGGATGGCGAAGAAGATGAGGCCCAGCATGTCCCCGTCGGCGGCGGCTTTGACCGGGTTCAGGGGTATGAGGCGCATGAAAATATCGGTCAGGCTGCCCGGTGTATCCAGTTGTTCGACCTCGATACTTTCCGCCGCCGTGAGGTCCGAATGGCTACCTGGCTGGATGACATTCACCAGCACCAGCCCGACCAGGATGGCCATCAGGCTGGTGGTGATGTAGTAGGCCAGGGTCTTGGCGCCGAGGCGGCCCAGATTGCGGCCGCTGCCCACCGAGGCGATACCACTGGTGATGCTGGTGAGGATCAGCGGCACGATGACCATGCGCAGCAGGCGGATGAAGGCCGTGCCCATCCAGCCAACCCACGGCACGGCCGGCTCGCCGACGCCGAAACCGAGGACCAATCCGGCGCCCAGGGCGATGGCAATCTGCCAGTGCAGGCGGTAGTACCAGGGACCCTGGTGGAGTTTGGGACGCATGTTTTGACACTATGCCCTGTGGCGAGCCGCGTGGCAAGACTTTGTCGCCGTCGTATAATGATGCAATGCGTCCTGGCAGCTATGTTCCGGTGCTTCTTTTGGCCGTAACCACCGCCCTGGCGGCGGTTCCACCGGCCGGGCGCCACTTCCCGGGGGCCGCCGTGATTCCACGCCCTGAGTTACAGGGCCGAAGTGTGGCTCGCCAGGCCCGCCCCGGTGACCCCGGGGTAGGACTCTTTGCCAGGACAGAGCCGGCATGGTGGGTGGCGGCCAGTCCCTGGAGCGGCAGTGTGGCCCGGGCCTTCGGCCCCGGGCTGGCCCTGGAGGGTGACCCCGGTGACGGACTGGCGGTCCGGGCCCGGGCGTGGCTGGGGCGGCGCCCTGAACTCCTGGCCGTGTCTCTGGGCGAACTGACCGCCGGCCAGGTTCTGCCGGGGCCGTCCGCCCCGGGAGCCGTCCGCTGGCTGCGTTTTCAGCAGCGGCATGGACCGTTGAGAGTGCTGGGGGCTTCCCTCAGCATGGCCGTGGGTGGCGGCAAGGTCGTCTTCCTGGCCAGCCGGGGTCTGGGCGCGGTGACGGGGTCCATGAATCCGTTGCTGTCCTCAGCCGGTGCCCTGGAGATTGTCCGTCGCTACAGCGGCGTGTCGGATCTGAATCTGGCAGGGGAACCGGAACTGGCCCTTGTCCCGCGCATCATGGAAGTCGGCGTGGTGGAACGGCTGACCCATGATCTGATCTGGCGCCTGGAGGTGCTGGCCGCCGGGGATGATCTCATGGAGATGCACCACGCCTGGGTTCATGCCCGCGACGGGCGCATGGTGGCCTTCTTCCCGGACAAGGTGTCGGCCGCCTGTGTGGCTGACCCGCGGCAGGCCAGGGGGAGCGTGCGCGGGGGAGTCCGTCCCGAGCGGGCCGATGACGCCGAGATAGATATGGCCCTGCCGGGGGCGCCTGTGAGTGCCGGGCCGCTGCTGCTGGAGGCCGATGCAGGGGGACGATTCTCTTTTTCAGGTAGCTCGGCAAGCAGTGATCTGCAGGGTTCGCGTTTCAAGATTGCGTGTGCGAACTGCCAGCAGGCGATTCCCCTGGCGTTTGATGATGGGTCGGGTCGCATCGATTTCGGCAGCGGGGGCGGGAGCATCGGCCCTGCGGTCGCCAGCAATGGTACGTCCACTCCTGCTGATCGCACCGCCTTTTTTCAACTCGAGCAAGGTCGCCTTCTCCTGGAAAAATGGGCTGTGGATGTGCTGCCCGACCTGCGGGTGAAGGTCAATGTCGGCAGTGTCTGCAATGCCGGTTCAGGAGCCTATGGACTGGAATTTTTCCAGGAAGGGTCCGGCTGCCGCAACACCGGCGAGATCCGCGACGTCGTGCTGCATGAACTTGGCCATTCGTGGGATCGCTTTGACGGCAACGGCATCCTCAATGGCGGCATGTCCGAATGGAAGGGCGACATGATGGCGGTCATCATGGGCGGTGATTCCTGCGTGGCCGAATCGTTCTACATGAATCCGGCATCCTGGCCGAGCGCTGCCTGCAGCGGCGTGCGGGACCTGGACGAGCAGGCAGCCGGCCGGCAGGACCTGCCGGCGGCGCCCACCGCGGGTTGTCCCACCTGCCCGACCCTGACCCGCGGAGTTCAAGTTGCCGCTTGTGGAAGCAGCGTGCACTGTATCGGCCAGATCCCCGGGCAGGCCATCTGGCATCTGCGCAACAATCTCCTCACCGGCAACGACTACGCCGATGGCCAGCCGTTGCCCGCCGGCAATCCTGCTCTCAGTTCTCTTCAGATGCGCCGGCTGCTGGAGCTCTGGCTTCTGGGTGGTGGTGTCCCCATGGAGACCTAGGACCCGACCGCCCCCGGAGTGTCCATCTATGACGCCATCATGGTCGCTGATGACGATGACCTGAACCTGGCCAACGGCACACCCCATGCCGCGTATATCAACGCCGCCTTCAGCCACCACGAGATTGACGAATCGCCGCAGGTCCAGGACAGCGCCAACTGCGTGGTGCCGGCCGACCCCCTGGTGTCGGCGGTGGTGGAGCCGGGGGACAACGGCCGGCCGCGCGTGCGCGTCGACTGGATCGGTGGCGGCCCCGGCACCTTTGATGTGCTGCGCCGGCGATTCGGTGGGGATGCTTTTCTCCCGGTGGCCCGGGGCGTGGCGGCTGGGCCGGTCCTTGATGAGGGTGTGTCTGCCGGCGAGACCTGGGAATACCTGGTGCAGGCCAATGGGGGCGGCGCTTGCCCCATGGTGTCGCCGGGTCTGAACGTGGAGATTGTGGACGTGGATCTGCCGGCCCTGGAGATACGGTTGGTGGATTTTCGCGAGAGTGTCGGGGACGGCGACCTGCTGGTGGAGCCCGGTGAGATTGCGGACCTGGACCTGGAGATCGTGGAGGTAGGGGGTGAGGCAGGTGCCACCGGCGTGAGTGTCTCTCTCTCTTCCCTCGACCCGTCCGTGGCGGTGAGCCAGGCCGGTCCCCTGGCCTGGGGTGATGTGGGCGCAGGTTTGACCGTTGGCGGACCGGCCCCGTTTCAACTTCGTCTGGCGGACGATCTCCCCTGTGGGAGCCAGGTGGTGGTGTTCCTGCAAGTCGATGCCCTGGAAACGTGCGGGAGTACGGCCCTGCGCCTGCCCCTGTCCGTCGTCTGTGACAGCTCCGGCATGGCCTTTGTACGTGCCGTCCCCGGCAGCCTGCAGGTGGTGGCGGACACGGGAGATCAAGACGGCCTTGCCGACAACTGCGAACTGGCAACCCTTTCGTATGTGCTGGAAAACGCAGGCGGGGTGGCGTCGGGGATGGTGACCAGCACCGTGACGGCGCTGGACGGTCGCAGCAGGGTGGTCGGTGGAGGTGTCTGGCATTATATCGGTAACAACTCCCTTTCCAGCTCCGGCCTCCTTCCCGGACAGTCGGTGACGGCGTTTTTCACGGCGGATCTGGCCGGCTGGGACGGACCCGGCGTGGCCCCGTTCGCCGTGGAGACGGTGGCGGCCCAGTCCACCGGAGTGGTGACCGTGGATCTTGAAACTGCTATCGAAGAAGACCCACCTCTTTTTGCAACCCTGAGTTTTGATTTTGAAAGTGGCAGCCAGGGCTGGACGGGAGACGGTTTCGTCCTGTCAACGACGCGGGCCACATCCGGCGCCTGGAGTTTTCACGCTGGCAGCACGACGGATCCGTGGTTGTGCCAGCATCTTCTGTCGCCGGTCGTTCGTCTCGATCCGGCCGGCGGCGCGTCCGTTGCCCTGCAAGTCTACGCCGACATCGAACCATTCTCTGGCGGTATCTGGTGGGACCGGGCCAACGTGCACCTTCTCGAGATGGACACCGGCCGCCATGTTCTGCTGATGCCCCAGTCGGGTCTTGCTTATACGGCCGATCCTGCTGGCAGCCTGATAGGACAGCTCTGTCACGTGGACCTGGAGGAAGGCTGGGCGGGAAACCTCTCACCCTTCGCAGCCGTGAGCTTCGACCTCACGCCGTGGAGCGGCCGTGAGATTCGCATTGAGGTGAATTACAGCAGCGATGGGGGTGATGATCGTGAAGGGATCTACCTCGATGATGTGATCTTCACAGGGGCGACAACACCGCCGCAGGATTCCCAGTCGGACATGTGCGCTTTCGCACCTGAGGTCTCGCCGCCGGGCAGTCCTGTTCCCCTGGGGGTGGTACTCAGCGGCGGCAATGCGCTCCTGACATGGGAGGATCTGGGCCCGGGATTCGCCTATAACGTTTACCGCGGTACCGTGGGCAACTGGTATGACCACGGCCTGGCGCCCCTGGCCTGTGCCGGCAGTGGTGTGACCTGTGACGGTGTGAGTTGCTCCTGGATGTCCAGCGGGCTGCCGGCGGGACAGGTTTACTACGTGGTCACCGCCACACGGGATGGGCGCCAGGGACCCTCGGGGTTCACCACGTCCGGCATGCCCAGGGACCCGGCTGCCGATTCGTGCCTGCCATGAGGCGAGACTCGTGACCTCCCGCTTCTGGCGGGAGTCCATGGATGAAGCCCGAGAGCTGGATCGTGAGGATCCCCTGGCGGGCTGGCGCGAGGAATTTCTGATCCCCGCCCATGGTCAGGGTGAAAGTGTGTACCTGTGCGGAAACTCCCTTGGTCTCATGCCCCGGGCCGCAGCCGTCGAGGTGCGCAAGGTCCTTGGTGATTGGGGCCATCTGGGCGTGCGCGGCCACTTCGAGGCTGAACCCGACTGGTTCGCCTATCACGAAGCTCTGGCGCCCCAGACGGCGGCGCTGGCAGGTGCACTGCCTGAGGAAGTGGTGGTCATGAGTTCGTTGACCACCAACCTGCACCTGCTCATGATCTCGTTTTTCAGGCCTGCTGGAGAACGGCGATGCATTGCCATGGAGGCCGGCGCTTTTCCTTCGGACCGCCATGCGGTGGAAAGCCAGTTGCGACTCCACCATCTGGATCCGGCCACCGATCTGGTACTCCTCAAGCCGCGGGAGGGGGAGGACCTCCTGCGCACGGAAGACATGGTCCGGACTCTGGAGGACCTGGGCCCTCGCCTTGCCCTGCTCTTGCTGGGAGGGGTGCAGTATCTGACCGGGCAGTGGTTCGCGGTGGATCGACTGGCGCGGACGGCCCGCGCCACCGGTGCGGTGGTGGGTCTGGACCTGGCCCATGCCATGGGCAATCTCCCTCTCTCCCTGCATGAATGGGATATCGATTTCGCCGTCTGGTGCGGGTACAAATACCTCAACGGAGGGCCAGGGGCGCCGGCGGGCTGCTTCGTTCACCAGCGCCATCACGGCAACGGGGATCTTCCCCGCCTCCAGGGCTGGTGGGGGACCGATCCTGCGACGCGCTTCAGGATGGACGATCACTTCACACCCCAGGCCGGAGCCGCCGCCTGGCAGTTGAGCAACCCACCGGTCCTGGCCATGGCTGCCCTCAAGGGCTCTCTGGATATCTTTCACCAGGTCGGGATGCCGGCCCTGCGGCGGAAATCCCTGGCCCTGACCGGCTTTCTTCACCGCCTGCTCAGCGCGGCGGATCCGCCTGTCAAGATCATCACCCCGGCCGACGCGGAACAAAGGGGATGCCATCTCTCCCTGCGGGTCCCCGGCGGTGCGGGCGATCATGTTCTCCGGCTGGCTGAACGGGGCTTCATCTGCGATGCGCGCGAGCCGGATCTGCTCAGGGTGGCGCCGGTTCCTCTCTACAATACCTTCAACGATGTGGCCGTTTTTGCGCGCGCTTTTCTGGAAACCCGGTCGAGGCCCTGACGCCATGAAAAAGATCGGTCCGTGGATAGCGTCGGCGGCCGGCGTCACCATGGTGCTGCTGGCGCGGTGGGCCTGGTTGCCGCGGGGGCTTCATGATGATGGTCTAGCGGACACTCGGATCCGTCCCGTGATACCATTCAATGATTTTCCGTGGGGGGTGGCTGAGTGGGTTTGTGGACCCCCCACAGGGATGGTCCTGAGGATCTGGCCATCTTCCCTTGCAACTTTCTGCCGGCTATAGACGTTGAGTACAGGGGTGAGCTGATGAGCGTCCGGTCCAAATTGATTCTCATTTTTCTGAGTCTCTCAGTCGTCCCCCTGGCTGCTCTGACCTTCTTCTCCTACAGCAATTCCCTCAAGTCAATGCGGGATCTGGTCGAACGCGACAACCAGATCGCCGCGGATCAGATTGAAACGCGGGTTTCAGGATTGAACGACGGCATTCGGCGCCGCCTGGAGGCCATCACCCAGCTCCCGGAGCTTCGGCGCCTGGAGCCGGGTCAGACCATCAGCGCGGATCAGGGTGCCCACCTGGCTCAGGCCATGCAGCGTGAAGCCGGCGAGAGTTGGAGTTTCTTCTCCGACCTGCAGTTCCAGCCGGCCAAGCCCGCGGCGGCGCCGATGCCGCCCCTGGAACCTGCGGCCAGTGGTCTGCCGGGGACTCTCGAGGAGATTCTCAAACCTCTGATGGCGATGGCCGAGGCTGAGGCCGCAGCAGCCAGCGAAGCCGTGGCGAACGGGGACAAAGAAGTCTGGTCCATGAAAATCATTTTGCCGGATTTTTCGCAGATGGGCATGGATAAGAACAGTGGCACCCCCACGGTGAAGGAGTACCAGCTGGACTTCGTGGATGGTGTGCCCACCACCCGGACCATGGCCACCCTGACCGGCGGTATGGTGGAGAACGTGGTGAGGCTGCCGGGTTTCATCCTGCAGACTGGAGAAGCCGGGGAAATTCGTTTGCGGAACCTGGGCCAGGATTTGCGCAAGGCGCTCATGGCTGAAGTCCCTGAAGGCAGTGAGCAGACCACCTTGCACGCGGAAGTCATCCACCGGCAGGTGGAAGTGCTGCGCCGTTTCGATGCCGAGGCGGAAGAGGAAACCCAGGAGTTGATTCTGCCGGTGATGCGGCATGGCGGTCGCGTGGGCGACGTCATCGCTCATATTCGGCCGGACCGCCTCCTTGCTCAGGTTTTCCAGGGCGTGGCGATGGGTGATGATGAGATCGCCTTCGCCGTGGATCCCAGAGGCAACCTGCACACACGGCAGCCTGAGGATATGGCAACCATGAAGGAGCTGGGGCTGATTGCCCCTGCCGCAGACGATGAGCCGGTCCGCATGATCAGCGCGGACTACGGTGAGCTATCCCGTTTGCTGGATCAGTCGGGCTGGATCGGCGTCATCGAGGTGAATGAGGAGACCGGCTACACCTTCGGGGTGGTACGCCGGGTATCCGCAGAACTGCGCTCCATCCGCAGTGCCGCCCTCATGAACCTGTTCCTCGGTTTCGTCTTCATCGGCATGGCGGGTTCCGGCGTCATCGTGTTTTCTCATCGCATGACTCATGGTCTGCAGGCCTTGACCGATGGAGCCCGGCGGATTGCCGCCGGTGATCTGGAATATCGCATCCTCGCACGGCGCAAGGATGAACTGGGCCAACTGGCCACCGCCTTCAATGAGATGGCGGCGGATCTGGGCCGCTCCCGCCGTAAGCTCCTGGAGCAGGAGCGGGTGCGGCGGGAGATGGAGATTGCCCGCACCATTCAGCGTGACAGCCTGCCGCGGGAACCATTCACCAGTCGCGATGTCCAGATCTTTGGGCGATCGATTCCGTGCACTGAAGTGGGCGGTGATTTCTATAATTTCCTCCCTCTGCCTGACGGGCGTACTGCCATCGTGGTAGGTGATGTCTCCGGGAAGGGAGTGCCGGCTGCATTGCTCATGGCGGAGGTGCAGGCCACCATGCGCACGTTGATGAAATATTGCCAGGATGTCAGCCAGGTCATGACGCAGATCAACAGTGAGGTCTGTGAGACCAAGCCGGACAACATTTACCTCACTCTCTTTCTGGGCATTCTGGACCGGGAAGCCGGCACGTTGACCTATGTGAATGCCGGTCATTCGCCTCCCTTCATTCTGAAATCCATGGACAGCAGCGTGAAGTACCTGGAAGCCACCTCACGTCCGGTGGGCCTGTTTGCTGATGCGCCCATGACGGAGGCCTCCGTTTCGGTGACGTCAGGTGATGTTCTCTGCCTCTATACCGATGGCGTGACCGAGAGCGCGGAAGCTCACGGCGATGAATTCTTCGGCGCCCAGCGCATCGAAGCGGCAGTGCGCCGCCGCTTCGATGCCGACCTGCCCGCCATCCTGGACGAGGTTTCGAGCCAGCTCACCGCTTTTCATGGTGAAGAAGACCTGGAGGACGATGCCACGCTGGTCCTGGCCCGCATCACCTGGTCGGACGGGGGCGCCGGTATCAGATCTTCGGCAGAGGTCATGGCGGCGGATGTCACGGGTCCTCCGGCCTGAGCATTTACAAGTTTTTACCGCCGCTCCCCGAATTGCCACCGCAGAGGGAAGCCGGTGACATAAGATTGGGGGTGGGCCTGATCCCCGGCAGACATCCATGACTCTCTCCCGCCAGATGAAACCGCGTGCTGCGGGCTACCGTGCTCGCCGGCGCCATGCCCGGTTCATGGCGGTGCTGGGATTATCTCTCCTCACCCTGGTCTCCGCCGGTTGTGCGGCTCTGGAAGGAGAGGCCGAAGCCGCGGGTTTCAGTGACGCTGCCGTTCCGCGCCGTGGCGATTTCGTGCGGGAACTCCTTCTTACCGGCGAGCTGCAGGCAGTCGCGTCCATCGCCATCAGTGCGCCCCAGACCGCCATCTTCCAGATGCGGATCCAGTTCATGGCCGAGGAGGGCTCCCTGGTGGAAGAGGGCGACCCGATACTCGATTTCGACAATTCAGCCCTGGCGGACCAGGTTCTGGATCTGGAGAACGGCATTCTGGATGCGGAGATTCAGATCGTTGCCAAGAAGAACGAGATCGAAAGTTCCCTCAAAGATCTTGAGATCCAGCAGGCTGAGAAGTCCTATGCCTACGAGGTGGCGAAGATCAAGGCCGATATCGACCAGGATATCGTTTCGCGCCGGGAGTACGGCGAACGCCAGCTCACTTATGAGACGGCGGCCCGTGAGCGGGAAGAAACGATGAATCGGACCCGCGCGACCCGGGAAAGGGGCGATGCCGATCTGGATGTTCTTGCTATCCAGAGAGATAAATCAAAACAGGACCTGCTGAGCGCTCAGGCGGGCCTGGAACTTCTCTCCATCAAAGCGTCTGCTGCCGGGCTTGTGACCTATGAAAGAAGACCGCGAAGCACAGCCCGCTGGCAGGAAGGAGATTCATGCTGGCCGGGGCAAACGATCATGCGGCTTCCCGATCTGAGTGTCATGCAGGTGATCTTTCTGGTGAATGAGGTGGATGCCCGGCTGCTCACTCGGGGCATGGCCGTGGAACTGGCCATGGATAGCTTTCCAGGGCGGCGTCTTCAAGGGACCATCCAGGAGATCCCATCCATGGCGGTGACCCGGAGTGAGGATTCTCAGGTGCGGGTCTTCAAGGTGATTTCCAGCCTGTCGGAGACATGGCCTGACGCCATGAAACCGGGCATGTCGGTGCGCGGACGGGTGGTGGTGGATCGACGGCAATCGGTTCCTCTGGTTCCCCGCTCCTGGGTGACCTGGGTGGAGGAGGAGGCCTGGCTCGCCTTGCCACCCCAGGATGGGACCGCAGGCGGGAAGATGCGCATCCACCCTGTGAGCGGCAACGCCACCGAATACCTTCTGGATGCCCAACTTGATGCTCAGGTAGTGACCCGCCTTGGGTTGGCCGAAGTCTCGACCGGCGCGGATTCATGACGAAGAGATGGCGCCGGTACCTGATCTCCCTGCTGTTCCTGGGCGCAGGTGGCGTATGGTGGTGGGCCGTCGCCACCGCCCCGCTGGAGAAAAACTCCGTGGTGGCCGCCCGGGAGGAATTCTCGGTGCTGGTGGAAGCGGGAGGCACACTGGAAGCCGCTATCTACTACGAGATGGGACCGCCCTCAGTCAAGGATGTCTGGAACTACAATCTCACCTGGATGATTCCGGAGGGTACCAGGGTCAAAGAGGAGCAGGTGGTCGCCCGATTCGACGCTCAGGACCTGGAGGATCGCCTGCGCGAAGACAGAGCCGAGCTGGAAACCGTCACCCAGGAGAAAGAAAAGGAACAGCGTCAGCTGGAGATCCAGCTGAAACAACTTGACCTGGACCTGGTGGAGGCACAGGCTGAGGTTGAAATGGTTTCCGTGGAAGCTTCCGTTCCCACGGAACTGATTCCGGCTCTGGAACTTGCCGAGACACGGCTGCGAAAGGCACTGGCCGAAGAGCGTGTGGTGTTTCTGAAGGCCAAACTCCAGTTCCAGGAAGATCTTGTGCGCAGCAAACTGGAACTTCTGGATATCAAGAAACAGCGGATCGAACAGAAGATT
>Ga0114949_10002110_pt1 | contig 12292 bp, 12 predicted proteins | sample N074metaG_FD_83505 | JGI IMG/M metagenome (GOLD analysis project Ga0114949, IMG submission 83505) | Deep subsurface microbial communities from Kermadec Trench to uncover new lineages of life (NeLLi) - N074 metaG | ecosystem: Environmental > Aquatic > Marine > Ocean trench > Sediment | place... | reverse complement strand
CAATGGCTGGTGGAGAAGAACGGCTTCCTGAGCCCCAATCAGGCCAGGGAGCAGTGGAACGCGGCAATGTCAGTCAGGCCCGCCGCATGACAAACTTGTGTCCAGGAAACCGGGTGCGGTACAATTGACGATAATGATAGGGTAATTGGCTCAACAAAGTGGGTTGATGAAAGAAAAAAGAAGAAAAAAATTAGTCTTACAAAAATATTAAGAAATAATTCTATTCTCTTTTGCTCTGGATATTTGATCAAAAAAACTCTTAAAACCGAATTTTCTGGCGCATCGGACGAAAAACTGAAAAACCGTGAACTTGCAACGGGAGACTGGCGTTCCCTGTGGACAGTGGATGATAGGATGTTTGCCAAATTCGGAGCGGAAGGTCTCCGTCGCGCGAGTGAGAACATGGATCGTTTACTGGACGTCGTCCGGAAATATGGCATCGATCTAACGGTGGTTGTTTATCCTTGGCCCGATCAAATCATCAATCGGGACTTGAACTCCCGTCAGGTAAGCTTCTGGCAGGCATGGGCAAACATACGAAATGTACAGTTTGTCAATCTGTTCCCCGCGTTCATCTCCGGCAAAGATGGTGAAGCGACCATCCGGGAGTATTTTATCCCGAGTGACATGCATTGGAACGAGTCCGGCCATCGACTTGTCGCAGAGAGTTTCTTGAGACACTATGTGCAAAGGGCACACCAAGGCAATTGAGACAGACCTGTTACCCCGTGGCGTTCGGGCGCCCGCTTGTTTCTCCTCTAAAGAATGTCAGGCACGACCTAGAGCGTGTTGCTAGCCCCGGACGCCAGCGCCGCATGCTGGTAGTGGCCTAGCAAGCCAAACTTTAGGAGCACATCATGCAAAATTCCCATTAAGGCGCGATGATCCAGATTTGTGCATCGTAGATCCCTTTGAGAGTCTTCGCTCTTTTCATGAAAACCGGGGGGACCTCAGTGCACCCAACGGCCATTTCAACGCGCTCGGCAAAACGATCGCGTTGGCCGTCTACAAAGCCGTCGAAGAGACCTGCCCTCATAACAAAGAGCTATCGTTCGGCGACCCTTGGTCTGGGGTCTCAGAACATGGCCTCCAGGACCCGGTCCGGCGGGGTGTGGTTGTCGGCGAAGGTCTTGATGTTGATGATCACCTTCTCGCCCATGGCGATGCGGCCCTCGATCGTGGCCGAACCCATGTGCGGCAGCAGGACCACGTTGTCCAGCTTCAAGAGCTTGGGGTTGATCGCCGGCTCGTGCTCGAAGACGTCGAGCCCGGCACCGGCCAGCTCCCCGGCGCTCAGCATGCGGGTCAAGGCGTTCTCGTCGATCACCTCGCCGCGGCTGGTGTTGACGATGTAGGCATGGGGCTGCAACAGCTTGAGGCGCCGGGCCGAGAGCAGGTGATAGGTGGCCGGCGTGTGGGGGCAGTTGACCGAAATGATGTCCATGCGCGAGAGCATCTGGTCCAGGCTCTCCCAGTAGGTGGCTTCCAGCTCGGCCTCGATGTCGGGATGCACCCGGCGCCGGTTGTGGTAGTGGACCGACAGGCCGAAGCCCTTGGCCCTACGGGCCACCGCCTGGCCGATGCGGCCCATGCCGATGATGCCCAGGCGCTTGCCCCAAATCCGGTGGCCCAGCATGGAGGTGGGCCCCCAGCCGTGCCAGTCGCCGGAGCGCACCAGACGCTCGCCCTCGGCCAGGCGCCGGGGGACCGCCAGGATCAGCGCCATGGTCATGTCCGCGGTGTCCTCGGTCAAGACGCCGGGGGTGTTGGTCACGTTGATGCCGCGCTGGCGTGCGGTCTTGAGGTCGATGTGGTCGACCCCCGTGCCGAAAGAGGCGATCAGCTTCAGGTTTGGGCCGGCATGGGACAGCACAGCCGCATCGATCCGATCGGTCACGGTGGGTACCAGCACGTCGGCCTCCTCGACCGCCTGCAGTAGCTCCGCCTGGGTCATGGGCTGATCGTCGAGATTGAGCCGAACGTCGAACAACTCCATCATCCGCGTCTCGATGACGTCGGGGAGCCGGCGGGTGACGACGACCTGGGGCCTGTTCTGGGTCATGGTGCGGTTCCCAAGAGCCTCGTTTGGCGTTGCCATAGCAGGTGCGCGCGGCCTTTGTCCAGGCCGGCCGAGGGCGGGCGCCTTGACCGGCGTCCCGCGCCCGGAGTAGGAGTGGCAAAGGTGGGCCACGGGAACCGGTCATGGACAGCGAGACCACAGGTCTGATGTTTCGATCGCTCAATCGCGCCGTTCGGAGCCTGGCCATGCTCGGCCTCTTGGCCCTGGGTGTTCCGTTGGTCCTGGCCGCCCCATTGGTTATTGCCACCTTGGACGGTCCCGGCTCGGCCTTGGCGGCCGGTGAGTCCGGGGCGGCTGGCGGGTCCAAGGCGACGACCGGAGTCGGCCGGCCCGGGCAGACCGGCCTGCCGCTGCCGCGCTTCGTCTCCTTGCGTGCCGCCAAGGTAAACCTGCGCACCGGTCCCGGGATCCGCTATCCGATCGATTGGGTTTACCAGCGTCGGGGCCTGCCGGTGGAGGTGATCGGCGAGTTCGACACTTGGCGGCGGATCCGCGACCACGAGGGCACGGTCGGTTGGGTCCACCAAAGCATGCTGAGGGGAACGCGGACCGTGCTGCTGCGCGACCGGCTCAGGGTGCTGCGCCAAGATCCCGAGGACGGCGCCCCGGCCGTCGCCCGCCTGGAGCCGGGGGTGATCGGCGAGCTGGATCGCTGCGCGGGCGCCTGGTGCCGCATCGAGGTCGAGGGCCTCACGGGCTGGATCCGGCGCGGCGAGATCTACGGCCTTGGCCCCGAAGAGGCCTCGAAGTGACTCAAGGTATCGTCGAGACTTGGTATTAGGGCGATTCCAGTTTGTCTGGAATCGCGCCTCGGCCGCGACCGCGGCCCGCCGGCCGTCCGGCGCGCCCGCGCAGGCGCGGACCCTCGGGTCCGCTGCCGTGAGCGACACAATGCTAGAGTGGTTCCGATCACATCGGAACGGCTCTAGGGGTCTAGAATCAGTGTCTCTTCGATCTCGACGCCGAACCCGGCGAGGCCCACGTATTGGCGCTCCCGGGACGCGAGCACCCGGATCGAGGAGATCCCCAGATCGCGCAGGATCTGCGCCCCCAGGCCGATCTCCCGCCACTGGGCCGCGCGCTTGGCTTCGCTGTTGTCGGCGTCGGATCCCTCGTGGGGCTTGTCCGGCTTGAGTGCGGCGCTGGGCACGCCCGCCGAGCCTTCGCGCAGATAGACCAGGACGCCCCGGCCCTCGCGCCGAAAGCGGTCGAAGACCCGGGTCAAGATCTGGTCGCCGGCGAAGACGTCGCCCAGAATGTTCTCCCGGTGCAGGCGGGCCAGCAGGCCCCGGCCGTCGCCCACCGGCCCGAACAGGAGGGCCAGCTGCTGCACTTCGTCGAAGGGGGTGGTGTAGGCGAAGCCCCGGGCGGCGCCGATCGCGGTCTCCACGTCGAACTCGCCGATGCGCCGGACCAGTTGCTCCCGGGCCTGGCGATAGGCAATCAGATCGGCGATGGAGATCACCGCGAGCCCGTGGTGCTCCGCGAAGGCCAGCACCTCGGCGCCGCGTTTGACGGTGCCGTTGTCGTTGACCAGCTCCGCCAGAAGACCGACCGGCGCCACCCCGGCCAGCCGCGCCAGGTCGACGGCGGCCTCGGTATGGCCGGAGCGCATCAGCACGCCGCCGTCGCGGGCGATCAGAGGAAAGATGTGCCCGGGCCGCACGAAGTCCTCGGTGCCGGCATTGGCGTTGGCCAGCGCCCGCGCGGTGTTGCAGCGCTCCTCGGCGGAGATCCCGGTGGTCAGGCCGAAGCGGTAGTCCACGGATACGGTGAAGGCGGTGCCCAGGGGCGCGTCGTTGATCGGCACCATGGGATCCAGGCGCAGGCGCCGCGCGTGGTCGCTGGCGAGCGGGGTGCAGAGGATGCCGCTGGTGTGGCGGATCATGAAGGCGGTCTTGTCCGGGGTGGCCAGTGCCGCGGCCATGATCAGGTCGCCCTCGTTCTCCCGGTCCCGGTCGTCGACCACCACCACCAGCTCGCCGCGCGCCACCGCCGCGACCGCCTCTTCGACACGGGATGCCACCTCGTCCATGGCCGTCTCCAAGCTCCCCGCAGCGGCTCTGCGCCCCGCCAACCTACCTAGGCGCCCCCCGCCCACCAGGTCAACCGCTTTGCACTGGGCGCCGGTCGTGCCGCGGGGTGGTGGGTTAGGTCAGATCCGTGGCTAAGGCGGCGCGCACCGCTTCGGGCAGGCTCGCCATGTGGCCGTAGGTGGGGTGGGTGAAGCCCACGATCACCTCGGCGCCGGGCGTCTTGAACTGGGTGATCTGGGCCGGGCTCAGGGGGAAATGGATGAACTGCACTGCGGAGGCCTTGCCCTGGGCCGTGGTGCGGTCCAGGTCGGTCTCGGCCACCCCCGGAACGGTCTCGCCGGCGACCCGCAGGAAGGCGGTCTCCTCGATCCCGCCCAGCTTGGAGAGCAAGGCCGTGCGCCGTTCCGGCTCGTCGATCTCGAACATGACCGTGGCCACCAGCTCGTCGCCCTTGGGCACCAGGGGATTGTAAGCCGCCAATTCGTCGGCGATCTGCGCCTCCCCACCGCGCTCGATGTAGAGCATCTCGTGGACCTGATACCACATGGTGTCGTAGCTCTCGAAATAGAAGCTGCAGACGGGACCGACTTCCAGATGGCGGTTCTTCTTGACGGCCCGCACTCGGGCCCGCTGGGCTTTGCGCTGCTCGGCGTAGACCTCCACGGGCAGAATGTCGGCGCGGGTGATCTCCCGCTTGGCGGTTGTCATGGGGAACTCCTCAGCTTCATCGAGACTTGGTATCAGCCCGCCAGGCCGTAGGCCCGGGCAAAGAGCTCGATCGGGTGGTGGGCGCGCCCGTCGGCCGGGCCGGCCGCGCCGTCCAGGCGCTCAAGGGTCTGGAGCAGGTGCACGCCGGCCAGGGGGCATTCCGAGGCCAGGTAGGTCTTGCCGCCTTCGGCGGCCTGGCGGGCCGCCGGCCGGCCGATCTTGAGGGCCACCTCGAAGTTGTCCTTGAGAATACCCCAGGAGCCGCCGTGGCCCGAGCAGCGCTCGATCACCTGCAGGTCGGCCTCGGGCAGGAGCCGCAGCATCTCGGCCGCCTTGTGGCCGACGTTCTGGGCCCGGGCGTGACAGGCCATGTGCAGGGCCACGCCGCCGGGAAGCGCTCGAAGCCCCTCGGCCAGGCCTTCCTTGCGGGCGATATCGACCACATATTCCGAGATGTCGAAGGTCGCTTCGGACAGGCGTTTGACGGCTTGGTCGTCGGGCAAAATCAGCGGCCATTCGAACTTGAGCATGAGCGCGCAGGACGGGGTCAGCGCGACGATGTCGTAGCCCCGGTCGATCCATCCGGCCATCTCGCCCGCCACCCGCTTGGCCTGCTCGGCCACCCGCGCCAGATCGCCCCGCTCCAATTGGGGCATGCCGCAGCAGGAGGGATAGACGATCTCGGTCTCGACGCCGTTCTTGGCCAGGACCGCCCGGGCCGCCATGCCGATGTCCGGGTTGTTGTAGTTGACGAAGCAGGTGGCATAGAGCGCCACCTTGCGGCCGTGGGCCGGCGCCCCGTCGTTCACCACGGGCGGTTCGGCCTTGGCGCGCCGCTGGAAGGTCTTGCCGTGGAACTTGGGCAGGGCGGCCTTCCGGTGCACCCCGGCCACCTTCTCCATCACCGGACGGGTCAGGGTGTTCCCGGTGTCGCTCGCCCAGTTGCACAGGCCCGCCACCTTGCCGGCCAGGCGGCCGTTGCGGTCGGTTTCGGTCAACTGCTTGACCATGACGTCGCCCTTGCCCTGGGCCAGCTCGGCCGCCCGGTAGCGCAGCATGAGGTGGGGGAAGTCGATGTTGAACTCGTGGGGCGGCACGTAGGGGCAGCTCACCATGAAGCACATGTCGCAGAGCGTGCAGGCGTCCACAACCGGCTTGAAGCCAGCCGAATCCACCGTGTCTAGCTCGCCCGACTCGGACCCGTCGATCAGGTCGAAGAGGCGGGGGAAGGAGTCGCAGAGATTGAAGCACCGGCGGCAGGTGTGGCAGATGTCGAACACCCGGCGCAGCTCCTCGTCGATCTTCTGCGGGTCGGTGAAGTCCGGGTCGGACCATTGGAAGGAGTGCCGGACTGGGGCCTCGAGGCCGCCTTCACGCATGTGGTTTCCTCCTGCCGCGCAGGGTCGCGCCGCTCGCGATAACTATCCGCCGCCCGCCGAGGATTGCGCGCGGCAAGGTCGCTCATGGGCCCGGGCGACCTTGCCGCGGTGATTCAATCAGGTGTCATGATAAACCGGCGCCTCGACCGGTTTAGCCGTCCAGGGTGTCGAGCGCCTTCTGGAAGCGCCCGGCGTGGCTTTTCTCGGCCTTGGCCAAGACCTCGAACCAGTCGGCGATCTCGTCGAAGCCTTCCTCGCGCGCCGAACGGGCCATACCCGGGTACATGTCGGTGTACTCGTGGGTCTCGCCGACGATGGCGGCCTTGAGATTGTCCCCGGTCGGGCCGATCGGCTCGCCGGTTGCCGGGTCGCCCACGGCCTCCAGGTACTGCAGGTGCCCGTGGGCATGGCCGGTCTCGCCTTCCGCGGTGGAGCGGAACACCGCCGCGACGTCGTTGTAGCCCTCCACATCGGCTTTTTGCGCGAAATAGAGGTAACGGCGGTTGGCCTGACTTTCCCCGGCGAAGGCCGCTTTGAGATTTTCCTCGGTCTTGCTTCCCTTGAGATCGGGCATGGTGTCTCCCCTTGGGTTTTGGTTCAGTGATATGGATCGCGCGGCTGTCCGGCGGACCGGCCGAAACGGGCCACCTGACATGCTACATAGCCATCTCTCTGGCCCCTGTCAAGAAAATAGAATCATTCTAGAAAAATATTTAACTACCGGTCCAAATTGAAATTAATTGCTATCACTCGCAACGCGAATGATCACGTCGACCCGAGCAATCCGGGTTCCCGAGGGCGCCGGCGGCAAGTCCTTCATGGTCACCAAGGATCCGGGAATATCCTCCAGCCGGCCGCTTTCCTCGAAGTAGAAGTGATGGTGGTCGGAGGTGTTGGTATCGAAGTAGGAACAGCCGGGTTCGACCACCACTTCGCGCAACAGTCCGGTGTCGGTGAACTGGTGCAGGGTGTTGTAGACCGTCGCCAAGGACACCCGGACCACCTCGGCCAGAGCCTCCTTGTGCAGCTGTTCGGCGGTCAGGTGCCGATTGCCCCGGTCGAACAAGATGCGGGCCAACGCCAGGCGCTGGCGAGTCGGGCGCAGCCCCACGCTCTTCAGTTTGTCGATCAGGCTGCTGTAGGTTCGTTGGCTTACCATGTTTTGCAATATGGCCTCGTGCGGTGGAATTTGAAGCTTTAAACCAGGCTTTTGTACACGACCTTGGAATCGGTTTAAAGCCTGAAACGGCAATCGCCGGGTCCGGGGCGGTTCGGCATCGGGTCCTTGGCCCAGCTGGCCCGGCGCGGCGGCGGCTGCGAAGTTGCTTGCAAAGTCCGGGCCTGTGCTATAGTTCGCGTGTCGGTGCGGGAGGGGCTCCTGCGCTAGGGCTTGAGATAGACTTGCGCTAGGACGCGGGAACCGTGAGCGACCGACAAGACAGCTATAGCTACGAGGAGCTTCTGCAATGCGCCCACGGCCAGCTTTTTGGGCCGGGCAACGCACAGCTCCCGCTGCCGCCCATGCTGATGGTCGATCGGATCACCAAGATCACGGAAGACGGCGGCGAATACGGTAAGGGCCAGCTCATCGCGGCCTTGGACATCAAGCCGGATCTCTGGTTCTTCGGCTGCCATTTCGAGAACGATCCAGTCATGCCTGGGTGCCTCGGGCTTGATGCCTTGTGGCAACTGGTGGGCTTTTTTATGGGATGGCTTGGGGGGCCGGGCAGGGGGCGCGCGTTGGGTGTGGGCGAGGTCAAGTTCACCGGACAGGTGCTGCCGACGGCAAGGGAAGTGATCTACCAGCTCAATCTGAAACGGGTGATCATGCGCAGACTCGTCTTGGGAGTCGCCGACGGCATCATGAAGGTCGACGGCGAGACGGTCTACGAGGCCAAGGACCTGAAGGTCGGCCTCTTCGTTGCACCGGAGGTGGCGTGAGGTGTTGGCCATGAAGCGGGTCGTCGTCACTGGCTTGGGCGTGGTCTCCAGCATCGGCAACGATCAGGCCGAGGTTCTGGACTCCCTGCGCGAGGGCCGTTCCGGCATCGAGTTTAGCGAGGAATACGCCGAGCTCGGTTTCCGCAGCCATGTCTGCGGCACGATCAAGCTCGATATCGACTCCTTGATCGATCGCAAGATCCGCCGCTTCATGGGCGACGGCGCGGCGTTCAACTACGTGGCGCTCACCCAGGCCAGCGAGGATGCCGGTTTGGAAACCTCCGATATCTCCAACGAGCGCACCGGCATGATCATGGGTTCGGGCGGCACCTCCACCAAGGATATGTGTAACGCCTATGCCACGGCGCGCGAGAAGGGACCCAAAAGGGTCGGCCCCTTCATGGTGCCGCGCATCATGTCGAACACCACCTCGGCGACTTTGGCCGTGCCGTTCCACATCAAGGGGGTCAACTATTCGATCACCTCGGCCTGCGCCACCAGTGCCCATTGCATCGGCAACGGCATGGAACTCATACAGCTGGGCAAGCAGGACATCATCTTCGCGGGCGGCGGCGAAGAGGTCTATTGGACCGCAACCTTGTTGTTCGACGCCATGCCGGCCTTGTCCTCCAAATACAACGACACGCCCGAATTGGCCTCGCGCGCTTTCGATGCCGGCCGCGACGGCTTTGTGATCTCCGGCGGCGGCGGCGTCCTGGTCTTGGAGGAGCTGGAGCATGCGCGCGCCCGCGGCGCCAAGATCTATGCCGAGATGGTCGGCTACGGCGCCACCTCGGATGGCTACGACATGGTGCAGCCCTCGGGCGACGGCGCGGTGCGCTGCATGCGCATGGCGCTCCGGGGCCTCGGCAACACGCCGGTCGATTACGTCAACACCCACGGCACCTCGACGCCGATCGGCGACATCGTCGAGCTGAAGGCGATCAAGGAGGTCTTCGGCTCGGATTTGCCGCGCTTCAACTCCACCAAGTCTCTGACCGGTCACGCCCTAGGGGCGGCCGGGGCCCACGAAGCGATCTATTGCTTGCTCATGATGAAACACGGCTTCGTCGCCGCCTCGGCCAACATCGAGCGCTTGGACCCGGAGGCCGACGGCATGCCCATCGTGCTCGAGCGCGAGGACGACGTCGACATAAACTGTGCCATTTCCAATAGCTTCGGATTCGGTGGCACCAATGCCACGCTCGCCTTTCAGCGTTACGAGTCCTAACCCTGCGGACGTGCATTTTCTGCCAATGTGGCTCGCCGCGCCGCCAGGCGTTCACTGGCCGCCGGCCCGAGCCGTGATCGGTGAAGGGGAGATCGACTGGACGTGAGCGGGAACACCCCATTGATGGACGGCAAGCGCGGCTTGATCATGGGCGTCGCCAATGATCACTCGATCGCCTGGGGCATCGCCAGGGCCTTGTATGCCCAGGGCGCCGAGTTGGCGTTCACCTACCAAGGCGAAGCCTTCGGGAAGCGGGTGCGGCCTCTGGCCGACTCGGTGGGAGCGGTCGCGACCCTGCCGTGCGACGTGGATAGCGCAGAGGATCTGGACACCGTCGTCGAGACCTTGAGCGCCGCCTGGGGCCGGATCGATTTCGTGGTCCACGCGATCGCCTATTCCGACAAGGAAGAACTCAAGGGACGCTACCTGGATACCTCCCGGAGCAACTTCGCCAAGACCCTCGCCATCTCCTGCTATTCCTTCACCGCGGTGGCCCAGCGCGTGGCGCCGCTGATGACCCAGGGCGGCAGCCTGGTGACCCTGACTTATCTGGGCGCCCGGCGGGTCACGCCAAACTACAACGTGATGGGCGTGGCCAAGGCGGCCCTGGAAGCCAGCGTGCGCTATCTGGCCGTCGACATGGGGCCGGACGGCATACGGGTCAACGCCCTCTCCGCCGGGCCCATGCGCACCCTCGCCGGTTCCGCCATCGCCGATGCCCGCTTCGTGTTCGGTTGGAGCAAGCAGCACGCGCCCTTGAAGCGCAGCTTGCTCTTGGACGAGGTGGGGTCGGCCGGCCTCTACCTGCTCTCCGACCTGTCGATCGGGGTCACCGGCGAGGTGCACTACGTGGATGCCGGCTACAACGTGATCGGCATACCCTCACCGGCGAGACTGAACGACGGCCTCGACTGAACCGTCTTCGATCGGCCCCAGGTCGAGGGCACAGGCGATCTCGTCGGGCCGATCGGTGATGACGCTGTCCACCCCGGCGTCGATCAGCTCCCTGGCCTGAGTGCCGCTGTTGACCGTGAAGGCGGCGACCTTGTAGCCGGCGCTCTTGACCATGGCTACAGTCTGCCAGTCCAGGTATTTGCAGTTGACGTGGAACGAGGTGCAGTCGAGCGCCTGGAGCACCACCGGCCAGTCGACCGGGATCTCGTGCACGATGCACCCCCGCGGCCACTGGGGGCGCAAGACTTTGGCCACGGCCAGGCTCATGTGGCTGAACGAGCTGATAAAGGGCGGGGGCCGGCTCGGGTTCCAGCAGCGCTCGGTCACCTCGACCACCGCCTGGGCGGTGTCCACGTCGCGCCCCGGGGTCGGCTTGATCTCGATGTTGGGGTGGATGCCCAGCTCCTCGGTCAAGGCGAGTGCGGCTTCCAGGGTGGGGATCGGTTCGCCGGCGAAGACCGGATCGAACCAGCTTCCGGCGTCCAGGGTCGCGACGGTGCCATAGGGGGTCTCGGCCATGAGCACGTCGAGGCCGGCGAGGCGCTTCAAGGAATCGTCGTGGAACAGGACCGGCACCCCGTCGCCGGTCAACATGACGTCGAACTCGACCCAAGGAGCGCCCAGATCCGCCGCCTTGCGGATCGACGCCAAGGTGTTCTCGGGCGCCAGACCGGCCGCGCCACGATGGCCCATGAAGCGGGGGAAGGTCAGGTCCATGACCCGCATCCTCTGGCAAAGGCCCTGCGGTCTCCCGGGCAAACGACTCGATAGCCCAGGCGACCGTCCACCGATACTGAATCAAATTGCCGTTCCGCCGTCAATGCACCTCGAACGTCGGCATTCAATCCGTTAGTTAGAGCGATTCCAGTTTGTCTGGAATCGCTCCTCGGCCGCGACCGCTGCCGTGAGCGACAAAAGGCTAGAGTGGTTCCGATCAAATCGGAACGGCTCTAGTCCGGCAGACCCGCCTTGTGCAGGCTGTCGCGAAGGTGCTCGCGGTCGGCGGCGTTTTTGTACGGCAAGCTCGCGATGTAGGCCTCGGTCGAGAAGGCGGGATTCAGACGCAGGGTGTCCGTCTTCTGCTTGGCCGCTTCGTAATCGGTCCCCGTTTCGGCGTAACAGGCGGCCATCTCGGCGTGATACTGGTAGCGCATCCTACGGACTTGCTTATAGGCCCCGATGGCATCCTGGTAACGGCGATCGGCACGCAGCGTACGACCCAGGAGATGGGCATAGCCGTTGGCCTCGAGCGGGTCGAGTTGCATGGCCTTTTGCACCCATTCGACGCCCTCCTCCGGTCGGCCGCGCCAAACCATGAGCTCGCCGCGCTGGGCCAGCATCCGAGGATCGTTGGGGTTCAACGCGAAGGCCCGGTCATGATAGTGCTCGGCCTTTTCCAGGTCTTCTTGTTCCATATGGATCTCGCAGAGAATTCTGAGACACTCCATGTCGTTTTCGTCGAGCGCCAGGGCCTTATTCGCGTTCTCGATCCGCTGCGCGTTGAACGCATCGGGCTCCGCCGCATAGCCGCGAAGAACGGCCTGGCGCAGGGTGCAGGCCTTCCACGCGTAAGCCTGGGCATATTCCGGGTCGACTTCGATGGCCTTGGCGAGGATCTGCAGGGCCTCGGCGTTCGCCTCCTTGGTGCCGTGGTGATGCAGGATCTTGCTGCGCAAGACGTAATCGTAAGCGGCCAGGTCTTGCGGGGGCTTGCGTTTGATCCGCTCGATGTCCGCCGCCTCCAGGCGGGACGGAAGCGCGCCGATGATCGCCCGAGTCACCTGGTCCTGGATTTCGAAGATGTCGGTCAGTTCCCGATCGTAGCGCTCGGCCCAGACGTGCTTTTCCGACTTGGCGTCGATCAGCTGCACGGTCACGCGGACCCGGTTGCCCGCTTTGCGCACAGAGCCCTCGACCACATAGTGAACGCCCAGGTCCCGGGCCACATCCTTGACCCTGGTTG
>Ga0114949_10002109_pt1 | contig 12295 bp, 11 predicted proteins | sample N074metaG_FD_83505 | JGI IMG/M metagenome (GOLD analysis project Ga0114949, IMG submission 83505) | Deep subsurface microbial communities from Kermadec Trench to uncover new lineages of life (NeLLi) - N074 metaG | ecosystem: Environmental > Aquatic > Marine > Ocean trench > Sediment | place... | reverse complement strand
CCTACCCGGATCCAAAGTATTTCTGCAAAGTTATAATCGTGGAGAAAATCTTCCTATTTATTTAGATGCTGAGCTTAAATCTGAGATCCCTCTACCCACCAGCACAGAAATGGCCATCAAAGATGCCCATAACTTATATCTATTAAGTGTTATCAATACTTTTATTGAAGAATACTACCCCGACAGAGTTATTCTAACTGGTGGAAATGCAGCTAAGCTTGAACCAATTGTTAATATGCCGGTTGAAGTTATTCCTCACTTAATCCACCAGGCACTTTTTGATATCGCCGGGAGGGTTCATTGAGAATTCTGCTCAACGTCTGCGGCTCCATCTCTGCTTACAAATCAGTCGATATCGCAAGGGGTCTGGTTAAAGCAGGCCATCAAGTTAGAGTCATTTTAACCAAAGGAGCACAAGAATTCGTTGTTCCCCAAGTCTTTAAGTATCTCGGAGTGGAAGAAGTTTACAGACACGACGATGATTTCAAATATCCGGATAAAGTCAGTGATCCGGGAACTGTCCTTCATATAGAGCTGGCAAAATGGGCCGAAACCTTTGTAGTTGCTCCACTTTCAGCAAATACGCTGGCAAATTTAGCGAATGGTAATGCCAATGATCTCTTAACCACGGTATTTCTCGCTTTAGATAATGAAACGACCATTGCTCTTTATCCGGCCATGAATTCCAATATGCTGGCCAACCAAATGGTTGTTTATAACTTTGATAAGCTCCAAGATATTTTTCCCAACATATTAATTCTGCCCAGTGAACAAGGGGAACTGGCCTGTGGAGACACGGGTTTTGGAAAACTTCCCCAGGTGGATAAAATTGTAGCAACTCTTCCTTATCTAACAACCAAAAATACGGGCAAAAATATTTTAATCACCACTGGCCCCACTAAAGCGCCGCTAGATTCAGTGAGATATCTAACCAACTCATCTACAGGTATCACTGGTTTTCATCTGGCCTTAGAGGCCATATCTCGCGGTCACCTGGTCACACTTATTGCGGGAGAGGGATCAACAGAAAAACTAATCTTTCTAAAAGATCTGCCTAATTTGACACTACAAATGGTTTCAACCACCAAAGAGATGAAAGATAGGGTACTGGAATATTTTCCAACAAGTGATATTTATATCTCTAGTGCGGCCATTTCTGATATTGAATTTGAAGCAGGTGATGAAAAGCTTAAGAAATCGGATCTCAAAGATTTCCTTCCGATAAAAAGATCTCCAGATATTTTAAGCACTGTTATGGAACTTAGAAATGATCAGAAGTTTGTGGGCTTTGCCGCTGAGGTTAATCTAACTGTTGAAATACTTAGAGAAAAATGGGAGCGCAAGCCAGTAGAGCTATTAATTGGCACGGAAGTAAATAATGGGCTCATAAATAAAAAAGAAATTAAGGGATTTAAAAACGCTGAAGCTAGCTATAAGTTCTTTAAAGATGGAAAAATCACCTTTGAGGGAACTTTAAGTAAAATAGAGCTGGCAAAAAATATTTTGGATGAGATTTTATGATTGAAATTTTAAGAACCACTAAGCAATTTGATATTTTCAGAAAAAACCTAGATGGTAAGAGCATCGGTTTTGTTCCCACACTTGGAAATCTTCACGGTGGACATATCTCGCTAGTTAAAGAGAGCCTGCGAAACAACGACATCACTATTGTATCCATTTTTGTTAACCCTAAGCAGTTTTCCCCGGGTGAAGACTTTGAAAAATATCCCCGCACTCTAGGTGATGATACCACCAAGCTTAAAGAGCTATACCGAGCAGAAGATCTAGTGGGTTCAGACAAGCAAATCTCTATTTTTGCACCGGAATCTATTAATGAAATTTATCCCGATAACTTTTCGGCCAATATCTCTCTTCCCCATTTATCCAATAAGCTGTGCGGACTCTCACGCGAGGGCCATTTTGATGGCGTCTCAACGGTTGTGTATTGCCTTTTTTCCATTGTTAAACCTAATAAGGCCTACTTTGGACAGAAGGATTTTCAACAGTATCTAATCATCAAAAAAATGATTGATGATCTGCGGCTCGATGTACAAATCGTTCCTATGCCTATCAAAAGAGAGGCCGACGGCCTGGCCCTTTCCAGTAGGAATCAGTACCTCTCCAAGGATGAGAGACAAGAGGCGCTAATTCTGCCCCGCACCCTTTCTGAACTTAAAAACCTGGTTAAAAATACTGTTTGGAGTGAAGCGAAACCAGAGATGGATCGGATCATAAATGAGGTCTTAAAAGATGAAAGATGGGAGTATTTAACTTATTTAGATTCAAAAAACTTGGAAAATTCGGTAGAAAATACTCATATGTTAGGTCTTTTTGGAGCATTCAAAATTGGTGATACCAGGCTAATTGATAATAAGCTCGTTGAAATAAAATATGCTTGATAATGAATTTCACATTTCTCGTGAGGCCAAGGCAACGCTCGTTTCCATTGTCTCCCCCAAATTTGAATTCCATAAGGATTTAAAAGAAACTGAACGCTCCCTAGCAGAGCTCCACGAATTACTTCGAACCCTTCACGTTAAAACCGGATCCCAATATATTCAAAATAGAAAAACCGTAGATCCGGGCACCATTATAGGGTCTGGAAAACTAAAAGAAATAGCTGAAGCTGCCAAAGCTGAAGAATCTACTCTGCTGGTTTTTGACTGTGAACTGACTTCCAGCCAAATTAGAAATATTAAAAAGATCTCAGGACTCTCGGTCATTGATAGATGTCATGTGATCCTGGAGATTTTTGCAGAACACGCCAGGACCAACGAGGCCAAGCTACAAATTGAAATCTCGCGCCTGCAATATATCCTTCCTCGCCTTTCCGGTTTTTGGTCTCACCTAGGCCGCCAACGAGGTGGTATTGGAGTTAAAGGTGGAGAAGGTGAGCAACAAATTGAGCTCGATAGACGGATCATCCGCGAGCGGATTGAACACCATAAAGCAGAGCTTAAAAATCTAGTTAAGTCTCGTGTGCAACAAAGTAAAAAGAGAAAAAATAAAGCGGTAACCGCCGCCCTTGTTGGCTACACCAACGCAGGAAAATCTTCCATTATGAATCGCCTTTGCAAAGTCGATATTCTGGAAGAGGACAAGCTCTTTGCCACACTAGATTCAACGTATAGAATGCTAAACCCCGATACCAAACCACCCATGATTTTAATCGATACGGTTGGATTTATCTCCAATCTTCCGGCCATGCTGGTTGAGGGTTTTAAAACAACACTAGAATCTGCCATTGAAGCTGATCTATTAATAATAGTCTGTGACATCTCTGATCCCCACATGGAAAAACACCTCGAGGTGACTCACAAGGTATTAAATGATCTCGGCATCGATGAAAAAGATCATATTATCGTCTTTAATAAAAAAGATAAGGTAGATGATGAGTTTAGGCGAAAGATAATTCTAAGGGCCCATCCAGGAAGCTTTTTAATCTCCTCTTTTGATGAGGGAGATATCGAGGGCCTTCGCAGTTATGTAATTGAATACTTTCTGGGGCAACAAGAGAAATACGATCTCTTTGTGCCTTATGAAAAAGGCGAGATCCATTCCAAGGTAGCATCTAATACCAATGTCATAGCTAGATCCAATCATGAAAAAGGAATCTATTATAAGATAAGGGTTCCAGGCTTCATCTTTAGAAACCTAGGACTAAATGACTACATTCTCTCCCCAAAAAGTGAACTCTTAAAAAAACTAAAAGATTCCGCCTCGAAGGAATAGACTCACTCCCATAATCACTGTGGAAGTTATAAAAGAGATAAACCAAAGATAGCGTTCCATACCCATGGTGTTTTTTCGGAATTTAAAATTTTTATTTTAATTAAATGAAATTTGTTGAAAAAAGGGCCTCCGATTGGGGAGGCCCTTAGTTTTATTCTTCGTCTTTATTGTCTACTTTGAAATCTTTAAGCTTGTCGGCCATAGTACTAGTTGGCGCTTCGTGCTTAGTTTGGTGAAGAGAGCTTTGGGCATCTGCCTCTTTGGCGGCCTTGATAGAAAGTGCGATCTTTTTCGCTTCTTTATCAAGAGAGATAACCATAGTCTTTGGTTTGTCACCTTTGGCGATAACATCACTTGGACTTTCTACTCGCTCGTCAGATAATTCTGAAATGTGAATTAAACCTTCGATTCCAGTTTCAATCTCAACGAAAGCTCCAAAATCTGTCACTCTAACTACTTCACCTTCAAGGATGGTTCCAACAGGAAGTCGCTCTTCGATACGCTTCCAAGGATCTTCCTCAAGTTGCTTAATGCCGAGGCAGAACTTTTGGTTTTCTTTGTCAACTGATAGAACCATTGCTTCGATGTCATCACCAACGTTATATTCTTCGTTTAGGTTAACGTTTTTACGGGCCCAGGAGATGTCAGATACGTGAATAAGCGCGTCCACTTCCTCATCGAGGTCAACGAAAATTCCAAAATCAACAATTGATTTGATTTTTCCCGTGGTCTTTCTATTTACTGGGTATTTAGCAATTAAATCGTCCCATGGATTAGGCAGTAGTTGCTTGAGTCCAAGAGAGATTCTTTTGTTTTCAGTATCAACGTCAATAACCTGAGCATCAACTTTTTCACCAACAGTGTAGTGGTTGATTGGGTTTTTGATCTTGCCGGTCCAAGACATTTCACTAACGTGAATAAGTCCTTCAATACCTTCGTCAAGCTCAATGAATACACCGTAATCTTTAACAGAAACGATTTCTCCACTAACCTTGTCACCAGGTTTGAAGTTTTCAGATGCCTTATCCCAAGGGTTCTCTTTAACTTGTTTAAGTCCAAGAGATACTCTTTCTTTTTCTTGATCGTATTTTAAAATCTTAACTTCAATCTCATCACCCATGGCCAAGATGTTACCTGGGTGTTTTACTCTACCCCAAGAGATATCAGTGATGTGTAAAAGACCGTCAATTCCACCAAGGTCAATAAAGGCACCGTAATCTGTGATATTTTTAACAATACCTTTAACGATCATACCTTCTTGAATTTGCGATAGGATCTCACTACGTAGCTTCCCTCTCTCTTCTTGAAGGATGGCACGTCTTGATAAGACGATATTTCCTCTTTTCTTGTTGAATTTAATAACCTTAAATTCCATAGTTTTCCCGATATATTTATCAAGAAATCTAGTGGGTCTAAGATCGATTTGCGAACCTGGTAGGAATGCCTTAACGCCAATATCAACGGATAGTCCGCCTTTAACTTTAGCGATAACTGTTCCTTGTAGTGGCTCACCTGATTCACAGGCATCAGAGATTTTATCCCATGCCTTTAAGATCTCGGCCTTATCTTTTGATAGCACCAAGTTTCCAAGCGATGACTCTAATTTTTCAAGATAGACTTCAATTGTGTCGCCTTCTTTGATTTTTAGTGTTCCATCATAATTTTGGAATTCTCTAACTGATACCAGTCCTTCTTGTTTGTAACCGATATCAACCATTACATAATCAGCTCCAACCGAGATAACTTTTCCATCGAAGACTTCGCCTTCTTGAAAAGATTTGGTCTGTGTTGACTCTAACATTGTGGCGAATTCTGTTTTTTCCAGAGTCTCGACGTCTTCGCCTTCAACAACGTCGTAGCCCTCCATCCATTTTGCTTTGCTCATGAATAATTTTCCTTAAATCGAAATAGATCCCGTCAAAGACGGGTTTGAGATTCTTCTACTGAAGAGATAACAAGTGCCCGAGTTTAGGCATGTTGAGTCTAATAGTCAATTAGGGGGATAAAATTCATAGCCTTTCATGCACTACGTTAAGGCTACTCAGCTCAGGGCCACGCTTATAATCTACCAATTCCCCCTTGATGGTGCCAATTTTCACCTTGGCGGTGAATTTCAGGAGCTTTCTGCTTGGTTCACTGGAGTACCAAAAGAAGACCTCGCCCTTCTTTTTCCCATCATCGGAGATGGAGGAGGCCTTGATTTTATACCCCAGGTAGCTCCGGCGATTAACTTTTACCTTTTCCTCTCCCATCACCTCCATATGAAACATATAGATTTTGGCCCGGGAGACTACGGGAATGGTGTATTGATTACCCTTTACCATGGGTAAACCGCGGGTAAAGTAGAAGGCAGAATATAGGTCCATGAAAAACTCTGGAGTATAGGCCTCTCGTTTAAATTCCTTATTTTTGTCCTTTTTTATCCGTTTATACCAAGCAAATGTTTTTCTCTTTTCCATATCAAAAAACTGCAGTTCATCTATGGATTGTTTGGACTCCCGTTGAATTCCTGAATATTTAAGCGGTTTGAGGGTTTTAAAATCCAGGTAGGAATCTATTGTATTATCTAGAGCGTAAAAATAGCTGTAGTATTTGGCCGATTTCATCCTCGCCTGAAAATGATAGGCCGGCCGCTCGCCAATTTTAACCATGGGTTCTATGGACATTTTAAGATGTCCTACCGTGAGTCCGAAAAAATATATCTTAATGACAATCTCTTCTTCCGTTTTAAAAATAGGTTTATGCAGATCCCAGATAGGTTTAGATTTTTCATCAAGCGCAAGAAGTTTTGCCCTAAATTCTTTGGGAATCATCTCTTTTTTTATTTTTTTAGGTTTTCTTTTTTTGGCGACTTTTTTTTTCTTCTTAGAGGGAGTTGTTTTAACAGGTTCCTGAGTTTTAAATTTTTCGGCAATGGATTGATTTATTTCCAGATTTTCAGCAATTTCGTAGGTTTCTTCTTTTTCTTCAAACATGGTTTTTACCGAGGATGAACACCCGGCAATGACAAAGGCAATTAGAATTAAAAGTGTTTGATTCATAAAATATTTTTTATTTTTTCTTTAAATTCATTCTCCCCACTTAAAAAGTTTATGTCTATTCCTAAAAAGTAGATGGAGGGACTCTCCGTCACTTCTCTAATCCGCATGAAATCCTTTTCAGTGGTTAGGATAATACTATCTTTACTCTGTGCTTCTTTTTCGAGTTTAACTATTTCTTTTGCTTTAAAATAATAATGGTCAGGATAAGTTACTCTTTTGACTACATTGGCCCCTAGAGATTCTATGAGGGAAAAGAAGGAATAGGGGGAAGCGATACCTGAAAGTAAGATGACATTTTTGCCCCCAAGGTCTTTTATATCCATTACGCTCTGGAAGTTATAGTCAAAAACGCCTGTGGGAACTAGTCCGGTTTTGGCAATCACCACTTGCGAGTTTAGGTAAGGTTTTATCATGTTCTCAAGATCTGCAATTATGGAAGAGGGAACTTGGTCACATTTACCAATGATCACCACATCTCCATCTCTAAGAGCGTTTAGGCCTTCCCTTAAATATCCTCTGGGGGCAACCTTGTATTTTTTTAGATCCATAGTGGCATCAAAGAGAACAATATTTAGATCCCTTTTTATTTTTAAATGTTGATGGCCATCATCTAGAAGAATAATATCCGGACTAACCTCATTGTAGTACAACTCCAGATTCTGGGAACGGTTTTTACCGACAATGACAGTTGAGCTTGGAGATTTGCGCGAAATTAAAACCGCCTCATCTCCAAAATCTTTCGGACAGGCATTTTTAAACTCACCCTTTTTAATCATTCCCCCGCTTTTTTCCATTTTCCCCCGGTAACCCCTCATTAAAACTAGTGGGGATTTTTTTTGTCGGGAAAAATAATTGGCCAGCCAGATGGTAAGGGGAGTTTTCCCGGTGCCACCAAAACTTAAATTTCCAATAGAGATGATGGGAACGCGAAAGGATTTAGAGGAAAAGAGATCAATTTTATAGCCGAGACGACGCAAACGATAGATCGATTCCCAAGCATAGGAAAAAGGGCCTAGAAATAATGTGGCCAGACTATTTTTCATCTTCTTTTAGCACTCCCGCCATATAAGTCGCGACATCGATTGATTCGCCCTGTAATAACGTTTTAGTCGTCTTCAAGGTCTGTATTATTTTTTCATATTCCAGGTCATCTGTTAACCATCTTCTTAGCTTTTGACTTAAGTTATAGCTAGAGGCCTTGTCCTGCAATAGTTCAGGGAATACCCACTTTTCATGGATAATATTGGGCAGAGAAATGGGCCCTTTATAGGAAATAAATTGATGAAAGATAAATTCGTTTAAAAGCGATCCCTTGTAGGCAACTACTGTGGGAATCTCAAAAAGGGCACAAGAGAGTGTAACCGTCCCACTGGCCGCTAGCGCTAGGTCGGCCTCTTTAAGAGCGAGGTTTAGTTCTTCGTTGGAATAAATTTTATCTATATGTTTTAAATAGGGATTTATTAGATTTTTATTAATGCTGGAAGAAAGTACCAGGGATACCTTGATGGGAAAATCTTTTTTAAGCAGCTTTAGGGTTGCTATAAACTCAGGCAAAAGTCCTGCAACTTCAAAGTTTCGGCTTCCTGGCAGTAGGAGGAGGTTGACTCCCTTTTTAAGCTCAGAAAAATGTTTATTCTTAATATTATTTAGATCATTTTCAAACTTGGATAAAAGCGGGTGGTCCACTCCTATAACCTTATTCATGCCCCTATCCCTAAACCATTTTTTTTCAAAAGGCAGGATAGAAAAAAGAGTATGAACGGTTTTCTGCATTACCCCGGCCCTTCCCGCTTTCCATGCCCAGGCCTGAGGAGCAACATAATAAAGGACCTTTACTCCTTGCTTTTTAAGTCTTTTAGCAAGTCGCAGGTTAAAATCTTGAAAATCTATCAAGATGGCCGTTTTAGTTTTTCTCTTTAGCGCTTCTTGTTCGATATTTTTAAGCGCCTTAATATAAAAAGGAAGTTTTTTAATTACTTCTGAAAATCCCCAACTGGAAAAATCTCTAAGGTGATATTTAAGCTCCATCCCTTGGGCAGAGAGCTCATCTCCTCCCACGCCCCAAAATTTGGTATCCGGGCACGCAATTTTGAGACCTTTTAGAAAGGTCAGGGCATGCTCTTCTCCGGATTTTTCACCGGCAATGATTAGGACATTATTACTCATAAATTTTTAAATAAAGGGGGCGATGCCCATATTGCTTTCGGTAATAAAATCACACAGATCTCTGATGTAACTATTATCCTCAAAATCTTTGCTCATTTCACTTTTACTTATAAATCTTTTAGGAGATAGCGTGGAGGCCTCCATCTCACGGAAAAAATCGACTAGTTCTGAAATCAGAGGCTTATCAATTCCAGATCTTTTCATACCGATGATATTTATTCCCTTCAAACGGATACGGTTTCCATAGCCGTAACAAAAAGGCGGAATGTCTTTATCGACTCCTGAGCCGCCACCTAGATAGGCCCCCTTTCCGACAGTTACAAATTGCGAGATATTGGTACCACCACCAATTATGCAACCAGATTCCAGGGTCACATGGCCTGCTAAATTTACCGTATTAGCGATAATACAATTATCTCTTAGAATTACGTCATGACCTAGATGTACATAGGCCATAATCAGATTTCCGTTGCCCACTATAGTGACGCCATCTTGTTTTAGCGTTCCCCTATTGATGGTTACACATTCTCGAATGGTGTTGTTATCACCAATTTCCACAGTTGTGGGCTCTCCCTTGTAGGAGATATCCTGGGGGGCCACGCCAATTACTGATTGGGGGTAAAAGAGATTTCCTTTGCCAATTTTGGTTATACCAGAAATGGTTACGTGAGACATAAGCTCACTATCATCTCCGATTTCCACGTCGGGGCCTACCACGCAAAAAGGGCCGATGGTTACATTTTTTCCAATCCGGGCCTTAGGATCGACTGCTGACATGGGGTAAATCATATTACTTCCTTACTGCTCAAAACTTGCCAGTAATGAGGCCTCACTCATGAGCGTTCCCTTATGATAAATCTGGCAATCATAAGTACTCATTTGTTTTTTAAATCTCCGGCAAGTAGAAACTATTTCTAGTTCCATCTCCGGGGTTATGGGTTTTCTAAATTTGGCATTTTCTACTTTTAAAAGTGCCATTTTTAAGTTGATATTTTTAAACGGCCAAGGATAGAGCCTGGCGATGGTAAAACCCGCTGTTTGGGCCATCATTTCTACTTGAAGAACTCCTGGTAAAATTGGATTACCGGGAAAGTGTCCTTCAAAGACCGGGTGGTCTTTTCCAATAAAATATTTGGTCTTAACTTCAGTCCCTTCTAAGGTCTTTACATCTTTAACAGGCCCAATACTTCCTGAGATAGACTCTACAGAATCAATAAATAAAAACGGCTCTCTATGTGGTAAAAAGGCCTTAACTTGTTCCTTGTCAATTAGCATTTATCACTCCTTGTTACTTTTTTAATGAACTCTTTCTAAGATGGGCCACTCCTTTAAGCCATTCCTTTAAAGGTCTTGCCGGATGTCCCGCAATAATAGAACCATCTGGCCAACCTTGACTGACCAGGGCGCCACCGGCGACTTGCACGCCTTTGCCGATGATTAATCCCTGCCCAATTCCTGCCTTGCCAGCAAAGAGGGAGTAATCATCTATCCTACAACTTCCAGAGATCCCTACCTGTCCGCATAGGATTACTCCACGGCCTAAAATAACATTGTGGCCGACTTGTACGTGATTATCTATTTTAGTACCCGTGCCAATTACGGTGGGAGAAAAGGTCCCGCCATCAATGGCCGAAGAGGCACCAATTTCCACGTCATCTTCTATCATCACCCCACCAAAATGCCATAGCTTATGATGGACACCATCAATGAAGTTATAACCAAATCCATCGGTACCCAGAGAGCTGGAAGCGTGAATTCGACATCTTTTGCCTACACTCACGTTGGCGTAGATGGTAACACCAGGAAAAATTATAGTATCATCACCTATTTTTGAGCCGGCCATAATGGAGACGCCATTCATTAATTTTACATTTTTACCGAGCTTCACATTTTGCCCAATAAAGAGGTTTCCCGCCATCTGGGCGGAGGGGTCTATATTGGCGGTACCATCCTCTCGTCCATCCACCATCATATCAATGCCTTTAAAGGTTTCATCGAAGAAAATCTTGGATAAGAGACACATGGTTCTTTCAAAATGAGAGCTTTTAAAAATGATGGCAAATTTCTCTTTCGCACTATGCCATAGAGGATCTTGCTCCAAATTTTTTAATAATTTTTCATCTATAACCAGCCCCATTTCCGCAAAAACAGGGTTTTCAAGGTCTTCTTCTAATTTTTTCAAATATTTAGGTGAATTAATAAAAAGAAGATGCCCAGATTTCAAAAAATCGAGGGTGGTAATTCCTCTAACTTCACTAAAAGAATGCTCATCAAGGAGGAGAAAAAGTCCGTCATCAAAGGCCATAAGTTCTTTAATTTTCATGATTTACCCCTATAAAAAACAATGAGGGCCTAATTTAGGCCCTCCGCATGATTTTGTAAAACTAAATGATAAGAAAATTAAGGATATTATTTGAATTTCTTATCGTATTCCTTGATGATCTCATCGGTTAGATCCTTTTCATTTTTGGCGTAGACGATAGGAGCGGTACTAGACTCAAAAGTCATATCAACTCCGGCCTTTTTAGAAACCTCAGTAATAATCCCTCTTAGCTTATTTAAAATAGGTTTTTTGTATTTATTTTCTAGTGATTGGATTTCTTTTTGAAAACCCATAGTCTGCTGTTGCAACTTCATAAATCTCATTTGGATTTCTTTTTCTTTTTTGGCCTTGGCCTTATCATTTAAAACCATGGCCTGCTTTTTAAGGTCCTCTTGCAGTTTTCTAATTGCAGCCTCTTCTTTTTTGACTATTTTTTGTTTCTCATCAAATCGCTTTTTTAGTTTGTCACGAACTGCTTTTCCCTCATTGATGGTCACTAAAACTCTTTGAATATCGACCTTTCCCACTACGGATGCACCCCAAATGGTCATAGGAAGTAAGAGGGCCATAATTAGCGTTAAAACTTTCATGTAACTGCTCCTTTGAATAAAAATTAAAATAATTGTCCTATATCAAAGTGAAATTGGCCACTTTCGGTGGGTAATTTATTGGCAATAGGCATACCGTATTCAAACCGCAGAACACCGATAGGAGAAAACCATCTTATCCCAAAGCCCCAATCCTTATGGAGGTGAAAGTTGCCCACATTATCACCGGCCCAACCTGCATCAAAAAATACCACCCACTTGATCCCTGCTTCTCTCGCCAGAGGATGTTCAATTTCTATCGAGGTAAAAGTGGCGGTCTGACCACCAATAATATATTTGTCTCCATTATCAGCTACATATGGCACACCTATTGCCTCAAGTGGATAGCCCCTTAAGTTTTTCGCCCCACCAAGGGTGAATTTTTCGGTAGTAGGAATGGTGTAATCTTGAACTTGGCCAATGTAGGTACCGTAGAGCCTGGCCCT
>Ga0114949_10002107_pt1 | contig 12296 bp, 10 predicted proteins | sample N074metaG_FD_83505 | JGI IMG/M metagenome (GOLD analysis project Ga0114949, IMG submission 83505) | Deep subsurface microbial communities from Kermadec Trench to uncover new lineages of life (NeLLi) - N074 metaG | ecosystem: Environmental > Aquatic > Marine > Ocean trench > Sediment | place... | reverse complement strand
TATAGTTCCTTTTGGACAACACCCATTCCGCATCAGTACCGGAGTGATTGGAAATCCCCAGTTCGTTACATATCAGTTGTAGATCCTGAAGCTGACCTGACTTAATTACCGGAAACACTCCAATTTCCGGATTTATTACCGGGTCGAACATTTTATACATATCGGAATCACGACTGTAGATATTATCGGCAATTTCCTTAAATACGGGGGCGGCTACATCACTGCCATATTGGTTATAGCCCTTTGGTTTGTCAATAATTACAATGCAGCTATATTTTGGGGCCTCGGCAGGGAAATATCCTACAAAAGACGTGTAGTAGGCTTTTTCATACCCACCAGTTGCTTTTACTTTCTGAGCGGTGCCGGTTTTACCGGCAATTCGATAGTCGCTGTCTTTGATATTAGAAGCAGTGCCTTCCTGAATTACCAGTTCAAGCAACTGCCGCATTTTAACCAATGTAGCCTTACTGCATATTGAGGGCCTAATTACTTCAGGTTGATATAGTTTCCAGGTCTCGCCAGCCTTACTAATTCGCTTTACTATGATGGGCTTTACCATTGTACCACCATTGGCAATGGCGTTGTACAAGGTAAGTGTATGCAAAGGCGTTAGCTTTAGTTCATATCCAATAGACATCCAGGGAAGAGTTACTCCGCTCCAACTGGGATCTGCGGGATCTTTTATATATGGGACCCCGGCACCTTTCATTTGGAACTGCAACGATTCGGTTAGTCCCATCTTATCCAAATATGAAATGAACCTTTCGGGCTTCAATCCAAAATGTTCGTTCACCAACCGGCTTACTCCAATATTTGAAGATTTTGAAAAAGTTTCAGCAACAGAGATCTTACCATACCCTCCTCGTTTATGGTCCCGCATTACTTTATCATAATACTCGTAGGAGCCATTTCCGGTATCAATGCTATCAGTTAACTGAATTTCAGAATCCTCCAATAATGCCATCATTGAAGCCAGCTTGAAAGTGCTTCCTGGCTCGGTAAGTCCTTGTTCTCCCACCGCATAATTATATAGCTCCCAATACTTTCCTTGTTGGTTTTTGCTCAGGTTAGAAATAGCCTTTATATAACCGGTTTCAACCTCCATCACCACTACGCAGCCATAGTTTGCATCGTGTTGCTCTAATGCCCGAAGTAAAGCGCTCTCAGCAACATCCTGAAGATTAATATCAATGGTAGTTTCAATGTCCATACCTTCCACGGCCTTTACTTCAGACCCGTCGTGTACTGGTTTCCAACCACCACCGGCCATTTTCTGGAACAGGGCATTCCCGTCGGTTCCTGCAAGCACATTATTGAAACTGTATTCAAGGCCGGCCCCGTCACTATTATCGTTAATAAACCCTATGGTCCTGGTCCCGAGATGTGAAAATGGCTTGAACCTTAAGTCTACTTTCTCAAAAATGGCGCCACCTCGCATACGGCCTTCTCGAATAATAGGCCAGGTTTGCATTAACTTCTTATCGTGATAGTCGACCTGTTGGTTATTGATTACCAGATAGCGTTTGTTGGACTGACGCGCTTTTTTAATTTTTCTTGAATAGTAATCCGCTGACCTGTCGCCAAAGTAATCAGCAATATAAACAGCGAGGGAATCCAATCCGTCATTAAAAACCTGCTCATCCGATACCGATGGATCAAATGCCAACCGATAGAATGGTAAAGAAGTGGCCAATAAGCTGCCGTTGTCTGAATAAATGTTTCCCCGGGTCGCTTTGACAGTCCTGAATTGTAAGCCAATCTCCTCTGCCATAGCGGTCCATTTGTCCCCTTCAACGAATTGAATTCGTACTATTCTTATAACCACAATCACAGCAAATAAGAAAGCGAATAAGAATGCAACCCTAACTCTTAGCAATATGGACCTCTTTACATTCACTGCTCTGCTATTATTTTTAATGGGGGCTTGGAACTTTCACGTAAACCAGACTTTTTCACTTTTGATGCTACTTCTGACTGCTTACTATCAAACATGTAATCTGCTTTCAATGTATGATAATCCGCTCTCAGGTCTTCCACCTGCTTCTGGGCTTCAGTTATTTTTCTGATGGTGTTTTCTGCATGGTGTCCGTTTCCTATATACAGAATACCCAAAGTCATTAAAAACAACACCTGGGGCAGATAGGTACTTGAAATTTGTCTAATAGATATATCCTCTACTTTTAACCACCGCTCCAGTACCTCAAACAATGACCCTCTGGCTGTTCTTTTGTTTCTCTTAACTTTGTATATATTTCCTCTCCTACCCATAAATCAAATACGTTCTGCAATTCTCAGTTTAGCGCTGCGTGATCTGGGGTTTGATTCCAGTTCTAAGGGTGTAGCAGTAACCGGTTTTTTAACCAGCGGATTGAACGGACGCAAGGGGTTGCCAAAAAAATCCTTCCTGAGCTCTCCCTGAACAACACCCTTATTAATAAAATTCTTTACCAGCCTGTCCTCCAATGAGTGATAACTGATCACCACCAGTCTCCCTCCCACACTAATTAAGTCTTCACTTTGCAGTAAAAGAGCTTCCAAAGCTTTCATCTCCTGATTTACTTCGATCCTGAGTGCTTGAAATACCTGAGCAAAGTATTTGTTCGGCCTACGCTTAGGCACCAGATGACCAATGGATTCTTTGAACTGCGATACGGTATTAATAGGTCGATAATGTCGTGTTTTTATAATTGCTGAGGCCAGGGTTTTGGCGTTTCTTATTTCACCGTATTTCCCGAATATCTCCTGTAAAGATGCTTCGTCATAAGTGTTGATGATTTTTTTGGCAGTCAGGTCGGCTTTTTGATCCATTCTCATATCCAGTTCCGCATCAAACCGGGTAGAAAAACCTCGATTCGGGGTATCGATCTGATGGGACGATACACCAAGATCGGCGAGAATGCCATCTACACTATTAACTCCATTTAGCCTTAAATATTTTTTCATATATCTAAAATTGACCGGTATAAATGTGAACAAAGGGTTTTTAATAAATCCCAAATTTGCCAAAACATCTTCATCCTGATCAAATCCAAATAGTTTTCCACTTTTTAGTTTCTCTAATATTACTTTCGTGTGCCCCCCACCGCCAAATGTGGCGTCTACATATATTCCATCCGGATCAATAGCCAACCCTTCAATACTCTCATCCAACAAAACCGGTTGGTGATAGCCCATTTACTCGACTAAAAATTTTTCAGCCAGTTTCGAAAACTCAATCGGGTCAATAATTTTAAACTCTTGGAAAACGTCCGGATTCCATATCTCCACGCGATTGCCCACGCCAACTACAATCACCTGTTTCTCAAGCTGAGCGTATTTGAGCATGGGCTTTGGGATTAAAAATCTGCCCATGGTGTCCAAGTCCACCAGAGCATTCCCCCTGAAAAAATTTCGCTGGAGCATTCTAAATTCTTGATTGAATTCATTCAATCCGGCAATCTTATTATAAATTTTTTTATACTCAATAAGTGGATATAATACCAGACATGGCTCAAATCCACGTTGTAACATTAACTCGGTACCATTGCTTTCAGGTAGCTGCACCTTGATCTTTGCCGGCAACACCAAGCGGCCCTTTGCATCTAGTTTACAATTGTACTCACTGGAGAAGAGTGTCATAGCTTTTCCAAACAATCCTTGCTAAAAACAAATGTAGAAAAATATTTAGCATATCCTACCACATTTTGACACTTTTTACCACTTTTTACCAAAATCTCCCAAAACCATCAACAAACACAGAAAATATGCTATTTCAGGAGGTATGGACTGTTAGATTCCGGCTAACTTGCAGGATTAGAGCATATTCACTTATACTCAATTACTGCCCATAAGGAAGCTATTATCAACAATTAACTGTGGGATTCTTTACAAGCAGGTGTTAAGGTGTCAGAAAGTGGTGGGAAATTTCACTATCTATCTCTGGAAATGGTAAATTCTACCATTTGTTGAAGTGAGTCTTTATATGATGAGTCTTCAAATCCATCCAATATACTGAGGGCTTCATCTATATATCGTCTCATTACCCGATTGGCATAATCAATGCCTCCGGATTCTTTTACAAATTCAATAACTGCCTGCACGTTTTTACTTTTATGATTGTTACTTTTGACAATGCTCCTAATCTTATACCGATCTCTGGAAGAGGCTTCTCTCAATGAATAGATCAGAGGCAGGGTCATTTTCTTCTCTTTAATATCAATTCCCAATGGCTTGCCAATCTGGGTACTTCCATAGTCAAATAAATCATCCTTTATCTGAAATGCCATCCCTATTTTTTCTCCAAAAAGGGTCATTTTGACAATGCATTTTTCATCAGCCCCCGCAGAAGTTGCACCTACTCCACAGCAGGAGGAAATTAGACTTGCTGTTTTTTGCCGGATGATATCAAAATATATGCTTTCCGTTATGTCCAGGTTTTTCGCCTTTTCCATCTGAAGCAATTCGCCCTCGCTCATATCGCGCACTGCCTGAGATACCAACCGTAATAGATCAAAGTCACCGTGATCAACTGACAACAATAAACCCCTGGATAGCAGATAGTCTCCTACCAACACCGCGATCTTATTCTTCCACAGGGCATTAATAGAAAAAAAACCACGGCGGTAATTCGCGTCGTCCACCACATCATCATGGACCAACGTAGCAGTATGAAGCAACTCAATCAGCGCGGCTCCTCTGTAGGTACTCTCGGAGATTTTGCCGGTGACCCCCGCTGAAAGAAATACAAACATCGGTCTCATCTGCTTTCCCTTTCGCTTAACTATGTAACCCATAATTTTATCAAGCAAAAGAACTTTACTTTTCATGAGCTGTCGGAATTTCTTCTCGAATTCCTTCATTTCCAGAGCAATGGGAGCTTGTATATTTGCCAGTGGCCGACTCATAGGACGTGGTTACAATAATACGATCAATTTGGCCTAATGCAAAACAGCCTTTGTTAGTTATGAATTATGGGTGATGGGTGATGAGTTGATCGAATTAGCAATTTGCTACTTATATCGTTTTTCCAGGGTCTCAAATATCTTTACCGCATGATCTCTGGAGTTTTCAATAAACCACTTATTGGTTTGAAGACCCCCGCAAATTACTCCAGCCAGATATATATTCTCCTGATTGGTTTCATGGGTATCCAGGTCATAGACTGGTGATTTGATGGCGTTCTTATTCAACTTGATACCTAACGATTTCAGGAAGGCGAAATCGGGTTGGTATCCGGTCATTGCCAAAACAAAGTCATTTGGTATGGTAAGCAGACCTTCTGGCGTAACCAGATCAAGTTCTCTTTCTCTGATCTCTGTTATCGACGAACTGAAATACGCCTTAATTGATCCCTCTTTAATCCTATTCTCAATATCTGGTTTTACCCAGTATTTCACCCGTGGACTGATTTCACCTTCCCGCAAAACCATGGTCACCCGAGCACCCTTACGATAAGTTTCTAAAGCTACATCTACTGCTGAATTAGCGGCGCCAACTACTACAATATTCTGATCAAAATAAGGGTGAGGCTCATCGTAATAGTGTTTTACCTTGGGGAGTTTCTCTCCACGAACATGAAGCAAATAAGGTAAGTCGTAAAACCCTGTAGCAATCACCAGCGCACGGGCTTTATACTTATTGCGATCGGTTGTTATCGAAAATCCTCCACTTTCCTTTTCCACCTTTAATACCTTTTCGTAAAGCCGTAGATTTAGCTTCCAGCTGGAGGCCACTCTTCGATAATACTCCAATGATTCCGATCGATTCGGCTTGTTGCCGTGTGAAACAAATGGTACGTCTCCGATTTCCAGTCGGTCGGATGTACTGAAAAATGTCATGTTATATGGATAGTTGTAAAGGGAGTTGACCAGACACCCTTTATCTGCAATTACATAACTAAGCCCTTTGCGCTCGGCTTCAATTCCACATGCCAGACCAATGGGTCCGGCTCCAACAATAAATGCGTCCAACATGGCTTATGACGGTTAAATCAATCCGCCAAAAATAATAAAAATAAAAAACTTTATACCCGATCCCCCAAAGCTTGTGGTGGTATAGTCCATGAAGGGATATTTTCTTAATTTTACCTGCCGATAAATACCTATATAAATGTCGCTATCATCGAAATACCAACCACATAAGGTTGAAGATAAATGGTACCAGTATTGGATGGAACGTGGATATTTTAACTCCAGTCCAAATCCAGATAAAGATCCCTATGCCATTGTGATACCCCCTCCCAATGTTACCGGAGCACTTCACATGGGCCATATGTTAAACAACACCATACAGGATGTTCTAATCAGGAAAGCCCGAATGGAAGGGAAAGAGGCTTGCTGGGTACCTGGCACCGATCATGCCTCCATTGCAACCGAAGCCAAGGTAGTGGCAATGCTAAAAGAAAACGGTATTGAAAAGCACCAGTTGTCCCGAGATGAGTTCGTGAAGCATGCCTGGGAATGGACCAACAAGTACGGCGGAATAATTCTGGAACAGCTTAAAAAACTGGGGGCCTCCTGTGATTGGGACCGGACCAGTTTTACTATGAATGACCAGTACTACAAAGACGTGATTAATGTGTTCGTAGATCTTTACCGCAAGGGTTGGATATACAGAGGAGTGAGAATGATCAACTGGGACCCTCAGGGAATGACAGCACTATCTGATGAGGAAGTAAACCACCGGGAGGTAAAGTCCAAGTTGTATTTTGTAAACTATTTCATAGAAGGTAGTAATGAAACCATAACCATAGCCACTACCCGTCCAGAAACTATATTGGGAGATACTGCGGTATGCATCAATCCCCATGACAAAAGATATGATCACTTAAAAGGGAAAAAAGCCATAGTCCCCCTGATCAACAGATCGGTCCCAATAATCGAAGATGAATATGTTTCCATGGAATTTGGCACCGGTTGTTTGAAAGTAACCCCTGCACATGACTTGAATGACTACGAACTGGGTATTAAACACCACTTGAAAAGCATTGACATACTAAACGATGATGGAACATTAAATGAACTTGCGCAGCGATATGTTGGCAAGGACCGGTTTGAAGCCCGTAAATTGATTGTTGAGGAGCTTGAACAAGCAGGCCTATTGGAGAAAGTGGAGGACTACCTACACAGCGTTGGTTTTTCAGAAAGAACAAACGCCATTGTTGAGCCCAGGTTGTCCATGCAATGGTTCATGAAGATGGAAGAGTTGTCTAAGCCCGCCTTGGACCATGTGCTTAACGGCGATATTAAATTCTATCCCTCAAAATTCGTAAACACTTATCGCCATTGGATGGAAAATATCAGGGATTGGTGTATTTCCAGACAGCTATGGTGGGGGCATCGTATCCCGGCATATTATCTCCCGGATGGATCCTATGTGGTTGCCGGAGATCTAAATGGGGCGCTGCAATTGGCCAGGGAAAAAGACCAAAGTATCACGGAAAATGACCTTAGACAAGACGAAGATGTATTGGATACCTGGGCATCAAGCTGGTTATGGCCTATAGCGGTGTTTAATGGCATTTCTAAACCCCAAAACGAAGAAATTAATTATTACTACCCTACCCGGGACCTGGTCACTGCACCCGAGATTCTGTTTTTTTGGGTAGCTCGAATGGTGATGGCTGGCTATGAGTTTAGGGGAACTATGCCGTTTAAGAATGTCTATCTCACCGGAATCGTCAGGGACAATAAAAAACGTAAAATGTCCAAGTCTTTGGGTAACTCTCCGGACCCTTTGCAATTGATTGCCCAGTATGGCGCCGATGGTGTTCGAACCGGCATGCTGTTTAGCTCACCTGCCGGCAATGACCTGCTGTTCGATGAGAAACTCTGCCAACAGGGTCGAAATTTCTCCAACAAAATCTGGAATGCTCTTAGACTGGTTAAGGGTTGGGACGTTATTTCAGGTGATTCAACCGACAACCACCAGGCTATTGTGTGGTTTAATGACCGATGTCAACAGTCAATTGAAGAAATTGAAGACCATTTCTCCAAGTTCAGGATATCTGATGCACTGATCGCTATATACAAGCTGGTTTGGGATGATTTTTGTTCCTGGTATTTAGAAATGATCAAACCTGCCTACCAGCAACCCATAGATAAACAAACTTATGACCAAACCATTGGATTTCTGGAGATCCTTATGAAATTGTTGCATCCGTTTATGCCTTTCATTACTGAAGAAATCTGGCATGAGCTTCATGAACGGGATGAAGATGATTGTGTTACTATCGCCAGTTGGCCAAAACCTGTTGCTTATAACTCCGACAATATAAAAAGAACGTATCAGGTATTTGAAGTAATCTCGCAAATCAGGCATCTTCGCAATCAAACGGACACCTCACCACGTGAACGGATAGACCTTTTTATCAGGACACAAAAAGAAGAGCTTTACCATCTATATAGTTCGGCCATACGCAAACTTGGGAATATAGGTGAAATCCAGTTTTGTGATTTAATCCCCGACATGCCGGGAAGCAAGTTTGTAGTAAGGGCGGATGAGTTCTTACTGCTCACACCTGTAAAGTCAGACCCTGAGGAGGAAAAAGATGTATTGGAAAAAGAACTTGAATATTCCCGCGGCTTTTTAGCCTCGGTTGAAAAAAAGTTAAAAAACAAGGAGTTCACAGACAATGCCCCTGAGCAAGTGGTCAATAATGAGCGAAGGAAGAAGGAAGATGCCGAGGCCAAGATCAGAACCCTGGAAACCAGCCTGGGTAAACTTTAGAATCGGGTACCAATAAACAAGCTTAGATCTTTGCACTTAAGCTTAAATATTCGTCCCACGTCCACATTCGTTATGTTTCCTTTAAAAGTATATACTCCTTTCATAAACCAGCGATTTGCAAAAATCATATCCTCAACAGACCCAACTTCGGTAATTTGAAGCAATACCGGAGTGAAGATATGGCTAAACGCGTTAGTGGCCGTTCGCGCCACCCGGGATGCTATGTTTGGCACACAATAGTGGATAACATCAAATTTCTTAAAAACGGGATTACTGTGAGTGGTCACCTCGGAGGTCTCAAAACACCCACCCTGATCAATACTTACATCAATAATTATTGATCCGGGTTTCATTGACGCCACCATCTCCTCGGTAACAATACACAGATTTCTGCTTTTTTCAGCTCGTACTGCACCAATAACTACATCTGCAGATTTGAGCGATTCAATAAGTATGGCTGTATCGATGGTAGAGGTGTAAATTTGTTGCCCCAGCGCGTGTTTAATCCGACGTAATTTGTATATATGATTGTCAAAAACTTGTATTTGAGCTCCCAGTCCTAGTGCAGCCCGGGCTGCATATTCCGCTACGGTTCCGGCCCCCAGAATTAGTACTTTGGTTGGTGGTACCCCTGTGATTCCACCTAGTAATATTCCCTTTCCATTATTTACGCTGCTAAGGTATTCGGTAGCGATTGACATCACTGTGCTCCCTGCCACTTCACTCATGGCACGGACCACTGGTAATCCTCCTACTTTGTCCTCAATATGTTCAATGGCAATGCCGGTAATTCTTTTTTCGTTTAAAGCCTGCAAGTAATCCACAGTCTGATTTCCGATCTGTAAGGCGGAAATCAGAGTTTTTCCCGGAACCAGGCTGGCAATCTCCTCAAAAGTCGGTGGTTCAATTTTCAGTACAATATCACACTTGAATACTTCCCCGGTGTTATAACTAATTTTCGCACCAGCATCGCTGTACTCATGGTCACTGAATTTGGCTTTTTCTCCAGCTTTGCTCTCAACACTCACATGATGTCCATTGGCCACCAGCAGCCCAACAGCCTCTGGATTGAGAGATACTCTGTTCTCTTGTATTGATACCTCTTTGGGTATGCCAATGGAAAGAGCGGTGGTCCTATCAGGCACCTTCATCAGTGATTCCTGAGGATAGATACTTTCCTGTTGAGATGGCTTACTTTTTTCGGACTCAGTCATTCCTTTGTACTGTGATTAGCCGGCGTTCCTGGTAATCTACCCGGATGTTTATGGTAAAATGTCTGTCAGGAAGGATAGGTAAAACTTTACCGGGCCATTCTATAAAACAAATATTTCCTGAATCAAAATATTCATCACACCCAATGTCCAATGCTTCCGTATATTTATTCAACCTGTAGAAGTCAAAATGGTAGAAAACTTTATCCTCTGAATTGTGATATTCGTTTATTAATGAATAGGTGGGACTGGTTACCTGATCCATCACTCCCATTGCTTTACAAATAACCTGGATAAGAGAAGTTTTACCAGCACCCATGTCTCCCTGGAAGAGCCATATTGTATGGTCGCCGGCCAATGCAACTATTTTTGGGACCAGGTAGCTTAAGTGGTGAGGGTCCTTAGCAACAAACTGCTCCTCAACCTCCTGATAGTTAACCATTCTTCGAAGTTAAGGAAATTATTGGAATTATCATTTCCTCCATTGACACCCCACCATGTTGAAAAGTGTCACGATAATAGTTGACATAGTAGTTATAATTATTGGGATAAGCGAAAAAATTATCCCCCATAGCAAAGACATATGAGGTACTAACATTGACTTTAGGTAGATGGAAATCTTCCGGTCGTTTAACCACAAAAATATTCTTGCCATCATACCCTAGATTTTTACCCTGTTTATACCTCAAATTGGTATTGGTATTCTTGTCACCCACAATCTTGAATGGTCTTTTTACCCTGATGGTTCCATGGTCAGTGCTAATGATCATTCTCGCCCCTTTTTCTGAAATCTTCTTCATGGTTTCCAATAAAGGTGAATGGAGAAACCAGGAATTAGTTATGGATCGATAAGCCGACTCGTCATGGACTAGTTCCCTAATCATCTGCATGTCAGTGCGGGCATGTGAAAGCATGTCCACAAAGTTGTAAACGATCACATTCAGATCATTATTCATGAGATTATTGAAGTTATCCAGTAATTGTCTACCTTGATTGGCATGAATTACTTTGTTATAGCTGTGTCTTATATCCAATCTTAATTTAGAAATTTGTCTGGCTAAAAACTCTGCTTCGTGTTTATTCTTGCCATCATCCTGGTCCTCACCAACCCACAGGTCCGGGTGGAATTTGGCCATTTCCAGGGGAAGCATTCCTGAAAAAATTGCATTTCTGGAATAACCGGTGGTTGTAGGTAATATTGAGTAATATAACTCCTCAGTATCTACATTGAAATAGTCGAGCACTACCGGCTCAAGAACCTTCCATTGGTCATACCGTAGATTATCGATTACAATAAAAAAAAGGGGTTGTCCAGCTTGTAATTTCGGGAAAACCCGCTTCTTCATTATTTGATGAGAAAGTAATGGCTTTGGCGCAGCGGGGTCATTTAACCAGTCTTCATAGTTGTCTGCTACAAATTTTGTAAAGTTTGAATTGGCATCATCTTTTTGATTTTCAAGCACTTCCGCCATGCTCTTGTTCTCAGTATTATCAATTTCAAGCTCCCAGTATATTAATTTTTTATATATATCAACCCATTCCGAATGACCGATATCGTCATTAAACGCCATCGACAGATTTCTAAAGTCCTGTTGATAAGTTAGATTTATTTTCTCGGTCACCAATCGCTTATTATCCAGTATCTTCTTCACCGACAAAAGGATTTGATTTGGATTAAGCGGTTTTATCAGGTAGTCAGCAATCTTTGATCCAATGGCTTCTTCCATGATGTACTCTTCCTCGCTTTTGGTGATCATTACTACCGGCGTATTCGGTTTATTGGCCTTAATCAGAGCCAACGTTTCCAGTCCGGACATCCCAGGCATATTTTCATCCAGGAAAACTATATCATAGTAATTGCTTTCAAACTTTTCGATGGCATCGGCTCCGCTATTAACTGGTGTTATATCATAGCCCTTATCATTCAGAAACAGAATATGCGGTTTAAGCAGATCAATCTCATCATCAGCCCATAAAATATTATATCTTTGCATGTTAGAATCTCTTTATATTAAAGTTACCTTAAAAGAGGTACTTATAAACCAACTTGGAGAAGAAAAAAATTATCAATGACCCGGTTTATGGTTTTATTACCATCCCAGAGGGTCTTATCTATGATATAATTTCACATCCCTATTTTCAAAGGTTACGCAGAATCAAACAAATGGGGTTGAACGATTTTGTTTACCCCGGAGCTCTGCATACCAGATTTCATCACGCATTAGGCGCTATGCACCTTATGAGTGTCGCTTTGCAGAATCTTCGGCAAAAAGGTACTGAAATAAGCAACCAGGAATTTAAATAGATGCTTGTTGCCATTCTGCTTCATGATATTGACCATGGCGCATTTTTCCACGGCGTTGAATCTATTTTTCTTTT
>Ga0114949_10002103_pt1 | contig 12302 bp, 12 predicted proteins | sample N074metaG_FD_83505 | JGI IMG/M metagenome (GOLD analysis project Ga0114949, IMG submission 83505) | Deep subsurface microbial communities from Kermadec Trench to uncover new lineages of life (NeLLi) - N074 metaG | ecosystem: Environmental > Aquatic > Marine > Ocean trench > Sediment | place... | reverse complement strand
CTGGTGGAAGGAGACTCGGCCGGGGGCTCCGCGAAACAGGGTCGGAATCGAAGAACCCAGGCGATTTTACCGCTCAAGGGTAAAATCCTTAATGTGGAAAAGGCTCGATTTGACAAGATGTTGCAGTCAGCCGAAGTAGGTACCCTGATCACCGCACTCGGTTGTGGCATAGGGCGTGAGGAATTCAATATCGATAAACTGCGCTACCACCACATCATTATCATGACCGATGCCGATGTTGACGGCTCCCATATACGCACCTTGCTGCTGACTTTTTTCTATCGTCAAATGCGCGAACTGGTCGAGCGTGGACATATCTATATTGCGCAACCGCCCCTGTACAAGGTGAAAAAAGGCAAACAGGAACGTTACGTCAAAGACGATAAAGAATTGAATGCTTATTTATTGCAGTTGGCTATCGAGGGAGCACATTTGTATCTGGCGGAGGGTTTGCCGGCTGTTTCGGATTTAGCCCTGGAGAGTCTGGCGCAACAATATATTAAGATTTTGGCTATTTTTGAGCGCCTGGAACGCCATATTCCAGCAGAAATACTGGAAGAACTGGTCGATTTACCCGCGCTGGACGAAACCATGCTACTCGATGAGAAGGCAATGGGTGAATGGGGGGACAAGCTTGCCGAACGTCTCAATGCCAAGAGTGAATCCTCGCTGTCTTACATTGTGTCAGTCAAGGGGGACGACGACAGCAATCAATTCGGACTAACCCTGGATAAACGCCTTCACGGTATTACTACCCGCAGTGAGCTTAGCGCCGCGTTCTTCAATAGCGCTGATTACCAGCTGATCGCCCAGTTCGTCGAACAGGTTGGCGATATGCTGGGTGAGCATTCTTTCGTCAGTCGAGGGGAGCGCCAACAGCCAGTTTCAAAGTTTGGCGAAGCCTATCACTGGCTAATGCGCGAGGCCCGAAAGGGCCTGAATATTCAGCGTTACAAGGGTCTCGGTGAAATGAACCCGGATCAACTATGGGAAACGACGATGGATCCGGAGAATCGCCGCTTATTACATGTACGTATTGAAGACGCTATCGCCGCAGACGAAATATTTACCACACTGATGGGGGACCAGGTCGAGCCTCGCCGAGCCTTTATCGAGACCAATGCGCTGAATGTCCATAATCTGGATATATAACTTGTTGTTTTTTAAGAATTAAACGCTATATAGGGGGTCATGGTTTAATAAAAAGGGAACAACCCGATGGATATTGCAACGATCATTACCTCGGCAATCGTAGTGTTACTATTGTTTTACCTCGTCAGTATTTACAACCACCTGGTGCGCATTAAACACAATGTCTCCAAGGCCTGGTCGAATATTGATGTCTTACTGAAACAACGTCATGACGAAATTCCAAAGTTGGTCGAAACCTGTCGGCAGTATATGAAGTTTGAGCAGGACACCCTTGAAAAAGTCATGCTGGCCCGTTCGCAGGTATCCCGGGCCCGGCAAAGCCAGGATATGCAGGAGCTGGGCATGGCCGAAGGCGCCTTACGGATGGGATTGGGCAACCTGTTTGCGTTGGCAGAGGATTATCCGGAATTACGCGCCAATGAAAATTACCAACACCTGCAGAGTCGTATCAGTATCCTGGAAAATATCATTGCGGATCGCCGCGAATTCTACAATGAATCGACCAATATCAACAACATCGGTATCGAGCAGTTTCCGGAGGTAGTCGTTGCCCGGCTGTTTGCGTTCACAGCACGTGATCTGCTGGAATTCGAAGCCAGTGATATTGCCGATGTGAATGTAAGGCAATTATTTGACGCCTGACTACCCGCTATCCGAGTCATGTTATCTCAGCTCGAAACCGGTGTGCTGCGCATGAATGAAGCAGAATACTTAAGTTTGATCGCGGTTTTGCTATTCGCCGGTGGTTTTTTATTCTATTACAGTTATATCGCTTTCAAACGCTTTCGCTTTATCGCCGGTATCGCGACCTCGAAAATTCGCTCCGCTGCCCAGGGACAGGTTGAGTTAAAAGGTCTTGGCGAATGGATGCCGGACGATCTCATTCTGTCTCCCTTCAGCAACAGCAGGTGTATCTGGTATCACTGCACCATGGAGAGGAAGCAACGAAACGGGAAAAGAATAACCTGGACGAATCTATCCGACGAACTCAGCCAACACCTGTTTCACCTGGTCGACGACACCGGCTGCTGCATTATCGATCCTGAAAATGCGCAGGTGATCGCCGAGACCGACACCACCTGGTATGGATACAGTAGTGCCGACCGGGAAAACCCATCCCCTGGGACCAGGTGGCTGTGGCCATTCAGTTTTGCTAGCCACCGCTTCCGCGAACGGCTCATACGCCCGGCGACACCGCTTTACGCGCTCGGTAGTTTTCGCAGTCTCCACAGCGAACCGTCCGTGGAATGGATACAAAAAAGGGTAGATGATCTGGTTAAACAATGGAAATTACAGCCCGGGAAGTATCTCGCCGCTTACGCTTTCGACAATAACGGCAGCCTACAGCAGGATGAATGGAAAACAATTCGGGCAGTGGCTAGAAAACAGGTACTGGCGAACATCCAATCTGAAAACAGGACACAACACCTCATGTCGCGGCCCGAGGACAGGAACCACCCATATATCCTGTCGGCGGTCGAGGAAGAACAGTTGATCGCTGCCAAGAAAATAAAAGCCTACCTGTCAGTAACCGCGGCGCTGGGAATATTTATCGCCCTGACTATCCTCTTCTCGATTCGCCCGGCGGTTTCCCTGTAGACTAGCGGATTATTTGACAGCTTCCTGGACAGACTATTGAACAACCCGTTACTCGAGCCCACAGATCTCCCGCCCTTTAGCAAGCTTCAGCCTGAAAATATTCAACCGGCGATAGAAACCCTGATCAGCAATAATCGGGAGTCAATCGCAGATCTGACCGCACAACCGACGTTAGACTGGGATAGCCTGGTTAAACCGCTATCGTTAATGGAAGACCGCCTCAGCAAAGCCTGGTCGCCGGTGCGGCATTTGAATTCGGTAAAAACCAACGATGCCTTACGTGAAGCCTATAACAACTGTCTGCCGCTGCTGAGCGAGTACGCCACCGAAGTCAGCCAGAATCGGGACCTTTACCAGGGATATCAAGATATTTCCCGGTCGGAAGAATTCCATCATTTCAGCCAGGCCCAGAAGAAGACCATTAGCGATGCCTTATTGCATTTCAGGCTCGGCGGCGTCGACCTCGAAGGTGAAGCCCAGCTACGCTACCAGCAATTGCAGAAAGACCTGTCGGACTTGCAGTCGAAGTTTGAGAATAACCTGCTCGATGCCAACCAGTCCTGGCAATACCTGACCGCAGACGAAAGCGAGCTACAGGGCTTGCCGGAATATGCCATTGCCATGTTAAAACAACTGGCCGAGCAAAAGGATTTATCCGGATTTCGCGTCACCCTGGATATGCCCTGCTACCTTGCGGTGATTACTCACGCGGATAACCGGACGCTTCGCAAGGCCCTGTACGAGGCTTACACCACGCGCGCATCGGATCAGGGAATTACCGATATTAAGTGGGATAATTCGACGAATATGGAAGAAATTCTTGCTAAAAGGCAGGAAAAGGCGAAATTGCTCGGATTTTCCGACTTCGCTGAATATTCCCTGGTAACCAAGATGGCGAATTCGGTTGACCAGGTTATCGAGTTTCTGCATGACCTCGCAAAACGCTCGAAAAAAGCAGCGCTCGCCGAAGTTTCCGAACGCCAGGCCTTTGCCGAGTCACTGGGTTTTGAGGGTGAACTGGAAGCCTGGGACTATGCATATTACGGCGAGAAACTGAAGCAGAAGCGTTACCAGATATCCGACGAAGACCTGAAACCCTATTTTTCCGATCAACAGGTCATCAAAGGCCTGTTCGAAATTGTCAGCCGCTTATACGGGATACAAATTACGGAAATCAAAAGCGGCATTGATCGCTGGGATGACAAGGTCGGTTTCTATCAAATTAAGAACAGCAGCGCAGAAATCATTGGCCAGTTTTACCTCGACCTGTATGCGCGGGAGAATAAACGTGGCGGGGCGTGGATGGATGAGTGCGTCAATCGGTATCGAATCGATGGTAAAACCCAGTTACCGGTCGCCTACCTGACCTGTAACCTGACGCCACCGATCGGCGATGCACCGGCCCTGTTTACCCACGACGAAGTGATTACCCTGTTCCATGAATTTGGTCACGGATTACATCACATGCTGACGCGAATCGATGTGCCGGACGTGGCTGGCATCAATGGTGTCGAGTGGGATGCGGTCGAGCTGCCCAGTCAGTTCATGGAAAATTTTTGCTGGGAAAAAGAAGCCCTGCAGCTGTTTGCCCGGCATTATCAAACGGGTGAAGCACTACCGGACGAACTGTTCGACAAAATGATCGCCGCGAAGAACTTTGAAGGCGCACTGCAAATGCTGCGCCAACTCGAATTCGCGCTATTCGACATCCGCCTCCACCAACAGCCTGATTTGACCACCGCCGAACAAATCCAGACGCAACTGGATCAGGTCAGAGCAGAGATTTCGGTTGTCAGGACACCACCCAATAACCGTTTCCAGAACGGGTTCTCACATATTTTTGCAGGAGGGTATGCGGCAGGTTATTATAGCTACAAATGGGCGGAGGTTCTGTCCGCCGACGCATTTTCTGCATTTGAGGAAGAGGGAATATTTAATTCCGAAACCGGAAGAAGATTCCTCAACTGTGTACTTGAGCAGGGAGGCTCGCGACCGGCGATTGAGTCATTTCGCTGTTTTCGAGGACGCGATTCAGAAATTGATGCCTTGTTAAGGCACAGTGGGATAACAAAATAACTTATGTTAAAGACAATATTCACCATTAGTAGTGTCATTTTCGCCCTGTTCAGCAACCCGTTATTGGCGCAGGCAATTGACGATCCGGATAAAGACATACTCTATGTGACGGATCAATTGCGTTTGTCGCTTTATGAACGGTCGAGTGCCCAAAGCAGGGTCATCAAACTATTGTCATCGGGAGACAAGCTGGCTGTCGAGGAGCTGTCTGGCGCCTATGCTCTGGTGACCACATCCGGTGGTAGCAAGGGTTGGGTAATACGCGGTTTCCTGGTGACAACACCCACTTCAGGCCTGTTGCTCGAGCAGGAAATAGAAAAGACCAAACGCCTGGAGTCTGAAATTGAAATGCTCGGCAATAGCAAGATTATCATCAACCGATATGAAAAAGACATGGACTTAATGGCAGAGAAAATGAACGTGTTAATGCTCGAAAATGACGAGGCTGCGACAACTGTGGCAGCACTGGAATTTGAGCTGGGCCAGGAACGCAAGCGGATAATGGAGAATAAACAGGCGCAATACGGGCCAACAGCGGGAATCGACCAGCCGCCCGTCGAGGTACTTTGGCAAACCGCGCTGGTCTACTGGCGAATAATTGTCCCGCTTATCCTGGGGATCATGTTGTTGAGTTTCCTCATCAGCAAATCTATTGTCGAAACCCGCATCAAGAATAAGTTCCACGGCATCAAGTTCTGGTAAATGAAATTTAAAGACCTTCGAGATTTCATCGACCACCTGGAAAAGGAAGGCGAATTAAAGCGCGTAACGCAAAGAGTCGATCCCAACCTGGAAATCACCGAAATCTGTGATCGGGTCATTCGTCGTAAAGGTCCAGCTCTGCTGTTCGAGCAGGCGGGAGACAGCAAAATTCCATTACTCGCCAATTTGTTTGGCACCGAATTGCGGGTCGCCCGCGCGCTCGGCAAAGAGCAGGTGGAAACGCTACGAGAAGTGGGTAAATTACTCGCGTTTTTAAAGGAGCCTGAACCACCCAAAGGATTCAGAGAGGCACTGAAAAATTTACCGATATATCGGAAAATCCTGGATATGTCGCCAAAAGTGGTTAAAAATCCCGTATGTCAGCAAATATGTTACACCGGTGACGATGTTGATCTGTTCATGTTGCCGATACAGACCTGCTGGCCCGAAGATGTCGCACCACTCATCACCTGGGGCCTGGTCACCACCCGGGGACCGCTAAAGCAACGCCAGAACCTGGGTATTTATCGGCAGCAACTGATCGGCAAGAATCGGCTGATCATGCGCTGGTTGTCGCAACGCGGTGGCGCACTCGATTACAGGGAGTGGTGCCAACACAGGGGTGACGAGCCTTTCCCTGTTTCCGTGGTGCTGGGTTGCGATCCTGCAACCATACTGGCGGCGGTTACGCCAATACCCGATACCTTGTCTGAGTACGCCTTTGCCGGGTTGTTACGGGGCGCCAGAACCGAGGTTGGCAAATCCCTGCTGTCGGACCTGCAAATTCCGGCGCGCGCAGAAATTGTCCTGGAGGGCCATATATATCCCGGAGACGAAGCGGAAGAGGGGCCCTTCGGCGATCATACCGGCTACTACAACGAGGTTGACCGCTTTCCTGTTTTTACGGTTGAAGCGATGAGCATGCGCCACAACCCGATCTATCACAGTACCTATACCGGCAGACCCCCGGATGAGCCATCGGTTCTCGGGCTCGCGTTAAACGAGGTGTTCATCCCGATTTTGCGCAAGCAATTTCCCGAGATAATCGATTTTTACCTCCCTGCCGAGGGTTGTTCTTACCGGGTCGCGGTGGTGAGCATGAAAAAACAATATCCGGGTCATGCCAAACGCGTGATGATGGGGGTATGGTCGTTTTTACGCCAGTTCATGTATACCAAGTTTGTCATAGTGGTCGACGATGACATAGATGTACGCAACTGGAAGGATGTAATCTGGGCGATCTCGACCCGGGTCGATCCGGCCCGTGATATTACCCTGATCGAAAATACACCCATCGATTATCTCGACTTTGCCTCGCCGGTTTCGGGGCTGGGCTCAAAAATGGGACTCGACGCGACCAATAAGCTTCCCGGCGAAACCAGTCGTGAATGGGGCAGACCGATTAAAATGTCTGCTGATGTGGTCGAAAAAATCGACGCCATTTGGGCCGAACTGGGTCTAGACGAGGAGGACTCAGGTTCCGGGTAATATCAGGCTGGCACCGGGCATTTTACACCACCTGCCAAATTGAACGATAATTCCTTCCAATATATGACCAATACAGGGCGACGAAATGCGATCGATCATGGTTTTAAACTCAAAAGGGGGCTCGGGGAAAAGCACAGTTGCCACCAATATTGCGAGCTACTACGCTTCCCGGGGTAACCGGGTCATGCTGGTGGACTGTGACCCCCAGGCTTCCTGTCTGGAGTGGCTGGCGGCACGACCCAGCGGCCGTAGTACCATTATCGGCGTCGATGCTTCGCGGGGAAATTTCCGCGTACCGAGAAACATCGACTACGTGGTCTACGATACCCCGGCCGCGATCCGGGGTAAGGAGATCAACGCCTATCTGCGCCGCGCGCAAAGCATCATCGTGCCGGTATTACCCTCGCCTATCGATATGCGGGCGGCAACACCCTTTATTCAAAAGATACTCGAAAACGGTCGCATCGCACGCAAGGAATGCCGTATCGCATTAATCGCCAATCGCTGTCGCGAAAACACCAATATTCACCATCAGCTCGATACTTTTTTGCGCAGGTTACGCAAGGTGCCGTTTATCAGCGTGTTGCGAGAAAGCCAGAATTACAACAAGGCGGCTGAACGCGGATTGGGGATATTTGAGCTAGCGCCTTACCTGGTGCGGCGCGATATAGATCAATGGGATCCTATCATTCGGTGGTTGAACAGCAAGCGCAGTCAACCGGTCACCTAGTCCGATAAAGCCGTTATATGAGCCATCGCATCACGGTGTCACCAGGTGGTGAGCAATTCGATTGTCCGCAGGGAAAATCTATATTAGCCGCGGCTCTTACGGCCAATATCCTGATTTCCTATGGCTGTCGAAACGGTCAATGCGGATCTTGCCGGGGGCGTGTGATCGAGGGGAAATTTGAATATCCACAAGGATTTCCAGACGCCATTAGCGAGTCAGAAGCAAGCAGCGGTGATGCGCTGTTCTGTAGTGCCTATCCGTTATCGGACGTAACCATCGAGCTGCGCAGGCCTGAAATATCCGAATACTAGCCAGCGCAACAAGCTGCTAACTGTTAGTCGGGGTATTTTCATTCTTCCAGTGCCATTTCCACCGCTTGCCGGGCGTGAATGCTAGTCGTGTCGTATAGTTTTAAATCGGTATGTTCGGGTTTGATCAGCATGCAGATTTCGGTGCAACCCAGGATCACGCCATCGATATTCTCCGTCCGCAGGCGATCGATGATGGCCAGGTACACCTCGCGTGATTCGGCTTCGATCTCGCCGAGGCATAGCTCCTGGTAAATAATATCGTGAACCATCTGCCGATCGTGCGTCTCGGGAACGACAACTTCGATATCATAGTCGTCGCTGATGCGGCGCTTGTAAAAATCGAGTTCCATGGTGAAGGCAGTGCCGAGCAAGCCGATGCGTTTGACGCCATCCTGCTGCAACAGCCTGGCGGTGGCATCGGCAATATGTAGCAGCGGAATATCGACCGCGGCGCTAACCTGGTCGGCCACGCGGTGCATGGTATTGGTACCGATGAGGAAAAAATCGGCGCCCCCCGCTTCCAGCCTCCTTGCCGCATCGATTAAGACATCCGCCGCGCCATCCCAGTCACCGGCATGTTGCAGGGATTCGATCGGCGCAAAGTCGACGCTATACATTAAAATCTTTGCCGAGTGCAGCCCGCCGAGGCGCCGGCGCACATCTTCATTGATAAGCCGGTAGTAAAGCAGGCTGCTTTCCCAACTCATACCGCCGATTAACCCGATGGTTTGCAACTATATAGCCCCGTCGCCTAAAATTTTCACTATAGCAGCTTAAGCGTATATCTCTATGGAATCCAGCCACGGCGCGAAGGATAGCGTGGGGCCGAATTCATTCGGCCCGGGAATACCAATCCATGCGCGCAGGGGTCGACTGAATCCGACCCTCGTGTATCGCCACTATGAGGACAGAATAATCGAACTTGACCGGTTTTAACCGGCGTTGTGGCGCTGTAATTCCCTGGCTTCGAGTTTTAACATTTTATTGCGTAGCGCCTGCTGCCTGGCGTTGGTCCCGAGATGGTCTTCGCCACGCTGTTCGGCAAGGCGCACCTGTTTCTCGCGCTCCTGAAATCGGCGCCGCTGGGCATCGGATTTGAGGTCATAGCAGGCCGGACAACTGACGCCCTGCTGGTAATGATCGCTGTGTTTATCTTCCGCGGTAATCGGCCTCCTGCAGGCATGGCATTGATCGTAACTGCCCTTTGCCAGTCCGTGACTGACGCTAACGCGATTATCGAAAACAAAGCACTCACCCCGCCACAGCGACTCTGACTCGGGCACCTCCTCGAGGTATTTCAAAATACCACCCTGCAGGTGATAAACCGCCTCAAAACCCTGTTGTTTTAAATAGGCAGTCGATTTTTCGCAGCGAATACCGCCGGTACAAAACATCGCTACCTTGCGATGTTTTTTCGGGTCCAGGTTCTGTTCAACATAGTCCGGGAAGTCGCGGAAGGAACCGGTATGCGGAATTATCGCCCCGGCGAAACTTCCAATAGCAGTTTCGTACTCATTACGCGTATCGATCAGGGTTACCTCGGGATCGGAGATCAACGCATTCCAGTCAGCGGGTTTGACGTAGCTGCCAACGGAGTGTGTTGGATCGATACCCTCGACGCCCAGCGTAACGATCTCCTTTTTGAGTTTGACGCGAGACCGGTAAAACGGCATTTCATCATCATAAGACAATTTGCAATCCAGATTCCGCAGGCGTTCATCCTCGCGTAAAAAAGCAAGCAAGTTATCGATTGCCGATTCGCTGCCGGCGACCGTGCCATTGATGCCCTCTACCGCGAGCAGCAGCGTACCGCGCACCTGGTTTTCAAGCATATGATTTAACAGGGGCTTTTGCAGGTCTCGATAATTATCCAGGCGCACGAAGCGGTACAGCGCCGCGATGACGGTGGCTGAAGACATGAATCTATGCTTCCTCCCCTTGATCCGGTCCCGGAGAGGCGCCCTTGCCAACGACGTCGATGTGGTGATCGATAAAGTCGATTTGATCACCGGCGCGGATCTTTTTACGTTTACGGGTTTCCACTTCACCGTTGACGCTGACGAGGCCATCGGCGATGACTTGCTTGGCGACACCGCCGCTTTGCGCGAGGCCTTCGAATTTGAGTATCTTGTAGAGTTCGACGAACTCGGATTCAAGCTCGGCTATGATTTTATCGGTATCGCTCATTTATCTCAGTCCTGGTCGACAGCTACATCATCCGGGTAGGGACGGCCACGACCGGTCTCGATGCAGGATTTAATGCTCATCATAAACAGGGCCCACTTGCTACTGCAGTGTGCCAGAAATGCGTCGGTGCTGAGTAATTGATAAACGTCGGAGACCTTGCCCGCCATGCCAACGCGATGTCTGATTTCTGCCATGGGTGGCTAGTGTAATCCTTTTGATGACATTGGGAATAGACTTGGAGAGAATAACCCGATCTCAAACCGGTAAACACCCATGATCCAGTGGTTTCCAGGTCATATGTACAAAGCGAGCAAGGAATTCAAGAATATCCTGCCGCAGGTCGATATCGTTATCGAAATACTCGACGCGCGTCTGCCGGGTTCCAGTGAAAACCCGATGTTAGCGCGATTACGCCGCGACAAGCCCTGTATAAAACTGCTTAACAAGAGCGATTTATCCGACCCCGAACGGCTTCGCGACTGGCAGCTCAGTCTCGAACAGCATAGCCTGGTCAAGACCCTGACCTGCAGCAGCCAGGATAATTCGATCGCAAACCTGCCCGCGCTGTGCCGTTCCCTGATACCGGCTCGCAACAACCGTTCTTCGATGATCTACGCGATGATCGCCGGCATACCCAACGTCGGTAAATCAACCCTGATCAACAAGCTCGCCGGCCGCAGCATCGCAAAAACGGGCAATGAAGCCGCGCTCACCCGGATGCAGCAGCGGATCGAGATTTCTACTTCGCTGACCTTGATCGATACCCCGGGTATGCTGTGGTCGAATATCGAAAACGAGGCCAGTGGCTATCGTCTTGCCGCCAGTGGCGCTATTCGCGATACCGCGTTTGATTTACAGGACGTGGGTAGCTTCGTCGCCGGGTTTTTGCTCGAGACCTATCCCGACAGGCTGGTTCAGCGTTATCATATCGAGCCACTGCCGGGAAGTGAGATCGAACTACTCGAAACCCTGGCCAGAAAACGGGGCTGTATTGTTTCCGGTGGACGCGTCGACCTGGAAAAGGTGTCTCGCCTGTTGATCAATGAGCTGCGCAGCGGCGATCTCGGGGGATTATGTTTTGAGACACCCGGGATGTTCAAGGCAGAATGGCAACAGGTAGAAGTAATTCGAGCAGAAAAAGCTGCCAGAAAGAAGGCTCGCAAAGATAAACGCCGGAAAAATAAAAATGGGAACTGAGTCGCTTTCGTCCCCCAACCAGAAATAGGAAGGCTCAAATCCTGACCGGCTGAATACGAGCTGATATATTATCAGCAACTTGAAGAATCATCCGGGGCGGCTTGACTCACACCAACGAGTCTGCGGAATTCCCGGGGCGATTCAGTTCGGGCTAGAACCGTCTTCACACTTCCTATTAACTCAAAGATATCCAGCGGTTTTCGCAGGAAAGGGTATGCCTTAATATCAACGCCATTCATCCCAACGGTTGTACCGCCATGCCCGGACATGACGATGAATTTCATGTCCGGGGCAAGGCCTTCCCGCACTTCCCTGATCAAATCGGCCCCCGACTTGCCCGGCATCTTCATGTCGGTAACGATGACAGCGATGTCGGGATTGTTTTTGAGCGTCTTCATGGCGGCATCGACACTGTCCACCGCGATACAGTCATACCCCTCGTCGGTCAGGGCTTCCGACGCTTCCTCAGCAATGAAGGGTTCATCGTCTACGAGAAGGATTTTATGAGCCATCGTGCTTTCCATGCCTAATCAAGCTGCTGGCAGGGTGATAGTGAATTTTGCCCCGTCATCGGCATTCCCTGCCTCGATGGTGCCCCCCATGTCGCGGATGATGCCGTAACTCACCGACAACCCGAGGCCCGTGCCCTTGCCCATTTCCTTGGTCGTGTAGAACGGCTCGAAGATACGGGGCAAGGCATCCTCCGGAATCCCGCCTCCGGTGTCCTTGGTAATGATTTGGATGCCGCCGTTCTCTTCGACGATCCGAAGAATGATCTTCTTCTCCCCATCATGGTCTTCGATGGCGTCCCGTGCATTGGTCAGAAGATTGAGAACCACCTGTTCCATCTGGATCGTATG
>Ga0114949_10002102_pt1 | contig 12303 bp, 9 predicted proteins | sample N074metaG_FD_83505 | JGI IMG/M metagenome (GOLD analysis project Ga0114949, IMG submission 83505) | Deep subsurface microbial communities from Kermadec Trench to uncover new lineages of life (NeLLi) - N074 metaG | ecosystem: Environmental > Aquatic > Marine > Ocean trench > Sediment | place... | reverse complement strand
TGAATAATCAAACCAGCCATTCATCATGAGATCTTTGTCATGGGGCGACGCATAAGGATCATTGATCACAGGCGAACTGTGATTTGAACGCGTAAACGTCTCAAACTGATGAATCCAGTCAGCAGAAGGAATATCTTGTATAAACCAATGCATATTCCCCACATGATTAAATACAAGGTCCATAACAAGTTTGATCCCTCGTGACTGGCACGCTGAAGATAGCTCAACGTATTTGTCATTGGTACCGAATCGCCTGTCGATCTTGTACAGATCAGTGATAGCGTAACCATGATACGAGGCATATGGCTGATCATTTTCCGTAACCGGCGTCATCCATAACGCGCTTACCCCAAGATCGCTGAGATAGTCCAGATGATCGATGACCCCCTCTAAATCGCCCCCATGCCGAAAGTACATCTTACTCCTGTCAATGCCCGTCTGAAGCATGTCATCAAAGCTGTCATTGGTAGTGTCCCCATTTGCAAACCGATCAGGCATGATCATGTACATAAGGTCGTCAGAAGTGACAGGAGTGATCCAGTCCGGCTTTGAATTGCGCGACTTGAGTTCGTAGATGTACGATTTAAGTTCTGCGTTGTTCCGACGAAGTACGATCTTGAAAATGCCTGGTCTGACCTCCGGGCTTAGGCCAATTGTGACAAATACATAGTTAGGATTATCGGGCGAACTGACATCAATTATCTCGATCCCCGGATGAATAATTTTAGCATCACAACCACTTATGTCCTCATCATAAATGAGCAGTTGCAAAGTATCCCGGTTCATATTTATCCACCAGAATGGCGGGTGGATCCTTTGACCTTGAAAATTTTTACCATCGGGAACATATTCCTGGTGTTCTGCACGCTCTACACCATCAGGCAGATATTGTGTGTCAAACACAGTATTTGCTTCAATAAAACTTGAATCAGATACTGCTTCTCGACAGGCACTCGTAATCAAAAGATGCATGCCGGCGATCAGCCATAGCAGCAAATACAAAGAGTTATTTACTCGAGAGAACAATGTATTCCCATGGTGCAAGAATGATCTCTTCATTTTCTTTATAGGATTGTGATTTTCTATCAAAGACATTTCTCATTTTATCGACCTCTTCACTTAGATAAGTCCTACGCTCCTGATCACTCAAATTGAGAATCACCACGATCTTGTCCTCACCTTTTTCACGTTTGAAGGCATACACGTGGTCCGATTTATTGATACGCTCAGAAACTCCACCGAGGCTACCATTCCAAAGTGCCTCGTTGCGTTTTTTTAGTTGAAAGAGTGTTTTGTAAAAATCAGCATACGCATAGTCACTCCACTCGATTTGATCTTTTTCGAAAAATTTAAGACGCTTTTCAAGAGGCTCTTCCTGACCTGAATAGATCAATGGCATCCCATCAATGGTTGCAGAGAGTACCGCAAATGCTTTATGCCCGTCGCCCATTCTTTCCATCTCAGTTCCAGCCCAGCTGTTTTCGTCATGATTGGATGTGAAGTAAATATGATATCCTGTATTGTACTTCTTTCTATCGGCTTTGAGAATGTCGTCAAGTGAATTGACATTCTTCGTGCCTTTTGCGATGTCATTCATCGCATGGTGAAATTCCCAGGAATAAGTAGCAACAAAATTTTTTTCATTACGAAGCCTTGGATCTGCACCTTCGGCGAGCATGAAGATTGGCTGGTCTAGTCCAGCAAGTGCGACTGAGACCTGGTTCCAATAGTCATCTGGCAAACCGTGCGCATGATCGATTCGGAACCCATCAATTCCGGCACTTTCAATCCAGTATATCATGTCTGAAATCATTTCTTTGCGCATTTCCTGATTAGACAAATCGAGCTCAGCTACATCCGTCCATCCCCAGGGCTCGCCGGTTTCTTCGTTCACCGGGTCAATGATATTCCCATTGCTGTCGTGACTGTACCATTCGGGATGTGCACTAATCCATGGATGGTCCCATCCAGTGTGATGTGGAACCCAGTCAATAATAACCTTGAGCCCATTATTGTGTGCAGTCGAGATCAGATATTGGAGGTCGTGTTCAGACCCAAATTCTGAGTTGACTTCTCTGAAACCATTTACAGCGTAATAGCTGCCTAAAGAGCCTTTTCGTTTTGTCTTACTAATTGGGTGAATGGGCATAAGCCAGATAATGTCGATACCCATCTGCGCCAATCTTTCCAGATGAGGAACGATTGCCTTGAAGGTCCCTTCAGGCGTATATTGACGAATATTTATTTCATACATCGATGCATTTTTTGCCCACGCGGGAGTGGCAATTTTTCCTTTGGATGCAGAAGCAGATTCGTCGGACGGACTATCTTTCGCACTTTTTTCAACAGACGGAGAATTACTCTGTGGTTTTGAATCACACCCAAATATTCCGAACAATCCTAATACCATCGCTGTGATGATTAATGAATTAAGTTTTTGCATTACGTACTTATTGTATTGGCCTGCTTACTCATGGTAATTTCAGAACCGGAATTAATTGATCGATCTATGTCATGAACAACAACTGTGGTCGAAGGGCCGGAAACATTGATAATCCTGAATTCATTTGTATCAAAGGCTACAGAAAATAAATTTCCCCTAAAGCGTAATTTAAATTTTAATAATTTCCATTGTGCGGGTAAAGATGGATTTAGACATAAAATACCGTCCTTAATACGAACTCCTGCAAAGCCTTTGATAATCGACATCCATGTGCCCGCCATACTCGTGATGTGAAGTCCTTCTTCTGTGTCGTTGTTTATATCATCGAGATCGAGACGTGCCGTGCGCAAATACATCTCATATGATTTTTCATCCATTCCGAGTTTGGAAGCAAGAATGCCATGTACACAAGCTGAGAGTGAAGATTCGTGGACGGTTCGCGGTTCGTAAAATGCAAAATTTCTCCTCAGTGTATTCATGTCAAAATCGTCTTCAAAGAAAAACATCCCTTGTAATACATCTGCCTGTTTAATAAAGCACGATCTCAAAATTCTATCCCATGACCAGTTCTGATGAATTGGCCTTGATGCTTCAGGAATTTGATCAGCGGTAAGTTGTTCCTTATCCAGATAATTGTCTTGTTGAAGAAATATGCCAAGGGATTTATCTTCTCCCAAATATATGTTATCCGCTATATTTCGCCAATTCGCGATTTCCTTCCCTGTAACGTTAGTTTTTGCGATGATACTTTCATTGTTTTTAATTGTATCATCAATGCAACTAGCCGTATAATTTAGACACCATCGAGCAATATAATTCGTATACCAATTATTATTTACATTGTTCTCATACTCGTTGGGCCCGGTAACGCCGAGCATGACATACTGCTGTTTTGGTTCAGACCAATTGACGCGTTGTGACCAAAATCTCGCTATGCCTATAAGGACTTCGAGTCCACCATGCATTAGGTAATTTGAGTCCCCGGTATAATTAATATAATTTGCGATGGCGTATGCAATGGCGCCATTTCGATGAATTTCTTCAAATGTAATTTCCCATTCGTTGTGGCACTCTTCTCCATTCATCGTTACCATTGGATAAAGCGCCGCGCCGTTTGCGAAACCGAGTTTTTCGGCATTCTCAATTGCCTTGGAAAGGTGATTATAACGGTATACCAGTAACTGTCGTGCTATCCCGGGATCTCCACTACCGAGATAGAATGGTATACAGTAGGCCTCGGTATCCCAATATGTGCCACCACCGTATTTTTCGCCGGTAAATCCCTTAGGTCCGATATTCAGACGCGCATCTTCACCGGTATATGTTTGTAGCAGTTGAAAAATATTGAACCGGATTCCTTGTTGTGCCGGATTATCACCTTCGATACATATGTCTGAATCTTCCCACTTCTGCTCCCAGCTTTCAATATGAGCCGCTCTCAATGATTCATACCCATCGTCAGCTGCATTTTGGGCCACCTTCAGACTTCCATCGTAGATGGTGTTTGCATCGTGATATAGTGAGGATTGATGACCTGTAAATTTGTCGTATGTGCATTTACTGCCCTGAGCAATTTCAAACTCAAATGTTATTGAGCAGTAGTTTGCTTTGGCTTCGGACTTCGTATGCAGAACCTGAGCGCCGGAGAAACTCCATGCCATAGCTGAGCTTACACCGAAGCCGGTTTTCTTTGTTTCCGCCATCGCCCTGCAAAAATCATCCGTGCTTGATGAGTTTATGTGAAGCCAGAATGACTCATCCCAATTGGCGTCTTCATTCGTGATTTGCCAATCGAGGTACGACGCGATCCGGATACGACCCGAAAATGAAATCGAAGAAATCACCAGGCGTACAGTACCTATTTCATTGTTGGACATTGAGCAAAATCGTTCGAAACTGAACCTGATCTTTCCCATCGGAGTCTCAATTAGGAATTGTCTTTGCAAAAGTCCATTTCGCATATCAAGTGTGCGCGAATACTCCAGGGGTGCAAACTTTGCCAGGTCGAGGCGTTCCTCATTGAGGTAGATATCCATACCAGCCCAGTCAACTGCGTTGAGCACCTTTGCGAAATATTCGGGATAGCCATTTTTCCACCAGCCAACTCTTGTCTTGTCTGGATAATAAACTCCGGCAAAATAACTGCCTTGAAGGCTCTCGCCTGAATAGTGTTCTTCAAAATTGCCCCTCTGTCCGAAACGACCGTTTCCAATACTGAAAATGCTTTCACTGACACGATTATATTCAGGGTGAAACCCATTCTCAATGATCTTCCAGGAATCAACGGCTAAATATTCTTTCATGCGGACTTGGGCAATTTTTGAATGATTTCTTTAATGTTGGTATGCTCAAGAGATGTCAGCACAAGCTCAGCTTTGGTTAAAATATCTGCTTTCCCGATACCAACTACGCGTGTTCCACATCTCAAGGCTGCTTCAACACCAGATACCGCATCTTCAAATACAATTGCCTCTCCTGGAGATACTCCGATTCCGCTGCATGCACATTGAAAGACCTCGGGATCAGGCTTTGATCGCTTCGTATCCGTTCCGTCACAGATATAATTAAACATACCTGTGATTCCAAGTCGGGAAAGAATCGACCTGGCATTTTTACTCCCGGACCCTATGGCAAGCAACATCCCATTCGCTCTAGCATCCTCAAGAAATTCAATCACTCCGGGAAGAGCGTCACCATATGACAAGTGCGATATGTTCGCAAGGTATAAGTCGTTCTTTCTGCTGGCCATGGCTTGCCAATCTTCCTGAGGCGTAATTTCCGCTCGATAATTCAGTACTTTTTGGAGTGATTCCAAACGACCGAGACCTTTGAGCTCCTCGTCGAGAGAAGCAGGTATCTCAAATCCAAGTTCTTGAGCGAGTGTTACCCATGATGCGAAATGAAATCTCGTAGTATCAACAATGACCCCATCCAAATCGAAGATTAATGCTCTGATATGATTGCCCAACATAATAGTGTGATTTTGACACTAAGAACTGTGAAGTTAATATGAAATATTAAGTCTTGCGTCCAACTTTACAAAACGACCCGGGAAGTCGGCATTAATCATGTCACTTATGCGGTTGGCAAGGCCAGAATACCCCAAATCCGTAAGCCTGAACATGATCTCGCTCACCCCCCCCATACAGGAGGCACCAGCATAATGTCTGACAAAATGCCGCACCACTGTACTAATTGTGTCAAATGCGGTTTTTGAATGCGCACCGATGTGATGCAGGTAAGTGAGCAGGAGCTCAATGTCCAACTCAGAAATGATCAGTGCTTCTAATTCTTTCCAATCTTCTTCAAAAACAAGGATTTCTCCAAGCAGGGCGGGAGAGGCGCTTTCGCGAAGTCGCCTGATGATCTCGTCTCGCGACGAATAGTGGGTCTTAATTTCCTTGTAAATATCCTTACTCTTAGTCTGAAGCAAGAGTCGCATTCCAATATCAAGAATACCCTGTTCATCATGCCTCCGAAGGCTTGATCGGAACATCCAACCATCCCAGTTAAGCCGTTTTGGCCGGCTTAGATTAATATTCTTGTCGAACTGATGCATCCATTTGGACTGTGCCGTATTGAAGCCCAGGGTTTTAAGATGCTTTGCGACCAGGTAAATCTCATTATGTGTCAGTACCTGATACAAGAGTACCACATCTGGCGACATCCCGGACACATCAGTCAGCACTCCGTACCACGTGCTCCATTTAACCTGATCCTCATTATTTGGCGATGCGATCTTTGACTCCACGACTTTTGTTATTGCATGGATTTGACTGGGGACGGAATGAGCCTTAAGAAGAACGGCTACCAAATTCCGTTCAATATCATGTAGTGTATAGTATGAACGAACAAGAAGTCGCATCCCATCGTTAAACAAATTGTCTCGCAATTCAGGAGCTACATCGGCGCGCAACAGTGTGTTCAGGTGGTCATAAACCTCATCTAGTTTCTGAAGCAATTCGGTAGGCTTTTCCTCTACCTTATCCAGATATCTATGCAGTTTAGTTAGCATTACAATGAGCAAATTGTAATTATCGCGAAATGCTTCGTTTGCAAACATTTTGGCAGAAAGTGCTAGAAGTGATGTGCAAACTTCAGCGAGCAATTTTATTTCTCTTTTGCTCAGGATGACGATGCCGAATTGATCCTCCCGAATAAGTTCCCCCAGCAATGCATCAAATTTATCATGGTCTTTATCTAAAGTAATGAATTCGATGAAGGTTGTTTTAAGCTTGATAGACAGGAACTTGTTGTGTTGAGCCTCCTTTCTTAAAAATGCCCTTAGCGTGGACAAATCAGCCTTTTCGAGTGCCTGACGAATTGTGATGTCAGGCAGTTTTCCAAATGATTTATTCGAGTTATCGGTTGTATCTGGCACAGTAATAATCTGGATTTATGAATGTTTTTCACTTTGCCTTTGTGAAACTCACTAATTTACAATATTTGCAGACACAAAGAAATTATGCAGATAGACTTAAAGAATATATGTTTTGTACGTCATGCTAAATCAAGTTGGGTAAATCTTGAGCTTGAGGATATTGACAGACCTTTGAACAAGCGTGGTGAGCGCGATGCTCCATACATGGCAACAAAGATGGTCGAACTGAAAATCCTGCCAGAAATTATTCTGACGAGCCCGGCTCTCCGCGCCCGCACGACAGCACGGATTTTTTCTGATGCTGCTAATCTTGAATCCGACCGATTCCTTGTCAAGGACATGCTCTATGGGGCTGATGTCGCCGGCATCGTAAAGATGGTACAGGATGTGGATGATAATATCAAGTCAGTGTTTGTATTTGGCCATAATCCCACGTTGACGATCATGGCAAATTGCTTTGCAGGAGTAGATATCGACAATGTTCCAACTTGCGGGATTCTTCAGGCAAAAACAATGGTATCGAGCTGGAAAGATTGGTCCCCTGAGGTTTCTGCCTTCGTTGGATTTTATTATCCCAAACAATATGCAATTTGAAGAAGGCAGGAATCTTAATATGCTGTTGTATTCTTGTCGGTTATGCATGTAACCATGAAAATCCACCTGAACCTCTGCCTCCAAATGACTTCCTTGTTGATTTGATCCTGGATTTGCATATAGCAGAAGGTCCGATGTCACGCATAGGGCACGATCAGCGCGATAGTGTCGGGCTCATTGTGCGTAAGAAAATTGCTGCGAAGCATGGAATCACACATGAATATCTCGAAGAAATCATCTCGCGCCTCCAACTCGATCCTGTATTGAATGTTGAAATTTATGATTCAGTTGTTGTACACTTGAATCGCATGCAAAAGGAAAAATCGGTTCGTCAGAAATAAGTGAATATGTTTAAGAATGTTGGTCTTCATAGCATGTCCATTTGGTCTGCACTCTTGTTAAGTGCTTTCACAGCGATATGGTATTTGATTCTTGTGATGAGTAACGAAATCAGTTTTCATCCGGTATGGGTGATATTTTTGGTCATCACATCGTTTGGCTTTTCTTATTTTCTGATCAGGACTATTCTGGAAAAATATATCTACCGTAGGATCAAACTGATATACAAAACGATCAGAAGTTCCAAGCTCTCCATGCCTCAGAAAACAGTGAATTTGAAGGCTGATAAGGACATTTTAGTAGAGGTAGAGGAAGAGGTTGTCGAGTGGGCAGAGTCACAGGAAAGAGAGATTGAAACGCTAAAAACTCTCGAAGTATATAGGAAACGCTACCTGGGAAATGTCTCACACGAATTGAAGACACCGATTTTCAGTATCCAGGGATTTATTCATACACTTCTGGATGGGGCCCTGGAGGATGAGACCGTAAACAGGCGTTATCTCGAACGCGCGGCAAGTAATGTAGACAGGCTGTTGACTATTGTCTATGACCTGGAGACGATATCAAAACTGGAGTCGGGTGAGCTAATGCTCGAAATACAGGAGTTTGACATTAAATCCCTCGTACTCGAAGTGATCGACGATCTTGAGATTACTGCGAGGGAAAGAGGCATTGGTCTGATTTTCAAAGAGGGTGCTGATCGGCCATTTGCAGTGAAGGGGGATCCGGAATATATCAGGCAGGTGATCAACAACCTGATTATAAATTCTATCAAATACGGAAATGAAGGCGGTGTCACGAAAGTGAGTTTTTACGAAATGCACAACCAGGTTTTGATTGAGATATCTGATGATGGCATTGGTATAAATGAAAAGCACCTGAAACACCTGTTTGACAGATTTTACAGAGTCGACAAGAGCAGGTCACGTGACCGAGGAGGCTCCGGGCTGGGACTGTCTATTGTAAAGCATATTCTTGAAGTACACGACCAGACGATCAATGTTCGCAGCACACCGGGACTAGGAAGTACTTTTGGATTTACGCTTGATATCGCTTGATCAGGGCTTCGTCGCAGTAGCGATATCCACCGGGATCATCTCAAGTTGCGGAAGGATTGCGTCACGGACTAATTCGAAGGCGGGCATATTCTCTTCCGGCATTGGTTCGGGCGGGGGGAGGTTCTCTTTAAGATGGTCAACTTGTCTGCCATTTTTCCAAAATCTAAAACACACGTGTGGCCCGGTTGCCAGACCTGTAGCACCAACGTAGCCTATAATTTCACCTTGTTTCACTACTGCCCCTGGTTTTATGCCAGATGCAAATTTGCTCATGTGCAGATATTGTGTTTCATACGTGCCATCATGCCTGATTTTGACATAATTTCCATTGCCATTCGTATAGCTTGCTTTTGTGATCTTGCCATCGGCAACAGCCATAATGGGCGTTCCGTAATCAGCTGCATAATCAGTTCCGAAGTGACCTTTGTATCTTTTTTGTACAGGGTGGAACCGTCGCAGACTATATCTCGATGAAATGCGTGAATAGCGAACTGGAGCTTTTAGAAACGCCCTCTTCATGGGACGACCTTCTTCATCGTAATATCCTGCGTAGTTTTCACTGTCAAAATATATCGCGAACGTCTCCCTTCCCCCGGTTTCAAAGCTCGCACCCAGTAGCTTGCCTACACCAACCGGTACGCCATCGATGTAGTCGTGCTCGTATATAAGTTTGTATGCATCACCACTTTGTACGTGATGAAAACTCACAGACCAGGCAAGTGCGTCCTCCATACGTACAATCAGGTCACGCGGGTGGCCAAGATTTGCCATTGTAAGCCAAAGTGAGGTTGTGATAGTACCTCCTGAACTCTCTACACATTTTTCAATTTCATGCCTGTAGATTTCAACAGTAGGAGAACCATAAACGTTGAAAAGTACGTATTGATAAGCATTCGGCTCATAAACAAAGCAATCGACATTGCCGCTCCCTTTACGTCGCACTAGGACATATGGTTTGCCTGACCGAAGATGACGCACACTGAAGGTTTTCTCTGCTTCCCGTGCCAGCGCATCTATTGTCGAATATCTGACCCCTCTTGCGGCGAGTATGTCTCCTAATACTTCATTCGGTTTGAGTTCGAAACGGTCCAGTTCGAAGCTATCCAGATTATATCCATACGCGAATTGCGGTTCGCTTTTCACTAATTCGCTTGAGTCAGAACTATTTTTCCCTGGAGATAGGGTTTCAAACCCATAAGCCCAGGTCAGAAACGCAATTGCGCCCGTGACGAATAATCCAAAAACTAACTTTCTGACTTTCAATGTTTTGTTCAATTCAAAATATAACGCCAAAAGTAGTTCCTTTCGTGCGGCAAGCAAAATTTCAAAATCACCGTGTCAGATAAATATATGTATATTATTGCTAATATGTAAAATCCTAAATCCAGGAGGAGTATTTTCGCTGCTCATTTACTGACGGATATGGTACATCGACAAAGTACGATCAATGCCCGGGGGCAATTGCTGGACATTGCCAGACCTGTTGTAATGGGTGTGGTGAATGTTACTCCTGACTCATTTTTTGACGGTGGTAGGCATAGGACGGTGCAGGATTCGGTGAGCTATGCATTGAGGATGATGAAGGAGGGTGCACAGATTATTGATATCGGTGGTATGTCTTCACGTCCGGGGTCTGGTTTGATCGATTCATCAACAGAAATTGAGCGTATTACTCCTGTTGTTGAAGGTATATTAAGCGCTCAGCCAGACGCAATTATTTCAATTGATACAATTCATTCCACTACGGCCCGGGTCTTAATGGATCTGGGGGCTCATATGATCAACGATATTTCAGGTGGTCGATATGATGAAGATATTGTCGAGGTAGCTGCAAAATTTGGAGCACCATTTATTTGTATGCACATGCAGGGTCTGCCTACCTCTATGCAGGATAATCCAGCTTATGAAGATGTGGCCCTGGACGTACTGAAGTATTTTGTGCAACGTATTTCTGTTTTAAGGAATGCCGGCATAAAAGACATCATATTGGATCCTGGTTTCGGCTTTGGCAAGACAGATGCCCACAACTACGAACTTCTTGGAAAGCTTGGCGTATTCAAATTCCTTGAGTTACCGATATTGACGGGCCTCAGTCGCAAATCCATGATTTGCCGGGTATTGAAAGTAAAACCTGATGAGGCTTTAAACGGGACAACTGCATTGCATATGCTCGCGTTGCAAAACGGAGCGGGAATATTGCGCGTGCATGATGTAAAAGAGGCCAGAGAAGTGATCGAACTTTATGAATTTTATAAGAGCGCGCAGAATCAGAATGAAACGACAACGATGCATTCGGGATAGATGAAAACCCTGGTTTTTGCGTTAACAGGGCGTTAAACATCATCTTGGAACATCACCGGATAGATTCACTCGTTAATTTGATACGAGAGACAGGGAATAAGCCAAATGGGAATTAAAGAGAAGGGCAGGAAATTTTTCAGAAGAACGGGAGCATTCATCCTTGTGATTGTGCTGGCCTTGTTGTCTCTTTCTTTTATCGTCCATATCCCCGCGGTCCAGAAATTTGGGATCGAGCATATAGCCGGAATCCTGAGCAATATGTCAGGTACGAGAGTTGAAGTCGGCAAATTTGAATTCAACTTCTTTAATCATCTCAATCTTTATGAGGTATACGTCGAAACTCCTGGCCAGACTGATGACACGCTGATATATTCGGAAGCCATCGAAGTGCGATTTTCTAATCTGTTATCTGTAGTTGCCGGAAGACTGGACATCAAGAAAGTAGAAGTAAGTCATATCGACTTGCATTTTTCGCGCCGCGACTCATCTGAAGTAAGTACACTAACCAGCTTTTTACGGAATTTTGCAAAGCAGAAAAATTTTGTCACTGATGCCGATTCGAATAAGATTGCGGTTCCAGTACCTATATCAGATTTCAGAATCAACATTGATATGTTGGAAGGGGAGGACCTGCACATGCTTTATCATGACGAACATAAAAACTCGGTTCAGGAATACTATCTCGAGCATATAGCGGTAAAATTTGATAAGCTCGATATTCAGAATTCCTTACTTCGAATGGATGAAGTCCATATAAGTGGTCTTTCTGTGGATATTGAGAAATTCGGAACAGCCCTCGAAGAAATTGCTGAGGGAATGTTATCGGAAGAGGCACTGGACGGTTCTGATTCAACAAAGGGGCCCCGCCCATTAAGGATTGAAGTGGGTGAGTTTATCATTAGTGAAAGTCACTTTGCACTTCTAAATCATGCAGGGAATAAAGTGGGAGAAGGCATTGACTACAGTGATATGGATCTTATTGATATTAATATCGCTGTCACTGATTTTTCAATGGAAGGCCTTGATTTTACCGGGGCGATTGAAAACCTGTCGTTTTCTGAAAAGTCCGGATTTGAACTTGTTAAATTAAAAGTCAGTGACGCAATAGTCAGCAGTAAGGGTGTGATTCTGAATGGGATGCAACTTCACACGAAGAGAAGTACAATCAGTGATACTTTGCGGTTTAC
>Ga0114949_10002099_pt1 | contig 12318 bp, 24 predicted proteins | sample N074metaG_FD_83505 | JGI IMG/M metagenome (GOLD analysis project Ga0114949, IMG submission 83505) | Deep subsurface microbial communities from Kermadec Trench to uncover new lineages of life (NeLLi) - N074 metaG | ecosystem: Environmental > Aquatic > Marine > Ocean trench > Sediment | place... | reverse complement strand
TGAAACGTCATAATTTCGCCATGCAGGATGCCACTCACGGAAACTCATTGGCGCACAGGGCGCCTGGCTCGATTGGCCAGTGCCAGACCCCGGGCCGTGTGTTCAAAGGCAAGAAAATGGCCGGCCACATGGGCGTTGAAAGAGTCACTACGCAAAATCTGGAGGTCGTCCGGGTGGATGCGGAGCGCAATTTACTGCTGATCAAGGGTGCGGTTCCCGGCGCGGCTGGCGGTATCGTGATAATCCGTCCTTCTGTGAAGATTCTTCAATAAGAATTGATGGAGAGATGACGATGCAACTCGCAGTAACAGGCGGCAAAAAGATCAAGGTATCTGAAGCCACGTTCGGCCGGGACTACTCCGAAGCCCTGGTACACCAGGTGGTAACTGCATACCTCGCCGGCGCTCGCGCCGGTACAAAGGCACAGAAAAGCCGATCGACAGCCAGAGGCGGCGGCAAGAAGCCCTGGCGTCAGAAAGGCACCGGTCGCGCTCGGGCAGGCACCATCCGCAGCCCGATCTGGCGTGGTGGTGGTAAGACGTTTGCCGCGACCCCCAGAGATCATTCCCAGAAAGTGAATCGAAAGATGTATCGTGGTGCGCTGCAGGCGATCTTTTCCGAACTGGTACGACAGGACCGCTTGGTCGTAGTTGATTCGATGGATCTTTCAGAGCCGAAAACCAAGGGGTTGCTCGCCAGCTTGGCGAAGTTGGGTGTTGAGAAATGCCTGATTGTGACCGACGAGTCGAATGAAAATTTGCACCTGGCTTCACGCAATATTCCGGGTGTCTACCTATTAGACGTCCAGGGTATTGACCCGGTGAGCCTGGTGGCGGCAGATAAAGTGATCGTAACAGTTGAAGCAGTCGAGAAGATCCAGGAGTGGCTGGGATGAATAAAAACCGTTTATATCGGGTTTTGCTCAGTCCCCGGGTCACGGAAAAGACAACGCGGATAGGTGAGCAGAGCAATCATTATGTCTTCCGTGTCATCAAGGACGCCAACAAGTCCGAGGTCAAAGGAGCGGTTGAATTGCTGTTCGACGTAAACGTGGAGTCAGTCCGGATCATAAACGTCAAGGGTAAGAGCAAGTCATATCGGCAGCGCATGGGAAGGCGCAGTGATTGGAAAAAGGCTTATGTTCGTGTGCGCGAAGGTCAGGTCATTGATCACCTTGGTACTGAATCAGCTTGATAAGTGAGCTTGGTAGGCGGGCTTGGGTAATGAGTTCAGGGACTATTTATTATGGCAATTGTTAAAGCAAAACCAACATCACCAGGGCGGCGTGGAGTCGTCCAGGTCAAACATCTGCACCTGCATAAGGGTGCGCCGTTTGCGGGCCTGATCGAGAAGAAATCAAAAACCGGCGGGCGTAACAACACAGGTCGAATCACCACACGTCATCGCGGTGGCGGACACAAACAACATTACCGCGTGATTGATTTCAAGCGGGACAAGGACGGCATCACCGGCACCATCGAGCGGATTGAGTATGACCCCAATCGCAGTGCGCACATTGCATTGGTGCTCTACACCGACGGCGAGCGGCGTTACATCATCGCGCCCAAAGGAATGCGTGCCGGTGACAAGGTGATTAGTGGCAAGGATGCAAGCATCAAGCCAGGCAACTGCCTACCTCTGCGCAATATGCCCATGGGTTCAGTGGTTCACTGCGTTGAGATGAAGCCGGGTAAAGGCGCTCAGCTGGCCCGCAGTGCCGGTGCTGCAGTACAGCTGATCGCGCGTGAAGGTCAGTATGCGACGCTCAGGCTTCGTTCCGGAGAAATGCGCAAAGTGCTGTCACGTTGTCGCGCGACGATCGGTGAAGTCTCCAACTCCGAACACAATCTGGAGAAGCTGGGCAAAGCCGGTGCAAAGCGTTGGAGAGGTGTGCGCCCGACCGTCCGTGGTGTTGCCATGAACCCGGTGGATCATCCGCACGGTGGCGGTGAAGGGCGTACGTCCGGCGGACGTCATCCGGTCACCCCCTGGGGTGTTCCGACCAAGGGATACAAAACCCGCAAGAACAAGACTACGGATAAGTTCATTATTCGCAAGCGTTCAGGCAGATAACAGGAATAACTATGCCACGTTCGATTAAAAAAGGACCCTTCATCGATCATCACCTGATGAAAAAGGTGACCGATGCCATTGCTACAAATAACAAGCGACCGATTAAGACCTGGTCACGCCGTTCCATGATCCTGCCTGAAATGGTGGGCCTGACGATAGCGGTACACAATGGACGCCAGCATGTCCCGATCCTGATCAATGACCAGATGATCGGCCACAAGTTGGGTGAGTTCGCGGCCACCCGGACCTTCAGGGGTCACGCGGGCGGCCGCAAGACGAGTTAGGTGTTGGCCATGCAAGCGACTGCAAGATTAAGAAACGCGCGCATCTCGGCGCAAAAAGTACGCCTGGTTGCTGACCAGATTAGGGGAATGCCGGTTGAGCAAGCTGAGCAACTCCTAACTTTCAGCACCAAGAAAGCTGCACATATTGTGAAAAAAGTTTTGCTTTCGGCGATTGCCAATGCCGAGCACAACGATGGCGCTGACATCGATGAACTGAAAGTGGCCACGATCATGATTGATGAAGGTCCGACCCTCAAGCGTGGCCGCGCCAGGGCCAAGGGCCGTGGTACTCGAATTCTGAAACGTAACAGTCATATCACCGTGACTGTCGCCGACGACAATAAGAGGCAAGACTAATGGGTCAAAAGGTACATCCAATAGGTTTCCGACTGGGTATTGCCAAGGATTGGAATTCGACCTGGTTCGCCGAAAAGCGCAATTATGCGGAGCTGTTGATTTCTGATCTTGAGGTTCGGGAGTTTTTGCAAAAGCGGCTGGCGCAAGCCGCGATAAGCAGGATCCAGATTGAACGTCCGGCCAAGTCGGCGCGCATCACGATTCACACGGCGCGCCCGGGTATTGTGATTGGCAAAAAAGGCGAGGACATTGAGCGTCTGCGGCGTGATGTCACTGCACTGATGGGTGTTCCGACGCACATCACGGTGGCCGAGATTCGTAAACCTGAACTGGACGCGAAGCTGGTTGCCGAGGGCATAGCCCAACAGCTGGAGCGGCGCATCATGTTCCGCCGCGCGATGAAGCGTGCGGTTGGTAATTCCATGCGTCTGGGTGCGCTGGGTATCAAGGTTCTGGTATCCGGTCGTCTGAACGGTGCAGACATTGCCCGCAATGAATGGTATCGCGAAGGCCGGGTACCGCTGCATACCTTGCGTGCCGATGTCGATTACGGCTTTGTCGAGGCGAAGACTACATACGGTGTTCTTGGCGTAAAAGTATGGATTTACAAAGGTGAAGTTCACGACCTTTACGGTACTGGCGGCGAGAACAAGCTTAACCAGGGAGTTGCATGATGCTGCAGCCCAAACGAACAAAATTCAGAAAGCAGCAAAAAGGCCGCAATCGGGGCCTGGCGCATGTAGGCAATCGCGTCAGTTTTGGTGAATTTGGCCTGAAGGCGACCACGCGTGGGTTCGTTACTGCCCGGCAGATTGAAGCGGCGCGCCGCGCCATTACCCGCTACGTCAAACGCGGTGGCAAGCTGTGGATCCGAATTTATCCGGATAAACCGATCTGTAAGAAGCCCGTAGAGGTTCGGATGGGTAAGGGGAAAGGTAATGTTGAATACTGGGTGGCGCCGATCCAGCCCGGCCGGGTGATGTATGAAATCCAGGGGGTAACGGAAGATGCCGCCAGGGAAGCATTCCGTCTGGCTGCCAGGAAACTGGCGGTGAAAACAACCTTCGTCAGGCGGTCTGTGCTGTGATGATTGCGCAAGAGTTAAGAGTAAAGAACGAAAACGAACTCAGTGAAGAACTCACCAATTTACTTCAGGAGCAGTTTAATTTGAGAATGCAGAGGGGAACCGGGCAGTTGCCTACACCACATGAATTGCGGCGTGTACGCCGGGATATCGCGCGTGTCAGGACTGTCCTGAATGAGAAAAAGAGAGCGGGTGATACCTCATGAGTACTGATGCCGTAAAACGTACCAAGCTTGGGCGGGTAGTCAGTAACAAGGCAGACAAGACCGTCACCGTGATGTTGGAACGTCTTGTGAAACATCCGCTGTACGGTAAGTACATCAAGCGGTCAACCAAAGTGCACGCACACGACGAAGACAACAGTTGCGGACAAGGCGACCTGGTGAAGATTTCAGAATGTCGCCCGCTTTCCAAGACGAAAAGCTGGCGTGTAGTAGAAATTGTGGAGCGCGCCAAGTAAGGCCGGCAGGGCCTTGGGGACAGCGCAGCAGAGGACATCAACGATGATTCAGATGCAAAGCATGCTTTCAGCCGCAGACAACAGCGGCGCACGCCGGATTATGTGCATCAAGGTGCTGGGTGGTTCAAAGCGACGTTATGCTCGCATTGGCGACGTGATCAAAGTCACGGTCAAAGAAGCCATTCCGCGCGGTAAAGTGAAGAAGGGTGAAGTTTACAATGCGGTGGTAGTGCGAACCCGCTCCGGCGTTCGTCGCGCGGATGGCTCACTGATCCGGTTTGACAGCAACGCTGCAGTCTTATTGGATGCCAAACACGAACCGATCGGGACCCGGATCTTTGGCCCCGTGACGCGCGAATTACGGACTGAGAAGTTCATGAAGATAGTCTCGCTGGCACCCGAAGTACTGTAAGTGAGAGGAGCTAGGCAGATGAAACGAATTCATAAAGGCGATGAAGTCATAGTGACCACAGGTCGCAGTAAGGGTCAGCGAGGGCATGTGCTGCGCGTCCTTGGCGAGGAGAAGTTGCTGGTTGAAAATGTGAACATGGTGAAAAAACACCAGAAACCGAATCCAGGGTTGAATCAGGCAGGCGGCATCATTGAAAAAGAATCGCCGATCCACGTTTCCAATGTAGCAATGTTCAACCCGGCCACGGGTAAGGCAGACCGTGTGTCGTTCAAGTCTCTCGAAGACGGAAAGAAAGTGCGGATTTTCAAGTCGACCGGCGAAGCCGTCGATATTTAGGAATATTCAGATGTCCAGACTACAGACATATTACAAAGAGACCGTGGTGCCGCAACTGATGGAAAAATTCGGCTATGGCAATATCATGGAGGTGCCGAAAATCACCAAGATCTGCCTGAATATGGGAGTCGGGGAGGCTGTTAGCGATAAGAAAGTAATGGGCCGTGCCTTGGCAGACATGACCGCGATTGCAGGTCAGAAGCCGGTCGTCCGCCTGTCGCGCAAATCAGTGGCCAGCTTTAAAATCCGTGACGGTTGGCCGGTCGGGTGCAAAGTGACCTTGCGCCGGGAACGCATGTATGAGTTCCTGGACAGGTTGGTGAGTATTGCCATTCCCCGTGTCCGTGACTTTCGCGGTTTGAATCGTAAATCTTTTGACGGGCGTGGCAACTACAGCATGGGTGTGAAGGAACAGATCATGTTCCCGGAAATTGACTTCGACCAGATCGACGTCATTCGGGGTATGGATATTACCATTGCCACCACGGCTAATAACGACGAGGAGGCGCTGGCGCTGCTGCAGGCCTTCAACTTCCCGTTTAAAGACAAATAACTTTGGGACAAATAATTTTGGGACAAGTAACCTTGGGATAGGTAATGCTGGGAAATCGAGTTTGGGATAAATTGGCGAAGGAATAACAATGGCAAAAGTATCTATGATCAATCGCGAGAAGCGACGCACAAAGCTGGTAGCCAAGTACGCCGGGAAGCGTGCCGAGCTCAAGGCGATTATTACGAAACCGAATGTCGGCTTTGAAGAACAACAGGACGCAATTTTCCGGTTGCAGAAGCTGCCCCGCGATTCAAGCCCGGTGCGCCAGCGTAATCGCTGTGCCATTACCGGTCGTCCGCGTGGTTTCTACCGCAAATTCGGATTGGGCCGTAACAAGTTACGTGAAGCCGCCATGCGCGGTGATGTACCGGGCCTTAGAAAGGCCAGCTGGTAAAGAGGAATGAAGCAATGAGTATGAGTGACCCGATTGCAGACATGCTGACGCGTATTCGCAACGCCCAGGCGGTGCAGAAAAAGACCGTGACTATTCCGGGTTCAAGAGTCAAGACTGGAATTGCTGCTGTGCTGAAGAACGAGGGCTATATAACAGACTTCCGCAATATCACAGATGACGGCAAAGTTGAGCGCCGGATCACACTTGAAGTCACGCTCAAGTATTATCAGGGCAAAGGTGTGATTGAAACATTGAAACGTGTCAGTCGTCCCGGCCTGCGTCAGTATCGCCGCAAAGATGACTTGCCGAAGATCCTGAACGGTCTCGGCATGGTCGTGGTCAGCACGTCGAAAGGCATTATGACAGATTTTGAGGCACGCGCGCTTGGACAGGGTGGTGAGATCCTGTGCTTTGTAACGTGAGCAGAAAGACATGTCTCGTATAGCAAAAACCCCGATCGAGCTCCCTGCAGGCGTTGAAGTCAAGATTCAGGGCAACCGGGTCAACGTCAAAGGCCCCAAAGGAAACTTGGTGCTGCTATTGCATTCAACAATCAGCCTCAAGCAAGAAGACAAAATGATTCGTGTGAAGCCCGCGACGGACTCTGCCATCCCAATGGCCGGAACGTTCCGCTCCCTGGTCAACAACATGGTCATTGGCGTTTCAGAGGGTTTTGAGAAAAAACTCAAGCTGGTTGGTATTGGATACCGCGCACAGGTGCAGGGCGACAAGCTCACTCTGGCACTGGGATTCTCACACCCGGTTGTATACGCCGCACCTGAAGGTGTGACCATCGAAGCACCAAGCCAGAGCGAACTGGTGATCAAGGGTTGTGACAAACAGAAGGTTGGCCAGGTTGCCGCTGAAATCCGCTCGTTCCGCCCACCGGAGCCCTACAAGGGCAAGGGTATTCGTTATTTCGATGAGCGTGTGAAACGCAAAGAAGCCAAGAAGGCTTAGTGCAGGCCGCTTTGGGCCGCTTGAAGAATTCGAGGAATCAGAGATGGACAAGAAAAAGGCAGCACGTTTGCGCAGGGCAAAAAAGACCCGTGCACATATTCGCCGATTGGGCGTGGCGCGGCTTACCGTTCACCGCAGCGGGCGGCACATTTACGCCCAGGTCATCAGCCCGGAAGGGGGAAAAGTCATTGCCGCAGCATCCACTCTGCAGAAAGACGTCAAGGCCGATCTGAAAACAACCAGTAACAAGGAAGCCGCGATTGCCGTTGGCAAGGCCGTCGCTGAACGCGCGGTGGCCGCTGGTATCAAGGAAGTTGCTTTTGACCGTTCCGGGTTCCGCTATCACGGTCGAATCAAGGTACTGGCGGATGCTGCACGAGAAGTCGGACTTAACTTCTGACGGGACTTAAAATTGACGGAACTCAATATAGACGGAACTTGGTATTGACGGAACTTTAGCGAATTCAGGTCATGGTATGACCGGGAAAAACAGGAAAGAAACATGGCGAAAATGGACAGAGACAATGGTGACGGCCTACTTGAGAAACTGGTTACGATCAATCGCGTAGCTAAGGTGGTCAAGGGTGGTCGCATTTTTGGTTTCACCGCCCTCAGTGTGGTGGGTGACGCTAACGGCAAGATCGGGTTTGGTTACGGCAAAGCGCGTGAAGTACCTCTGGCTATCCAGAAATCAATGGAAAAGGCACGTCGCAACATGATACAGGTGTCATTGTGTGATGGCACGCTCTGGCATGCCATCAAGGCCCGCCATTCCGGTTCGCGGATCTACATGCAGCCTGCATCAGAGGGTACCGGCGTCATTGCCGGTGGTGCGATGCGAGCTGTCCTGGAAACCGTTGGTGTACGTAACGTGCTGGCCAAGAGCCTTGGTTCCAACAACTCGATCAACCTGGTCCGCGCCACTATCAAGGGATTGGAGTCCATGCAAACACCGGAATCGATTGCCAATAAACGTGGTAAATCAGTCGACGAAATTTTAGCGAACATGGGCAAGGCGAACTAAGATCATGGTCAGGAAAAAGAAGAAGCAGATCAAGGTAACGCTGGTCCGCTCGCCGATTGGATTTCAGCCAAGACATCGCGAATGCGTTCGCGGACTGGGCTTGAAGCGTATGCACCACACGGTTGTGCTCGAAGACACGCCGTCCATTCGCGGTATGGTAAACAAGATTAATTACATGCTGAGAGTGGAGGAAGCCTGAGGACCGATCTGGTCCCGGTGGCCCTGAGCAGCGATGAATGTATAGGTTTTGGAATGTACTGTAATGAAACTAAATAGTCTCAGCCCTGCACAGGGCAGCAAAAAAGGTCGTAAACGCGTGGGCCGCGGCATGGGCTCAGGCATCGGTAAAACCGCCGGTCGCGGCCACAAAGGCCAGAAGTCACGTTCTGGTGGTTTCCACAAGGTCGGCTTCGAGGGTGGACAGATGCCCCTGCATCGGCGTCTGCCGAAGCGTGGGTTTGCGTCGCGCACAGCGCGGTATAACGACGAGCTCCGCCTTTACCAGGTCCAGGTAATGAAAGCAGATGTGATCGATCTTGAGTTCCTCAAATCGCAGGGCATCGTGGCTCACGATATTCGCAAGGTCAAAGTGATCAACACCGGTACCCTGGAGCGTGCGGTCACGATCAAAGGACTGGCTGTCACCAAGGGCGCGCAGGCAGCGATCGAAGCTGCCGGAGGCAAGGTAGAGTAATGGCTCGTTCCCCATCACAATTTGCGGAAACACTGGGTGGGCTCGGTCGCTTGACCGAATTGCGGCAGCGTTTGCTGTTCGTATTCGTTGCGCTGATTATTTATCGTATTGGCACCTTCATCCCGGTACCTGGCGTGAACCCGCAGGCCTTGCTGCAGTTCATGAATTCCCAGCAGGGAACGATCGTGGACGTATTCAACCTGTTTACCGGTGGCGCTTTGGAGCGTTTTTCACTTTTTGCGCTGGGGGTGATGCCGTACATTTCAGCTTCCATCATCATGCAGCTAATGAGCAGCTCCGTTCCCCACTTGCAGCAGCTGAAGAAAGAAGGATCCTCCGGGCGCCAAAAGATTACCCAGTACACGCGTAATTTCACTGTGCTACTGGCAGGTGTACAGGCCGGCGGCGTTGCGTTTGCGTTGCAGGGTCAGGGCAATGTGGTGCTTGCACCGGGCTTCGGTTTTATTTTTACCGCGGTTGTCACCCTGACGGCAGGGACTGTTTTTCTGATGTGGCTGGGTGAACAGATCACCGAGCGTGGAGTGGGAAATGGTATATCGCTGATCATTTTTGCCGGAATTGTAGCCGGCCTGCCCCGGGCAGTTGCAGGAACGCTGGAACTGGTGAATACCGGGCAGTTGAGTGTCCCGGCTGCGCTTTTGATCACCGCGTTGATTCTGGGTGTGATCTACTTTGTTGTCCGTGTAGAGCGCGGTCAACGGCGAATTACGGTTAATTATGCGCAGCGCCAAGGCCGTGTGGCTTACCAGAACCAGTCGACACATTTACCGTTGAAAGTGAATATGTCCGGCGTGATTCCGGCTATTTTTGCTTCCAGCCTGGTGATCTTCCCATCTACGCTGGCTACCTGGTTCAGCGGTTCGGAGGGCCTGAATTGGTTGACGGACGTTTCAGCGGCGCTGACTCCCGGCAACCTGGCGTACACGATCCTGTATTCATCGCTGATTATTTTCTTCTGTTTTTTCTACACCGCTATGGTGTTCAACTCGAAGGAAACAGCGGATAACCTGAAACGTTCGGGAGCGTTTATTCCGGGAATACGCCCGGGTCGACAGACGGCGGATTACATAGACAACGTATTGACCCGTCTGACCATGGTGGGCTCGCTATACCTGGTGTCGGTTTGCTTGTTGCCTGATGTGCTCAGGGTTGTCTGGTCCGTACCGTTCTACTTCGGTGGAACTTCAGTATTGATCGTGGTTGTCGTAATCATGGATTTCATTGCTCAAGTACAGGCGCACCTGATTTCACACCAATACGACAGCCTGATGAAAAAAGCGAACCTGAAATCCTACGGTCGTTCCGGAGTAGTCCGGAGATAATATTTGACAGCCGCCATGGCGGCGAAGATCGGGTGGCATGTTAAAGGCCGGCCCGCTTGTTTGGGAGAAATTTATGAAAGTGCAGGCTTCCGTTAAAAAGATCTGCCGTAACTGTAAGATCGTACGCCGCAAGGGCGTTGTGTACGTGATTTGCACTGAGAAAAAACACAAGCAGCGGCAGGGATGATAGTGAGTGTTAATTTGTGCTGCTGGTTGGGCCAATATAAGTGGAATATGGGTAAGTGGAAACCGGCTTTTACCAGAAGTTGGGATTCGATATAATGTGCCGTTTACGTTCGTGGCGCACACAGACAGGAGTTAAGGAATGGCTCGTATAGCAGGAGTCAATATACCGGTTCAGAAACACACCTGGGCGGGTCTGACGCACATCTACGGCATCGGCCGTTCCCGGGCATTCGGGATTTGCGATGCAGCAGGGGTCAAGCCGGAAACCAAAATTCGCGACCTGACGGAAGCGGAAGTTGAAGGAATCCGCGCCCAGATAGCCACGCTTGCCGTGGAAGGCGATCTTCGCCGTGAAGTGGCAATGAACATCAAACGATTGATGGACCTCGGTTGTTATCGAGGGATACGGCATCGTCGTGGCCTGCCGGTGCGTGGTCAGCAAACGAAAACCAACGCGCGTACCCGTAAAGGTCCACGTCGTCCGATCAAGCGTTAAAGGCGGAAAATTTATGGCCAAGCCAAGCAGAAAAAAGAAAGTTAAAAAGACGGTCGTGGATGGTATCGCGCACATCCATGCATCTTTTAACAATACGATTATCACAATTACCGATCGCCAGGGTAATACCCTGTCGTGGGCGACTGCCGGTGGCGCAGGTTTCCGGGGCTCACGTAAGAGCACGCCGTTTGCCGCCCAGGTCGCAGCCGAAGCTGCCGGTAAGGCAGCGCTGGATTACGGTCTCAAAAACCTCGAGGTGCGGGTCAAAGGTCCGGGTCCGGGGCGTGAGTCTTCTGTACGAGCGTTGAATGCAGTCGGATACAAGATTACCAACATCACAGACGTGACGCCGATTCCGCACAACGGCTGTCGGCCGCCCAAAAAACGTCGCGTCTGAGTGGAGTAGACCAAATGGCAAGATATACAGGACCTACCTGCAAGCTGGCACGCCGCGAGGGCGTGGATCTGGAACTGAAGAGCCCGGCTCGTGGGCTGGAATCCAAGTGCAAGCTGAACCAGCTTCCCGGTCAACAAGTCTCGACGCGCAGGATGAGACTTTCAGACTACGCTGTACAATTGCGGGAGAAGCAGAAAGTACGGCGTATTTACGGTGTACTCGAACGCCAGTTCCGTAATTACTACAAGCTGGCCGCCAAACAGAAGGGCGCAACGGGTGAAAACCTGCTGCGTTTGCTGGAATCCCGCCTGGACAATGTTGTCTATCGGATGGGTTTCGCGGTAACCCGCGCCCAGGCCCGTCAAATGGTATCGCATAAATCGATTTCCGTTAATGCTCAGACGGTGAATATTGCATCCTTCAGAGTGAAGCCGGAGGATGTAGTCGCCATTCGTGAAAAGGCAAAGAAACAGTTGCGCGTGAAAGAAGCCATCACGCTGAGCCAGGAAATGGATCTGATTTCACCCTGGGTGGAAGTCGATACAAAGAAAATGGAAGGTGTATTCAAAGCCTATCCGGACCGGATCGAGCTTTCAGCGGATATCAATGAAAGTTTGATCGTAGAGCTTTACTCCAAGTAAGGCCTGCGGAAAAAGAGTTAATAACCGTTGCAGGCTGTTTGTACCTGCAACGACCATGAGATTTTAACGAGAATATAGTTTAGAGGGCGATCCTTATGATGGGTGTTATTGAACAAATGCTGAAGCCCAGTACCGTGGGTGTTGACGAGGTTAATCCGAACCGGGCCCGGATCACACTGGAGCCGCTGGAACGTGGTTTCGGTCACACACTGGGCAATGCACTCAGGCGTGTGCTGCTCTCATCCATTCCCGGCAGTGCGATTGTCGAAGTGGAAATGGATGGTGTGTTGCACGAATACACGGCCGTAGAAGGTCTGCAGGAAGATATCATCGAAGTTCTTCTGAACCTCAAGGGTATTGCACTGATTATGCATGACCGTGAGGAAGCGGTGTTGACCCTCAGCAAATCGGGCCCGGGCCCGGTTACTGCCGGGGACATTCAGCTCGATCACACCGTCGAAGTGGTTAACCCGGATCATCTCATCTGCAACCTGACCCAGAGCGGCAGCATCAACATGCATCTGAAAGTGGCAAGCGGCGTAGGTTATCAGCCGGCCGTGCGCTTGAATATCGGTGATCAGGAAAGCCGTCCCATCGGCCGTCTGCAGTTGGATGCGTCTTTTT
>Ga0114949_10002098_pt1 | contig 12323 bp, 12 predicted proteins | sample N074metaG_FD_83505 | JGI IMG/M metagenome (GOLD analysis project Ga0114949, IMG submission 83505) | Deep subsurface microbial communities from Kermadec Trench to uncover new lineages of life (NeLLi) - N074 metaG | ecosystem: Environmental > Aquatic > Marine > Ocean trench > Sediment | place... | reverse complement strand
GCGCCGACACCTCGTTAAGGGCCCCCTCGGTGGTGGAGATGACGTTGATCGCCCGCTCGGAGTTGCCGATCGCCTGAGTGAGGGCGGAGATTTCCGTGCGCAGCCGCTCGGAGACGATCAGCCCCGCCGGGTCATCCGAACCGCGGTTGATCTTGAGTCCGCTGGAGAGTCGCTCGAGCGAGCGGGCCAGCGAACCCTGAGACACCAGCAGATGCCGCTGCGAGGTCAGCGAAGGGACGTTCGTATTGATCGTGGACATGAGCAATCCTCCTTGACTGCCCCACGACGGCCGGTCTGCCGGTCATCACGTCGCAAGGCGTGGTCGATCCATCGGTCTACTTCCCCGTGGCATCGGTCGGCCCCCATCCCTGGGGAGACCCGACGCGCGAGGCCCGGGGAACGGTACGCACCTCAGTGGCCGGTTTGCCGCCGACGGCGCTGATCCTCTTGATTCTTTTCGTTAACGACATCACTCACTTCGTCCGGGCTCAGGCCCGCTGCTTGTTGATTCTCACGCTTGATCGCGTCGTACACTTCTTTGCGATGCACCTGAATCGATCGAGGAGCGGTGATGCCGAGTCGCACCTTATCCCCTCGGATGTCGACGATCGTCACTTCCACGTCGTCGCCGATCATGATGGTCTCATCGCGCTGACGAGATAGCACCAACATCCTTGGCTCCTTCCATTGGTTTGCGCCCTGGCGTCGCTCGATGACGCCCCATTTGCCGGGTTTCCGCGGCTCCGCCGACGTTGTGGGTCGCCCCGCACCGCACCTCGATCCGCTGGCGGATCACGGTACCGGTCGCCTCGATTTTCGCTGAGCCTGCCGACCGGGCATTATAACACCCGGCGATCGCCGCGCCCAACAATTCACAACCTTTTTCCGTCGGTTATGCCGTCTTGCCCAGGGCCCTTTGCCGTGGAAGACGCATCAGCGGATGTCGCGTCGAAAACCGCTTGTCGCTCAGCACCAATTGTCGAGCCTCGCGATTCACCACGTTCACCACCAAGGGCCCTTGCAAGTTGCCCGTCAGCAGCTCGTCCACCTTGTTCACGATCACGAATACCTGGGCGTCGTCCGGCTTCTCAAGCCCGATCTGCTCGAGCTCCGCCATCTTCACCGGCACCTTGTAGTCCGACACGAACAGCCGCGGATCGCACACCACGAACGCAAGGTCCGCGCGGTCCACCGATTGCAACCAGTAGAACGCGCTGCCCTCCCCCGTCTGAATCAGCGCGTACCGATGATCGTCCGGGAATCCCAAGACCCCGGCCGGAAACCGTATCAGTCGCGCTCCGTCTACCTCCACCTGTCCAAATCGCGACGTTTCGATCATCATCGCGGTTCTCCTCTGGCCTATTCCAATTCGGGCTTCCGCGCGCCGACAATCCCCACGCCACACGCGGGGCCGCCACTTCGGTGCGCGCGGGGATCCATCACCCACGCCGCGGATCTTCCACTCCGAACAACCACCCTGCATCACGACGCCCACAGGCCGGCGGACAACGCGACGCTCGACGCTACCTCTGTACCCTCACTTCCATTGCTTCGATCGCTCCGGCTCCGGCGTTTATCGCAGGAAGTCCATGAGCGACACGTTCAAGAGGCGACCCGCCGTCTGCAAGCTGGCCTGAAGCTGAATCTCCGCAGCCTGCATCCGTGTCACCGCCTCCGCAAAATCCAAGTCCTGGACGTTCGACAAAAATATCTGCGTGCTCACCGTCGCCGAGCGCATCTGCTCGAGCTTCGATTTCATCGCCGCCGATCGCGCCCCCACCACGCCGTGCGTTCGAATCACGTCCTCCTTCAGCACGTCGATCCGTCCGGCTGCGATCGAAATCCCTCGGGTGTCGTCCGAGGCCAGCGCCTCTTCCAACTGAAGCAGCGCGTCGAGAATCCCCTCGGTCCGCACCGGGTTCGCGTCCGCACCGATCAATTCGGCGCCATTACTTGACGCCGGGGCCGTAAGCCCAAGATCCGACGCCGACTGCGAACCGTTTACCGGCCCCACCGACAGCGATCCCGAGCCGGTCGTCCCGTCGGAAAGTCGAATCCCGTTCCCCGAAGGCGCCAAGTCCGCCGTGACCGACACACCCGCGTCCGTCGCCGCTTGATTGATCAGGTCCAGCACATCACCCAGCGTCACCGCCGAGTCGAGGTCCACCTCGAACGCCGATCCATCGCCGGCCTCGATGCGAATGTCCGTCCGCCCCTCCCGGCGAACCACGCCCAAGCCGAAGTTCAGGTCACTCAGCGGCGTCTCTTCGCCGAAAGTGCGGATGCCCAGATCCGCCGCCGTCGTGCCGCCGTTCTCACCGATGAACAGCGACGTACCCGAGACCTGATTGAAAATGTCGATCCCTTTGCCGTCCTCGCGAATCCGCGCTTTGAGGTACACGCCGGCGTTATTAATCGTGTTGATCATGTCCTGCACGGTGACCGCAGCACTCAGGTCGATATTCGCCTCCACCGGGCCGTTCATCACGCGCAGCCCGCCCAGCAAATCGATCCCCGCCCCGCCGGCCAAGTCCGCCATCGCGGTCAGCATCGTGATTCGATTACCGAGCGATGCCCCCTCGATCGGATCGGTGGTCGCCGAAGGCGTGTACACACCCAGATCCGCCGAAACCGTTGCCCCGCCCGCATCCGCCACCGAAACCTCCGCGTCCGGCACGATCCGCAGGCCGGTGTCGGTGAGCTCCGCCGTCAAACCCGACCCCGCCGCCGCCGCCGCGTTATTGATCGCGTCGATCACGTCACCAACCGTGTCCGCGCCGCTGAGGTCCACGCTGAACCGCCCAACGCCGCTTTCTTCGTTGAAGAGAAGTGTCCCGCTTCGAATGCCGCCTCCGCCCGCGCCGGCAAGGTCGGTCAACCGCGTCTCGGTGGTCAGCCTAGGAGTTAGAACAATGGTTGAGGGGATCCGCCGTGACAACGCGCCGAACAGCGTCGTCCCCGGGACGTTGATCGTCGCCGAGAGTCCCGCATCAATCCGCACTTCGAGATCACCCGTGTCGCCGAGATAAGCCACGCCGCCCAAGGCATCGACGAATGGCGTCGTTTGCGTGTCCCGGCCCCCGAAAATGTACTTCCCGTCGAATTGCCGGTTCCCCACGGCGACGAGCTGCTGGCGAATGCCGGCGACCAGATACGACTCCGCAAGTCGCTCCTCCGCACTGACCAGGTTGCTTACATTCTGACTCGCGATCGTGGACGCATCGATCAGCAATGCGTTGATCTCGCCGATGGTGCTGTCGGTCGCCGTGAGCACGCTGTCCGCCCACTGCAGATTGGTCATGAACTGGTCTTGGCGCCCGAGCGCCTGGTTGAGATTGAGGGCACTCGAAGCCGCCACCGGGTCATCGCTGGGCCGAACGAACTTCCGGCCCGTCGAAATCCGGTTCTGATTCTCGAACAACTCGAACTGATTCCGCCGCAGCACATCCACCACGAAATCCGAACGAAGATTGTTCGTGATCCTCATCGAGTTGATTGCGTTGATCGCCATACTCGGTCCATCCTGCGCTCAAGTTCCGCGAACATCGCGCAACCTGCAGCCGTCTCGCAGCTCTTGCGCCCCTCGCTGCCCGGTCCCTCTCACCTTCTCACCATCTCACCTGCCTACCGAATGAGCGAAATCAGTTCGCTGATCATGTCGTCCACCACCCGCACAAAACGCGCTGCGCTCTCGAACGCTCGCTGAAACTTGATCAACGAGATTGCCTCCTCGTCGAGGTTCACACCGCTGACCCGCTCTCGCTGGGCTTGCAGCGAAAGATTCACCGCCCGCGCCGCATCAAGTTCGGTGTCCATGTTTGACGCGGCCACCGCCACCGTGGTGCTGATCGCGTTGTAAAACTCGAGCAGCGAAACCTCGCCCAACCGCCCGCTCGGCTGATTGTCCAAGGCTGCGATCCGCGACGCGATGCTGCCGTCTCCCGACAAGAACGAAGCCGCCGAAGCCAGCGCCATCGGCTCAGAGAGGATCAACTCGTGAACCCCAATGTCTCGGGCATCTCGCCCAGTGAAGAATGTGTTGACTCCCAGTGCTGCCAGGACGCCCGAAGTGTCCGGTTGGGCGTTCTGGCCATCGTGACCGAACGTAAATGAGAAGCCGGCGTCCGCGTCGATGGCCAGGCGATTGTCCGCCGTCACTCTTGCCGTGACCCCGACCGTAGTGCTGTTGATTTGTGCGACCAGCGATTCGAGCGTCGCATCGTCATCACCCACGCCGTCGAGATCCACATCGATCCGAAACACCCTTGGCGTCGCCGTCGAATCATCCGCCACCGTGATGAAAAAGCTGCCGTTGACCGGTGGAAACGCCAATCCCGCCGACGAATCATTCAGCACCGCCGACGGACTCACCACCGCCGAGGATCCGATCAACGAACGGATGCCTTGCTGCCCTTGCCCGTCCGCGTGAATCCGATTCACGTCCTGAATGATCGCTCGCGCCAGTTCGTCCAGGGTTTCGATCTGATCCAACCCAAGCGAATCTCGACTGGCGATCACACCGCCCAATTGCCCGCCGCGCACAGACACCGAAGCATCGGTGTCACCGAACCGCACGGAAGTCCGGACGCCCTCGGACGTCACCTCCCGCACGCTGATCAAAGGCCGATTCCGGTTCCCCTGAATGAGCGTCTCGCTGCCGATGTACACGTTCATCGAGCCGTCCGGCTGGATCCGAACGCTGACAGAAAACAGCTCGCTGAGTTCGCGGAGCAATCCGTCCCGCCGATCCCGCAAGCCCGTCGCTTCGCCGGGCGCGCTGCCCTCCGCCGTGGTGATCGCTTCGTTGAGCTCGGCAATCTGCTCGGCGATTCCGTCCGCCTGCTTGACCAGATCTTCCACTCGCTGATCCGACTCCTCGCCCAGACGCGCGAGTTGCGTGCGCAGACCTCTAATGGATTCAGCCAACTGCTCGCCCGCGGCAACCACCAGATTGCGCGTCGCCGGATCTTCCGGCGAGTTGCTGAGATCATCGAACGAGTGCAGGAACGTCTCGATCTGCGTCCCCAGCCCCGTTCCCGACGCATCGTCGAACAGCATCTCCAGCCGGCTCAGGGCATCCCGCTGCACCGAGGCCGACTCGACCTCCCCGATCGTAATCCTCAATCGCGACTCGAGTGCCTCATCGATGTGCCGCCGAATTCCCGTCAGCGCCACGCCCGCACCGGGCTGCACGCCCTGCGACTCGAGCGTGCCTTGCAGCGGATCAAGCTGCGGTGTCAGCCGGGTGAAGTCCGGGCTGGCAGCGCCGCTGACGTTGCCGCCGACAATCTGCAGCGCGTTCTGCGTCCCCAGGATCGCGTTCCGCCCGATGTGTAGTGCAGAGTTGAGCAGTCCCATGACCTGTTACCCCACCGCCTCGATGATTCGTGCTTCACGTGTCGCCACCAGCCCGCCCCGATTCGAGTAGCCCGTCGCCTCCTGACCCCATGACGCCGCGGAAGAGAACACCTCCGAGAGATGGCCCAGCATCGTTTCGCAAATCGTTCCCGCAGCGCGGTTCGCTCGCGTCACCTGCACCATCACGTCGCGAAGTCGGGTCGCCTCGGCGATCAGCGCCGAAGCGGACTTCTCCGGAAGTCGCTCCAGAAGCTGCGACACCGTCATCCTTCGCCCGACCCCCGGACCGAATCCCAGCGACACGCCGACGCGATCCATCAATGGTCGGCGAATCCCGTTGTGGTCCTCGATTTCTTGGACCAACCTCTGCTCTGCAAGCGTGGCCAGCCGCAGCGATTCGATGTCCGCGCGTTTCATCGAATCGATCTTCTCGTTGATCCGCAAGAGCAGCGCCTCGTTCGTGGTCGTGATCCGCCCAAGAAGCCGAATCAAATCACGCAGGCCGTCAATCCGTTTTTCGTCGCGCTTCACCCTACGCTCCCTTCCTCAATGTTCCGTCGCGCGAGTCCCTCGACCTGCTTCGCGTATGTGCGATAGATCGCGTCGACCAGCGGCTGCCCCCGTGCCATGCCCATCCGTTCCGCGTAAATCCCGTGGAGTTGCGCCTGGAACACCTCTTCGCCTCGCCCACCGTGACCAATCTCGCCTTTGAGTTTGCTGTTACGCATGGTCCGCAGCAGCGTCCCGTAGAACGCTTCTCCGACCACCTTGCCCGCCATCTCCCGCAACACTTTCAGGCGCGCGTTTTTGGGTGGGGCGTGCGTCATCGTCATTTCATCGATCGTCCTGAGCACTCGTCATTCCTCGTAGAGAATCTTCGCGTGCAGCTTGCCCGCTCGATGGACTTGTTCGAGGATCGACACCCGGTCCTCGAACGGCACCTTCAACCGGTTGAGCGCCTCGAGCAGATCCTGCACGTTTGCGCTGCGATCCCGCTCCACGTCGAGCGGAACAAAGCTCATCTCGTCGATGACCGGCGCCCCGGCGCCCCCACCAAGCACCGTGATGGTCATCCCCTTCTGCGAGACGATCACCGGTGACAACCGCGTGTCACCCGTCACCACGATGGTCCCCGACGCCCGGTTGATCGCCACTCGAGCTTCGTTGGATTCCATTAGGATCGGTATCCGCTTGATGTCGCGAATCCAAGCCGCCAGGTCCAGTGCCTCGTCCTTCGGCTGGGGAAGAAATACGACCACACTCTTCGCGTCCACCGCCCAGGCGACACGGTCCACGTCAGCGAGTTCGCGCTGCTCGGCGTCGATGGCTTCGGCAATCGCAGCCGCCATCGGCCAGCCCGCGTGTTCCGGCTCGATCACCAGTGTCATGTACCGCGAGCCGGGCTTGACGAAGGGCACGGTGATGCCGTCTCGGATGAGTTGCGATCCAGTCGCCACCACATTCATCAGGAGGTCGCGCTCCATGCGCGCACCCCGACGAATCACGCCGCGGGTCGGCAGCGCCTCCCGCACGGTGAGCGCGCCCGATGCCAACGCGAACAGCCCCTCGACCGTCGGATCCTGATATAGCAACGCCGTCGAAAGAAGCTGTCCGCCCACCAGGCTCTTCGCCGCCAGCGCCGTTACCGTCACGTCAAGGTGATCGCCCTCCCGCCCGCCGGATTCGGGAATCACCGCTTCCAATTGCACCAGGGCGACGTTCTTGGTCCCCGCCAGATCGTCGAGCGATTCGACAGGAATCCCCTGCTTCGCCATCGCCGCCGCCAGCGAACGCATCGCCGTCACATACCCCGGCCCGTCCCCGGTCCCGTTGAGCCCGGTGACGATGCCCATCCCGATCAAGCGGTTTTCGCCTTGACCCTTCAAACGCGTCACATCGCCCACCCGGGCCGTCACACCCCGGCCGAACGCTCGCCTCGGAACCGCACCGCCCGAAGTCTGCGCCGCCGCAGCCCCCGACCAAACCAACAGCACAACCGCGCCCGCAAGAAAGCGGTTCGCTACGAGGCAGGAACCCAGCCGAAAACCCAGCGTGGCACCGGTTTCCAACGGGTGTCGGCCACAGGTTGCGGTCCTGGGCCGCACTTTCGACGACCCACATCCGGCACCGGCATGTCTAAGCACAGTCCTCATCATCGCCTCGTCAGAATGGCCTCAGAAAATCGATCAGCTTCGGAATCCAGCCGCGTCGCGTCGCGTTTCGCAGCTCGCCCTCGTTCTGAATCGTGATCTCTTTGTCCGCGAGTTGGGTGCTCAGCACCGTGTTGTCCAGGGTGACGTCTTCCTTGCGCACCTTGCCGGTGAGCGTCACAATGCTCACCTCGTCATCGTGGACGATGCGTGCCCTGGCCTCGAGCACGATGATCCCATTGGGCTTGATGTCGACGATCTCGCCCGTGATCCGCGTCACCAGGCGGTCCTCGCGCTGGGTGTCGGCCTCGTTCTTGGTCTTCGTTTCGAACTTGTAATCCACCGTCGGCTTGCCCCGCTTGAAGGTCGTCGCACCCAGGCCACCTTCGGTCAGCTTGAACATCGCTTCCAGTTCGCTCGTGATCTCGTATTTCTTCTTACTTCTCAGGTCGGCGTCCGCCTCGAACGTGCGTTGTTCGCGCACGATGATGGTGATCAGGTCGTGGACCTTGAAGGTGGGGGGTTCCTTCGGTTTGATGGCGATCCACGAGTACCGCTCCGCCACTTCGTTGCCATTGCGTTCCACGGCGACGCGGCTCTTCGCATTGGGAGGGGACGCCTCGTCCGCCTGGCGCTTCCGCGCGGACAGCGAAGACTGCTGTGCGAACGACGACGACACCGAAATCAGCAACACGGATATGACCACCCAGCTCGAGCGACTCATCGAATACCCCCATCCACCACACGCGCATACGGTACGCCGCTCCGCCGTCCGCCGATGCGTACTCGACCGGGGCCCACGATCACCGCGTCGAACTCTTGTCTCTTGTGATTCAGGTCGCGTACGCGGATGAGGTCGCCGAGCCCGCCCCCGCCCATCGCTCGGGCCGACGTGCGAATCTCGACCGCGCCGGTCCGCGCAAAAAGATCCACCAGATCGCCCCGTGAGACCAGCGCCACCGGCTCGATGTCTTCCATCCTCAAGACGGCGCCCATCGGAACGAACGATCGCGCTCGCTGACCGACCACCCGCCGCAGATCGACAGCACCCGCGCGATCCACCCGGTCGAAAGTCATCTGCATCAGCCGCAGGTCCGACTCGGAAATGACCGCGCCCAGATTGATCGCTCGCCGAGCAATCAGCACCCGGCGGTTCATGCGAACCCGCACCACCATCGGCACTTCCTGCACGACTTCGCCGTCCCGCAGCACCTGCACCTTCACCGACACGAGCCCCAGATCGCCCCCGCGCGTCTTGCGGATGTCGAACGAGAACTCGGGACCGGAAAGATCGAGCGACGACTGACTCGTCCGATCGAAGGTGAGCACCGCCTTGCCATCGAAACGGGCGAGCGATCGATTGAAAAACGCAGAGACTGCGTCGCGAAGCGTCTGGGTGGAGTGCCCATCGGCCGAGGAAGGGCCGGGGCCATCGACGCCGCTTCGCCCGAGCGAGCGTGTACGCCGTTTGGCCGAACCACGATTCTCAGGCGACGCCTGCACCGCAAGGTGAGCGGGCCGCGACACCGTACACTCGAGAAATCCACCCAGCGTCACGTCGGCGGTGTTGACCCCGGCATCCCGCAACGCCGACCGCAGAAGGTCGATGTGAATGAACCGCCGCCCACCCATCGGGGGCGCCTCAGCCACTTCGATCTCAGCGATTTCGCGACGACGCACATCGTCGAATGATCGTAGATCGCAAACATCCTCGACGCGCACGACGTCACCCACCACGACGGCCTCCCGCCAGAGTCGGAGCGAACCGGCCTGCGTATCGGCCCCCGCGAGTGTCATTACCGAGAGTCCGACCAGCGCTCGGACCCGCCTGTTCCACGTGGTGGTCACCGTGTTGTTGTGTTTCGAAGGCGCCATGTTCGTGTCCTGCGTCGGCCCATCGGGCGGTGTCACATCCTGTCACCCGCCGCTACCCAAGAAGCCGTTACCTCCTCAAGTTCGATACGATCTGGAGCGTCTCGTCGGCGCTCTTGATCGACTGGCTGTTCAGCTCGAACGCCCGTTGCGTGGTAATCAGGTCGATCAACTCCCGCACCGGGTCCACGTTGCTCGTCTCCAGGTTGCCCTGGTTGATCGCACCGAGCCCGTCCGATTGCGGGGTGCCCGTTTGCGGAGCACCCGAGGCCTCCGTCTCCGTGTAGAGATTGAGACCGACCTGCTTGAGCCCCTCCGGGTTGATGAACCGCGCAAGCTCGATTTGTCCGACCGTGCTCAGCGCAGGCGAGCCCTGCTCCCGGACGCGCACCTCGCCGTTGCGCCCGATGACCACCTCGACGTACCCGTCTGGAAGGTTGATCGGCGGTTCGAGAATCGATCCGCTGCTGTTGCCCAGCACCATGTTGCCCTCCGAGTTGCGGGCGAAGTTGCCCGCTCGGGTGTAGGCGATGACATCGGCTCCGTCTTGCACCGTGCGCACCTGGAAGAAGCCCTTCCCGTCAATCTGGAGATCCAAGGGTTTGAACGTCTGATCCACCGCACCCGACGCGAAGTTCAGTTGCGTACCCGACACCTTCACGCCCGTACCCACCATAATCCCGTGCGGCGCCGGCTCGTCCTGGGCATTGAGCACGCCCGGTTCGCGGCGGACCTGATACAGCAAGTCCTCGAAGTTCACCCGCGAGCGTTTGAATCCGTGCGTGTTGATGTTGGCCAGATTGTTGGCCACCACGTTGAGCTTCTCGTCAAGGGCTTTCATGCCCGAGGAAGCGGCGTGAAGTGCGGTGATTGCCATCGGTCAAGTATCTCCTACGCGACGCGACCCACTCGGGAGATCGCCTGGCCGGTCAGGTCGTCCTGCATCCGCACCATGTTCGCGTTCAGTTCGTATGCCCGGGTCGCTTCAATCATCTGCGCGAGCCCCCTCATCGAGTCGAAGTTCGATCGCTCGAGCGATTCCTTCTCGATTCGCCCGCCCGCACGCACCATCTCCCCTCGCGTAAGCTCGAACAGGTTCTCACCCACCTTGCGTAGCGATGTGGCGTCCTCACTCTTCACCAGACCGATGCGGGCGATCTCCTCCTTGCCTTGGCGAACCACGCCATCCTGTGCCACGGACAGCCGACCGCGTTCCGCTTGGAGCAAGATTCGAGCACCGCCCTCGTCCAGCATTCGCCAACGCCCGCCGCCCGCAGACAAGACCAACTCGCCCTCTCGGTTCATGCTCAGCGACCCATTTCGCGTGTATCGAGTGGTCGTTCCATCGCTCACCGTGAAGAAGCCTTCGCCGTCGATCGCCATGTCCATTTCCCGACCCGTCCGTTCGATCCCGCCCTGGGATAAGTCATGCTGCGACGCCTTGACCTCCAACCCGCCGCTCATGCCGTCGAGCACGGAATGCATGAACTCGAGACCCGCCGCATCTTCCCGGCTTTCAACCGGCCGCTGAGCTATCCTTGCCAGATCTTGCTTGAACGCCGTCGTGTCGATGTTGGCCATGTTGTTGGCCAGCACCGTCTGGCGGTGCTGGTTCACCTGCATCCCCGCCGCCGACAACCACAGCCCGTAACTGCTCACGACCGCCGGCCCCCCAAACCCAACAAGCCCGAATCGCCCGACTCGGCAGGATCGAACAAGGCCGCCAGCGATTCGATGTGCGTCGCCATCGACGCGAGCGTCTCCTCGCGCACCAGCCGACCGATCGCCTCCCAATCAGCGGGAAGCTCGAGAGTCCGGCGTTCGTACTTGGGGGCCATCGCGACCATCTCATCTCCCTCGTGCTTCGTCTCACAGACCGCGCGGGCACCCGCCGCGCAATCCCCACGATCCCGTGGGCAGTTGTCCCCTAGACACCAGCCATGCCAACACCACGCCGCGGCGCGTGAAACCACCGCACCGGGCGCCGCCGCATCAATCGCAAACTGTTTCCTCAGAACGACTTACACGAATGTGATGACTTGCTGATTGGCACCATGACGATCGTAGGGACAAGCGGAAAAGTGCGCAAGCGTTGCGGGTGGAGCGGCAGTTTTCGCGTGTCGCACCGGCTTCGGGCCGGCGTGCGCCGGGGTGCCCACGCCGGAATCAGAGCGCTTCGACGAGTTGAACGAAATGATCGCCGCGCGCCTCGAAGTTTGGATACTGATCGAAACTCGGCGCTCCGGGAGAAAACAACACGGCGTCACCGGGCAAGGCCAGCTCGACGGCGACGCGGAGCCCAACGGCCAGCTCCCCCGTTTCATGCACCGATCCCGACCCCGCCTCATGAATCGCCTCAGCCATTCCCGCCCGCCCCGCCCCGATGCACACCACCGCCCGAGCGCCCCTGGCCAGCACGGCAGCCATTTCTGCAAGAGGCGCATCCTTTGGCTCCCCCCCCACAATCGCCACAAAAGGGCCGACCATCGAGTTCGCCGCGACAACAGTCGCCGAAGGAGACGTCGATTTCGAGTCGTTTACAAATGTCACCCCACCCACCACGCGAACCCGCTGCAAGCGATGACGCAAGCCCTCGAACGCCGAAAGGGCCTCCCGGGCGAGCCCATCATCAAGCCCAAGCTCCGCACAAACCGCCAAGACGCAATTTGCATTTGCACGGTTGTGCGTACCGGGCAGGCGGAGATCCACCGGCGGATCGGCGGGTTCGACCACCGTCAAGCGGGCGTTGCCGTCAGGCAGTATCTGCTCCACAAGAGATTGAGTCTCAGGGGCAAGCGGAGACACGAAGACCCGACGCGTCCTGGCCGGATCGCGGGCGATGTTCAGCTTGGCGGCCACATACCCCTCCCAGCCGGAGTGCCGATCGAGATGGTGGGGGGTAAGAGTGGTGATCACTGCGAGGGCCGGCCCCCACTCGATCCG
>Ga0114949_10002097_pt1 | contig 12324 bp, 10 predicted proteins | sample N074metaG_FD_83505 | JGI IMG/M metagenome (GOLD analysis project Ga0114949, IMG submission 83505) | Deep subsurface microbial communities from Kermadec Trench to uncover new lineages of life (NeLLi) - N074 metaG | ecosystem: Environmental > Aquatic > Marine > Ocean trench > Sediment | place... | reverse complement strand
GCTGACGAGCGGCGCGATCTCGCGCTGCTCGTTGATCTCAGCCAGCGAGACACACCCGCCATCCTGGAGAGCACCCTTAATGGTGTTACCACGGCAAGGTTGAAAATCGCACACTCACGCGCTTTCGAGGCGAAGCTACGCGCGCACCAGAGAACGGCAAGCGCTCGCCACTCGGGGCCCGTCCTGGTCTTTTCCCTCGAACCCGCCAATGCGGATGCAATGGACACGCCGCTCTCGTTCGTCCAAGGCGGGCCCAGCTTCCGACCCAATGCTCGCAATTCGCGCGAGTTTGGCTGGATCGATGATCTCGATGCCGCGACCGGACAAGCAACCAACCGCCTCGGCTACATCGTGTTGCCTGAATCCTTCGAAGTGTCTCGCCCGCTGGCAGTGTTCTGGGGCGATGCAGTCATGGGGGCTAGGCTGCGTCGCTAGCGACAGCGCGTGCCCGCGACGCCGACGCCCAGGGAACGCTGGGCCGAAGCGCGAACTTCCTCTAAACCTGCTTCCCGCGCACCGACCAGACACGCCTTTGGTACGTGGAGGGATCTGCGGAAGTTTTGTTGCGCAGCCCCGCCACAGCCCCGCTAGCGAGTCAGGTAGAAGAGCACACCCTGCTTGTCGCGATGACTTTCCGCCTCACTCGCGTGTCGCAGGTGTTCGAGGTGCGCGTAGGTTTCGCTCTCGGCCATCGACCCCCAGCTGCGCGGCCTGAACAACCGCTGCGAGAACTCTTCGACACTCGCGGGTCGGCCGAAATCGCGGGAAATTTCGCGGATCTTGTCGAGCCGCTCGTAGTGGTGGCGCTTGATTTCCTCGGTGCGCTTCTTCAGATCGTCGAAGGGGTGGCCATGGGCGGGCAACGACTTCTGAATGCCCGCGATCTCGCCGACGCGATCGAGCGAATAGAAAAACGATAGAAGCGGATCTTCCGAGCTGGAGAGGCCGGAGATGTGCGGCGTGATCGTGGGAAGTACATGGTCGCCCGCAAGGAAGAGGCCCGCCTCCGGATCGTGAAGGCAGAAGTGATCCTGGGTGTGACCCGGGGTGTGCAGCACGAACATCTCGCGACCGGCGAGATTCAGCAGGTCACCCTGCTCGACGGGGTGGCTCACTTCGGGAGCGGACATTGCGCGGCCCAGTGCGCGCATCACCCGCGATTGCAGGCGCCAGCGCAGCGGGAGCTGATGCTTCCTTCCACCCCAAGGTGCCGGGCCTCCCCACCATCCCGTCTGGTCTTTGCGGGGCTGGTCTTTGCTGGACTGGGATTTGCGGGGCTGGTCTTTGCTGGACTGGAAATTGCCGGCCTTGGTGGTCTCCGGTGTGGAATGTTGGTGGGCGTGAGGGCTTCCCGGTGTATCGCGATCGTCGCCATCTTCGCGCGCCTGCGCGGCCTGCAGTGCGTCGTCGTCGCGTTGCGCTTCGAGGTCTTCGAGCGAGACTTCAGGTTGGTTGTCGACCACCGATTGGGCGACGCCGAAATTGAAACTGCGGTGGGCGATCACCCTGGCTCCGTGCTCTTTCGCAAATCGCGTAGCACCGCCAAAATGATCGGGGTGCGAGTGCGTGACGATCACCGTGTGGATGTCCTTCGCCTTGAGCCCCGCCTGACGCAGCCGATGCTGAATTGCCTTCCAGGTGAACGGCCCCGGTAAGCCGGGGTCGACCACAGCCGCACCCTGGTCGTCGAGTAGCGCATACATGTTGACGTGACCGAGACCTGGCATTCGGATTGGCAGCTGCATCCGCAAGACGTTCGGAGCCACCTCGGAAACTTCGGGATCTGCAGCTTCCTGTTCCTGTCTGTGAGCCATTCCCCATCCTAACAACAGATGCCGTCAGCAGCCTGCGGCTCGAACGCGTGGCGAGGCATTCGATTCGTGACCGCGTAGAAGCCGCGGTGCAATCAGCCACTGGAGCGCCAATCGACCCGGGGGAATCAGGCCCCACTCGAGAGCCAGTACTTTCCTCCTGAAACGCGAATCGATAGCCTGAGAATCCCTTACGATCTCGCTCCCTCACAGCCAGGAGGCACCGTGCGGATTCGAAACTCCGGCATCGTCGTAGCGCTCGCCGCAGTCATCACAGCTGCATGCGCCTCGAAGACTGCCGACGACCCGAACAGCACACACGTCGAAAACATTTCACGGGCCGCGCTCGACGCCGCCCGGGTAGAACTCGAAGCACGCATTGCGAGCGAGCGCATTGTCGGGGGTGCGCACATGGTGGTCCGAAACGGTGAGGTCGTCTATTTCCACGTCGCCGGAGCGAGCGACTTCGAAGACCGCACCCCGCTCGAAGCCGATACGATCATGCGCATCTATTCGATGACGAAGCCCATCACATCCGCCGCCGCGATGATGCTATGGCAGCAAGGGAAATTCGAACTCGATGATCCGATCTCGAAATTCATCCCGGCCTTCGGCAACACACAGGTTCTGATCCAAGACGGTGATTCGACCGAAACGGTTCCAGCCCAGCGCCCGATTACGGTACGAGACACGTTCCGCCACTCGACGGGTTACACGTACGGCGACGGAGCGCCTGGCTTGAAGCCTTACTACGAGAAGGAAGGCATGCTCTACGACGCCGAGTACGGCTTGTTTCCACCGAACATGTCGATCGCCGAGGCAGCCGATTCGCTGGCGCGCATTCCTATCTTGCATCAGCCTGGCGCCAGCTTTACCTACGGGTTCAGCACCGACCTACTGGGGCGGCTCGTTGAAATCTGGGCGGGAATGCCGCTCGACGAATACCTGCAGCAAGCCATCTTCAGACCGCTCGATATGGTCGACACGGGTTTCTCGGTGCCCGAGCGCAAACGGGACCGGTTTTCGTCCTGTCACAAGTGGCAAGACGGCGAGCGCTCCGTGGCCGACAAAGCGGCCAGCAGCCCCTACCTGGACGGATTCGAATTTCTGTCAGGCGGAGGCGGCCTGGTTTCGACGATGCAGGACTACGCGAATTTCTGTCAGATGCTGATCGACGGAGGCGAGTTCAACGGAAAACGACTTCTCGAGGCCTCCACGATCAAGCTGATGTTCACCGACCAGTTGGCGGGAATGGCCGGGGAATTCCGCTTCGGCCTCGGCTTCGAAATCAACGACCGCGAACTGGGCGCGGGCAACGCCAAGCGCAGTGTGACCGCCTACCGCTGGGGCGGCTATGCGAATACGGCATTCGAAATCGTACCCGAAGCGAGGCTATTTCAAGTCTTCATGCGGCAATCGATTCCCACCGATCACGAGGTCGCCGAAGCCGTATTCGAGATTGTCTACGCGGGGACCGATTGAAGTCGGGTCGGTGGGGAAACGAGTTGACCCGCTCGTCGAAAAACATCCGAACTGCGGCTTGCGCGCGTCAGCTGGATGCGGCGCTCTCTGCAGTGGCACCCTGAATCCAGCGCTGGTAGAGGGCGGGCGGGAAGAAGATCAGCAAGATCAACGCCAGCGACAAGATTTCTCCTGTCGAGATCAGCGTGTCCCAGGTCGCGGAAAATGCGCCGTCGTTTTCGTATTCGGCGTACGAGGGAAAGATCATCACGCCCACCAAGAGCTGCATGGCTCCGAAGAATCCCCAGAGCATGAAGCGGTTGCAGACCAGGGGCTCACACAGCCCCAAACGGAATCGTCGCCGCGCTCCGCGGTGATGAGCGAATGCCTCCGCACCGGCCCACGCGGATGGGAGGGTGTATCCCGTCCACTCCGCCCAGAACCAGGGGCTACCGGTCGAGAAACCCTCCCAGTCACCATTCCACACAGATCCGCCCACGCCCACGACCAAGAGGGCCGCGCACCCGTAAGCCATCCAGCCCGCCCAGGCACTCTCCGGGCGGAAAACCCGACTCGTGAAAACCGCCAACAGCACGGGTGCGGGTAGGTAGACGACGCGGCCTGCGAAGTTGAGCGGCGTCCACAGCGATTCACTGTTGAGGATGATGGGCAGATCGTAGAGAAGAAACGAGGTGCCCGTAAACAGGAACATCGCCGCCAGGAGGCGCTCCGGCCCTTCTCCGGTTCGAGAAGCGAGCCGTAGCATTCGCGCACCGACGTAGAGATAAACAATCGCGGCGATCAGCTCGCCGATGTACGCCTGCTCTTCCAAGGAACCCTCTCCGTCTCGCCTCGTTTGAAATCAGATTTTGGCTATCGCGCAAGGCGACAATCAGGCTCCTGCTCAAATCGGCAACTCCACCGGATAACTTGAGGGTAAGTAAGGTCGACTGGCTCGGGTGCCCGGGAGCAGGACCACAGCGAAGCAAGGGACGTACGGCGCCGGATAGGAGCTGCAGCGATGGAGAGGCGCTGCGGCGAGAGCGAGGAGTTCGGCGATAGCGAGCCGCTCGGCGATGGAAGGTAGCCGCCGCGACAGCGAGGCGCTGCGGCGAGAGCCTTCCTCTACCGGGCTCGTAGCACCCGGCTCCTCGGACTACCCTCGCGCCCTGATGACCACCGACGCCCACGCCACACCCACCGCAGCTGCCCAGCAGCCGCTCTACGACGTAAGCATCCCAACGCCAACACACGCGGAGCGAGCGCGCACGATGGTCGCGCAGCTTTCAACGGGCACGCTCTGCACCGTGGCGATGGAGCCTGCGGGGTACCCGTACGGGTCGTTCGTAACCGTGGCCTTCGAGGGCGGCCACCCCGTGTTCTTGATCAGCGAACTCGCTGAACACACCAAGAATCTGCGCGCGGATGCGCGCGCGTCGCTGCTGATGACCGAGGAACGCGAAGGCGACCCCCTCGCCAATTCCCGCGTCACCCTCGTGGGCGATTGCACCCCGGTGGCCAATCCCGAAGCGGCCCGGGCCGCCTTTTTGGAGCGCCATCCCAACGCCGGGTACTACGCGGATTTCAAGGATTTCCATTTTTGGCGGCTCGAGGTGGCGGCCATTCGGTATATCGGTGGGTACGGGCGCATGTCGTGGGTTGGTGTCGCGGATTGGATCGCTGCCGAGCCAGATCCGGTCGCTCCGTTTGCAGAGGGGATCATCGCGCACATGAACGAGAACCATGCAGACGCTTTGCCGCTTTATGGCCGCGCGTTTTCTCGGGCGACTGCGCTCACCACGGCCACGATGACCGGAATCGATCGCTATGGCTTCGAGATGTCAGCGGTGACACCCGATGGGCCGCGGCCCATTCGCGTGGCGTTCACCGAACCGATCTCAACGAGCAAAGAAGCTCGAACGGCGCTGGTAGCAATGCTCCAGGAGGCACGCGCGAAGCTCGGCGAGACTTAGTACCCAGACCGGCTCTCACGTAGAGGGGTTCGACCACCATGGAAGCTGACGAAGAACTCGGCGGCACCGAAATCTCCACCGAGCAACTCAGCCCCGAAGCGCTTCGCGGCCTCATCGAGGAATTCGTGACCCGCGACGGAACCGACTACGGGGCCGTCGAACGAAGTGTCGAGGAGAAGATCGTCCAGGTAAACGCCCAGCTCGCGTCCGGCGAGGCCAGGCTCGTCTTCGACCCAACCACGGAGACCACGAACATCGTCATGGCGCGCGATCTTTCGAGTTCATGAGCGTGTACGCACCGAATCGCCAGCCCGAAGGAGAGCCATTGCGAATGCGGCAGCCCCAAGGAGAGAAATTGCAGTTGCGGCAGCCCGCCGACGACTTCAGCTTCGCCTCCGAGGGCCTCCAGCAAAAGAGACTCTACGCGACCCCGGTGGCAGGCTCGCGATTGCGCGAAAAACGCTCGCGCGAACGCGGCCGGTGAGCCGAGGCGGCTGAAGCGATGTCCACGCTCGGCGGAGCGCTATCGGACGAAGATGTCTTCCGCTTCATCCAGCGGGTGCGCGGTACGCACGACGCGAAGCTCTATGCGCGGATTCTCGGCGCAGCCAACGATTTCAAAGAGGGCGACGAAATCGTCGGCGTGGCAGCGGCCGATGAGGCTTCTCGACGAAACGCACGTTCCCTGCTGGCGAACACCCGCCTGGCGGATATCGACGCGCACCCGCTCCATCCGGATGGCTTGTTCGAGTTCATTTCCGCGCCGCGAAACGAACGCGCTCAAAATTCACTGGCGGAACAAACGCTCGCGCAATTCAAGCACTTTCTACTGAGTTCCGACGAAGACGCGATCCAGGCGATCACGCCCGGGCTGTCGAGCGACGCCATAGCCTGTGTGGTGAAGCTCATGAGCAACGACGAGCTCATCGAGATCAGCCGGAAGATCTTCAATCCATTGCCGGGGAGTCAAATCGGTGCCCGGGGTTATCTCGGTGCCCGCCTTCAACCGAACTCACCGACCGACAACGTGGATGACATTCGCTGGCAGGTCTTCGATGGCTGGTCGTACACGGTGGGCGATGTGCTGCTCGGAACCAATCCCGTATCCAGCGATCCAGCTTCGGTTGCCGCGATCGAGCAGACGCTGCAAGACCTGCTGACGACGTTCGAGATCGAGCACCTAATGCCCCATTGCGTGCTCGCGCACATCGACGTTCAGGCGGAAGTCGAGCGCCGATGGCCTGGCTCGACCGAGTTGTGGTTTCAGAGCATCGCGGGCAGCGCAGCGGCCAACGAAACCTTCGACATCAGCATCGAGAAGATGAAGCGCTACGCGGACACCCGCACGGGCCGGTTCGCGCTGTATTTCGAAACCGGACAGGGAGCGGATTTCACCAACGGCCACAGCCACGGTTTCGACATGCTCGTGCACGAAGCCCGCAAGTACGGCTTCGCACGCGCATTGGCCGAACGGGTTGCTCGCGCGCAACGCGCGGCTGCGGGCCAAGAGAGAAACGGAAACGGCGCCCGGGACCAGGACGGGAATGAAACCGGTAGCGGCGCCCGTAACCAGGATGGAAACGAAACTGGAAGCGGTGCCTGGAACGGGAATGGGAACGAAGCCCTTCCGTGGGTGCATCTGAATGACGTCGCAGGGTTCATCGGGCCGGAAGTCTTCCGCACGCGCGAGCAACTCGTGCGGTGCTGCCTCGAAGACATCGCAATGGGGAAACTTCACGGCCTGTGCATCGGCCTCGATGTGTGCTCGACCTTGCACATGGACATTTCCCTCGATGATCTCGATTGGTGCCTCGACCAGATCATGCCCGCCAATCCCGCTTACCTGATGGCTCTGCCGACGAAGATCGACCCGATGCTTGGATATCTGACGACCGGGTTCCAAGATCACGTTCGCTTGCGCGAGACCTTCGGGTACCGCGTCAACGACGCCATGTGGGAGTTCTTTCAGAAGCTGGGTGTCATCGACCCAGACGGAAAGCCCACCGATCACTTCGGCGATCCGCTCTGGGTGTTCGTCCAGTACCGGCGACGCAAAGGCGATGGGAGGCCTGACACGGAAATTCTCGCAGAAGGTCGCCGCCAGCTCGCCGATGTTCGAAACCGGGGCTTGCTCGTCCCCGACGGCCACGGAGAGAGACTCTGGGATTTGCAGCCGGCCCTGCAAGATGACATCCGGCGCGTTTACGACGATGCGAAACGCAGCATCTGGGCTGAACTGAAACCGGAATTCATCGATGCGATCCCGAATGTCCTGCGGCTCGCCACCCAGTCCGCAGACCGAGCCGATTTCATCTTGCATCCGACCACCGGTGAGCGGTTGGACGAACCGTCGACCGCCTTACTCCACAGGCTTCGCCAACAACACGCGGGGCGGATCGATGTCCAGATTGTGATCTCGGATGGACTCAATGCCCTGGCCATCATGGAGGACGACCAGCTGGGCCCGTTCCTCGAACGGCTGTGGGCGGATCTCGATGAGCGGGAGATCAGCGTTTCCCCCGAGCACATGGTGATGACCTCGGGCCGCGTACGCGCAGGGTTTCGCATTGGAGAGATTCTCTATGCGGGCCTCGACGGGCTACGGGCGATCTTGCATGTGATTGGGGAGCGGCCCGGAACGGGCCATCGCACTTTTTCGACCTACATCACCGCGACGGCAGGCAACATCTGGGGCAAAGACGGAACCGTCGATCACAACATCACGAAAGTCGTTTCCGGAATATCCACAACCACTTTGCTTCCAGCGACCGCAGCCGAAGAAGTCGTGCACTTACTGGGCGCGATGCTCACCACCGAGGTTTGAGGTGCCGAGTAAACGGGGAGCCCAGGTCACCCCTTTTGCTTGAACGCACGAATCATTGCCTCTGCTCTCTTTCGATTGACGCCCAGATCGCTGTGCCCCTCGCGCGAGGCGGAGCGAATCTGAATTCGCTCCGCATAGGCATCCCATCTGTATTCGACATCATCGACGAAACCGAAGAGGGAAGATGTGAAGGTCGCGGCAATGTATCCCTCCTTGGAAACCACGACTTCGCCGCCGAGGTCTTCGATGATCCGCGAGAGTTTCCCCAGAGCTTCTTTTGAAGATTCCCCCGAGTAATCGAGCGGCTCGATGTAGTGCGCTGTGTCTCTAACGAATTCACTGCATACGCAATTCGGCTTGTCGGGACATACGGCGAGGATCCCGGAAATCAAACCTGGAGCCTCTCCGCCTTTCGAACTCTGACCGAGCATCGCCAAGCGCACGAGTAGAGCCACTGCGAGAACTGCGAAGACCACCAGGAAGATTCGAATAAACTTTCTCATTTTTCATCCTGAATCAGCCAAGGCTGAGCAGAGCGGCGATCCGAATTCGATCTGCGCTGCCGCGCTCTTGTGCGGTTAGACATCCACTAGACGGCTTCGACACGCGCCGGCGTACTCTTGTGCCAGGGCGTTCCCGCAATCGGATCGCGGTCTTCGGTTGATGTCAGCTCGTTGGGCGCGATGCCGCCGATGTCTTTCGCGCCCGAGTGATCGGTACCGGTTCCGTTTGGCAACGAAATATGACCCGCCTGCATCCGATCTGAGATCTCGACGTCGACCTCTGCGCTACCGCGACGGGTCGTGAGCCGCGCGCGACCGCCGGTCGCCAGCCCGAGACGCTCGGCATCTTCTGGATTGATGCGAAGCGCACCCGATGGATCCTTTCGACGCCACGCGGGATCGCGCAAGATCGTGTTCGCGGTAAAAGAACGGCGCTCGCCCGCAGAGAGCACGAACGGAAACTCGCGATCTGCGGGCATCCGATCCTCGGTGGGCAGGCTGTCGAGTTCCTCGAAGAGTTCCGAAACCGCGAGCTGGATTCGGCCATTCGGCGTAGCGATCTTGCCGATGCAATCATCCCACTCGTCGATCGCGAAGACGAAGCCGCGATCGTTCTCGAGTATTGCGTCGAAGAGCGCATCGCCGAGATCCTCGCCATCCGCGGTACCGATCCCGGCGCGTCGGATCGAATCGGGAAAGCTCAGTGCGGCGATCTGCGCGAGCCCCCAGAGTGCGGCCGCCTCTGCGGTGCCCTTCGGAAGCTTGTCGCCGATCGCCCGATACAGAACCACGGATGCCAACGCCGCAAAACTCGTGTCGCCGCCGAGCAATTCGAAGAACTTCGCGCGGAATGCCGCACGCCCGTCATCCCAGGCGCTCCGCAGTGCCTCTACCGCGGGCTTCGGCATCCTACCCATGGCTTCGACAAGCCGCGCGTGCAGCTCCGCTTCGGAGAACAAGCCCTCCGGTGGGTCCATCAGCGCGTGGCGAAGGTGGAAATAGTTCTTCGGAAATTCGAAGTTGAAGAACGTCGCCTCCGCTTTTTCGAATTGCGTCGCCACGGGGAGGACATAGTCCGCCATGCGTCCGGTCTCGGTCAGCGCAACGTCGACGACGACCACCAGATCGAGCGCCTCGAAGGCCTCCCGCATCCGCTTGCTGTCTGCGAGGGAATGGACCGGGTTTGCGGCCTCGACGAACATGGCTCGGAAGCGCTTCGGGTGGTCGGTCAAAATTTCGTCGGGGATCAAATTACACGGAGTGAGACCGGCAATGACCCTAAATTGCGTCACTGGCGTGCGATGATCCTGGGCGATCGATGACGCGTTGAAGAACGGCTGGAGCAACGTCACGGGGTAGGCCGAACCTTTGCGGCCGTAATTACCGGTCCCATAGGTGATCAACCGATGCAGGTAACTGACCAGCGTCGAGTGGCGGTTCATCTGCACGCCGAGGTCTTCGAAGAAGGCGACGCTCTCGGCAGTCGCAATGCGTCGCGCAGCCTTCCGCAACAGCGCTCTTGGAACACCGGCTCGCTCGCAGTAATCGTCAACGGGCAACATCTCAAAATGCGGGAGAACGGCTTCGAGGCCGTCGGTGTGCGCGGCGAGCCAATCCCGCGCGAGCAGGTCTTCCTGAACGATCACCGCGAACATTGCGGCCAGTAACCAGGCGTCGCCGCCGGGCTTTACCTGAAGGTGAATGTCCGCGAGGTCTGCCGTTTCCGTGCGCCGCGGATCGATCACGATCATGCAGCGCTTGGGGTCTTTCGAGAGTTCGCGAAGCGTTACGCGCGCGCGCGGAATACCATGGGAGAACCACGGATTCTTGCCGAGGAACACGCCGACCTCGCAGTGCTCGAAATCCTCGCGCGTGAACGTGCCGAGCATCTGCATGGCGACCCAGGCTTCGCCGGTTTTTTCCTGGGCCAGTGCATTCGAGCGGTAGCGAGAACCCAGCGCCGCACGCATGGCTCGCGCATAGCCGCCCGGCAGGTGGTTGCCCTGCCCGGCTCCGCCGTAATAGAAGATCGACTCGCCCCCATGCGCATCGCGAATCGCACCCAAGCGGTCGGCGACTTCACGAATGGCGGTTTCCCAGTCGATCTGCTCGAAGGATCCGTCGGCCTTTTTCCGCAGCGGTGTCGTCAGGCGCTCGGGATCGTTCTGGTAGAAGTCGAGGCGGGAAGGCTTCTCACACGCATAGCCCGCGGAAGACGGGTGGGCCTTGTCGCCCCGCACCCTCGCCAGCCGGCGGCCATCCTCGCCCCCAAGCTGGACTTCGATTCCACAATTGCATTCACAGAGGATGCACGCGGTCGGCAGCCAGGTTGAAGTGGTGGGTCCGGCGCCCTCGGCCATCGAATTCCCTCCTCGGTGCATCGGGGTATTCCGCGCTGTCACGAGAGAGTAACGCGTTGATAGCATTGGTAAATCGGCCTTCCCCCCAGCCAGATCACTCCGCGCCGGCGGCTGATTGGCGGGGCGCCTCTCCGGCTACTCGCAATCGCGCCGAAACCCCTCGATCCGCCATTCCAAAACGCCGCCCGTCTCGCGTATCATGGGCCACGGGGAATAAACGGCTGATTACAGGAGCCGATTTGCGGCCAATCGCACGGGCCAGTTGAGATGAATAGAGAGTCCTTCCGAGACAAGACCGTAATCATCACCGGCGCATCCGCTGGCGTCGGCGCCGCGTGCGCGAAAGCGTTCGCAGCGCAAGGCGCCAAACTGGTGCTGGTCGCCCGCGGCGAGGAAGCGCTCTCCGCCATTACAAAGAAGCTGCGCGCCAAGACCGAAGTCCTGGCGATCGCCATGGATGTCACCGACACAGGATCCTGCCTCAAGCTGTTCGAGCGCACCGAAGAAGTCTTTGGAGCCGTTCACTACCTGATCAACAACGCCGGCGCGCATCTTCGCGGATCCGTTGAAACCAGAAGCCCCGAAGACCTCGCCGCCATGGTCGATGTCAATTTTCGCGCGCCACTGGTTCTCACCGCGGCCGCGTTGCCGTACCTGCGAAGAGTCGGCGGCGGTGCTGTCGTGATGGTGGGTTCACTCGCGGGCTGCGCTCCGCTGCAGGGTGCAGCGACCTACTCTGCGACCAAGGCGGGGTTGAGAGCCTTCACGTACGCGCTGGCCGATGAACTGCGCGATAGCAACATCAGCATCGGCTTGGTTTCACCGGGGCCGATCGACACCGGCTTCATCATGGACAACCTGGATGACGTCGAAGACATCGTTTTTTCTCAGCCCATGAGCAGCGCTTCACAAGTCGCCAACGCAATTTTGGAGATCGCAGAGGGCAGGCGAACCGAGATCGCCATCCCCGCTTCATCGGGAAGGCTGCTGAACCTGCTGTATCTCTTCCCGACACTTCGACGCAAACTCCGCCCAATGTTCTACGAAAGAGGCCGCAAGAACAAAAACAAATATCGCAATCGATAGTCGAAACGAAGGAACAGCCCATGTCTGAGGACAACCTCACCCTCTCCAACCTCGACTTCCTGGTCGACAAAAGCGCCTGGCACAAGACGCGATTCGTCGAGAGCCCGCGATCCGTGGATCTCGAGCCAGGCCAGCTGCTATTTCGAATCGACCGCTTCGCGTTCACGGCCAACAACATCAGCTACGCCGGGGCGGGTGACACGCTCAAGTACTGGAATTTCTTTCCCACCGAACCGGGCTGGGGGAGGCTGCCGACGATGGGTTTTGCGGATGTAATTGCCTCCACCTGCGAGGGCGTGCCGGAAG
>Ga0114949_10002096_pt1 | contig 12324 bp, 11 predicted proteins | sample N074metaG_FD_83505 | JGI IMG/M metagenome (GOLD analysis project Ga0114949, IMG submission 83505) | Deep subsurface microbial communities from Kermadec Trench to uncover new lineages of life (NeLLi) - N074 metaG | ecosystem: Environmental > Aquatic > Marine > Ocean trench > Sediment | place... | reverse complement strand
GACCTGCCCGAGGACACCTTCACCCGCCGCTACGACACGCCGATCAGCCGCGCCTCGATCCTCTATTATCCGCAACAGCCACCGGATCTGGGCGCGGCTCAGTTCGGCGTCGCGCCACACACCGATTACGGCTGCATGACCTTGCTGCTGCAGGACGATGCCGGCGGCCTGCAGGTCCGGGGCAAATCCGGCGAGTGGCTCACCGCCCACCCGATCGAGGGAACCATCGTGGTCAACGTGGGCGACCTGTTGGCGCGCTGGACCAACGACCGCTTCATCTCGACCCCCCACAGGGTGGTCAACCGCTCCGGCCGGGCCCGCTATTCCATGGGGCTCTTCGTGGACCCCGACTACGACACCACGATCGAACCGGTCTGCCGCCGGGGCGAGCGGCCGCGCTACGAGCCGGTGACCTGCGGCGATTATATCTTGTCCCGTTTGAACGCGGCCTTTGCTTACCGAAAATAGCGGGCCCGGCTCAGGACCTCGCTGCCCGTGGATGGGCTCGTCATTTGGCGCGACGAGAGCGCCACGGCCATGGTCTCGATCAGCGGGTCGGCAGCCGATGGACGTTGACCGGCGCCCGGCTCTCCTGGCGGCGCTCGATCTCCACGCCCACGGCCGCAGCCTCGGGGTGCACGTCCAGCTTTTCGATCTTGACCTGGGCCCGTGCCACCCGCTGGTTGGCCAGGCAGAGCGTGGCGACCTCTTCGGCCAGGGTCTCCACCAGATTGAAATGGCGCTCGGCGGTCAGGTCGCGGATGCCATGGATCACGTCGTCATAGGACAAAACGTTGGCCAGGTCGTCGCCGATCGCCCCGGACGACTGCCGCACCCACAGGTCGACGTTGAAGCGCACTCTCTGGGGCGCCTCTTTTTCGTGGTCGTAGACGCCGATGCTGCAAGCTAGGACCAGATCGCGCACGAAGAGGCGATCCAGCTGCCGATCGTCCTCGAGGGACTCCCGCGCCACGAAGCGGGCCGACAAGATATGCTGCTTTTCCATGGGCCTTTCCTTCACCCGAACCAAGACGGACACTATGGCGCAAGGACCCAGGCCTTGCCAACCGCCGGATTGCACCCGGGGTCGATGGCTTCGTTGCGCTTTGCGTCCATGACCCATATACCAGGTCTCGAGGATAGAGACCCCTCTCATCGTGATCACTGAACCGACCGAATGACGGCGCGGAGGTTCCTCTTGTCGAGTTCTCGCCTGTGGATAAAAGCAGGCCTCCTGGTCGCGATCGTGAGCGGCGTCGTTTTGCCGGTGACTGGCTATGGCGAGATCTTGGCTGGCGGCGATGCCACCGCGGTCCAGGTCGCCCAGGCGGCAACGGTCCAGGAGCCCGCGGGCTACAGGATGGACGCCTACCGGGTGCCGGTCCCGGCCACCTTGGCCGGCGGGGCCGTGGTTTCGACCGATCGGGCGCGCGCCCTGATCGAGGCCGGCGAGGTGGTCTTGGTCGACGTACAATTCCGTGCGCGCAAACCCAAGAACCTGACGGCCGGGTCGATCTGGCGGCTGCGGCACCGGTACAACATCTCCGGCAGCGCCTGGCTGGCGAATACCGGTACCGGCGCTCCTGCCGAGCCCATGGAGCGCTACTTCCGGGACAACCTGGCGCGACTGAGCCAGGGCGATAAGGCCCGGGCGATGCTGTTCTATTGCCAGGCCAAATGCTGGATGTCCTGGAACGCGGCCAAGCGTGCAATCTCCTACGGCTACAGCCGGGTCTACTGGTATCCGGAGGGGACGGACGGCTGGACCGCGGCCGGCCTGCCCACGGAAACCAGCGAGCCCGTGCCACCGCCGGATGGATTTTGAGCGAAGAACGCGTAGACTCCGCGGCCATGAGCGCGCCCGTCTATCTCGGCATCTTCGAAGGCCATTTCGATCCCGCTGTCGCGGCGGTCAGGGACGGCCAGGTCCTGGCCTATGCCGAGGAGGAGCGCTTCACCCGGCAGAAGCATGCCCAGCGGGTCTATCCCATAGAGGCCGTCAAGTTCTGCCTCGATCAGGCCGGGGTCGGTCCCGAGGAGGTGGCGGCCATCGGGATCAACTGGAACTGCGATGCCTATGGCAACGGCGAGATGGCCGGGTTCTTCGCCCAGATGGAGCGGGACTGGCCGCTCGACGATCGGACCAAGGCGTGGCAGCGCAGCATGCTCGCCAACTTCAACCGGCCGGCCATGGAAGCGCGGCACGGCCGCCCCTGGCGCCACGAATTCGGTCCGATCGCCATGCCGCCGATTGCCCCCATGGCGCACCACTACGTGCACGCGCTCCACGCCTACCTCCAATCGCCCTTCGACCAGGCGCTGTGCCTGACGATCGACGGGTCCGGCGATCAGCACTGCACGGTGCTCTGGTCCTGCCAGGGCGACCGGATCGAGCCGATCCGCCAACTCCTGATGCCCCATTCGCTCGGCTGGTTCTACGCCGCCTTCACCGAGTACCTGGGCTTCGAGGCCTATGACGGGGAATACAAGGTCATGGGCCTGGCCGCCTACGGCAGGTTCGACGAGGACCTTCACGTCAAGGTCCGCCGGGTGCTCGCACCGGCCGATGACGGCATCGAGTACCGGCTGGACCCCACGTTCATCCATTACGGCGCCCGCACCTGGTCGGAGCGTTTTACCGACGCGCTGCCGGCCCTCTTCGGGCGCCCGCGACGGCTGCCCCATGAACCGATCGAGGACTGGCATCACGATCTCGCCTTCGCCGCGCAGCAGGCCTTGGAGGCGGCGGTGGAGCGCCTGGTCCGGTGGGGCATGGCGGCCGTCGGGACCGGCAACCTTTGCATCGGCGGCGGCGTCGCCTTGAACGTCAAGATGAACACCCGGCTGTTCGAGCTGCCTGCGGTCGAGCGGATCTTCGCTCAGCCGCTCTGCGCCGACGGCGGGGCGGCGGCCGGCGCCGCCCTGGGGGCCTGCTGGGAGGCGACCGGCGCCCGCCCCGAGCCGCTCCGCACCTTGGCGCTGGGCAACCAACAGTCCGACGCGGACATCGAAGCGGCGCTCAAGCTCTGCGGCCTGACCTACGAACGACCCCCCGAAATCGCTCGGGCGACGGCCGAGGCGCTTGCCAAGGGCCACGTGGTGGGCTGGTTCCAAGGGCGCATGGAGGCCGGGCCCCGGGCGCTTGGCCAGCGCAGCATCCTGGCCGACCCGCGCCGGGAGGACGCCCGCGACCGGGTCAATGGGGTGATCAAGTACCGGGAGTTTTGGCGGCCGTTCTGCCCGTCCATGCTGGCCGAAGCGGCCGAGCGTTACCTGGTCGACCATGACGATGCCCGCTTCATGATCGTCGCGTTCAAGGCCACCGATGCCCTGAAACGCGACGCCCCGGCGGTGGTTCACGTGGACGGCACCGTGCGGGTCCAGCTGGTGCACAAGGAGGTTTTGCCGCGCTACCATGACCTGATCCGCGCCTTCGCCGAGCTGACCGGCGTGCCGGTCCTGCTCAACACCTCCTTCAACGTCAGGGGCGAGCCGATCGTCTCAACCATCAACGACGCGATCAGGACGTTCTATTCCACCGGCATGGACGTGCTGGCCGCCGGCAGCTTCCTGATCCGCAAAGGGGATCACTGACAGGGGACCAGACGTGAGCAACAACCGCGTTCTCATCATCGCACCGCACCCCGACGACGAGATTCTGGGGGTCGGCGGCACCATCGCCCGCTTCGCCGAGGGCGGCGCCCAGGTCACGGTCTTGACCGTGGCCGCCCACATGCCGCCGCTCTACGACGAGTCGGTGCACCGGCAGACCCTCGACGAGGCCCGCAAGGCCCACGCCGTCGTCGGGGTCAAGGACTCGATCTTCCTGGACATCCCCGCGGTCTTCGTGCGCGACCAGCCGACCCACGAGCTGAACCAGAAAATCTCGGCCGTCGTTCAGCAGACCCGGCCGGCCATCGTGCTCATGCCCTTTCCGGACCGGCACATCGACCACCGGGTGATATTCGACGCCGCCATGGTGGTCACCCGGCCGGTGGGCGCCGGCGCGGAGATTGGCCTGGTGGCGGCCTATGAGACCCTGTCGGAGACCCATTGGAACGCGCCCCACATCGAGCCCAACTTCACGCCGAACTGGGTGGTCGACATCACCGGGACCCTGGAGCGCAAGCTCGAAGCCCTGGCCTGCTACCAGAGTCAGATCATGGCCTTCCCCGGGCCGCGGTCGGTGGAGGCGGTGCGGGCCCTGGCGGTGTTCCGGGGCACCCAGGCCGGCTTCGCCCACGGCGAAGGCCTGCAGATCATTCGCCTGACCGCCCCGATCGAGCGGCTGTGGGGAGGCCGCGTGCCGGACCCATCATGATCACGCCGGACCGTTGGGCGAATCCGATCGGTGACAGCCCGGCCCTGTCCCGCGATCTTTGACCGATCGAGCCATGGCAGGACCGCGCCAGGAACAATTCGTCGGCTGTCTGATCGGCCAGTGTCTGGGCGATGCCCTGGGTTTCGTGGTCGAGGGCTATCCGGCCAGCCACTGTCGGCGCTATGTGCGCGACTATCTGGCCGCTGGCCGCGCCGGCGAGATCGGCCGGCCGCCTTTTCCCTTCGGCCAGTACACGGACGACTCCCAACTGGCCCGCGAGCTGCTGCAAAGCTACTTGGCCTGCGGCGGCTTCGAGCCGGCGGACTACGCGGCGCGGATCGCGGCGATCTTCAGCGAAGGGCGGGTGGTCGGCCGTGGCCGCTCCACCGAGGCGGCGGCGCTGCGCTTGGCCCATGGCGTGCCTTGGCACCGGGCCGGCACGCCGCCACCCAGCGCCGGCAATGGCAGCGCCATGCGCGCCGGGCCGATCGGCCTGCTGTTCCATGACGACTTGGAGGCGCTGGTCCAGGCCGCTCACGATCAGGGCCGCGCAACCCATGGCGACCCCCGCTGCTCGGCCGGTGCCGTGGTGATCGCCGGCGCGGTGGCCTTGACGCTCGGAGTCCGGCCGCTCGACCGGAGCGCGCTGCTGGTCGAACTTCAGACCCTGGCCCGGCGCTTCGAGGACGAACTGGCCGATGGGCTCGGGCGCATGGAGACTTGGCTTTCCGGACCCAGGCCCGAGGCTGCGCGCCAGATCGCGCGCACTGGCCAGAGGCCCGGCGATCCGGACGACGGCTGGGACGGGATCTCGCCCTTCGTGGTGCCGAGCGTGCTGTGGGCGGTCTTTGCGTTCCTGAGCAGTCCCGAGGACTACTGGGCCACGATCTGCACGGCCATCGAGGTGGGCGGCGATGTGGACACCACGGCCGCCATGGCCGGGGCAATCAGCGGCGCCTACAACGGCGTCGAGGCGATCCCCCTGCCACTTGCGCGCAGGCTCAACGACCGCGGCACCTGGCACCACCAGGATCTCGTGGACTTGGCCGTGGCCTGCCACGCCACCAAAACAACGACGAGCTGAGGCGACCTCGCCCAGGCGCAAGGCTTCCTCGCGATACCAGTCTTTGACTTGCGCGCGCAGTCGATCGAATGCCTTGGTCATGGCGACGATCCCCGTGATCGTGCCAGGCGCTCCAAAGACCATCATGGCGGCAACCCACCGCGACCGCCAGCCCGATACCATCGCTCTGTCAATCTGGCCGGCTGGGACGGCGAGAACCGCCAAGCACCGGCTCGCCAGTCGGGGTGATTCGGGCGGCACGAGGAGAACATTCTGATGTTGGCGATCGCGCCAGCGCCGAAATGTCCGCTCGCTCATGCCCAAGATCTCCGCCGCCTCCACCTGGCTCAGCTCTCTCGCGTGAACCCGGTCCAAAATACTCTCGAACGTCCCCATCCGAAGCTCCTGTAACCACCTCTGCCGGTCCTGGAGGTCGGCGGAGTGCTCTATCCACGCGCAGCGACTTCCAGATTGCCCTGGAAAGCCAATATTGTTATTCTTGTGGTCGGAACCGATGGACATCCGGGGACTATCGGAAGAAAGGAGTGCAAACAAATGATAAAGTTAGCCCGAAAATTAGTGAAGATTTCCGTGGTCGGCATATCTGCCGCGGTGCTGTCCTTGATCGTTGGGTTGGGGGCGCCCCCAGGAGCGAGAGCGGACGAGGCCGATGCGAAGAGACTGTTCAAGGCCATGTCTGATTACATGGCTTCGCAACAAGCCATTTCATTTGGTTTTGATGCCACTCTGGAGGTCATCACCAAAGACAATCAGAAACTCGCGCTGGCGAGTTCGGGAGCCGTCACCCTGAGCCGTCCCGGCAAGATCCGCGCCACGCGCGCCGGTGGGCATGCGGATATCGAGATGCTGTTTGACGGGACAACGCTGACGCTGTTCGGCAAGAACGCAAACCTCTATACCCAGATTGATATCCCTGGCACGGTCGACAACCTGGTCGACGTCTTGAGGGAAAAGTACAATAGGCCCCTTCCTGCCGCAGATTTGCTTATGTCGAATGCCTACGATGAGCTGATGACCGATGTCATCGACGTGAAGGACCTTGGCAGCGGTGTGATTGACGGCGTTGAATGCGATTACTTCGCTTTCCGAAAGCCAGACGTCGATTTTCAGATCTGGATCGCCCAGGGGGACACTCCCTATCCTTGCCGATATGTCATCACGTCCAAGGATATTCCCCATTCACCGCAGTACAGCATCCAGATCAGGGACTGGAAGACCGGATCAGCGGTCGCGTCGGACGATTTTGGCTTCAAAAATTCAACGAACGCCAAAAAAGTCGATGTGAAAGACCTCAAAGGCATGAGTGCCTTGCCAGATCATTTTAAAAGAGGAGCTGCCCAATGAGCGTGTCGAAAATAGTAGGAATCGTCGTTTTTGCCGGGATCGTCGGGCTTAGTGGGCTCGAACTTGGAGAGCGGCTTTCGATCTCCGGGGTCCCGAGTTTCATCTCGACGGCCGAGGCCAGGGTCGGGCGTCCCCTAACGCCGGTGAGCATTGCCGGGGTGTCCCGGCGCACGGCGCGGCGCGTATCGCGGCGGTACTGAACGAGAACGGCAAACGCCGGCGACAGGAGAGGTGTCGCCGGCGCGTGGCAAAATCACGCCGCAAGAGGCCGGAACAGCTCCTTTGGCTCTTCGTTCCGGCCACCGCGGGGTATGCGTCGTGCTTTGCGACAAAGACTGCCTTGGAAAGACACCTTCGGCGCTGATAGCTTCGCCCCGAAGCATCCAAATGGGGCATACCGGGTAAAGGACTTCGACCATGTTGAAGCAAACGGGAACCTCTATAGCCAGTGTAGCTGTAGCGCTGATCTTGATGACAGGTGGTATCGGCCACGCTCAGGAGACGTCAAAACGCCCCAACATTCTCTTGATTATCGGCGACGACATGGGGTTTTCCGACGTCGGCGTTTTCGGGAGCGAGGTCGCGACGCCGACCCTCGACGCACTCGCGAAGGAGGGCCTAAGTTTCACAAACTTCCATGTTGGCGCAACCTGTTCCCCGACCCGGTCGCTTCTGATGACGGGTGTTGACAACCACCGCAGCGGATTGGGAAACATGCACGAGTTTCTCTCCGAAGCGCAAAAAGGCCAACCCGGCTACGAGGGATACCTGAACAAAGATGTCGTCACGATCATTAATTTGATTAGAGATGCAGGCTACAGCACGTATATGACGGGTAAGTGGCACTTGGGCGCCGACGAGGGATATCGGCCTCACGATCGCGGCTTCGACCGAACCTATGCGTTGCTGGACGGCGCTGCTGACAACTATTCCGCCTTGTCGGCTGGGCACGTTGCGGGCCCGACAGCGACGTTCGCGGCCGATGGAGAGATCGTAGAACGCCCCGTCGGTATTCACTCGAACGAGCTTTATGCCGACAAACTTATCGACTTCCTCGCCCCCGAGCAGAATGCAGACAAGCCGTTCTTTGCATATCTTTCGCTGCAGACCGCGCACTGGCCGCATCAGGCCCCTCGGGAATTTATCGATAAGTATCGCGACGTCTACAGCGCTGGATGGGACGTCATTCGCGAACAGCGAATCGAGAAATTGAAATCGCTCGGTATTCTTTCAACAAACCACCCGGCGTCGCCCCGATTCCCCGGCGTGCCCGCCTGGGATACGCTTCCGGCTGAGGCCAAAGTGGTCCAGGCAAACAGAATGGCTGCCTATGCCGGAATGATCGATCACATGGATGTTCATATCGGTCGTGTGATTGATCACCTTAAGGCAACTGGTCAGTACGACAATACAGTCATCATTTACATGACCGACAATGGCCCCGATTGGAGCCAACCAAATATCGCCGGCGCGGAGTGGTACAACGAACGTTATCCAAAAACCGCTGTTGAAGACATCGGCGTGGACGGATCTTTCTCATCCTACGGCGTACCTTGGGCACAGGTTGCTGCGGCACATTTGAGCGGTTTCAAGACGTTTTCGACCGAAGGAGGGTTGCGCGTTCCGTTTATTATTCGTTACCCCGAATGGATCGAAGCGGGACAAACAACGGACGAGTTCGTTTTTGTCACCGACCTGTCGGCCACTCTTCTGGAGATCGCCGGTGCCGAACACCCGGGGACCAGCTATAGGGGAAGGACAGTCTTCCCGCTGAATGCAAAGAGCTTCTTGCCGCTCATCCGGGGCGAAACATCAACGCACCGCGGTGCGGACGAGTGGGTTGGATATGAGCTCATGGGCAATTCCGCGATCTTCCAAGGCGACTACAAGGCTGTCCGGCTTGGCGCATGGCTGCAAGCGTTCGGCGTTGAGGGAACAGGGGCGTGGAAGTTGTATAACATCAAAGAAGATCCGTCGGAATTACAAGATTTGGGCCAACGGGAGCCTGAGCTTCTTGCTAAGTTGATCGCGAATTACGCTGAATATAGCGAAAGCATGGGCATTATTGATGTGCCGGCGGATTTCAACCCGGTGGCGGTCATCACGGGCAGCAAATAGCCGAAGTTGCCTAGGCCTTGGACGATGAACGCCAGGCTCCTTTTCAACGGGTCGGCAATCACTGAGGTATTGACCGGGTTCGCGTTGCTTGTGGCCCCGCTGTTTGTGATCGGCGTGTTGCTGGGCGACGGATTGGGCCCAACGGGAGTTGCCGTAACGCGCGTCTTGGGAATCGGATTGTTGGCGGTCGGAGTCGCAGGGTGGGGACTGCAAGGACAGGATATACGTCTCGCCCCGAGGGCTGGACTTTGCATCTATAATCTCGGTGCCGCTATCCTGTTTGCGATACTTGGTACGTACGGTGGAATGAAGGGGATACTTCTCTGGCCTGCAGCCACACTACACGCATTGATCGGCGTTATGATGCTATGGGTGATCCTGGCTCGATTCAGGACCTCCACCGATATGTCCCAGCCAGGGTGATGATCGTCAGGTAGGCGCTCCAGATTTCCTAAATTGTCTTTATAGAGCGGTGTCTGAAAGAGCAGCCGCTGTCGCTCACCATGTATCCCAAGACGGTCACGCCCTTATACCAAATCGCGGTGAGATGGGTCTCTATCATCGAGACTTGGTCCAGGGCGCCGGCGCAGGCCATGGGAAGGGTCAGGAAGAGATGGCTGGCCGGCGGGAAGAATTGAACCGCCAGGCCAGACCGGCAGCCGCACGACTAGAGCCGTTCCGATGTGATCGGAACCGCTCTAGCCTTTTGTCGCTCACGGCAGCGGACCCCAGGGTCCGCGCCTGCGCGGGCGCGCCGGACGGCCGGCGGGCCCCGGTCGCGGCCGAGGAGCGAGTCCAGACAAACTGGAATCGCTCTAGCCATCTCAAAGCCGGTTAATCGCTCGGGAGCTGCACGTTGTCGATGATCTCCAGACACGCCACCGAAAGGGCTGCCTTCTGATCGTGGAGACAGCTGAACAGGCGACCCTGGCCGATTTCCGTCTCGCCGCAAAGCTTGGCGATATCCGCGCCGCATTGCTGCTTCGCATACCTCAATCGCTCGAACAGCATGTCGATGAGGTCCGCAGTCTCCGCGATCGCCGCATCACAGGATGGCGACACCTTGTCCTCATGGGCGTAGAGGCAGGCCCCCAGCCGGCCATGTCCCGGGGTCACGGCCGGGCAGAACTTCGCTATATCCTCATCACAGGATGCAAAGATCGACTGGGCGCTGGCAGTGAAAGGGGTGGAGAGAACACCGAGACCGAGCGCGACGATCATGGTGCAGACGAGTTTATAGTACGCTTTACTCATAGCGGATGTCCTCAAATGCCAATTATGGCCAATTATGGATTGACGATGATGTAGACGTTCTGCCCGTTCTGGACGGTCGGCTGGTAGTAGACACCACCGCAATAGTGGTAGGGCGCCCGCCAGTAGCAGCCGCCTGGAAGAACATTGTAATAGTTGATTCTTGCAACCGTACGCCGAGTGGTGCGACGGGCCACGCCTGCGACGCTCAGCGGCGTTGCAGGGCGTCCGATGCGCGCCTCGGCAGACGGGACCGCCAGGCTCACGTCCAGTCGCGCTCCGCCGACATCGCGGATCTCGATCTCGGCCGAGAAGGCGACGATCATGGCAACGGCACCGATGAGGACCTTCGTAATGAAGCTGTTACTGCGCATATTCGATCTCCCGTTCCTCTGTGATCAATCCACTCCTAAAACTATCGCACAAGCGTGCATGGCAGGCCAAGTCCCTGACCAGGGACTGGATCAGAACAAAACCAGGAAGGTTTACCGTGGTTCCGACGTCCAAGTCATTCGACGCCATGGCGAAGCCTAGCCGGACGGCCAGATCTCATGGTCCAACCCCCGCGGCGATCCCCCGCATTTTGCTCCTTTGCCTTTTAGCCGGCATTCCCCAGGCGACGCCTCAAACTGGGCCCAATGGTAGCCGGAGATCGCGCCTCGGACAACGTTGAATTTTAGATCTGTCGCTAACACGAGGTATGACCGGAGTCTGTAGCACACGATCTGTCCGGTTTATGACTGTCCCTTTTGCATGGGGGAGGACATGGGCCGACAGAGGTGGTTGTGTTGGCAAGCCGCACCAGCACCTGGCCGCGGGACAGGGTCCGACGAAGAGCGATGATCCCCTTGTAAAGGGGGCCTGGCGAACCAACGGACGACGGTCCGCCATTGGCCGTGCCCCAATTATTCATTGCTGGCAAATGCCTGCGGGTCTAGCCTTGGATCAAGCGGGCTCTGCCCCAGGGCAGGTGCCGGCACCGTTCAATCGTAACGAATAAACCTCAGGGGAGGACACAAACCTCATGGCTAGAATCACCCTACGACGGCGCCTTGCGGCCCTGGCCCTTGGTTCCGCCCTGGCGCTCGGCGCCACCGCCGCACAGGCCGAAATGGTGCTCCATCGCGGCACCGGCGGCGAGCCCGGCACCCTGGATCCTCACCAGGCCTCCGGCACCTGGGAAAACGCCGTGGTCGGCGACTTGTTCTTGGGTCTTTTGACCGAAGCCGCCGACAACACCTCGATCCCGGGCGCGGCGACCGACTGGAAAATCAGCGACGACGGCACGGTCTACACCTTCAACCTGCGCGACGGCGCCACCTGGTCGGACGGCGTGCCGGTCACGGCCCACGATTTCGAGTTCTCCTTCAAGCGCATCCTGAACCCGAAGTTCGGTGCCAAGTACGCCTCGCTGCTCTATCCGATCAAGAACTCCGAGGCGATCAACAGCGGCAAGATGACCGACATGGACGGACTGGGCGTGAAGGCGCTCGACGACGACACCCTGGAGATCACGCTCGAGGCCTCGACCCCCTACTTCCTCGACCAGCTCACCCACTACACCGCCTTTGCGGTGCCAAAGCACAAGGTCGAGGAGCTGGGCGCCGCCTGGGTGAAGGCCGGCAACATGGTCAGCAACGGCGCCTACATGCTCGACGAGTGGATCCCGCAGACCCACGTCAAGTCGGTCAAGAACCCAAAGTTCTATGACGCCGCCAATGTGGCGATCGACACGGTCTACTACTATCCGACCGAGGACCGCTCCTCGGCCTTGAAGCGCTTCCGGGCCGGCGAGTTGGACATGAACACGGACTTCCCGTCCGAGCAGATCAATTTCCTGCGCGAGAACCTGCCGGACGAGATCCGCATCGCGCCCTATGCCGGCATTTACTACTATCCGATCAATCAGCGCGCCGAGCATGATGGCAAGCCCAATCCCTTGACCGATGCCAACGTTCGCCTGGCGTTGTCCATGGCGATCGACCGCTCGCTCATCACGGAAAAGGTGTTGAAGACCGGCGAGATCCCGGCCGTGAGCTTCGTGCCGCCGGGCATGCCCAACTACCCGGACGTCAAGGTGCCCTACGCCGACATGGACATGAAGGCCCGCCGGGCGAAAGCCAAGGCGCTCATGGAGGCCGCGGGCTATACCGCCGACAATCCCTTCCAGCTGGTGCTGCGCTACAACACCTCGGAGAACCACAAG